>Ga0308392_1000467_pt1 | contig 16914 bp, 14 predicted proteins | sample Hotspr20Samplem2_FD_202361 | JGI IMG/M metagenome (GOLD analysis project Ga0308392, IMG submission 202361) | Hot spring phototrophic mat microbial communities from Octopus Spring, Yellowstone National Park, Wyoming, United States - 20050624_m2 ... | reverse complement strand
CCCCTCGAACGCGGCCGATGACCTCCGAAGAGCTCACTCTCGCCCCCGATGCCGCCCAGGCGCTCCGCGAGTCCCAGGCCCTCTGCTACCGGTTGAACTGCGCGATTGTCGCACCCGAACACCTGCTTGCCGCCTGCCTCCTCCGCCTCCGCGCTGCCGGCGCCGCAGGTCTCCCGTCGCCTGAGGCCATTCAGCAGGCCCTCGTGGCCACTCAGGGAATCGGCGAAGACCCGCTCGACCGCGACGTCATCTTCGGCTCCGCCGCGCGCGATGCCATCTCCGCCGCCGCGGCCGCTGCCCGCGCCGCCGGAGAACGGACCATCACGGCCCGCGGCCTCGCCATCGCCCTCGCCGAGTCCGGCGAATGCAGCCCGATGTTCTTCGCCTCGCTCGGCATCAGCCGCCGCGAGCTCGCCGACCTGCTCCGCGCCGCCTGAGTCGGCCCGGCGCGCTGCCCCTCAGGCCGAGGCCCGGGGATGGGCCTGGTCGTACGCCTTCCGCTTCTGCTGGTCGGTAAGGTGCGTGTAGATCTGCGTCGTCGAGATGCTCGCGTGGCCCAGCGCATCCTGCACGTACCGGAGCGGCATCCCCCCGGCGAGCATGTGCGTCGCATACGTGTGGCGGAGCGTGTGCGGCGTAATCGCTGTATCGAGCCCCGCCTCTTTCGCGTAGTTCTTCAGGATCAGCCAGAAGCCCTGCCGCGTCAGCCGCTCGCCCCGCCGGTTCACGAAGAGCGCCGCCTCCCGCCGGTTCCGAACCAGCCGCGGCCGCACATGGAAGATGTACTGCCGCAGCTCGTCCACCGCCGTCGGCGGCAGCGTCAGCACCCGCTCCTTGTCGCCCTTGCCGACGCAGCGCACCGTCACCGGGTCGCTCTCCAGGGCCACGTCGTTCACGTCGAGCGATACCAGCTCCGTCACCCGCAGGCCGGTCGCATACGCCAGTTCGAGCATCGCCTTGTCCCGGCGGGCCTCCGGCGTGTTCCGGCGGGCCGGCTGCTCCAGCAGCTCGTCCACTTCCTCCACCGTCAGTGCCCGCGGAAGCTGCTTGCCAACCTGCGGCGACTTCACCTGCTCGGTGGGGTCCGCCTCGATGATGCCCTCGCCCACGAGGAAGCTGAAAAACGACTTAATCGTCGCGACCTTCCGCGCCACCGTCGTGTCCTTGTACTTCCGCCCCCGGAGATGCTCCACGAACGCGACGAGCTGGTCCTTCGTCATCGCCTCCAGCGCAGTCCCCGGGAACGCGCTTTCCATAAATCCCGTGAACTGCAGAAGATCGTTCCGGTATGCGCTCAGCGTGTTCGTCGAGGCGTTCTTCTCCACAGCGAGAAAATTCAAAAACTGGTCGATGCGCTCGTTGGTCACGTCGCGTTACCTCGGTGCCGTTGCGGTCGTGGGTTCCAGGGGCGGCGCCATGATAGGCAGCCCCCAACCCGGGTGTCCACGCATTTCGAGCCCCGTTCCGTGAATTTCCGTGATCCATTGTGCATGCACCCGTATCACAAAAGGGAATCCGCCAGTCCCGGGCCCTGCGCTGCGCTCCATACCCTGAGGCTAGCCCGCCGCGATGAACTGTGCACCCCCGGCCGACCGTTGCTCTACCGGCTGGTAAGCTGTGCCTCACGTCCTTCCTCACGGAGTTGTGCTCATGGTCTCGCTCGAACTCAACGACGAAGAAAAGCTCGTCCAGCAGGTCGCCCGCGACTTCGCCCGCAAAGAGATCCGCCCCGTCGCCGCCTACTACGACGAGCGCGAAGAGGTCCCTTACGACCTCATCAAGAAGGCCGCCGCCGTCGGTTTCGGCATCTCGAAGCAGGGCTCCCTCCTCGATGGCGCCGGCTCCTCCCTCATCCCCTCGATCATCGCCGAGGAGCTCTCCTGGGGGTGCGCCGGGATCGCCCTCGCCATCAACAGCTCCGGCCTCGCCGCGGCCGCCATCGCCGCCACCGGCACCCCCGAGCAGCGGGAGCAGTGGCTTGCCGCCATCGCCTCCGACGAGCACGAAGTCCATCTCGGCGCCATGTGCCTCACCGAGCCCGATGCCGGCTCCGACGTCGCCAACATCCAGACGACCGCCACCCGCGACGGCGACTTCTACGTCCTCAATGGCGAAAAGCAGTTCATCACCAACGGCGGCATCGCCGATGTCCACGTCGTCTTCGCCACCGAGGACCGCTCGAAAGGCTGGGGGGGCATCAGCGCCTTCGTCGTGCCGAAGGGCACACCCGGCCTCCAGCAGGGTACCGTCTGGAAGAAGATGGGCATCCGCGCCTCCCATACCGCGAACGTCATCTTCAACGACTGCCGCATCCCGGCCGAATACAAGCTTGGCGCACCCGCAAAGCCCGGCGGCTCGGCCGGCCCCGGCGCCATCGGCGCCCTCATGACCCTCGAGCGGACCCGGCCCGTCGTCGGCGCCTACGCCGTCGGCATCGCCCGCGCCGCCTACGAATACGCACTCGACTACGCCAAAACCCGCGTCCAGTTCGGCCGCCCGATCATTAAGAACCAGGGCATCTCCTTCATGCTGGCCGACATGGCCATGGCCGTCGATTCCGCCCGCCTCATGGTCTGGCGGGCCGCATGGATGGCTGGCGCCAACGTCCCCTACCTCCAGGCCGAAGGCTCTATGGCAAAGTGCTTCGCCTCCGATGTCGCGATGAAGGTCACGGTCGACGCCGTCCAGGTCCTCGGCGGCCAGGGCTACATGCGCGACCACCCGGTCGAAAAATGGGTCCGCGACGCCAAGATCTTCCAGATCTTCGAAGGCACCAATCAGATCCAGCGGCTCGTCATCGGGCGCGCGCTCGAAGCCCTGCCTCCCCGGGGCTGACCCCTGTTCGCTGCTCCCCGCACAAACGGCCCGCCACACCCCGGCGGGCCGCTCCGCATCCATCGCACGAACCGAAACTGCGCCTCAGCTCTGCGGAGCCTCCTCGCACCCGCGGCGGTCGCCCTGCCGATCTGCCCCCCGGAAGGTCAGCGCACCGTCGCGCTCCCCGAACTCAGCCGAGTCCCAGGCTGCGACCCCCGCGGGCGCACCCCCAGCCCCGGCGGGGCCCTGCCCGCCCTCCTCCAGCACCAGCGTGGTATCACCCGCGGGCGTCCCGGGCGGCATCAGCACAGCGGCGAGCGGGAGCAGCGCAAACGTTAACGGAAGCACCACAAGAATGGCGAAGGTCCGGCGCACTGGCGACCTCCTCGACCAACTGGCATGCAGTCTACCACGCCCGTCCATCCCCCGGCTTGCCCCCTCCCCGATTCCGGCCCATGCTGGGACTGGATCATGCCCGTTCACCCCAGCGAAATCATCGCCGTCATCGACGTCGGCTCCAATTCCGTCCGCCTCCTCGTTGCCCGCGCCCTCAGCCACACGGCCTTCGAAGTCATCGACGAGGCCCGCTACGACGCCCGCCTGGGTGCCGGACAGGCCGGCGGCAACCTGACCCCGGAAGGCATCGAACGCGGCCTCCGCGCGCTCGCCATCATGACCCAGCTTGCAGAGTCCTACAGTCCCGCGCGCCTCCTCGCCGTCGGCACCGAGGCCCTTCGCCGGGCCCCCAACGCCGACGAATTCCTCGAACGGGTCCGCGAGCGCACCGGCGTGCGCATCCGCGTCCTCTCCGGCTTCGAAGAAGCCCACGCCGGCTACATCGGCGTCATCAACAGCACTGCACTCACCGACGGCCACCTCCTCGACCTCGGGGGTGGGTCCCTCGAACTCATGGCCATCGCCGGCCGCCAGCTCCGCGAAGTCCAGTCCGTCCCCCTCGGCGCCATCTACAGCCGCGAAACCTACCTCCACTCCGACCCGCCCGCTCCGCGCGAGATCCGCGCCCTCCGCAAGGCCGTCCGCCGCTCCTTCATCCCGGTCGCCGGCGCCCCGCCGGTCCTGTTTGGCACCGGCGGAGCCGTGCGCAACCTCGCCCGGATCGTCCGCATCCGGCGGCGGTATCCCCTGGGTCGGCTCCACGGCCTCGAACTGACCCGCAAGGAGGTCACCCGCCTCGCCCGCGAGCTGAGCGCCGTCCCGACCGAGGCCCGCCGCCGCATTCCCGGCGTCGGCGCCAACCGTGCCGACCTCCTCCACGCAGCCGCGATCGTCATCGACGAAGTCATGGACATCCTCGGCGCGCCGTGCCTCACCGTGTCCGGACAGGGTCTGCGCGAAGGCCTCGCCTGGCAGGCGATCCGCGGCGAATCGCCGGTCCTGCCCGACGTGCGCGCGGCCAGCATCGCCGGCCTTGCCCTCGCCAACGGTGTCGACGTCATCTCCGCCGAGCCGACGGTCCTTGCAGCCGCCGCGCTCTTCGACACAACCCGCACCCTCCACGGCCTGCCCGATGCCGACCGCAGCCTCCTCCTCGATGCCGCCCGCCTCGCCGGCATCGGCATGCACATCGACTACTACAACCGCGACCGCCACGCCGAGTACCTCGTCCACAGCGGCGACCTCCACGGCTACTCCCACCGCGAAGTCGTCCTCCTCGCCGCACTCGTCCGCTGGGCCGATTCCGGCACCCCGGACCTTTCGCCCTACCGCGCCATCATCCAGCCCGACGACACCCGCCGGGCCGCCGTCCTCGCCTCACTCCTCGGCCTCGCCCGGGCCATCCGCCGGCGCACCCCCTCACCCATCCACGACGTGCGCGCCGTGCTCGAAGGTGACACGCTGCGCCTGCAGCTCACCGCATCCGCGCCAATCGACGTCGAGCTGTACGAGCTGGAGAACCGGCGGCGCCGGTTCGAGGCCACGCTGCGCTGCCGCCTCGTCGTCGAGCACGTGACGGGCAGCTAACCCTTCCGCTCCCCCGCAACCCGCCGCAGCACGCCCGGCGGGATCAGCCACTCGAGCCAGCACCCGCCCGGCCGCGGCTCCCCTGCCGACCGGACCAGCGCCGCCCCGCCCTTCTTGAACGTCACCGCCATGCCGGTGGGGTCGCCGGTCACCAGGTAGGCCAGCAGCTCCCCCATCCACGGCTCGTGCCCGACCACCGCCACTGGCGAAGCGTCGCTCTCGACCGCAGCCGCAATCACGGCGTCATAGTCCGGGCTTGCCAGCGCCTCGCAGACGCGCACCCGTCCCAGTCCGTACGTCTCCCGCAGGATCTCTGCCGTTTGCATCGCCCGAAGCCACGGCGAACTCAGGATCGCCTGCGGCGCAATCAGCCGCGCCAGCCCCCGGGCAGCCTCCTCCATCCGCGCCCGGCCCTCTGGAGTCAAAGGACGCTCCGCATCGCTCGCCATGGTGCCCCGCTCCACCGCAATCGCGTGCCTGACGAGCAGGAGGTCCATCGGTCCAGCCTACCTTCCCGGCGGGGTTCCTCCGCCCTCAGCAGGCTCGAACCCTGCCAGCCCAATCTCGACCACCTTCCACTGCCCCACGACCGGCCGCCACGTCGTCGCGACCGTCACGCTGCCCATCGACGAGCGGAACCGCACGCGGTAGCGCGCCTCCTCCGGCGAAGCGGCCTCCTCTTCGACCTCGAACCCGTCGATCGACGGCAGCTGCGACGGCGAGAGCCCCTGCGCACCCGACGCCAGCTGCATCAGCTGCGCCATCGCCTCGGGCGCAAGGTCGGCCATTACCTGCGCGAGATTCCCGGTCATCACCGCCCGCGCCGTCCGTTCGACCGCCGCGCGGACGTCGCCCGGTTCCGCACTCACGACGCCGTCACTTCCTTCACGTCGTCAATCTGCCACTTCCCGCCGTTCTCCACCCACTTGCTCCAGACGACGCGGGTCGTATCGCCGATGTACGAAATCTCCACCTCGTTGTTGCCGAGGTCCTTGATCTCGAACCGCGTCGCTCGGATGGGGTTGGCGGCGAGCGCCATCACCTTCGCCATCGCATTGGGCGTAAAGTCACCCATCAGCCCGGCCACGTTCCCCGTGACGACATCCTGCGCATGTCGTTCCTGCGTCGCCCGCAAATCGGCCATTTTGTGATATACCTCTTTCTACGTCCGCTATAGTGCGCCACAGATTCAAACGGGTGCCCCGTCTGTCTCGTTATGGTCGCGTCGGTACCCTAAAATTCGCCCGTGTCGCTGTCAAACTGCTGTCACCGGCACCCCCTCATCGGGCTCCTTCTCCGGCGGCTTCGATCTCGCGACGCAGCCCCCTCGCAGTTGCAACCAGGAATGGGTGGTATCTCAAACAACCGGCCCAAGAGGCCCAACGACCAGGAGGATGGTTTCCCGGCGACCACGGCGGTACCGCTGCGTTCACCGGGGTGCTCCACCGCTGGGCCGGTTGGCCCCTGAGAACCAGCCCACGACCGGCCCAATCGGCCCACTTCCGGGTGCGGCCCCGCCTGCATTCGGCCCATCGGCGGCGTGGCGGACGGGCAGTCCCGACGGCGCGGCTGCTCTGGCGCCGAGCGGCTATCGAGCCCCGGTCGCATGACGGCCCTGCCGGCCTGTGCCCTGTCGGGCCATGGGATCCTGCCCCGGTGGATGACATTGCCAGGCCTTGGTCCCGGCCTCGGGCCACGGTCGTTGACAAGCCCATCAATCCACGGGAAGCCGGGCGCCACAGACCTCGCGGTGATGACCTTTTTCACCTCTGTCGTCGGCGCCCGGCATTGCGAGACGTTGGGCCGCTGTGCCGCCGTTCCGGCCCATGTGACGCCCAGGACTCCCAAAGCTGCTGCCAGGGTTCGAAGGTTGAGGCAGCGGCGTCGCCGTGGCATCTCACCGCGTCAACGGCGCGGTCCCCCTTTTGGCCCTTAAGTGCCAAAGGTACAATCCCGGGCATGCGCTTTGGTGTTGTCATCACGCTGCTATCCGCCGCGGCTGTGCTGGCTGCCTGCGGCGATGACAGCGAGGAACTGCAGGCCCTCCGGGAGGAGGTCGCAGCACTTCGCACCCAGGTCTCGGAAGCGTCGGCCGCATCGCCCGGTCCCGGAACACTTTCAACGCCATCCCCCACGCCCACGGCGACCTTCACGCCGCCGGCATCAGCGACTCCGGAGCCGCCGACCGCCACGCCGACATCACCTCCACCTCCGCCGCCCCCACCAACGCCTACGCCGGTCGCAACCCCAAGCCCGCGCCTGACGGCGGAGCAGGTCCGGCAAGCGGCGTATTCGCGTTTCGGGCACTGTGTCCAGCAGGGGAGTAAGGTTGCTGTACCCTCGGCGTTGTTTTTTGGCGCCGCCTACGTCGGTGACGGTGTCTGGAGTGTTATTGGGCCCATGGTCAATGTTAATTTCTACCGCGGGAATTTCAACGCGACGCTTAGCGAGGCCACGATGACCTGGCTCGTGATCTTCGGGCCCCCGGAGTGCCGGTAGCCTGCTCGTCCCGGGGACGGCCTCAGGCCGGGGCACATCTGGCAGCATTGCGGCCAGGGTCCGATACCGGCCGAGGTGGACGACTTGTGCCTCCTCCTGCCTCTGCACCCCTGGCAGTCTCAGCGGTCATGAACGTCGCGGCACGTGTCGCTTACTCGGGGTCGCCGACGGCGCGACTCAGCGTCCAGACGATGGGTGACGACAGGAAGAAATTGTCCTTCCCGGCGTTGTCACCGGCCGCTGACAGGGTTGGAGCATTCCTGCATGCAGGGTTTTTCCGAGGCCGGGTCGGCAACGGCACGGTCGCTGCTCCGCCTTGCCCGCGTGCAGGATGCGCCGGGGCGCCTGCCGGCGCCCCGCCGATAAGGCATAGCGCGTTGGCCGCGGCATCCGCACACCCCAGGAGAGGCGATGCCGCTACTCGGTTGCTAATCCATAGGCCGGCTCACGCAACGAGGTCCGTCGCCCGAGGGCGCATCGCCGGTCCACGGCAGCCTCCTCCACTGGGGTGCATCAGCCCTGGCGTGTCCGGCGCCGGGCGCCGGATGGTGGACGGTCCGTCGCGATGCCGCGATTGTTCGCGTTGGTCCGAGGACGTTTGACTCCTTTGCAGCCGTCGAACGAGTCCTGGCGAACCTGCTGCGGCCTGGACGACGCTATCTGATTGACGCCTCGGTGGCTACTCGTACCCGTCACGGTTCGACGGCCATCATCGTCGCCCCTCCCCGATGGCGGCCGACGCTGCTATCTCTTGGCATGGCCCGGCGCATGTCGGCATCTCCCGGCGACAGTCACTCCCGAATGCGCCTTCGACGGCCCCCGACCGCCTCCGGCGGTATGTGCAAGAACGACCGAGGTAGTCTCCCGGGTAAGGTCGACGCCATCCTTCGGGTTGAACAATGGGCTCGCAAAGATGCAGAAGTGCGGTGTTGTGTGCGCCGGCGGGTGGGAACCAGAACCGCACAAGGGCCTGTAAAGGCGGGTCCCGACACGCTTCGCCCTGGGCGATACCCCTGGACTGCTCATGCGGACTTGGCGCTCGCGTCCAGCCCATGTCGTCCATGGCGTCCTCCCGCTTGCCCCGCTTCGGCGTGGGTTCCAGCAGAACTCGAGCAACCGCATCGTCGGGTCCGCGCCTCAACGTGCTCTCGGGGGTCTCCCACGAGCATGTTCATAGCCCGGTCCTGGCATCGTGGGGTGGCCGAAGGCAAGAGCCGAGGCGCCCGATTGCCCGGTGATTTCGGTCGCTGCCTCTGCTATGCGCTCAAGGCTGGCTCTCGCGAAAGTGCCCTCCGACATCATGGTTTGATTGGCCTCTGGTAGTATCTCGACCGACTTCTAGGAGAAATTTCTGATCTTCACCCCTTCCATGCATAAGGAAAAGGGCAATTGATTGCTGAAGGTTAAAGCAGTATTTGCTCTCGATTGTTTTCTAGCTAACTTCGCGCGTGAAAATCTTCCAGAAGACCATGTCTTGTATATCTTCATAAGGTTTATGTTCAGATGCAATGGCTCTCAGCAAATGATGGAAGTTAACCTCAGCGCGTTGACCGCGAGCCGGAGGGAAGCGAGAATACTGGCCCACGGCGGACCGGCGTTCGCGGGAAATGTCGCCTAAATGTCGCAGTCGACGATACCCCGGTTCTCCGTACCACGTTCCGACTCGACGGGAGGTAGTCGCGATGGACGAGAAGGAAAAGAAGCTGCAGGAGCTTTACCGACGAGCCATCTTCATACCGATTGGCCCCCAGTTAGAGGAGCCTAAGAGGCTGCGAGCAAGGAGCAGGAGGAGGAAGAGAAGGAAAAGGACGAGGATAAGAACAGGAGGAGCGGGCAGTCGGCCTTAGGAAATTCGTGAAAGTCCCGGTCACTTTCTGGGCCGGCGCGGGACCGGCGGCAGCCGCTTGAGCCGCATTTCGCCTCAGGTGTGGGCCGTCACGGCTGTGGTATGGGAGGGAGTAGGCCAAGGTCGCGCCCGGCTCGGCCTGCGCGACCTTGCCCCGAGGGGCCGCGTAGCATGCCGCGCCATCCAGCCTATTAATGGCTGCCGCCAGCCACGGTGGCACTCGAACCCGAAAGGAGAGCTCTTTTCGGTCACCGTGCCCGGACCTGGGCAGTTCATTTCGCTTTGCATCTAGCAAGCCTCCCCCGGCTCAGGTTCCTTCCGAGTGTCGGCCGCTCGCCGTGCAGCCGATGCATTCGCCCGCACGGGACGGCCGGAAACTATCGGAGGCGTCCGCGTACCCACGCGGGGTGCCACGTTCTGTGTGGCCGCAGGTGCCTGCAATCGTAGCGTCTTTATCAATCCACTCATGTCGGCCTAGGATTCGCAACCAAGATTTGTCTGGGCGGGAGCCGGCTCAGCTCGCCCTGCAATCAGCGAGCCGACATTTCGGGCGCTCAACTCTCGCCATCGGCTAGTGAGCTTCAGTCCCTTGCGGTGCCTCGAGAATTCCCGTAAACTTGGTGCCCGCGCGGTTTTCAGTCCTTTACCGGGGCGACAGCCGCGGGGGCACGTTTCCGAGCATTGGGAAGCGGCTCTGGGAGGCGGCAGCCCGGGGCCGGAAGGTATCCGCTGTCTTAGGATCGGTGAGTGCGATTATCTGTTAAAAATTTGAGGGGCGAGCGACAGATGATAACTCTTCCCCTGTGCATCACGGTAGGAACGTGAATCTCGGGTTAGCAAGGATGAAATCAGAGGACTTGAAGGGCGAATATGGCAACACCGGAGGCTTTTTGCTTGCCTTTCCGAAGAATATCTCTCGCCTTATCCTTGTCATTTGCTCGTTTGGTGCAGTAATCGTAGGCACATCTTGCACTGCCTTGCAGTCGATTACGGGGTCTGACTCACCAAGTTTGCAAGAGAGCGACGTCCGTAGGATCGCTAGTCTGAAATTTGCTTCCGTATGCAACCGTCCCCCAAGTCCTGAAAATTTTTACGCAAACTATCAGGGTCGCGGTGTGTGGAGAGTCTCCGCACCTCGAATCATAACTTCGCTTGGTCCAAAATACGTCGGAATCTATAATGAGCGGACATCCATTTGGGAGCTCGTTGAAATACCGGACAGGTGTTAGCAATATGTAGAGCGACATATCAAGAGGAAGAGCGCTTCTTTTTGGGATTATTTTGCAACGGTGTTCCAGTGTGTTCCGGTCCATTATCCGCAACGAAGAGGAGTCGTATAAACGTTGATATTCCGACGGATTCCGGATGAGTAGTCGTTCGGTAATCTACGGGCGGTGTTTGTCGGTTGTTGTGGCCGAGATTTTTTTGGAAGCACGGGGTTTACTATCTTCCAGTCGCTGCACGGGCGCGGTAACGGTTTGGTGCCGCAACAATTGAGGGAAGCGGGCAGTCAGGCCGGAAAGAGGCGCAGCTCCCAGTCGAGGCGATGTCGGCCGTCCGTTTGATTTTGTGCTCTGATGGACAGAGCTTAACTGGCTGGGTATCGACGCTGGGCGCGTCGCGTCGGGCCCATCCTGGTTGGGTGGGCAACTGCCGATAAGGTTCCCGGGGGCCGGCATGTTGGCAAATGGTTTTGCGCAACCTCAGTCGTTCGCACCAGCCGGAGCGCGCCGCGACGGGGGCGTACTGATGCTGCAAACTGAATGTCATGAGGAACATTGTTCACATACAGGCTTATGATGCCTTGAAAGAGTCGGGACGACGTCCATCTTCCAGTGTGGCCGCTCCATGCATCTAGAGATCCGGCAGCTAAATGGCCAGAGGCCTGTGCTTGCCTTGGTCTTTCTGACGGTATGTTTAGCGACGAGCAAATTTGGCAGGTTAAGTTGGGTGCGTCAGCGAGCCAATTTAATAACATGCGCATAGTTCGCGTGCCCAGTGCCGTCAACGGTGGCGCATTGATTCGGAATGCTGGATGTCGAGTCTATAGGATGGCGCGCCGTTCCTATTTCCCTGGAAAACTGTGAGGACGCGTGCGCAGGTACATAGATAGAAGATAGAAGACCTTAACAGCACCAGGAATCCTGTAAGTGTGATCGAACTGATCGCCAGATGGTATGGCGGTCGGTCAATTCAGGCGACCTTGCGCAGGTGGCGCTGCGTCTCAGCGAGGCGTGCGGATGCGAGACTGGCGTTGATAATTGCATCGGTGCATATTTCCTCATTAGAAATGAGGATATCGGTTTTTGGATGAAGAACATGGCGAGCTGTACTTCAGATGTCGCTAGGTGGCTGGGCAGCACAGGACATAACTATGCCATCTATGGATAGGGGCAATGTCTCGCGGAAGATTCTATGACGCCAGTTGGTGTGATGCAACGAAATTGGGGTGGTTTTGGACGACGGCAGTTACATGGACCTCGGCGAAGCTTCCGACTCTCTCGACTGGCTTGAATCCGTAGACTACCTGCCGGTCGGCGAATATACGGTCGTGGGCAACGATCCGATTGTCAGCGAGGTTTTAGAGCGTCTCAGGTCAAGGGGATCGAAGGCGTGGGATGAAAAGTCTGCTGCCGAATGGGATGAGGAAGAAGCCGACGAAGAGGAGGTCTGAGAGCGCTTCGAACACGGCCGACGGGGTACCACGCGGCCGATGATGGGGGCGAAGGGGAAGCCCCCTCCCCCAGTGGTCCTTGGGTGTCCCTGCGTCTCGGGAAGGCTTCAGGGCTGCCACGCCTGCGCCTGGCGGCAAAGGCGCAGGCGGCCGAAAGGACCTGCTCGGTCGTGGCGAATGGGCCTTCCGGCAATCCCTGACCGCCCGGTGCGCCTCGCAACGAAACTCTGCGGCTGGCTCGACTCCCACCGCCAGGGCCGAACCGCGGCTGCACACCCCGCCAACTCCCCCGCGCAGGACCGGGGGACCCGCTTCTGCCCTTCGCCCGGGCCGCCAGGCTCGCTTGAGGACCAGCCGCGGGCCGGACCCCGGCCGCCTGGTCGGGCGGACGCGGCCGTTTGCAACACCTGGCGGCCGCCCCGGCGACAGCCCCTTCCTGTGGTCCGGGAATTAACGGCGCGCGCCGGGCGGAGGTCTCGCTGCCGGCTTCCCATTCTGCCCGGCCTCGAAATGCGGCTGACCGTACGGGCGCGCCACCCAACCTCCGTCTCCCCGGGACGGCCACGCGTCGCTGGTCTGATGGCTCGCCGGTGAGCAGCGCGGGCGTCCCGGCCATTTCCCGCGCATCCCTCCGCGCTGACCGGTCCCCGCCGTGCGGCGGAGCACGTCCAGGGTCTTGCGTGCGGCCCCTGCGATGGGGCATACTGCGGCCTGGCGAGTTCTTCTTGGGTTTGCCGCCGTCGCCATAGCACATCGGGTGGGCGAAGTCAATAGAGTTGCAACCATCGAATCCCCGCGAGGGGACTGAAACACGACGATGGTGGGCGTCGACTGCTCGTAGATGTTGCAACCATCGAATCCCCGCGAGGGGACTGAAACATGACGTGGTGGATCTTGAACTGGTGGGCAAACCTTCGAGGTTGCAACCCTCGAATCCCCGCGAGGGGACTGAAACCCCAATCGCCGAAGGTATCCTCGAACATGACTTCGACGTTGCAACCCTCGAATCCCCGCGAGGGGACTGAAACTTGGCTGCAGCTATGCCGCACAAATAAGAGCCGGTAATGTACGGGTTGCAACCCTCGAATCCCCGCGAGGGGACTGAAACCAGCAAGCACGCGCTCGATCTCGGTCATCTCCACGACCTCGGTGTTGCAACCCTCGAATCCCCGCGAGGGGACTGAAACTTGGGTGGAAACAACCTTGCATCCGCTGCGGCGCGGAGATGCCGGGTTGCAACCCTCGAATCCCCGCGAGGGGACTGAAACTACACCAACCGCCTTCCTGCTTGAGAACATGGTGCGCTTGGTTGCAACCCTCGAATCCCCGCGAGGGGACTGAAACAGAACACCGTCGACACGTGACGGATGCCGCACCGCTGTGGTTGCAACCCTCGAATCCCCGCGAGGGGACTGAAACTCAACCTTCTCGACAAGGCGCTGCGCTGCATCGATCAGGTTGCAACCCTCGAATCCCCGCGAGGGGACTGAAACTTCGAATCGACGCGCCGAATGGCGACTTCGCCATCATTCAGTTGCAACCCTCGAATCCCCGCGAGGGGACTGAAACCGCCGAACCTTGCGGACCTTCATAGAGCCGACCTCGAGCGGTTGCAACCCTCGAATCCCCGCGAGGGGACTGAAACAGCTCGACCGCGACCCGGAGACGGGGCGCCGGCGACGGTTGCAACCCTCGAATCCCCGCGAGGGGACTGAAACCGCACCCTGTGGATGCCGGCGGCCGCGAGGTCGTCGAGGTTGCAACCCTCGAATCCCCGCGAGGGGACTGAAACCAAGCGGTAGCTGTTGATAGGGCTGTGCACGAAGCTGGTGGCGGTTGCAACCCTCGAATCCCCGCGAGGGGACTGAAACTTTCGACGTCCATCATGAGGTTGAGCCGGTGCCCCTTGGAGTTGCAACCCTCGAATCCCCGCGAGGGGACTGAAACGACGAGGACGAGGCCGCGTTTCAGCTCATGAAGGACACCGTGGTTGCAACCCTCGAATCCCCGCGAGGGGACTGAAACTGGCAGTTCCGGAGCGTGATGATCCTCCCGGTCATGCGGTTGCAACCATCGAATCCCCGCGAGGGGACTGAAACTTTTACCGATCCTTCCACATAAGAACGCCGATAATCAGCAGTTGCAACCATCGAATCCCCGCGAGGGGACTGAAACATGTAGCGCTCGGACATGCCTCTCTCACCTCCTTTCCTTCCGTTGCAACCATCGAATCCCCGCGAGGGGACTGAAACTCTTCAATTGGTAAGGTGCGATCCGCTCCACTACACCCTACCATGTTGCAACCATCGAATCCCCGCGAGGGGACTGAAACCGGAATCGGGTGTCATCCTGTTTGTCCGTCCGGCAGCACGGGGTTGCAACCATCGAATCCCCGCTAGGGGACTGAAAATTGATAGCAATGTCCTTGACAATCACGCTAGCGGCCAATTCTGAGTTGCAACCATCGAATCCCCGCCAGGGGACAGCAGCAACACCTCGTCAATCCCGGCGTGGCGCTCGTTCGCCCGGTTGTAACGGTCGAATCCTCGCCACTCGACGGCATCAGTGTTCGCTCTCACGACACGTCCAGTCTCGGCCGGAGCTCAGCCCATGCGAGAATTCAAAGTAGGCGACAAAACGTACAGGGCAATTTCCGCCGCCGACGTGTTCCAGAAAACCCGCCTCAGCCGCGCCCACCCGCCCTCGTACGTCGTGCCCGGTTCGTCCGCCGGCGAATGGGTCCTCTACTGGCACTGCGGCGCTCGCTACATGGTCGATGTCACCCAAACCCGTCCGCACTCCCCCATCGACCGGCTCCGTTTTCGGCTTCAGCGGGCATGGGCCCGGGTGGCCGGAAGGCGCTCGCAGCGCGGGCGCGACTATACCACCTGCAAAGACTGCTGGTTTTTCAGCCGGCGGGAACTCGATACGTTCGTCCTGCTCCTCGCCAGCTGGAGCAACGAGAAGCTGGCCGACTTCATGTTCGACTGGATGACCCTCGTAAACCAGCGGGATGTGCTCCTGGGCGACCACGACTTCGTGCTGCCCATCCCCGATTGGCCATTCGGGCTGGCCAAGGCGCTCGGGGGCTTTCGATACTTCGGCCGTAAGGACGGTGCCCTCTACCTCACCGAAACCCACCCCGAGCTTGTCGACCCTACCGCCGATTGACCCGCGCCTGGCCCCCAGCCCTGTCGCCCGTGAACGCTCTCACAGCCGGCGGCGAGCCTTACTCGGTGCCCGTACCCGAAGCCCGCTCGCTCGTCGCCCGGCGCCGCCCGGCCGCAGTCGCAACGTCGACGCACCCGAACCCCGTGCTCACCTTCGCACCCACCCCCGCAAACCGCGCGAAGCGCGCCAGCACCCCAACCAGCCCGGCGTACGGTCCCTCGCTCTGCCGCGCCTCGAATTCCGCCGCGCCGACGAACCCCGGCACGAGCCCTTTCAGCTGGACTGCGACGCTCGCCAGCCGGTGCCGCCGGACCACGATCCCGTCCAGGGCCGTCCCCGCCTCGACGCCGAGGTCGACCGGCGCCCAGGTCTGCCATCGCTCCAGCAGGCCCCCGAACACCAGCTGCGGCACGGGCAGGGGCAGGTAGTTGCCCCGTGACCGGAACGTCGTCGGCGTCACGAAGGTCATCGTCGCCCGCGATTCCGGAGCCGGCGCGAGCAGTCCCGCCGCCAGGTCCGGCCACGTGCACCGCTCCACCAGCGCCTCCCCCTCCCGGCGCCACCACCGTGCGTTGAGGAGGAGCCGATCCGGCATCGCCCGGCTCAGCTCCTGCACGAACGGCGCCAGGAGTCCATACGCCGTAATCACCAGCCGCACATCCGGCTGCCGCCGCAGGGCAATCGAAAACGGCTTCTCCCCGGACATATCGTGCAGCGCGGTGGCGAGCCCGTCATCGCGGGTGGCGAGCTCGCGGTAGAACCACGCCTGCAGCGCCCGGCCGATAAACACCGTCTCCTCGGCCTGGTCCTCCCACCTGCCCGGGACCTCGATCCGCACCAGCTCGTTCACTGGACCGGCTCTGCCCCCGAGACCATCACCCATCCCATCGGCAGCCAGCCGCCGGGACCGTCGACCACCCGGTGCCCGACCGGGAAGTTTGCCGGGTCCGGCGACTTCGAACGCGACAGGCGGTAGCGGTAGCGGTCGAGCAGCTGCCGCATCAGGTCGCGGTCGCCCCGCAGGTGCCGGCCGATCGTCTTGGCGACCCAGCCGGTGCCGAAGCCGACCGGGAAAACAGTCTGGCCAGCCGGCACCTTTCCTTCGAAGTTTCTGGCCACGTCCGGGTCGAGTCGTCGCCAGTGCGCCAGCTCGATCTCCCGCAATGCAGCGCCCCACGTCTTGAGCACGCCCAGGGGGTTGCTCCCGAACAGCACTTTCCGGTCATCATCCAGCTCCTTCCACGGCGACCATTCGGCCGGGGCCATCGCCAGTGTGGAAACGAACTGCGCTCCCGGGCTGACCGCCTCGACCCACACCGGGATCGCCTGCCGGCCGCGCGACGACACCGACCGTACCTGCACCTCCGACGCAACCATCTTTAGCTCCCCGACCGGGAAGGCATCGGCCAGCCGCAGCCTCCGGTTGACGTCGCGGTTCGGGAAGTCGCGCCCCTCAACAGTGCGCTCGACGTCGACATCGAACGCCCGCCGTTCCACGCCCCGGGCTGCCTGCTTTTGGGACCCTCCCCCGGCTCGGACCAGCCCCCGGACCGTGTCCCGGTTCTGCTGCACAAAGGCATCGAGCAGCGCCGAACGGAATGCGCCCTTCAGGGTCGACCCCGGCAGGTAGGCCCGTCCCATCCCGTCCCGGATGAAGGCGAGCAGGTCCTGCCCGACGGCGCGTGTGCCGTACACCGGCAGGATGGCGCGCGTTGCCTGCTCAAGCGTGCGTGGGTCAAGCGCGGCCGCAATCCGGCCGTCGGCAATGCGCGGAATCAGCTGGTCCGGCAGCAGTTCCAGCGCCCGGTCCACGTCGACCAGGCGGACGGCCTTCCCGCCTTCGTCGCGGAAATCGTAGTCGCGGTGGTAGCGGATTCCGGACCCGATGTGCAGCGGGGTGAGGACCTGGAACGTGAGACGGAAC
>Ga0308392_1000465_pt1 | contig 16953 bp, 13 predicted proteins | sample Hotspr20Samplem2_FD_202361 | JGI IMG/M metagenome (GOLD analysis project Ga0308392, IMG submission 202361) | Hot spring phototrophic mat microbial communities from Octopus Spring, Yellowstone National Park, Wyoming, United States - 20050624_m2 ... | reverse complement strand
CGGTCGCACGGAGCAAAGTAAGGCGCAAAGCGCTAAGGTGACAGCAATTGGTCGCCTGGCAATCTCCTAAATTGCTGAGACGTAAATTCCTTCACCCACCCTGGGGTAGGGAACCACTAGACCCCTGCTCCTACCTAAATTTTAGGCGCAGGTGGTCTCATTGTCAATATGTCTTCGCTTGAATCCGGGCGCCGCGAGGCTTCATCGGTCTAGAATTGCCATCCCCTAACCGCAAGAACCGACATGGCACTACCTACACGACCGCCCACGGCGGATTCAAATGTAAAAAGTCAAAAAAGCACCGACACGCCGCGAGCCACGGGCATCCCGGCAGCCTGCCTCAGGGACGAGGATTTTCCGAGTGGGCAGGCGCGCACCGATTCGCTCAGCGTTCGTAACGCAGGGCGCGTCGCCGCTCCTGCCGCTCGAAGGCGAGTTCGATGAGCCGGTCGAGCAACTGCGGAAAGTTTAAGCCGCTCGCCTCCCACATCTTCGGGTACATGCTGATCGAGGTAAAGCCGGGAATGGTGTTAATCTCGTTGATGAAGAGTCTTCCGGTAGAACGCTCGAGCAGGAAGTCGACGCGGGCCATGCCCTCGCATTCAATCGCTCGATAGCACGCCAGAGCGAGGGCCCGCACCTGGTCGGTCATCTCCGGACTGAGCTCGGCCGGCACGCGAAACTGGGCCTCATCGAGCAGATACTTGTCCTCGTAGTCGTAAAATTCGCGCGAGGGTAGGATTTCGCAGGGCAGGGAAGCGGCGGGCTGGTCGTTGCCCAGCACGGAGCATTCGATCTCGCGCGCGTCGATCGCGCGCTCGACGATGATCTTGCGATCATAGCGGGCAGCCAGCTCGAGCGCCGCCCTCAGCGAGCCGGGCTCCTTCACCTTCGAGATGCCCACCGACGAGCCCAGATTCGCGGGCTTGACGAAGAGCGGGTAGGAGAAGGCTTCGGGTTCGATCTCACCGAGGCGGCCGCGCGGGACGACCTGCCAGTCTACCACCGGGAGGTTCCGTTCGCGGCACAGCCGCTTCATGACGTCTTTGTCCATTCCTGCGGCGGAGGCCAGCACACCCGCGCCGACATAGGCCAGATCGGCCAGCTCGAGCAGCCCTTGCACGGTGCCGTCCTCGCCGAAGGTGCCGTGCAGGACCGGGAACACCACGTCGATGTCCGGGTTGGCGCCGGGCTCGGGGAGGATGGGCCGCGGCTGCCAGCGGCCCTGCTTGGTGATGAAGAACTCCATCACCTCGTAGCGGCTGCGGTCGAGGCCGGCCAGGATCGAGTGCGCCGACCGGATCGAGATCTCATGCTCGCCGCTGCGGCCCCCGTAGACGACCGCCACGCGCCGTTTCATAGGATTCGCTTCCCCATCGCCGACATGATCAGCTCGACGGCGAGCGTCGCCGTCCGATTGGATTCGTCCATGATGGGGTTTACCTCGACGACCTCCATGGAGACCAGCAGCCCGGCATCGCAGAGGACCTCCATGACCAGGTGAGCCTCGCGATAGGTCAGTCCGCCGCGGACCGGGGTGCCCACGCCGGGCGCCTCTTGCGGCTCGACCGCGTCCATGTCCAGCGAGACATGGATGCCGGCCGTACCGTTACCCGCAATCGCGATCGCCTCGCGGATCACCGCCAGCACCCCGCGCTCGTCGATGTGGCGCATGGTGAAGGCCTTGACGCCCGAGCGGCGCACGTGCGGCTTTTCGAGCTGGTCGACATCCCGCACGCCGACCAGCGCGACGTTGTCGGCCTCCACAAGGGGCGCAAACCCCGCCAGGTGCGTCAGGGCGCGCGGCCCCAGGCCGACGCAGCAGGCCAGCGGCATGCCGTGCACGTTGCCGGAAGGGCTCGTCTCCGGCGTGTTCATGTCGGCGTGGGCGTCCACCCAGATGAGGCCGACCTTGCGCTGCTCGCGCCGCAAGTGACGGGCGACGCCCGCCACCGTCCCCACCGCCACGGAGTGGTCTCCGCCGAGAACCAGGGGAAAGATGCCGCCGGCAAGCGCCGTTTCGACCTGCTGCGCCAGCCGCTTGCAGGTGCGGGCGATCTGCGCGAGGTACCGCGCTTGCTCGCGCCCCATGGGTGAGGCCTCAGGCTGGTCGACGGCCACGTTGCCGAAATCGGTGACTTCGTAGCCGAGCTCTGCCAGGCGTTGGTTGAGGCGCGCCACGCGGATCGCCGAGGGGCCCATATCCACGCCGCGGCGGCCGGCGCCCAGGTCGAGCGGCACACCGATGATGCCCACACGAGCCGGCCGCATCCCTCAGGGCCTCGTGCGGTAGAGCATGCGCGGGAAGGCGATGGTTTCCCGGACGTGCTCCACGCCGCACATCCAGGCGACAAAGCGTTCGATTCCCATGCCGAAACCGGAGTGCGGCACGGTGCCGTACTTGCGCAGATCGATGTACCAGTCGAAGGCCTCGCGCGGCAGCCCGTGCTGTTCGAGCCGCTCGAGCAGCAGATCGAGCCGGTGAATGCGCTGGCCGCCGCCGACGATCTCGCCGTAGCCCTCGGGCGCAATCACGTCCACGCCCAGCACCACCTCCGGCCGGTCCGGATCGGGCTCGAAATAAAAGGCTTTGATAGAGGCCGGAAAACGGTCCACCATGACGGGGCGATCGAAGGCCTCACCGAGCAGGGTCTCGTCGGGCGCGCCGAAATCGCCGCCCCATTCGATCGCGCTGCCTTTCTCCTGTAGCAGTTTCACCGCTTCGTCGTAGCTGATGCGCGCGAATGGCTTCCGCACGCGCTCCAGCCCGGCGGTGTCGCGTTCGAGCACCGCCAGCTCCCGGCGCCGATTCTCGAGCACGCGCCCGACGACGTAGACGATCAGATCCTCGGCCAGATCCTTGATGTCCTCGAGCGTGGCATAGGCGACCTCCGGCTCGACCATCCAGAACTCGGTTAGGTGGCGGCGGGTTTTGGAGCGCTCGGCGCGAAACGTGGGGCCGAAACAGTAGACCTTGCCGAAGGCCATGGCGGTGGCCTCGTTGTAAAGCTGGCCGGACTGGGTCAGGTAGACCACGCCCTCGTCGAAGTAGCGGGTCTCAAACAGCGTGGTGGTGCCCTCGCAGGCCGCCGGCGTAAAGATCGGCGTATCGACCAGCGTGAAGCCCCGGCTGTCCAGGTACTCCCGGATCGCGCGCACGACCTCGTGCCGCACGCGCAGAATCGCATGCTGGCGGCGGCTGCGGATCCATAGGTGGCGGTGATCCATGAGGAACTCGACGCCGTGCTCCTTCGGCGTGATCGGGTAGGGGTCCGACTCGGGAACGCGCTGGATGAGCTCGGCCGCCTCCACGTCCAGCTCATAGCCGCCCGGCGCCCGCTCGTCGGCTCGCACTTTGCCGGTGACGATGAGTGACGATTCCTGCGTCAAGTCCCTGAGCATCTCAAAGGTCTCCTCCGGCAGCGCGCTCTTGACCGCTACGCACTGAATGATCCCTGTGCCGTCGCGCACCAGCGGGAAGATGATCTTGCCGGAGCGGCGCAGGTTGTAAAGCCAGCCCGGGATCTGGACGGTCTCGCCCACATGCCGGCCGGCTTCGGCAATCGTGATGCGCTTCATCGCTCGTTCTCCAGCCGCTCGAAAACCTCGAGCACGCGCCCGAGCGGATCGCGCATGCCCTCGACCTCGCGCAGCTCGAGCAACAGCGGATACTGCCCGTCCACGGATCGAAGCAGTTGCATCGTCTTGTTCCAGTCGATGGTGCCGCCCGGATCGAGATAGGGGAACAGATGGGCGTCGCGCTTGCCGTCGTTGTTGTGCACGTGGGTGGAGCGGATGCGCGCCTTCATGTTCTCGAACGCCGCCTCGACGCCTTCCATCATGTGGGCATGACCGGTGTCGAAGCAGTAGCCGAGATTCAGGTGGGTCGTCTCGAGAAAATAGTTCAACCGCTCGGAGGTGCTGAACTGGTTGGGAATGTTCTCGAGCAGGATTTCGACGCCGCGTTGCGAGGCGAAGACCTTGAGGTCTTCGAGCGCGGTGAAGGCCGCCTCCATCTTCCGCTCCTCCCACTCCTCGCCCGAAACGCCGATGTGCTGGATCAGATACTTGTAGGGGATCTTCTCGGCGATCTCCAAGGCGCGCTTGATCTCGTCGACCATGGCGATGCGCCGGGGCTTGGACGTCTCAGTGATGTTGATGACGGCCTGCGGGCCGGAGCGGCCCCAGGCGTCGTCGGTGTACATGGGCGCATGCATCGACCAGACGCGGAGCTCGGAGTCGCGAAACCAGTGAGCCAGCTCGTTGATCTGCGCGCGATTGCGGTAATCCAGGCTCTGGCGCGCACAGAAGATCTCGATCGCCGGAATGCCGGCCTTCCAGATCCGATCCAGCCAGACAGTGGTCAGTCGGTGATTAACGAACAGGTGCGTGGATAGGACATGCTCCATTGTCGGCACTCGCTTCAGTAGCCGGCCGCTTTACCGTGACCGCGCCGGTCGGTGGCGCCTTCCAGCCAACCCTCGCCTGCCCGCACCGCCTCGACCAGGGCCACATTCTCGATCCGACTGAGGCGATGTCCGCGGCGGCCGAGTAGCTCGAGCGTGTCCGGCGAAAAGCCGTCCTCTACGAACAAGGTGTCCGGCTTCCACTGGTGATGGAAACGCGGCCGGTCGACGGCGTCCTGAATATTCATTGTAAAGTCCACGACGTTCAGCAGCACCTGAAGGACGCCGTTGATGATGCGGGAGCCGCCCGGAGCGCCGAGCACCAGAAAGAGCTTTCCGTCGCGCACGACGATGGTCGGCGTCATCGACGACAGGGGGCGTTTGCCGGGCTCGATGGCGTTGGCTTCCCCCTGGATGAGGCCGAACATGTTGGGCGTTCCGGGTTTGACGGAAAAGTCGTCCATCTCGTTGTTGAGCAGGAAGCCCAAGCCGGGCGCCGTTACGCCGCTGCCGAAGGCGCCGTTGATCGTGTAGGTCAAGGCAACCGCGTTGCCTTCCGGATCGACGATGGACAGATGCGTCGTCTCGCCGCTTTCCGGCTCCATTTCGGCGCCCGGCCGCACCTGTTCACTCGGCGTGGCGCGCTCCGGATCGATCGAGCGGCGGCGCCGGGCGAGGTAGCCCGAATCGAGCAGCCGCCGGATCGGCACCTCGAAATAATCGGGGTCGGCGATGAGCTCGCTGCGGTCGGCGTAAAAGCGCCGCATCACCTCGGCGACGTGGTGAATCGTCGCTGCCGCGCCGTGGCCGGCGCGCTCGTAGCCAGAACCTTCGAGCATGCCCAGCATCTGGAGCAGGCCGACTCCGCCGGAGGAGGGGGGCGGCGCGGTGAGGATCTCGTAGCCGCGGTAGAACCCGCGAAGAACCGGCCGCTCGACGGCCCGGTAGTCGCGCAGGTCCTCGAGCGTGATCAGGCCGCCGTGGCGCTGCATCTCCTCGGCCAGCCGCCTTGCCGTTTCGCCCTCGTAGAAATCGGCGGCTCCATGCCGGGCAATTCGCGCGAGCGTGGCAGCCAACTCGGGCTGGCGCAACAGCTCGCCGGGCTGATAAAAGTTCCCGTTGCGCAGGAAGATCCGGCGCGATTCCTCGAAAGCCGCCAGCGCCTCGGCGCGACGAAGCGCATCGGCCAGGTGCCAGGAGACGGGGAAGCCTTCCTTGGCCAGGCGGATAGCGGGTGCGAGAAGTCTCGCCCAACTCGCGCGGCCGTATTTTTGGTGGGCGAGTTCCAAACCGCGCACCGTTCCGGGGACGCCGCAGGCCCGCCAGCCGGTGATGCTTTCGCCGGTCGTGTTCCCGCTCGAGTCCAAGTACAGTTTGCGGTGGGCCCGCTTGGGAGCGCGCTCGCGGAAGTCGATGAACGCGGTGCGGCCTTCGGCGAAGCGCGCCAGCAGAAAGCCGCCGCCGCCCAGGTTACCTGCCGCCGGGTGGGTCACCGCCAGGGTGAAGGCGACGGCCACGGCCGCGTCGACCGCGTTGCCGCCTTCGCGCAGCACCTCGAGCCCTGCGTCGGCGGCCAGCGGCTCCTGCGCCACCACCATCGCGTGACGAGCCCGCACCGGGTGCCCGGCCACAGCAGGCAGCGCGAACAACGCCGGAAGCAGGATCCTCCCCAAACCCCTGAAGCGGCGCATCGGCCTGATTGTACTATCGCCCGCCGGCCGCCGGTTCGGGCGCTCGCGCCCGGCTGCGTCTGCGCCATTCAAACAACATCACGCCGGCGGCGACGGAGACGTTCAACGAGCTGATGCTGCCGGCCAGTGGAATGCGGACCAGGAAATCGCACCGCTTTCGGACGTTGAGGTGCAAGCCCTTTCCTTCGCCCCCGAGCACGAGCGCAGCCGGCTCGCGCAGCTCGACCTCGTCGTAGAGCTCCGAGCCGCGCTCATCCAGACCATAGATCCAGTAGCCGCGCTTTTTGAGCTCCTCGAGTGTTTGCGAGATGTTGACCACGCGCACCACCGGAACCCAGGCGAGCGCGCCGGCGGCGGCTTTCGCCGCAGCCTCGCTCAGGCCGGCAGCCCGGCGCTGACCGATGAGGACGGCGTCGGCGCCGGAGGCGTGGACGGTGCGCACGATCGCGCCGAGGTTATGCGGATCCTCGACGCCGTCGAGCACGACCAGCAGGCGCGCCGAGGCGAAGACCTGCTCCGCGTCGGCGTAGCGCGCCACCGAGCCGATCGCCGCGACGCCTTGGTGCGGCGTCTCCCCGGCCAGCCGGTCAAGCACGTGCCGGGGCTCGAAGCGGAGCGGAATGCCGCGCCGGCGGCACAGCTCGATGATCTCTTGAAGCCGGGGCCCCGCTGCTCCGCGCGCAACGAGGACGCGTTCCACGGGCTGCTCCGCGCGGAGAGCCTCGCGGACGGGATGTATGCCGGCCAGAACCTTCAAACCGGATCGCTCCTCAACGCCGTGCGGAGTGCCTGTTGAGCGTGGCGATGAACCTCTGGGCGGCCTCCGGCACCGGCAACTCCCCGCGGAGCACCTCCCGATTCTCGAGCGTACGGCCGTACAGCCGCCGGTTCTCGCCGACATCCTGGCGCAGCGTGGCGCCTTGCAAGGAAACGCCGGCAAAGGCGCCGCGCGAGCGCGACCACGACAGGATCTCGGCGGTCATATACGCGTCGGTCTGCGCCGCCGCGGTGCGCCCGACGGGACCGGCGGCCACCGAGGCCTGGCCTCCGAGCGTGAACTGGCTGGAGAGCAGCCGCTCCGCACCTCGTTCATTCATCACCAGCAGGATGATGTCAGCCTCCTTGCCGCCGATCTGCAATCCGAAGCTGCCTCCCTCGATGCGCACCGCGGCCGGGGCCGTCCAGCCGACGCCGTCTTTGTTCCGGCAGCTTACGAAGCCGCGCCCGTACTGCCCCCCGATGATGAAGGCGCCTTTCTTCAGTCCCGGCACGACAACCGCGCAGTGACTCTTGTGTAACAGCTCCTCCGGAATCGAGGCGTCCGACATGGTCAGCGCCTCGGATAAGACGGTTGCGGCGGCTTCCAGGCGCTTGGCGTGCGCCGGCTGCGCCTGCGCCAGGACCGCCAGGGCGAAAAAACAGGCCCCGATCTTCATGTCAATCCCCCCTCCTTGGGGTACCACCCTCAGTCTAACACTCAAGCAGGCTCTTGCCGCGCGGCTGGAGGGCCTCGGCGGCGGGCCGATACAATGTGGTCGAGGTCGGCCATGAAGTCGCTTGCTGCGGATCTGGTCCGCGAGCTCGAACGTCGCATCGAGGGCGAGGTCCGCTTCGACAAGTATTCGCGCATCCTCTACAGCACCGACGCCAGCATCTACCAGATCGAGCCCCTGGGCGTGGTGTTGCCCCGCCATCGGGGCGACGCCGTGGAGCTGGTGCGTTTCGCGGCGCGACACCACCTCCCGGTTCTGGCGCGCGGCGGCGGCACCAGCCTGGCCGGGCAGGCCGTGGGCGAGGCCATCCATCTGGACTTTACGAAATACATGCGCCGCATCCTCGAACTCAATGTCGAGGAACGGTGGGTGCGCATCGAGCCGGGGGTGATTCAGGACGAGCTGAACCAATTCTTGAAACCCTACGGGCTGGGACTGGGCCCGGACACCTCCTCTAGCAGCCGCGTCGCCCTCGGGGGCATGATCGGCAACAACTCCGCCGGCTCGCACTCGATTCTCTACGGCAAGATGCTGGACCACGTCATCGAGCTTCGCCTCGTGCTCGCCGACGGCTCGGAGGCGGTGTTCGGTCCGGTCGGCGCCCAGGAGCTTGAGCGGCGCGCCGCAGGGGAGACCTTCGAGAGCCGCCTCTACCGGGAGGTGCTCCGAATCGGCCGTCAATATGAGGAGGAGATCCGCCGGCGTTATCCGAAGCTCATCCGGCGCGTGAGCGGCTACAACCTGGACGAGTTCGTGCCGAATGGCGACGTCTTCGGCGTCGGTTACTCCTCTAAGCCGGGCCCCTTCAACCTCTCGCGGGCCATTGTCGGCAGCGAGGGGACGCTGGCCATCGTCACCGAGGCCAAGATCGGGCTGGTGCCGCTGCCCAAAGCTACAGGGGTCGGCGTGATCAACTTCGCCACGCTCATCGAAGCCGTGGAGGCGGCGCCGGAGCTGGTTCGTCTGGAGCCGGCGGCGGTCGAGCTCATGGACAAGCGCGTGCTCGACGGCGCCCGGCGTGCGGGCCGCTCGAGCCAGGGGCTGGAGTTTGCGGATCCGGAGGCAGAGGGCAATGTCGTGGTCGAATTCTTCGGCGAAACCGAGGACGAGGTGCGATCCCGGCTCGCCGCCCTCAAGCAACTGGTCGAGCGACGCCGGATCGGCTACGGTCACGTCTTCCTGACCGATCCGGCCGCGCAGCAGGCCGTCTGGAACGTCCGCAAGGAGGCCATGGGCCTGCTGATGGGCGTCGTGGGCGACCGCAAGCCGATCGCATTTGTCGAAGATCCGGCCGTGCCCATCGAGGAGTATCCGAGCTTTCTGCGCGGCTTCGAACGCATCCTCCGCGAGTACGGCGCCGAAGGCGGCTACTACGGACATGCCTCGGTCGGCTGTCTGCACATCCGGCCGTTGATCGACATCAAGGATCCGGCCGAGGTGGCCAAGATGCGGCGGATTGCCGAGGAGGTCTTTGAACTCGTGGTCGCCCACGGAGGGTCGATGAGCGGCGAGCACGGTGACGGACTGGCCCGCGGCAAGTTCAACGAGCGGCTGTTTGGGCCGACGATCTACCAGGCTTTTCTCGAGCTCAAACGCGCCTTCGACCCCGATAACATCCTCAATCCGGGCAAGGTGGTCCGCTGCCCCCAGATGACCGAGCATCTCCGGTATCCCTCCGGCTACCGCATCCGGCCGCTCGAGACCTATTTCGATTACTCCGCGCAAGGCGGCTTTTCCGGCGCCATCGAGATGTGCAACGGCAACGGCGCCTGCCGGAAGACCTTGAGCGGCGTCATGTGCCCCTCCTACATGGCGACCCTCGAGGAGGAACACTCCACCCGCGGCCGGGCTAACGCCCTGCGCGCGGCGCTCGGCGGGCTACTGCCGCCCGAGGAGTTTACCTCGCGCCGCATGTACGAGATTCTCGACCTTTGCCTGGCCTGCAAGGGATGCAAGCGCGAGTGTCCTTCCAATGTGGACGTGGCCAAGCTCAAGTCCGAATTTCTGGCCCACTACTGGAAGCGGCACGGCACGCCGTTGCGGGTCCGCCTGCTCGCGCGCATCGGCGCGCTCAACCGTTGGGGAAGCCGCGTGGCGCCGCTCGCAAACTTCGCTCTCGGGAGCGCGCCCGCCAGGTGGGCGATGGAAGTCGCGCTCGGCATCGATCGGCGCCGCCGGTTGCCGTCCTTCGCCCGCACGGATTTCGAAACCTGGTTCCGTCGGCGCACCCGCCCGGCGAGCGGCGAACGCGGACGCGTCGTGCTTTTTCACGACTGCTTCATAACGTACAACTATCCCGAGGTGGGGCGAGCAGCCACGGAGCTGCTCGAACATGCCGGCTTCGAAGTGACGTTAGTCAAGCACGCCTGCTGCGGCCGGCCCGCCATCTCGAAGGGACTACTTGGCGAGGCTCGACGCCTGGCTCGGGAAAACCTTGCCGCGCTCCGGCCTTGGGTGGACCAGGGTGTCCCCATCCTCGGTTGCGAGCCGAGTTGCCTGCTTACGTTTCGGGACGAGTATCCGGAGCTGGTGCCCGGCGATGAGGCGCGGCGTCTGGCTCAAACCGCCTGGCTGGTCGACGAATTCCTGGTCTCGCAAGGCGATCTCACGGTGAGACTGGACGGAGGCGGCCGCACAGTACTCCTCCACGGCCATTGTCATCAAAAGGCGCATGTGGGAACCGGCGCCACCATGCGCCTGCTGCGCGCGGCGGGTCTTGAGGTGCGTGAAATCGACGCAGGCTGCTGTGGGATGGCGGGCTCCTTCGGCTTCGAGAAGGAACACTACGCGCTCTCGGAGGCGATCGCTCGCCACAGGCTCATCCCGGCGATCGAGGCGGCGGACGAGGAGACGGAGATCGCCATAACGGGCGTATCGTGCCGACAGCAGATCGCTCACTTCACGTCACGCCGTCCCCGCCATGTCGTCGAGATTCTCCGCGCGTGCCTGCGGGAAGGCGCCCCGTCTGCGGCCTGAAGCCGGGCGCGGTTCCGGGTGCCCACAAGACCGGCTGAAACCGAGCGGCGTATCGATTCGTCTGTTCACGTGAAACTTTCTGCAAAGGAGGTTGAGATGCTCACCCGATTGCTTTTGGCGGTCCTGTTGAGTGTTTCACTTGCCGCTGCAAAAAGTTACAACATCACCTTGTCGAGCAGCGCCAAGGTCGGCGACACGGAGTTGCAGCCAGGCGAATATAAGCTGAAACTCGAGGCCGACAAGGTGGTTCTGATCGACCGCAAAGGTCGCACCATCGAGCCCAAAGCCAAGGTCGAGACGGCCGAGCGGAGGTTCGATCACACCGCGGTCGCCATCACCCAGCAGGCGGGCGCCAACAAGCTCCAGTGGATCGCTCTGGGCGGCAGCAGGTCGCGCGTGGTGTTCGAGTAAACGTCGCCTCGGTCTGAATCCCGCCGGAGCGGCACGCGGCCGCTCCGGCGCCTGGTGTGGGGTGGGCGCCCTATCGGATCGGCGCGAGCTCCAGCGCTCTTGCGCGGGATCGTATTTCGGATGCGGTGAGAGGGCGGCGAAAGAAAGCGGCTTCATCGAGTTTCCCCTCGAGGCCGGCATTTTCCATCGAAGCGCCGCCCAAAACCAACTCGGCGCCGCTTGAGACGGGCGCCTCCCCGCGGGCCTCTTCCTCGCCGTTCAAGTAAAGAGTGACGCTTTCGCCGTCGCGAACGACTGCGGCGTGATACCACCTTCTCGGTACAATTGCGGTACGCCCTTTGAGGGGACCGAAAAACAGGCGGCCGGGCTCGCCCGCGGCGCCTTGAATACCTAACGCCTCTCGACCTGAGGACCACAGGAAGCCGGTCACGCCGCGCGCGTCAGTATCCAGTCCGTTCCAGAAGACGAGCTCGAGTGTGTATCGCTCGCCCAGGTGGAAATCGGAAACACGGATGCACCCGCCGGCCAGGTGCACGGCGCGGGCCGCCGCCCGTACCCCGTCAAGATAGAGCGCGTAGCCGGCCTCATAGACGCCGTGATGCGTCCCGGAATGGTCGCGAGCCCTCGTGCCGCCGATTTCGCCGAAGCGCCAGTGGGCCGCCGGGCGCGAGCGGCGAACCGCCTCGGCGTAGGCGTTCCCGGGCTCCTCGATTGCACGGCGGCCTTTGCCTGCCAGCCGCTCGAGCATGCTCAGCACGGCTTCCGTGATCTTCGTCTCGGCCTCCACCTCGAGCGCGGCGGTGCGCGCGGGCCAGGTCGTGTAGCCGCCCAGGGGGAAGAGTTCCGGCGGGGGAGTGTAGCCTTCGGCGCCGTTGGCCAGTTCGATGGTGAAGGTCTTCGCAAAGGGACTTTGCCCCTTGCTCTTCAAGCCGGTGATGGCGAAAACCTCATTGGGCATGGCCGCAATGGCCAGCTCATCGAGCCGCAGCACTTGAAGCTTGAGCTCCCGCACGGGCTCCTCGTGAAGATAGATCTGCTCCTTGGCGTACACCTCCGGCTGATTGCGCGGCTTGCCGCCGGGTATCGCCGAGACGGTCTCGCGGGCCCAGGCCAGCCGCCGCGGGTCAGGAACGCGCCGCCGGAGCGTGAGCCTTTCTTCGAGCATTCCCACCCGGACCGCCTCGCGGTAACGAATTGTTCGATAGGCTTCGGCGGCGATCGCAGCCAGCGCTTCGGAATAGATCTCCAGGTTCATCTCGCGTTTGGGCCGGCCGTAATCCATCCAGTGCAGATCGCCGCTCGTGCCCTGCGACATCATGACGACGGCAGCCGGAGGGGCCCCGATCCGGCGTTTGAGCTTTGCCGAGAAGTGGCCGAAGTAGTCGGGCGAAACCAGCGGCCCCGGCACACCCACATAGTGCATGGAATAGTTGGCCAGGACGGCGACCGGCTCTCCGTTGAGCCGCTGGATTGAAACCACAGCCAGCTCGGGGTCGACCGGACCGGTCGGGCCGATGAAATCCGGATTCTGATAGCCCGGGTGCATGTTGGCGCGCACGGTGGGCTCGCCGAACGGATCGTTCCTGATCTTGTCCGGACGCAGAATCCACTGCCGGCAATGCGTGTAATCCGGGGCATCGACGGCTGTCCAGCCGATCCGTGCGGGAGCAAGCTTCTCGGCTGCCTTCGCAATTAACTCGACCAGACGCTCGCTCACCATGGCGGCGTAGTCCGGGTCCGGATCCGTTCCCAGGGCCCCCATGAGCGCCGGAGCCGAGTGAGTATGGGTGGCGGCGATCAACATGCGCTCGGGCGCAAGCCCGCTTTCGCGCGACGCCTTCCGTTTCACCTCATCGAGCAGTTCACGGGGCATCATCAGCGTGTCGACGATCGCGATGGCCACTCGCAGGCTTCCATCGTCGAGCACGAGCGCCCGCGCCACCAGCGGCGACTCCAGCCGCTCACCGCTTCGGGCCAGGAAGCCGCCGCTCAAAATCACCGGCAGTGTCCGGGGGGAGATGTCGACCTCATGCGAGCCGGCTCGGAGCATGTCGGCAGGCCGGGCAGCGCCGGAGACAAGCAACGCCACAGCGACTATCTTCCTCACAGGGCGCCCCCGGGCTGAAGCGCGGCGCGCGCGGTCGGCTGACTGCGAAAGACCGCGTTCAAGAACAACAGATTCAGGCCGTCCATCCAGGCGCGGAAATTTGGGTCGGCGGTGAAACCGATCACCAAGCCCCGGCCGGCGCGCTGCACCAGCACGAACGGCTTGAAGGCCAGTTGGCGCCGGTTTTCCTCCCAGAGATAGCCGCTGGCCAGCAGCTCCTCCGGGCCGAGAAAGACGGCCGCGTTGACGCCCTTGTCGAGTTTGAGCGGCGTAAAGACGGACCGGCCTCGGACCAGCACGTTCACGATTTCGGCCAGCCCGGCAGTCACCCAGTGGTCTTCGTCCAGGCGGGCCCTCACGATAACGCCCGGCATGCGATCCGGCAGGTCCGCTTCGGCCAGAATCGCGCGGCGGTAGTCCTCCTCGTTGGTGAGCAGCGTTCCGGGAACCCGGGCGGAGCGCGGCTCTTGCTTTTCCTCTTTCCCGCCGGCGCGCGCCGCATTTTCGCGGGCGACGGCCAGCAGGTCCACTTTCGGATCGGCAAGCCAGGTCACCGCTCCTTCGATTCCGATCAGCGTGCCGCCCTCCTCGACCCAGGCCCTCAACCGCTTGAGGCCGCCCTCGCCCAGGACGTCCCCGTAGGCGCCGCCGTCCGGCAGGATGATCACGTCCAACCGCTTGAGATCGGTGGCCGACTCGCCCAACCGGTGGGTGCGAATCGGCGTGGTGGGGTAGTTGTACTGGCGTTCCAGCACGAAGCGCGCATGGCCGGCCGAATAAGCCGATACCGGCCGATCCCAGGCGATCGCCACCTCGGGGGCCTTCAGCGGGATCACGCGTCGGCTGCCCAGGCTCACGCCCTCTTCGACATAGCCAGTGTCGGTGGCGTCGATCGAGGCCCCGGTGGATGCGGCCAGCTTCTTCAATGTCTCCGCAAGATCGCCTCGGTTTTCGTGGACCCAGAAGATGAGCGTGCCTCGGCTATATTGGCGGCCGTTCAATCGGAAAGCCCTGTCGGCGCTCCAGACTTTGAGTCCATGGCGCAGGGCGGCTGTGAGCAGCCGGCCGGCGGCCTGGGTGCCCCACGGGGCCAGATAGGCCAGCTTCGCCGTCCCCGAGACCGTACCCTGGGGTGCGGGGCCGGGCGCCACCGGCTCGAAGGCGCCGTCGAGCGGTTGAAGGCTCGCGAGCAGCTCGACGCCATAGACGAGCGGAAGCGACCAGGCGACGATGTCGTAGATTTCATCGGGGAGTCTCTTCCTGCGCAAGCGCTCCTGTTCTTTGACGAAGGCCTCGCCCATCTTCACATCGGGATCGAGAAGAGTGCGGATGAGCCGCTTGGCCGGTTGCGCCAGCCGAATCGCGTAACTGCCGGCGGGAACTTCGCGGCCGTTGACCGAGAAGGCCTGAGAGGCGCGCCGCACCTCGATGCCCTGTTCGGCGAGCAGCGAGGCTAGCTTGTCCACCGCCGAGGTGTCGCCCCGCCGCACCAGAACATACTCGCGGATCGGCTCGCTCGCGCCCTCTTGAATGGCGGTCTCGGCGTAACGGTAGAAGTTTTCAAGCAGACGGCGGCGATGTTGAGCCGCTGTCTCGAGCGTCGAGATCGAGGCGACGAACTGCCGGCGCACCGTGTCGCGTAGGTGAAAGACCTCGCCGTCGCTTCGCCGTCCCATCACCAGACCCCGCGCCGAGGCCTGCTCGTAGGTCATCGAGACCGCCCCGTGAAAGGCGGGCCAGCTTGCCCCATAGCCCGGATAGAAGGCGTCGAAGATCTCGCGAACGAAATATCGGAAACCGAACTGGTCAAACCAACGCGCGTTGTTGCGGCCGAACCACTCGAGCGCCTCGCGCTGTTCCCTCACCAAGTGGGGGTTGTATGGCTCGGCCTCCGGAGCAAAGTAATAACTCATCTCCGCGCCCATCTCGTGAAGATCCACGAAGACGAGCGGCCTCCAGGCGAGCAACGCCCGGACTCGGCCGCGGGTCTCCGGCTGCGTCAGCGCGAACCAGTCGCGGTTCATGTCGAACAGGTAGTGGTTCATCCGCCCGCCCGGCCACGGCTCGACGTGCTCGAGCGCATCCGGGTTCGGGTTCGGCTCCAGCCCCAGGCTCTCGGTGAAGTGTTGGAGGAAGCGCGCCCTCCCGTCGGGGTTTTGCAACGGATCGATGAAGACCAGGACCTCGGAGAGGATTCGCTCGACCAGCTTGTCGTTGCGAGCCGCCAGCAAGTGATAGGCGACCAGCAGAGCGGCTTCCGGGGCGGAGAGCTCGTTGCCGTGTACGCCGTTGGCAAGCCAGACCGTGGCCGGCAAGGAGGCGACGAGCCGCTCAGCCTCCTGCTTAGGCGTCTTCCTCGGATCAGCCAGCCGGGCCAGACCCTCCTGGATCTGGGTGAGGCGCGCCATGTTCGCCTCCGAGCCGATGACGGCAAACACCAGCCTTCGGTCCTCCCAGGTGCGGCCGTAATCAAACAGCTTCATTCGCTTCGGGGCCGCCGCAGCCAGCGCCTCCAGATACCGGATCAGGCCCTCCGGCGAAGTGATTCGCTCGGCCGGCTGATAGCCGAGGACTTTTTGGTGGGTGGGAATCGCGGGGTCGTAGCGGACGCCGGGCCAAAATTCGAAGGGTTGTTGGGCCGGCGCGAGCGCACAACCGACGAGCGCAACGAGCAGGCACCCTGGTTTGGTTCGCATAAGCTACCAGCATATGCCAGGGTCGCTGGAGCCGGGACCCTCAGCGCGCCTGCTCGGAACCTAGCTTCCGGTAGACGACCAGATAGGCGAAGCCGACTCCCATTGGAATCAGCCCGAGCGCCGAGGCGGCCAGAAAGTGCCGATCGCCTTCGGCGAACCACATCGCCAGGAAGAAGACGGCGATCGCCACGCCGGTGAACAGCCAGATCAGGCCGCGCAGCAGGCAGGCATTCGGCCCCACGGTTTCGGACTCGGCAAACAGCGCTTGCGGAATGTCGATTCCTTTTTCGATGGCGGCCAGGCGCTCCTTGTGAAGCAGCTCCCGGCGCTTGGCGCGGAGTCTCAGCGCGACAATCAGGATCGCCGCCACCGCCAGAACCGCGACGATGGGGATGAGCAGGGCCATGAAGGCTTCCATCGTTGTTATTCCTCCCACCTTGAGACCTTTCGGAACGCGGCGGATGTTTCACGATGTTGCGAAACAACGGCCCCCGCCCGGCGGGTCTAAAGTGAGGGGAAGTGGACGAACGCTTCTGGAGCCATTTCGAGGCGGGCCGCTACCGGGAAGCGTTCGAGATGCTGGTCGAGGCGTTCGGCAATAAGGCGTTCCGCCCGGCCTGCTCCATCGTCCAGGACGAGGATTTGGCCAAGGATGTCACCCAGGAGGTTTTCCTGAGGGTTTGGCGCGCGCTGCCGGCGTTTGAGCGGCGCTCCTCGCCGGCCACTTGGATCTACGCCATTACCCGAAACCTTTGCCTCAGCCGCTCCGCCCGCCGCAATGTGGAGCACAGGCGCGAGCGTTCGGGGGCGCCACCCCCCGCTTCGGTTCAGGCACCCGCACGCGCCGGTCCGGACCTGGAGCGCGCGCTGGCAAACCTACCGCCCCGGTATCGCCAGTTGCTCATCCTTTTCTATTACGAGGAAAAGTCTTACGAAGCGGTGGCCGAGATGCTTGGCCTGCCGCTCGGGACGGTGAAGACCCAACTGCACCGCGCCAGGAACCAACTGCGTGCGGCGCTCGAGGAGCAGCAGCGTGAAAGAAGCCGTGCAGTGTGACCGATTCAGGCTCTGGCTCGCCCGGCACTTCGATGAGCTGGCTCCGGGCGGCGCGTGGAGCCGTCTCGAGGCGCACGCCGCCTCCTGCCCCCGTTGCGCGCGGATGCTCGAAGCCGA
>Ga0308392_1000461_pt1 | contig 16999 bp, 15 predicted proteins | sample Hotspr20Samplem2_FD_202361 | JGI IMG/M metagenome (GOLD analysis project Ga0308392, IMG submission 202361) | Hot spring phototrophic mat microbial communities from Octopus Spring, Yellowstone National Park, Wyoming, United States - 20050624_m2 ... | reverse complement strand
CGGTTAGGTCTCGCATCAAACGATGCAAAATGATAAGAATATCAGGCTCATCCTCCACCAGAATGATTGCCGGATTGCGACCGGAAACGTCGGACATACGAGAAGCTCCTTAAGCAGCCGCAAAACTTGTTCTTTATCAGAAATACCAGTTATACGTTGGCAAAGCTAGTCGTATTGTAGCACAGCCATGCATGACGGGCAAGCGATGAGCGCAGACGATCAGGAGTTTTTACCACTTGCAGTGGCTGCGCAACAGAAGTTGCCACTCCGCTGAGCTGCTACATAGGAGAGCAAGGAGAATTGTTACGCAGCGCGGTTTCTGCCGCTTCCACACGAAGAGAGGAAGTTACAGGGGTGGGAACGCCACCCTACGCAGGCTGCTGGCCTGCGCACCTAGCTAGATCACGTAGGTGAGGTTACCGTAAGCGGGTACGTGATAGCAATCCGTAGCACAACACTGGTTTGTATTGTCTGGCATCAAAGGTGATCTGAAGCTGAGAACACTGCAAAACTCTAACCGGAAAGAGTATTGCTGGAAGAAATATACGATATGCTGTATCTCAGCTCAGCTTACTCATATCGAATGTTTCAGCGACTAACGCAACTTACGTTATTATATAACATCGTATACGGAAACATGTTTGAAACCGGTCCTGTAAGGGGATCCAATACGTAATGAGTACTTATCCACCACATCTGCTTATGGGTCGACCAACATTCTTAGAGCTTGTCCGGATCATCTATCATCACCACACGACGGATGAATCTCGGCGATAGAAACAATACGATGTATGAGGAAAGGCATCGTCTCGACCCGACAAGTTTTCCACGACGATGGTTATAGAGCCGGAGATACCGAACGTCGTCGCAACTCAGGGAGAAACGACGCTTTCGGATGGCACATCGATCTGACCGAGAATGACCTGCTGATCCTCATCGCTCGGAACAGGAGATATCGGATCGACTCTTAGAACGTATCTAAAACACTCTTTTGTTACCATCTGTTACTCACTGTTGTTATTCTACAAAGAGGTGCATGATGGCTTAGTAGATTCGGTATCGCAGTAACGCCACAAGTCCTGTCCACTCTTCACATGGTACCGGTTTGAAGCAAGCTCTTAGCGAAAACACATTGCTCGTGGATCCTTATGCCTCTTTCAAGGCTGTTTGAAGAAACTACACTGCTATGAACCAACTCCCCGGCATCTTCCTGAATGTCCTTGCACCGGTGTTCCTGCTCGTGCTGATCGGTTACATCACCGGCCCTCGTCTGCAACTCGAAGCCCGCACTCTCTCACGGTTCGCCTATTTCATTCTGACCCCAGCGTTTGTCTTTTACGTTCTTAGTCAAACCCGGATCGAAGTCGGGCTGGCAGGACGTATGATCGGATTCATCACCGTCGTCTATCTCGGCTCAATTATTATCGCCTTTCTGATTGCCAGGCTTTTCAAACGCAGCGCCAAAATGACTGCTGCCTACGTTATGATCGCTGCCTTCGGCAACGTCGGCAACTTCGGCCTGCCTATCATTCAGTTCGCCGAAGGGCCAGCCGCTCTTGGGGTAGCTACAGTCTACTTTTTGGCCAATCTCGTCCTGGCTTTCATTGTCTGTGTGGGTGCGGCCAATTTCAGCCGTGGCTTCAGTCTGAGTATGGCCATTCAAGTTTTTCGCACCCCTGCGTTACTGGCCCTTCCGCCAGCCCTCCTGTTCAACTGGCTTGAAATCAATCTACCACCGGTCGTTATGCGCCCGCTCGAACTACTTTCTGGTGCACTTATTCCGACGATGCTCATCGTGTTAGGTGCACAACTGGCGGCAGCCGGCATTCCACGTATCAATGCCGATCTGCTGATCGCCAGCGCAATCCGCCTGATCAGTGGGCCGGTATTGGCCTTCAGCACCGTGAGTTGGTTTGCACTGCCGCCATTAGAACGCAACGTGGGCATTCTACAGGCCAGTATGCCAACGGCGGTATTGGTCAGCATTATTGCAATGGAAAACGAACTACTTCCTGAATTTGTTACAGCTACAGTCCTGTTCTCGAATCTCGTTAGCATTATTTCACTCGCATTAGTATTAGTCTTCTTGTAAACATCCTTTTGTCAAGAAACAACTGAATCAACAACTATTGCACGAACAATAACACCACCATTTGCACAATTTCGCCATATCATGTATAATTAGGATACCGAGTTCTTATTTTCAGATTGCCCAGGAGCACAGCATGAAACGACGAGAGTTTCTTCGTGGCGCCGCAGCCGGCGTTCTCGGTGGCCTTGGACTGACACTAGCTGCTTGTGGTCAACCACCAGCGCCTACAGCCGCAGGCGGTGAGCAACCCACTGCCGCTGCCCCCACAGCTCAGGCCCCTGCTCAAGGTTCGTCAATGCCGGCCATCGAATGGCGGATGGGAACGAGCTGGCCCATCGCACTCGATACCATCTATGGTGGTGCAGTAACGGTGGCTGAGCGGGTAGCAGAGTTATCGAACGGTATGTTCAAAATCACGACCTTCCCCGCCGGCGAACTTTTCCCTGGCCTTGAAGTGCTGCAAAACGTACAGCAGGGGACAGTTGAATCAGGTCACACTGCGCTGTACTATTACGTAGGTCTCGATCCAGCGTGGGCCTTCGCCACAGCGCTGCCGTTTGGTCTCACTGCCCAGCAGCAAAATGCATGGCTCTACCATGGCGGTGGTGAGGCAGCAATTAACAAGCTCGGTGCGAACTTCAACGTTATCTCTTTCGCTGCCGGTAACACCGGTACCCAGATGGGTGGCTGGTTCCGCCGCGAGATCAACACCGTGGCCGACCTGCAGGGTCTCAAGATGCGCATCCCCGGTTTAGGTGCGCGAGTACTCGGAAAGCTCGGCGTGGTAACCCAAACCCTACCCGGTGGGGAAATCTTCCAAGCCCTGTCAACCGGTGCTATCGATGCGGCAGAGTGGGTCGGTGCCTACGACGACGAGAAACTTGGTCTCCCCGATGCGGCAGAGTTCTACTATGCACCAGGCTGGTGGGAGCCAGGGCCCAGTCTCCACGCTGTATTCAATCTCGATGCCTGGAATAAGCTGCCGAAAGAGTATCAGAACTTCCTCCGCGTCGCTTGTTGGGAAGCAAATATGAACATGCTCGCTAAGTACGACGCACTCAACAACGATGCACTGGAGCGAATTCTGGCGAAGGGGAAGAAGTTGCGTGTCTACAGCGATGAGATTATGAATGCAGCGCAGAAAGCGGCCTTCGAGCTGTTCGCCGAGAATGCGGAAACGTCGGCGGCGTTCAAAGAGATCTTCCCCGGCTGGAATGCGTTCCGCCAGAAGATTCAGCGCTGGCACCAGACCAACGAGTTACCGTTTAATCTCTTCGTCAAGAACAATCCGATTTAGTTTCTCCGTCCTTTTCCGCATTCCAACCATTACGGCAGGGGCACGGCATACCGTGCCCCTGCTGGTATAAAGATGGTTGTTCCATACAATCCACCCGCGAGAAAGCACACATACACAATGGCAGACGAATCAGCCCCGTGTGTAACGCTACACCGTCAGAGAGCGTAAAGCACGTGTCTGAACAATAATTCTCGTGTTTGAGGGTGGAGAAGTCTGCCGATCCGTATTCCAAAGTGAAGACAGGTAAGAAGGGTTCAGGTTCCCAACCCGTCCGAGATGGCATGCGAATGTAAGCGAACGATGGATTATTACCCGCTCACTGTAGAACGCGGGCTAGACGCCTGCACTAGAATAGCGATCACGGTGAGCGGGTGTATAGATGTGCGTCGGCGTATCCTGTTTTGAAGCGAATCAGTCAGCGAATATGATGACCCGTCTTCAGCAAGATATGATCACTGCCCAAACGACACTGCTGGTAACCACAGCGCCAGTTGCGGGAAGAAGATCAGAATGATTACGATTGCAAGCTGAATAGCGATAAACGGCACCACGCCGCGGTAAATATCAGCGGTTGTTACCCCCGCTGGGGCCACCCCACGCAAATAGAAGAGAGCAAACCCGAACGGCGGGGTAAGGAACGAGGTCTGCAAGTTCGCGCCGAGCAGCACGCCAAACCAGATCAGATCGTTCAGATCGAAATCGAGTGCCTTTGCTACTGGTACGAAAAGCGGAATGACGATAAAGCAAATCTCGAAGAAATCGATAAAGAAACCGAGAAAAAACACAATGAGCATACTGACAATAAGAAAACCCCAGTCACCACCAGGTAAATTAGCCATGAGATCGAACACGAACTTATCGCCACTTAACGCTCGGAAAACCAGTGCAAAGGCGGTTGAGCCGATCAGGATGAAAATAACCATTGTGGTGGCGCGCATTGTCGCATCACACACAGCAATGAAATTCTTCCAGGTCAAGCGCCTGTTTGCTGCCGCCAGCAAGGTTGCACCCAGGGCGCCTACTGCGCCAGCTTCAGTCGCTGTTGAAATCCCGAAGAAGATCGATCCGAGAACTGCGACAATTAACAACAACGGTGGAATCATCACCTGAAATACACGCTTTGCCAACGCCGCGCCACTTATCGAACGGGCGGATAACGGTAGCGCCGGGGCCATCTCAGGCTTGAGCAAAGCGACCACCCAGCAGTAGAAGGCGAGCGCTGCTGACAGCAACAATCCAGGTATTAGCGAACCGAGGAACAAGCGTCCTACCGACACACCAATCTGGTCACCGAGTACAACCAGCACCACTGAGGGCGGGATAATTTGCCCGAGCGTACCAGCGGCACAGATCACGCCACAGGCCAATTCCTTGTTGTAGCCGTAGCGCAACATAATCGGCAGCGAGATCAACCCCATTGCCACTACCGTCGCTGCCACCACACCAGTAGTTGCGGCTAACAACGCTCCGACTATCACCACGGAAATTGCCAGGCCGCCGCGAATTGGCCCAAAGAGAATACCCATTGTGTCAAGCAAATCTTCTGCCAGCCCCGACTTTTCGAGCATCGAGCCGAGGAAGATAAAGTACGGGATGGCGAGAAGGGTGTAATTCGACATCACGTTAAAGATACGTGATGGCATTGCCCGAATAATAATCGGGTCAAAAATACCAAGCGAGACACCGATGATTCCGAATACAATCGCTGTTGCACCCAACGAAAACGCGACCGGGTAGCCGATACCAAGAATGACCAGCGCCCCGAGGAACATTGTGGGACCGAGCCAATCGTACATGGGATCCTCCAGATATTACAATTTTGTCTCGTGCTCTTCTTCAATAGTTGACGGATCAAGAATTCCGCGGAAGGCAGCGAAGTATTTAATTGCTTCTGAAATACCCTGAATGATGAGGAGAACTGGACTGACTATCAAAAAGGTCTTGATAATATAGCGTGGCAGACCACCTGGATCAGGCGAATTCTCGCGAATACGCCACGACTGTTCAACATACGGTAGACCAAAGTAGATTAGTAAGGCACAAAATGGAATTAGAAAGAACACAGTACCAAGCAAATTCACAAGCGCTTTACGCTTTGGTGGATAGTTACTGTAGAATACATCAACCCGTACATGCTCATTATGCTTGAGAGCATACGCTGCGCCCAACAGAAAGATCAGTGAAAAAATGTACCATTGTGCCTCGATGTAAAAGTTGGACCCTAGTGTCCGACCAATTGCCCGACCAACATAGCGGTTTGCAACGTTCCAAACCCCCACACCAACAACAACTGGGACCAGGATATAGGCAATCCGCCCAACCCATTCGGTGAAGGTATCGATAATACGTGACAGTCGCAACAATGCTTGCACGTCAATCCTTCCTTCCCTTGTAATAGCCTTTACGAACACAATATGCCAACGTAGCGATTTGGTACAAAATCGCCATGAATCGTCAACAAAGAGGTAATCAACAAATATATTGGGAATTTTTAACTCTTTATGGTTCAATAGTACACGGAAACAAGCATCTTGTCAAAAAATCGCAGATCACCTGTCAAGCAGGTGATCCGCGACAAATACGAGCCTCAGTCGAGCAGTTATTCGTGCGTCGCTCCCCACTTCTCTGGGGCACGCCAGAGGCTAGAAAGGATCAGATCACGCACCGACAACAATTCTTTGGGCAAGCGATCGTAGAGCTTGATAAACAGCTCCTCGTGCAACAGAATCTCCTGCTGCCATTCCGCTAAATCACACTCCATCACCTGATCAAATTGTTCGGGGCTGAAATCAAGCCCTCGCCAGTCAATATCCTCGTACCGCGGTACCCACCCGATAGGGGTTTCGACACTCACGGCCTGACCATGGGCACGTTCGATGATCCACTTTAAGACACGGATATTTTCACCAAAGCCCGGCCAGATGAACTTCCCATTCTCATCCTTGCGGAACCAGTTGACACTGAAAATACGCGGCGGGTTCTTCAGACGACGGCCAAAGCTGAGCCAGTGATTGAAGTAGTCACCCATATGATAGCCGGCAAATGGTAGCATCGCGAACGGATCGCGCCGTACAACCCCCTGCTGGCCCATTGCTGCTGCTGTCGTCTCAGAACCCATTGTTGCCGCAAGATAGACCCCATATGTCCAGTTGAAAGCCTGGTAAACCAGTGGCACAGTACGGCTCCGGCGGCCACCGAAGATAAAGGCCTCTATCGGTACACCCTGTGGATTTTCCCATTCAGGATCAATCGCCGGATTCTGACGGGCCGGGGCAGTAAAGCGAGCATTAGGATGAGCCGCCAGTCGTCCACAACCAGGCGTCCAGTCTCGTCCTTGCCAATCGATCAAATGCGCTGGTGGTTCATCAGTCATACCCTCCCACCAGACATCGCCATCGTCGGTAAGGGCGACATTGGTGAAAATGGCATTCGCCCGACAGCTCTCCATCGCGTTGGGGTTCGTCTTGTACGATGTACCCGGCGCTACCCCAAAATAGCCAGTCTCAGGGTTGATCGCGTACAGTTTGCCATCAGGGCCAGGTTTAATCCAGGCAATATCGTCGCCAACAGTGGTGATCTCCCATCCCTCACGTTTGAAGGCATCGGGAGGAATGAGCATCGCGAAATTGGTCTTACCACACGCTGAAGGGAAGGCTGCGGCAACATACGTTTTACGACCGGATGGCTCTTTCACTCCCAGAATCAGCATATGCTCAGCCAGCCAACCCTGCTGCCGCGCCATAACTGATGCGATGCGGAGGGCAAAACACTTCTTCCCAAGCAATGCGTTGCCGCCGTAGCCCGAACCAAAGCTCCAGATCGAACGCTCTTCAGGAAAGTGAACAATGTATTTTGTCGGATTACACGGCCATGGCACATCGGGTTGACCTCTTTCAAGTGGCATACCAACACTGTGGAGACAGGGGATGTATTCACCATCTTCACCCAGCACATCATAAATCTTCGTCGAAACACGGGTCATGATATGCATGTTCACAACGACGTAGGGTGAGTCGGTGAGTTGAATCCCAATGTGCGCAATCGGCGACCCAATTGGTCCCATACTAAAGGGGATAACGTAGAGAGTACGACCGCGCATGCTGCCCTTAAACAGTTTGAGCAGAATCTCCTTCATCTCTTTTGGAGCCATCCAGTTATTGGTTGGGCCAGCATCGTCTTTTGATAGGCTGCAAATAAAGGTGCGATCTTCAACGCGAGCTACATCTGAAGGATCGGAGCGGGCGAGAAAACTGTTGGGGCGCAATTTTGGGTTGAGGCGAATGAATGTACCGGTTTCGACCAGTTTGTTACAAAGCGTGTCATATTCAGTCTGGCTGCCATCGCAGAAATGTACTTGTGCTGGCTCGCATAATGTGACGATTTCCTGAATCCACTCACGCAACTGTTGATGTTTAAGGTTTGCAGGGAACTGCATATAAGACCTTCCTTTCGCTCACGACACCATTGGCGGGCGACGTCTGTGACATCTCGAACAATTGCAATGATAACATAGTGAGCAACAAAATACACGACCGGAAATCATTACATTTCGTCACAAGACGACAACTGTAGATACTACGATAACTCCAGCAAGATAACAGTGGCTCACCCCTGGCAGGGCACAACAAACATTGCGATAAGCACGATAGAGCAGACAAGCGTTGACAGGTATATGCACCGCGCATTGCATGTATTGGTACGAACCTGACGAGCAATCAAGGTATGATCTGCTCAGGATCGCTCCGTCGTTAATCGCTTCAGTCATCGAAGGTCACCCGAAGCTGAGCACACTGAACACCACTGCCTTCACTCCCTCTTCTGAACACCGGCGGGATATGGTATACTATGATGCCTTTAGAAAGGCAGTAGATGCTACTTACTACTCGCATAAGGAGAGGTAAACAGAGCATGGAAACAGCGCTGTACATTGCGATTTTGGTCATTAGTGCCGTGATGAGTGTGTTGGTTATCTTACAATCGCGCGGAGGCGGTATTAATCGTGACACCAGCTCGATTCAGCGCACCCGACGCGGGATTGAGAAAACGTTGTACCAGGCCACGATTGTGCTCGGTGTCACCTTTTTAGTACTCGCACTGATTACCAGCTTGCCAATTTTTAGTTAGGGTATGGCACGTCGAATTCGCTGGCAGATTGCGATTGCACTGCTTGGCATTAGCTTGATTGTGGGGTTGTTTGGTCGTCTAGCGATGTTAAGTGCATCGACCAATAATCCCGCTCCCGGCGGTGCGTACAGTGAAGCGGTCGTTGGCTCGCCGTTGATACCGATCCCACTCCTTAACGATCCGATCAATGATCCGGTAGGACGCACGCTCATCAGTCTGATCTTTGAAGGACTGACCCGGATCGGGTCCGATGGGCTGATTGAGCCGGCACTGGCCGAGGGTTATACCGTCGATGGAAGTGGTGAAATCTACACCTTTACCCTTCGTCCAGGGTTGCGCTGGCATGATGGGACACCATTGACCGCTGACGATGTGGTCTTTACGCTTCGTACCCTGCAAACCTTAGATGCTGCTGGTGAACCGGCTGTCGCCAGTTTTTGGCGGACTACACTTATCGAGCGCGTTGACATCCGTACCGTTCGATTTACACTGTCGGGGCCATTCGCACCGTTTCCAGCCCTCGCCCGTGTACCAATTCTCCCGGCACATTTGCTGCGCGATCTGCCCCCTACCGAGTGGTCAACCAGTGAGTTTGGTCAGCGTCTGATTGGAAGTGGGCCGTTTCGATTGTCGGAATTACGTCCCGATGGGGCAATCTTGAATGCCAATCCAACGTACTACAATGGCCGTCCATTCCTCGATGCCATTGAGTTACGATTCTTCAATACCTACGAGGCTGCCATAGCTGCTCTATTACGCGGCGAAGTGATGGGCATAGCCGAGCGCTGGGGAAGCAACCTTCAAGCTATTGATCTGCCAGGTGAAGAACAACGGATTGCTTTGCCGCTAGATGAGTATACTCAACTCACTTTCAATCTGCGATTACCACTGTTTCAAGAGATTCCTCTCCGCCGTGCATTGGCCCTCGGCCTCAACCGCGACGCCTTGATTGAAACGGTTATCAAAGGGTTGGCGCAACCCATCGACACACCACTTTTACCCAATAGCTGGGCTGATGATCCGACGATTCGGCAGATGCCGTTCGATCCGGTCACGGCAGCCGAGCGGTTGGCAGAAATTGATTTTGAACCGAGCGATGATGGCATTCGTCAGCGCGGACGGCAACGCCTCAGTTTCACATTACTGGTTGATCAGGATGAACGTCGTCTCGCTGTCGCTAATGCGATTGCGGAACAGTGGCGAACTATCGGTGTCGAGGTTACCGTTGAATCGGTGGATAGCGTAACCCTGATCGACCGTCTGCGTCAAGGTGATTTTATGGCAGCCATTCATACCTGGACACGGATTGGGCCAGACCCCGACCCTTACAGTCTCTGGCACTCCAGTCAGGCAAATGGTGGCTCAAATTACGCTGGGCTTACCGACAGTCGGATTGACACCCTGTTGGAGCAAGCGCGTGCTGAACCTGAACTCGTCGCTCGTTCTGAGTTCTACCACACCTTTCAACAGCGCTGGCTGGAATTATCACCGGCGATCACATTGTACCAACCGTTGTATGTGATCGTGACGACGACAAATATTCAGGGACGCACCTTTGCTAACCCTGATCTCGGCCCACATATCCTCTTCGGCGTCGAAGATCGCTTCCGCGACGTCCATCGTTGGTTTGTCAACAGTTTTCGCCGCCTCGAAGGTGATTTACCGTAAATCCGCTTACGCTGGCAGACGGAGATCACGGAGATCGAACACCGGCCCTTCAACACAACGTCGCTGCCACCCTTGCCGGGTCTCGATCTGACAGACGCGACAGATACCCAGCCCACACGGCAATGACCCGGCCAGAATCACCTGAACCAGGCCGTGATCCCATCGTAGACGGGTTGTCCGTATCAGACTCGCAGCCCGGCTTACAAACAAGGAAGGTAAACCCAGTACAATCTGGTCGGCCCAACGCAACGGATTCTGATCGGTTGTCGTTGTCAGTAGATCGAATAACGCCGACGCACCGGCTGAGCTGATCTGCACCTCTACCGTCGTCGGTAAGAGAAATGGCGGTGGTACGAAGCCATCATCACCGGCCATTAACAGCGATACATTCAGCTTTCCAGCATACCGACGTGCTAAGAACACTAAAGCCGGCAACGTACTACCAACACCCGCCAACAGAAGAGTTTGGGTCGTTGGATTGATCGTACAGGTGTTGACAGAAGGCACACCGAGATCCAGAATTGTTCCCTCCGGCAGATCAACCAACCGGGTGAGTGTTGGGTCGCGTGGATCAATCAACAGCTCTAATGTACCACTGTTCGGATCAGCCCCGGCGAAAAAGACGGCAGACCGTAGCAGCGGATCAAGACTATGCGTTTGCCGCTGACTGATCATGGCAAACTGACCAGGACGGACAGTACGCGCCAGTGGTGGCGCCACCAGCCGTATCCAGATCAAGTGTTCAAATTGACGGTATTCCTGAATTGTTGCGCTATAATATAGCTGCATTTTCAAACACGTATCCTGAAGCTGGTTCCACTGCATGCCGCATTCTTTACCCACTTCTCCTGTAGCGCGTGAAGAACGCCAGAGGCGGGTGAAATTGATGAATACAAAGCGTACCGATACACCATGTCTGCCGCACCAGAAATCATACCATCGTGATGATGAGTAATCAATCTTCCAACAATCAATTATCTCTGGACTGGTGGCAAAAGCCGCTTGCCGGGAACGGATTGCTCAGATGTATTACCATCGGTGAACTGCTGCTCTTATGCGGCAGCCTTACTCTCTACATGTACACGCGCTTCATCGATCTGACAACGTTCCCCATCTATTTTTTCTGCGATGAGGCAATTCATGGCGTATTAGCCCGTGAACTGGTTGCGCAAGGATTTCGTGATGCCAGCGGTGTCTGGTTTCCACCTTACTTTCGGAATGTAGAGAAGTGGAGTCTCAGCTTAAGCGTCTACCTCCATGCCTTCAGGATCATCCTCTTTGGGTTTGATCAATCGGTGTGGACTATCCGAGCTACGTCGGTCATTGCTGGATTGCTGGCGCCACTTGGTATCGCGCTGATCCTCCGCGTGGGGTACAACAGCCAACGCTGGTGGCTCGGCATACTGGTGCTCTGTATTCTGCCAGCATGGTTTATCCATTCACGCACAGCGTTTGAAACAGCGCTGATGGTGGCCTGCTACGCCGGCTTTCTCGCCTCATACGTCATCTACCGTTTTCACGATGATCGCTGGATCGTGGCCGTTATGCTCTTTGGCGCAGCGACATTTTACAGTTACGTCAACGGCCAGGGGGTTATGGTGGTCAGTGGATTACTCTTGCTCCTCAGTGATATTCGCTACCACTTCAGTCGTTCGTCATCGCGTCTCTGGACTGCATTTCTGATGCTATTGCTTATGCTCGCTCCGTGGCTACGGTTTCGTCAACTCCATCCTGAAGCCACCTTCGAGCACCTCCGTTCGCTCTACTCCTACTGGATTCTACCCATACCCATCAGCGAAAAGATCCAACGATTTTTCAACCTCTACCTACAAGGGTTAGATCCACGCTACTGGTTCTGGCCGAATACGATTGACCTCGACCGACACCGCTTCCCAGCGAGCGGACATCTCCCGCTCGTGCTGTTGCCCTTCGTCACCATCGGCATCATCACCTGTCTGTGGTACTGGCGTAACCCACTCTATCGCATTCCCCTCATTGCAATACTGGCTGCACCCTTTAGCAGTGCCCTGGTTGGACCAGCAATCACGCGAATGCTGGGAATGGTTGTCCCGGCAACGATTTTGACGGTCATTGGCATTGATGTTCTTCTCGATCTGTTTAACCGCTTTTGGCAGCGTCTGTTCAGTATCATGACCGGAATACTCTTGGCTGCAAGTAGCCTGGCAATGACCCAATATGCCGTCCTCGGTGGGCCACTCTGGTTTCGCGATTACGGTCTTTATGGCATGCAATACGGTGCGCAACAGATCTTCGCCGAGACTATTCCCACCCTGCTCGCCCGCGATCCCCACATTGTGCTGCGTGTCTCACCGACATGGGCGAACAATCCAAACAGTTTTGTGGGCTTCTTTCTGACTCCTGCGCAACAACGGCGGGTAGAGCTGATCAGTATCGAAGCCTATCTCTACACTGTTCGTGATCTCAATCGGCAACGCGATGTCTTTATTATGACAGACGCCGAATATTGGCTTGCCCAACAAAGTGGAAAGTTCATCATATCGCCGCCCGAACAGATCGTTCCCTACCCTGATGGACGGCCAGGGTTTTACGTGGTGCGCATGGAATACGTGGCAAACATCGAAGAAATCTTAGCCGCTGAGCGCGCCGAGCGGCAGCGCTTGATTGAAACCCCCTATACCCTCGATGGTCAACCGATCACTGTCGCTCATTCTCTGTTTGATATGGGGAGTGTCAATGAACTGTTCGACGGCAATCCGATGACGCTTGCCCGCGGGTTTGAAGCGAATCCGCTGGTGATTGAATTGCGCTTGACCACTCCCAAATCACTACGCCAGGTAGAGTTGACCCTAGGTTCGATGGATCTTGATCTCACGGTAGTATTGACAACCCCTGATGGTGTTGCGAACGTCGTGCGCCAGCAATACCGCAATCTCCCGTTCGATCCGACTGTTCAACTTGATCTGCCTGCACCGACGACCGTTCAACAGGTACGTTTAGAAATCTTCCAGGTTGGTGTCAGCGAACCGGCACATGTCCATGTGCGCGAGATCGTCTTACGTTGAAGGGGAATGGGAAGATCAGGAACCTTTCGATACTCTCAGCCAATTGTGACCGTACATACTACTGGGCAGCCTGATCACGCAACGATTCAGCAAGCATTCGTCCACAGCGCAGATCACTAACCAGCGCACTGGCCAGGGCAACTGCCCGTGCACCAGCCTGAACCATTGCCTGCGCATGGGCCTCTGTAGCTACACCACCCATACCAATCACCGGCAATTGCACAGCAGCAGCAACACTTGCTACCATCCGTAGCGCCACCGGAAAGATAGCCGGGCCACCCAGTCGTCCATAGATCAACCCTCCTTCAGGGTGGGGCATACAGGCTGGCAGGCCTCCGATCAGAGCAATCGCATCAGCACCGGCAGTCACACAGGCCTGGGCTACTGCAACCGGATCGTTCAACTCACCGGGGAGACGAACGATTAGCGGCAACAGCGTCACTCGACGCACGCGAGCGACCTGTTGCTCGGCTTCAAGTGCGGAAGTGGCAGGAAGTGCTAGCTCAAAACCGGCAACACCTGGCACCTCACTCAATTCGGCAGCGACCGTTGCCGTGTCTGTTCCGGCCAGACTGACTAATACCGGCACATGGTAGGTTGCCCAACGTGGCGCCAACTGTTCACGTACCTGCTGTACGCCGAGACTGAAGCCTCCGTGGTGGTAAAGCACACCGGCTGGAGTAGCGATCAGTTGCGGTTGCCCGCGACGCCCGCTGCGGGTAACGGTTGAACTGACAATAGCGCCTAAACCGTGGTCGGCATCAGCCCGTTGTAGTCCCAGCCAGCGTGCAATCCCCACCACATCACCCAAACTACCGGCGGCTGCGATCACCGGTGAGGAGATGGTCAGAGTGTACGGATTGTGAGGTGCCAGCTCAATCATGCGCGCTGCCATAACCCAGTTCGGCCAACGCCTGCCGTGCCACTGCCTCTTCGTTCCACGGAATAGAATGATCGGCGTAGATGATACTGCCTTCGTGGCCTTTGCCTAACAGTAAGACCAGATCGCCGGGTTGTGCAGCAGCTAATGCTACCCGTATCGCCTGTGCTCGATCAGGAATGCAGAGATAGCCACTGCCCGCCCGTTTACCAGCCCGCTCGGCGCCAGCCGCAATCTGAGCGATAATCGCTTCGCGATCCTCACCACGCGGGTCCTCGTCGGTAAGCACCAGGACATCACACATTCGTCCGGCAATTTCACCCTGCATAGCCCGCTTGGCAACATCACGCTCACCGGCACTGCCGAACACAGCGATCATACGCCCGCGTACCTGGGGTCGCAACATTGCAAAAATCTGTTCAAAGGATTCAGGATTGTGCGCATAATCAACGATGACCGAAAACGGTTGCCCGGCATCAACTGCTACCATCCGGCCTCGTGGCGCTCGTACACCGGCAAGAGCGGTAGCGGCCGTATCAAGCGGAACCCCCTGCGAGAGAGCGACCGTCAGCGCTGCCAGTGCATTACTGGCGTTAAATTGACCGGGAAGCGGTACAGTGACTTCCGCTTCCCCCCACGGTGAAGACACCCGCAACGTGCTACGAGTTGGTTCACTACGGACAATGACTCCCCGCACCTCTGCGGGGGAATTAAGCGCATACCGCAATCGCACAGCATCAGCCGGAGCTGCGGCGAGAAAATAGTGATGATTGGGATCATCGGCATTAACAATTGCCCACCGTTGACCAGAACGCTCGGTAAGCAGGGCAAAGAGTTGTGCCTTATCGGCCCGATACTGTTCAAACGAACCGTGGTAATCAAGATGCTCGTGACCGATATTGAGCATCACAGCTACGGCAAAAGCACAACCGACCAGCCGGCCCCACCGTGGGGAGAGCGCATGCGAAGTAGCCTCAATAACAGCCGTATCACAGCCGTCCTGCACCATCTCACGGAGCAAGGCCTGCACCTCTGGCGCCTCCGGTGTGCTCTGGCGCGTATCGTTAGGCCATCGGCGTGATCCAATCTGGAAATCGACCGTATTGATCATCCCGACTCTCCGCCCGGCAGCGGTTAGTAGCTGAGCTGTTATATCGGTTGTCGTACTCTTCCCTTTCGTACCGGTAATCCCAATCGTGATCATGTCTCGACCGGGATAATCGTAAAATGCAGCCGCCAATGGCGCCAGGGCAACCCGACTATCGGCAACAACAACGACCGGAACCGCCGGATGGTGCGACCCGGACCAATAGCGACGATCAACCACTACCGCATGTGCCCCCTGAGTAATGGCCTGTTCAATAAACTGGTGACCATCGCTATGCTGCCCACGAATGGCCACAAATAGACTCCCCGGCCTGACCCGACGCGAGTCGTAGGTGAGCGCCTGTATCGGTAATTGCGGATCGCCTATAAGCTGATATTCACCGAGACCGACCAGGAGACTGGCAAGAGATTTTGTCACGCTATCCTCCAATTTTCTGCTTTGCCAGGGGATACAGTGGTGGAAGCAACACGAGATCGAAGGCAGGCATGAAACGAACAATCCGGCCACCAAAGCCTTTCTTGAAACGATACACACCTATCAGTGGGTCCTGCTGGGCAGTGTGTTCAAGCGCTGTGCGTATCGCTTCATCGTCGGCAAATGCTGCCTGGCCGAGCGCATCAGGGATGCCCCAAAAATCATAACCGATGCAACCGCGCTCACGTGCCCAGCGCAGTGCCTGCCATGCCAGCAAATGATTGGCGCCGCTCCGTAATCCCTCCGTCGTCGAACCACCGTAGAGGTAATAACCGTAACGCGCATCAGCCAGGATCAGATGTGCTGCCACTGGCATCGCTTGGGCTTCAGCAATGAAAAGACGGGCGTTTGGTTGATGCAATCGCCATACCGTGGCATAGTAGTCAGCACTGTGAATACTGAATGCTGCGCGTTCCCCGGTTGCCCGCATAATATCGTAAAATGGAGCGAGATCGGCTTCATTCCCCACCCGCACCGTTACTCCGCATCGTTCAGCGCGCCGAATATCGGCCCGATGACCTTTTGAGCAAGCGGCAAAGAGTGCCGATTCTGGGGCCTGGAGATCGAGCAACACAGTACTGCGTGGTTGAATAGTATCGGCGACCACAAGACGGCAATGATCAAACCAGGCCCGTAATTCGGCAGCTCGCAGGTCGCGTTCGCTGATGTTTGGCTCGAAGCGGATCATAATTGCTGCCATCTGTCGGCCTACTCGTCGTAACGCCTGTATCAACAATTCATCAACGGTCGGATCACCAGAAAAGAGAGGACCGCGTGGCGTATAGCCAAAAGCCAGACCGAAAGAGCGCCGAAAGAGCACCTGGGCACCGGCCAGGATAGTACCGGCTGCATCGAATACTGCCAGGCGCCGACAATGCCAGCCAAACAGCGCTTTCATTGCCCCCCACGGGCTGGCCTGCAAGAAACTTCCATGCGGATGCGTGGCAACAAACGCATCCCAACGCACAGAAGATGGTACATCAACCCGCCACCGATCCCTCATACGCGCACCCATTGCCGTTCAGCATAACGCATGGCCGGAAACGCAATCCGTGCGGCATACTCGGTCACGGCAGCCGGCATCGCCGCTGCCCCACCAAAGAGGACATTCAACTGGCTAGAATAAGCCGAAATAGCCGTAATCTTCACCTGAAGCAACGCCTCATCGAGTGGAACATAGCGTGGGGCATAGTGCTTACGACCGATCATTGCTAACCGCTGTTCAACAGCCGACGGCTGGCGAGCATACGGAAAATCTTCGTAATACCCATAGCGTACATCAGCAGCCTGCAAAACACTCGTCGCACCGGCA
>Ga0308392_1000455_pt1 | contig 17098 bp, 11 predicted proteins | sample Hotspr20Samplem2_FD_202361 | JGI IMG/M metagenome (GOLD analysis project Ga0308392, IMG submission 202361) | Hot spring phototrophic mat microbial communities from Octopus Spring, Yellowstone National Park, Wyoming, United States - 20050624_m2 ... | reverse complement strand
ATGGCGTCGATGAAGACCTGCCCCCACGAATCGAATGCCGTCATCGACGAAGACGGCAATTACCGAGGGGGCGCACGGCTGCTGCTGAGCGGCACCCTGCTGCGCAAGCTCATGAGCGAGGGCAAACCGGTTCCGAAGGAGTTCTCCAAACCTGAGGTGATCGCGGTGCTCAAGCAGTATTACGACAGCCTCGAGGAGAAGGTCGAGCTGTAACTCCACCGCGCCGCCACCGGCAAGCCCAGCAAGAGCCGAGGCGAAGATTCGCCCCCGCCCGACCGAACGGGGAGGACCTCCGTCGCCCCGCTCTGTTAGGATCAAGAGATCGAAGTTCCGCCGCGGCGCGGACAGATACGCTGGATGAGCCGGATACGACCTACGGGTGCACCCACCCCGGCCGTAGAGTGGGACGATTTGAGTATTCCCCGGACCGACCCGCTAAGCATGCTGCGCAGCTTCGGCCCGGGCTTGGTGCTGATGATGACGGGGATCGGAACCAGCCACGTCATCACCGCACCCACCGCGGGCGCCCGCTTTGCCTACGCGCTGCTGTGGTGCATCCCCCTCGCCTACGTTTCTAAATACTACGGCTTCGAAATGGCGTTTCGCTTCACGCACGCCACCGGCAAGAGCCTTATCGACGCCTACGCCACGGCGCCGGGAAAGTGGCCGCTCTGGTATCTGCTGGCGGTCACGCTGGTGCAGAGCGCCGTCGGGCAGGCCGGGCGGCTGATCGCCGCCGCGGCGGTGCCCTATTACCTGGTCTACGACTTCTTCGGCATCGAGCTTCCGGTCAGCCTCTACGCCCTGGCACTGGCCGTCATCGCGGTGGCGATTCTCTGGAGGGGCAACTACCGGGCGCTCGAGACGGGCGCGAAGCTGTTCGCCGGCATCCTCGTCGTGTCCTCGGTCGTCGTCTACCTGCTCAAACCCGCGCCCCTCGCGGCGCTGCGCCACTTCTTCCTCGTAAGCGCCCCGGAGGGCTCCTGGCTGATCATCGCCGGCTTCCTGGGACTACTGCCCACCGGCATCGACGTCTCGCTCCAAGCCTCCGAGTGGGGCCGCACCCGGAGAGCGGGAATGGCTCGCGTGCGGGAGCGGCTCGAGGCGGCCGGCCTCGCGGCGCGTTTCGACCCGTTTGCGCCCCGCATGGACGACCTCACCGTCCGCATCTCGCGGCTGCCCGAGCATGTGCGCCTCTACTGCGGCCGCTGGTTCCGCATCGCGCTCTGGGATTTCCGCCTGGGGCACTTGATTTCGCTCGTCACAGCCTGCCTGTTCCTGCTGCTGGCAGTCGTCTGGCTGTACCCGAGCAAGCTGGAAGGCCCGGCGGTGATGGGCGAAATCGCAGAGATCTTCATCCGAAGCATCGGCCCGTGGTCGGGAATCGTCTTCTTCGCCGGCGCCTTCGCCGCCCTGTATTCGACCGCCTTCAACTACTTCGACGGCTGGCCGCGCGTGGTCGCCGCCTGTGCGCGAAACCTGTTCCGCCCCACCGCCGCCCTGGAGGGCATCGCCCGGGAACGCCTCACCGACGAGCACCGGCGCCGCTGGTACTCCGAGTACAACATCTATCGGATCACGATGCTCTTCTCGCTTGCGGCCGCCGTGAGCATCATCGGAGGTCTTCCCCGGCCGGTCTTCCTGGTCCTTCTTGCTTCGGCGCTCGCTCTTTTCATCGCCCCGGTAATTTACTTTCTGAACATCTACTACTGCCTGCGAATCATTCCGCGCGAAGACGCCGGCTTTTATCCCTCGCCGTTCGCCACCGGCGCCAGCCTCGCGAGCTTCGCCGTTTTCAGCGCGTTCACCCTAGTCGCCCTGCTGGAGTTGATCTTTGGCATCCAGGTGTTCGGCCGAAGCTGAACCGCGCCTTGGCTGCGGTGTAAGGCCGGTGCTACTCTAATCGGGTTATGACAGGCTCGCGTCGCGACTTTCTTCATCTGGCGCCCGCAGCCGGCGCCGCCGCACTCAGCCAGCCCGCGCCGGGGCGCGCCGGCGCCCCGGCCGTCGCCGGCTCGCTCAACATGACGGTCAAGCGCATCGAGCGAACCTGGATCAACGTTCCGTTCCGGGAGGTTCCGGCCCGGAACATGATCCGGGAGCTTCCGCACTGGACCTATTTCGAGATCGTCAAGGTCACCCTGGCCTGCGGCGTGACCGGCTTCGGCGAAACGATGGTCTACTACACTTGGGGCACGGTCTCCGACGAGGCGGTGGCGCGCGCCACGGGCCGCAACGCCGCCGAGCTGCTCTGGGACGATTCGCTCGGCTGCGGCTTGCAGATGGCCCTCTTTGACGCCGTGGCTAAAGCCAACGATGTCCCAATTTACCGTTTGCTCGGGCCGAAGCGGCGGGACAGGCCGTTCGTAGGCTGGTGGGTCATTGACATGCCCGCCGAGGACTGGGTCCTCGAGTGCAAGGAGGCCGTCGCCCAGGGCTACACGGACGTCAAAGCCAAAGCTCGGCCCTGGTTCGACCTCGAACATCAGTGTCAGGCGCTCGCCAAAGCCCTGCCGGCCCACTTCAAGATCGATTTCGACTTCAACGCCATGCTGCTGGACGCCTCGCGCGCGGCCCGCTACCTGGAACGCATCGACGACTTCGAGCAGGTGGCGGCCTTCGAGTCGCCCATTCCCCAAAGCGACGTCGCCGGCAACAAGTTCATCCGCGCCCAGACGCGCGTGCCCATCGCCATGCACTACGGCTCGCCGCCGGTGATGACGGCGCTACAGGAACAGGTCTGCGACGTCTTCGTCATCGGCGGCGGCGCGGCTCGCGTATTGGAGCAAGCAACGGTGGCGGCAGCGGCCGACAAGCCCTTCTGGCTGCAACTGGTCGGCACGGGCATCACGGCGACGTTTGCCCTGCATTTCGCCGCCGTGCTCAGCCACGCCCGCTGGCCGTCGGTGAACTGCCACCAGCTCTACACGCACCAGATGATCAAGCCGGCGCTCAAAGTCGACAACGGAACGGCGCCCGTGCCCGAAGGCCCGGGTCTGGGCGTGGAGTTGGACGAAGACGCCGTGGCGCGCTTCCGCATCGAGCCGCTCAAGCGCCGGCCGTACCCGACACCCAACCTGCTGCTGGCCATCCGCTGGCCGTCCGGCGCGACGAGCTACTATGCACACGCCCAGCAGTATTGGGATGATTTTCTCGCCGGCCGCCTGCCGCTGTTCCCCAAGGGTGTCTATCTGGAGCAGATTCCGGACAACAGCAGCAGGGAATGGCGCGAGCTGCAAGCGCGCGCGGCTCAGGGGGGCGTACACTCCGCCGGCAGGCCGCTGTGAGGTGATAGCCCGAGCGGAGGCGGGAGCCTCGCCGGCCGAAGCGACGCTCCGGCCGGCGAGGGCAGAGCCGGCTTAGCTCTTGGCTCGCTGGTAAAGCTTCGTCGCGATCTCGACGATCTCCTCCGGGGCGTACTCCGGCGAGAAGGAGCTGGCGATGCCAGCCAAATCCGCCAGGTTGCCGCCAGTCGGCGGGCCGTCGACCACCTCGAGCGGCTGTTGGTCGTCCGGGTGGGTGCCCGCCCAGATGGCTGCGATCTGCTTGTAGTCGTCCTGGCTGAACCGGTAGAGGTAGCGGTGCACGCCGCGATCCTCGAACTTCTTCGCCTCCGGGAAGCGAGAGTTCGGGATGTTCGGGATCGGCAACATCTTCTTCATCTCGACGCCGGTCAGCTCCTCGAGCGCTTTGGCGTAAGCCAGAGCGTGCACGCCGCCGCGCACGAACAGATAGCCGAGCATCTCGCGGGCGGCCGGGTTGTCCGTCATCTCATAGACGCGGAGCTTCTGGGTGCGCGCGCCGACCTCGAGGAAGAAGTTGTGCAACAGATCCAGGATGAGGTTGCCGGAGGAGAAGACGTAATCGCCGCGCCAGGGCTGGCCGAGCGAGTTGCCCACCAGCGTTCCCTGCCCGGTGGCGATGAAATGGTGCGGATTGGCGCCGGCAGGGAGGTTTTTCCACGGGGAGGCGGCAGGATCCTCCGAGGCGTCAAAATCCTTCCGCGGGCCGTTGAGGAGCATATTCACGGTGGCCGAAACGAGCTCGATATGGCCCAGCTCCTCGGTGGCGATGTTGGCGATGAGTTCGTAGAACGGCCGCACCTTGTCGCGGTAGCGGAAGTTGAACGACTGGTACATGTAGTTCATCAGGGTGGACATCTCGCCGAAACGTCCGCCCAGCAGCTCTTGCACGTTGGCCGCCGCGCGCGGGTCGGCCGCGGGCGCCTGCGGCAGCTCGATTTGCAGTTTGTCGATACGCAGGAACATCGATCTACCCTCCTTTCAGGGGATTCACGGATGGCAGCCGGGACGCGCCCGACCGCATCACTCTCATCACTCTCATGGTAGGGGCGGGGTTCCCATCGAGGAATACAATAGGATTTATACGAGCTATAGATGTAAACTATGCCATATGGAACTGCACCAGCTCCGCTACTTCCTCGCCGTCGCGCGCACCGGCAGTTTCACCCGGGCGGCGGAGCGCGAGGGGCTGGCCCAGCCGACGCTCTCCCAGCAGATCCGGAGACTGGAGAAGGCGCTCGGGCTGCCGCTGTTTGAGCGCCTGGGGCGCGGGGTGCGGCTAACGCCGGCCGGGCAGCGCCTGCTCGGCTACGCGGAGGCGGTGTTTGGTGAACTGACAGAGGCTCGTCAGGCGCTCGAGGCCTTGCGCCATCAGGTGGCGGGACGACTCCGGATCGGCGTCATCCCGACGATTCTGCCCTACCTGCTGGCGAGCCGGCTCGAGGAGTTCCTGCGCCGCCATCCCGCCGTCGAAGTCCACGTCCTCGAGGAGGTCACCGACCGGCTCCTTGAGAAACTCACGGGCGGCGATCTCGACCTGGCGATCGTCCGGCTGCCCGTACGGCGTCCGCATCTGGTCTGCTCGGAGATCCTGCGGGAACCGCTCGTGGCCGCCCTCCCGCCGGGGCACCGGCTGGCAGCTCGCGCCGAGCTCGAGCCGCGGGACCTCGAGGGCGAACGCCTGCTTACCCTGCGCGACGGCCACTGCCTGCGCGCCCAGGTGCTCGCGCTGTGCCGCCATTCGGGCTCTCGCGCGCAGGAGGTCCTGGAGACGGACCAACTGGCGAGCATCACGGCACTGGTCGCTTCGGGACTCGGTGTGAGCGTGCTGCCCGCCATGGCGGCCGGCTCGGCCGGCGGCTGCGTCTTGCGACCCCTGAGCGGCCGGGCCTGGCGGCGAGTCGGCTACGTGCGCCTGCCGCGCCGTTTCGTGCCGCCGGCCCAGGCGGCCTTCGCGCAATGGTTGAAGGAGCTCGGGCGGGAGTTCTCGCGGAGGCTGGAGCAGAGGTGGGGCGGGATCCGGCCGCCCAACTCGCCGGCCGCGAGCCCGGCGGTGGCCGGAAGCTGAACGGCTAGTTCCACCGGGTCGTTGCCCGGCGCCCGCCGCCCGAAACGATGCTTCGAGCTAACCCGTAGACGGTCACACCCAGGTCGATGGCGAGCGTGGCGACCGTGGCGAGCAGATACCGGGCTGGACGGCGCACCCGGGCGCGGCGCAGCGCCGCGTCAGAATTGGCTACAGGAACGGCCAGCCAACTGGCCCCAAAACGTCCCGCTCGCTCACCGCCCCTCTTCGCAAAAGAGACTGGCATAGCGACCGTCGCGTCAGCGCGGAGTCGAGTCTGCCAGCCGGCGCGAACCAACGCGGATGACGAAGATCTTCATGCGGAGCAATGCGCTCTGGCGCAAAAAATGACCCAGACCCTTCGCGGCCCGGTCGCGGAGCTCTCCGACGATGAGCGCGGCCGTCAGCTCCGGACCCAAAACCGTATTGTCACAAGCCTCGGCGGGGCGTAAAGAACGCGACCGAGTGGTGGGCGGTAGAGGGCTTGAACCTCTGACCTCCTGCTTGTAAGGCAGGCGCTCTGACCGGCTGAGCTAACCGCCCTCGGCTTCTTCGATTCTAGCCGAGGGCGGTGCTGGTATCGGGTGCACGGCTGGCTCAGCCCTGGCCGCCGCGGCCCTCCACGTCGATCCTAGTCACTGTGCTACGGCGCAGGCCTGCGGGCTCAGCGCCCCCTCAAGATCGGTCCCGGCGTCGAAAGCTCCGTTGGCGTTGCAGTCGTTCCAGGCCCTCACCACATAGCAGTACTGCGTGCCCCTGCTCAGGCCCGTGTCGCGATAGGAAAGCGTCGAGGCGCCCACCCCGGCGCGGAATTGCAGCTTGCCGGCCTGCACATAGTAGATGCGGTAGCCGCCGTTCGGCGCCGGATTGGCGGCGGTCCAGGTGAGACTCACGGCGCGGCGCTCGCCGGCCGCCGTCAGAGTCGGCGGCGCTCCGGGGGCCGAACAGGCAGGCGCCGGCGGCGTGCCCCAGCTCGCCGAGGCCATCACGTGCGGCTCCGCCATGCCGGTGTTCAGCCAGGCCTGGAGCAAATTTTCTCCCTCGTTGGCCAGGAACGGATTTTGACGGGTGTTGGCCAGATAGAGGAACTGAATATACTCCCAGCTTGTGGGCTGATAGAGCAAGCGGATTTCGGCGTAGACGGCGCCCGTCGGCGGATTGAGCGGCACCTCATCCCAGTGGCGGTACGTGCCGTCCGATTGCAAGTATAGGGTTGCCGGTACCGGGAGGGTGTTCCGCTTGCGCGCCTCCTCGTACCTCATCCCATAAGGCGGAATTCGATTGTCTTTGGAGACGTAGTTGTTCAGCGCGAAGTGGAACGTATCCGCATATTCGGCGGTCCCGCCGGCGAGCTCGCCGAGCGTCAGCGTCACCCGGCCGGTGATGCGATCGTAGGCGAGCGGAAGCGAGCTCGGGTAGCCGAGCCCGATGAGCTGCAAAGCCCACTGCCTCGTCATGGCGTAGTGGGCCTCGTAGACCCGCGTGTTGGGGTCGTTGAGATTGACAAGGCTCTTGACGCGCAGCGGCGAGCCGGCGAGCGTCACATCGATCCAGTCGTACTTTCCGTCCTCGCGCAGCAAGGCGCCGGTGCTGTCATACCAGCGGATGTTGAGCCACATCCGACGGCCCTCCGGATACCCGGTGATGAGCTTGTGGCCGGTCAGGTTGACGATTCTCACCGCGTTGGAGGAGACGTGGAGCGAAGCGGCCCAGTTCAACTGCTGGCGCGCCCGAGCCTGGCCGGCGCGGATCGCCTCTATCTGTACTGCGGTAAGACCGCCGCCCAGCCGCAGCAGACCGCGGGCGTTCTGCCAGAGGATCGCCTCCGGCGCCCAGTAGTTGCCTCCGGTCATGTCATGCAGCGGCAGATCGCTCCGCACGGGCGCACCGGCTTTGTTGCAGCCGTGTCCGGTGACGGCGCGCAGGTGGCAGGTCTGGCAGGTGAAGTAACGCGGAGTGCCGTCGGCGTAGTTGCCCCGCGCCGCCTCATAAGCCGCCCGGATGGCGCCCGCCTGAAGCTCCGCCGGCAGGCTCGAGTAGGCGCTCACCAGAGTGGAGCCGAGCAGGCCGGCCTTGAACTCGCTGAACGTTCGCTCGACGATTCCGTACTGATAGGGGAAGTTGTTGAACGCCGCCTTCTCTGTGAGCGGCGCGCCCAGCCTCCCACTGGCGGTCACCGGATCGGCCGTCGGCTGCTTGCCGTTATTATGGGCCAGGTCGCCGACGGCGGGGTTGGAGACGTCATGGCAGGAGCCGCAGAACTCCGCCATACGGTGGAAGCGGCTCGGCAGGGACTGGTGCCGCGCCGAAGCGTCGAAGTAGGGGCCGAGCTTCTCGTTGCCGCCCCACAGCGACAGCATCCCGCTGCCGTAGTAGCCCGTCGGGGGCGTCTTGCGGTCGTTGGCGATAAACGGCGCCACCATCACGCCGCGGTACTCCGAGTTATCCGGGTTGGTCATCTTGTGGCAGGTGTCGCATTCGACGCCGTCGGCGTCGGCAGCGGTCAGCGCCGAGCCGTCGGTGGGGACCGAGCGGCCGCCGTACCAACCCGAGGTGCTGTGACAGCGGATGCAAAGATCCCCGGCGCCGTCGAAATCCTGCTCGACGACGGCCAGGGTGGCCCAAAACAGCGGATCCCGCGAGGCGTTCGCCATCATGCTGCCTCGCCAGTTGAACGCCGGCTCGACGGCGGTGTTGTAACCGCCGTGGCAGTTGTCGCACTTGTTAGGGGTCTCGAGATTGCGGACCTCGTTTTGCTGAGTTCCGGGTTGCTGGATTTCGTTGGGAACCACCGTCGCGGCGATCAGGATGGCCGCGGCGGATAACGTGGCGGCGAGTTGGCGTCGCCCGAAGAAAGCAGGCATAAGGCCCTCCTCCCGCGGCTCGCCAGTCCCGGACGGTTCACCATCCGGCAGGCAGCCCCGGACGAGAGAGACCGTCCGCGACGGGCGGTGCCGTAATGGAATTCTACAGCGTTCCGCGAATCCTTTCAATATAAAAAAGTATGATTATCCGTAACTCCGCTTTTCGGCGAGCGGAAAATCGTTCGGCCCGGTGCGGCGGGCCGGACGCAGCGGGCCGAATCTTTAGCCGGCGCAATCAGCCGAACAGCGGGAGCTGGTTGGCGGCGCCCGGCCGCTGTCGCCGAGAGGCGGGCGGCCGTCGTTCGGCGAGATACTGGCGCAGCCTGGCGGCGAGGTCGGAGATGGAAACCAACAGCATCGCGCGGCGCGCCGTTTTCAACCGCTCGATGACTCTCTTTTCGTCGCGTTCCAGATGCGCGGCTTTGCCGTCGGTCAACAGGTACAAGCCGGCCGGCTGCTCCAGGAGCGTCCCGGCAAGCTCTTCAAGCTGCCGCCGCACCAGGCGAAGGAGCCGGGCGACCACCCGCAGGCTCAACCCCTTCCGCCGGAGCTCCGCAGCCAGCAGGACCTCGATGACCTCCGGAGCGCGCCAGACCCGGAGGCGTCCTTTGCGCCCCACGGCCAGCACGCCGCTTTCGTCCCACCACTGAAGCTGGCGCAGCGTCACGCGCGCCAGGCGGGAAACCTCGCCGCTTGAGAGTTCCGCTGGCGAAAGCGACGTGCTCACCGGTCCGCCGCCTCCCCTCTCATCCTACGCCGATTGCGCTCAGGTCCTCACCCGGGTCAGCAGGTAAGTGCCGCTTAGAGCAAAGAGCAGGCCGGGCGACCAGGCGGCCATTGCCGCCGGAAGCTGGCTGAGGTTGCCGATCTGCTCAAAGAGCTGGCTCACCGCCCAGTAAGCCAAAGCGATGATGAAGCTCACCCCGACGCCCGCCATGGCGCCTCGTTGCCCGGTCAGGAAGGCGAAAGGAATCGAGATCAGCGCCATGATCAGCGCAAACAGCGGCACGGAGAACTTCTTGTGGTATTGCACCTGGAGGCGCGACGTGTCCAGTCCGCTCTGCCGGAGCTCGCGGATGTAGGCCTCCAGCTCGGCGAAGTTCATCTGCTGGTCCTGCTTCACTTCCTTGAAGAAGTAGCCGGGCGGTTCGTCGAGTCCGGGGAAGGTCGCCGTCTGGTTGAGGAAGTCCTGGTAGCGCGTCACGCGAACCTGTTCGAGGTCCCAGCTCTGGCCGTTTTGGAAGACCCAGGTGCCGAGCGACGGCTCCCAGCGGGCCCGCTCGGCCTGGATGTGGCGGCGCAGGCGAAAGGTCGCCGGCTCCAGCTCGTAGACGCTGACGCCGTACATGATGCTCTGTGCGGGATCGAAATACCGGTAATAGTAAATGCGAGAGCCCCGCCCGAAGATCCAGCGGCGATCCGGCCGGAGATAGGTCTGCACCGGCCTGCCCTTGATTTCATTCCGGATGGCGTCCTGGATGCGGTTGGCTTCGGGCACATAGTAGTGGTCGAAGGCAAACAGCGCGGCGCTCAGGAGGCCGCAGGCCAGCAAGACGGGCGCCGCCAACCGGTAGAGGCTCACGCCGCAGGCCTTCATCGCCGTCACTTCGTTGTGTTTCGTCAACACCCCGAAGGTGACCAACACCGCCACCAGCACTGCCATCGGCGCGGAATCGTAAATCAGCTTGGGCGTCAGAAACAGATGGTAAATGGCCACGCGACGCATCGGGATCTGGTTCTTGACGATATCGCTTAACAGCTCGAAGAAGGTGAAGACATGGGTCAGGGCGACGAAGCTCGCCAATAGCAGGGCGAAATAGAACAGGAAGCTGGCGAGCACGTAGGTGTCGATGATCTGCGGCAGAAACGGGATCAAGCTGCGGCCGTTGCGGCGGGGCGCAGGCACGGGGAGGGTGCCGCGGAAGTGAGCCAGCAGGCCGCGCAGGCGCGCCGCCGCCGGGCTCAGCCAATCCTTCTCGCCGGGAATTTCGAGCCGCGCCACCGACACGACCGCCGCCGCCGCGAGCAGCACGTTGGGTGTCCAGACAGCCACTTCGACCGGCAGGCGCTCCTGCTTGGCCAGGCCGATCAGGCTGATCAGCCCCATGTAGTATAGGAACGCGATGAAGACGGTGAGCACCAGCGCCGCCGCCCGCCCGGATTTCTGCGTGGAGACGCCGAGCGGAACCCCGAGCACGGCTAAAAGCAGGCAGGCGCACGGCAAGGCGATTCGCTGGTGGAGCTCGATGCGCGCCTCCACGGCATGCCGCGCCTCGCGGATCAGAGGGCCGGTGTCCATCCAGGTGTAGGCCTTGGCCACCTCCCGGGTGGGCGCTTTGGCTTCGAGCACTTGCTCGCCTCTCGGGAAGGCGCTCGAAAAATACTCGCCGGGCTTGGCGCCCACCTCGTGCGAGCTGCCGTCCACCATCGACAGTTGAATCCGGTTGCGGGCGGCGTCCGGTATGGCGACCGCTTCCGTGGCGATGGTGATGCGCGGCTGATCGGTGGCGGCGCCGGCGCCGCGCTCTTCCGGCGGAGTGACGTCCGCCAGAAACACATAGCGCCAGCGCACGAGGTTGCCCGGTACGACGTCGCCGACATAAACGACCCGATTGGGAAACGACTCCTCGAAGACCCTCGGCTTGATCTCGGCGGTAACCTGTTCGGCCAGCAGCTTGTTCAGCACGCGGTAGGTCTCGCGAATCGAGAACGGGGCGAGCCAGGTCGTGGCCAGCAGAGCCGCAGCCATGGCGGGCACGGCAAAGACGACTACCGGCAGCAGAAGCCTTCGGGTCGGGATCCCGGCGGCTCGCATGCCGAGCACCTCGCCGTCGCCCGACATTCTCCCCAAGGTGAGCAACACGCCGGCCAACACGCCGATCGGAACGGCGAAGGCGAGCGTCGGCGGAATGAGCAACAGGAACAGGTAGCCGACCGTCGGAAGCGTCGCCGAGGTGCGCACCAGGATCTCAAACAACCGGCCCAGCTTTTGCAGAAACAGGACGAGCACAAACAGCGCGGTCCCGAAGCCCGCGCTCGAGGCGATCTCACGCAGGATCGCTCGGCTCAGCACGCCCATGACCGTGAGTCTATCGGCGCGCCGCGAGCGGCGGCGCCGGCACCACGGGCGGCCGGGGAAACTGCTCCTCGCTGCGCTCCAGTTCGAGCTCCTCAAACAGCAGCGAAGGGGCGATCACCGAAGTCCCCGCCACGTAGCCGCCGGCGCCGGCTAGCGACAGCGGCGCGGTGTTGGCCAGATATTCAAACAGATGGCTCTCGTCGGAGGCCGCCACGATGTCGCGCAGCAGGCGCGCCGACAGGTTGCGGAACTCCAGGCCGCGGACGAGCTCCTCGCTACCGTCGGGCCGGAGGCGCCAGACGAGCAGCGGGCGGCTGACCAGTCGGCCGCCCGATGCGCGTCCGCTGGCGCCGAGCGCCAGGCGCCTCAGCTCGCGCAAGCCGCCCGAAGCCGGAAAATCGAGCTTGCGGATGATGAGGCCGTAGGGCTTGGAGCGTGCGCGCACCATCTCGAGCAGCCGCTCCCGCAAGGCCGCCGGGCTGAGGGTTGTCGAGGCGCTGACGAACAGATTGCTGATAGCGGCCGACCTGGCCCCGAACGGCCCGGGCAGGCGCGCCCGGCCGTTCGAGCCGGTCTGACCTTCGACCGGCTGCCTCGTAAGCAGAAATGCGCGAAGGATGCCTCGCTCGATGAGCACGAGCGGCTTGGGCGCCACGCCTTCCATGTCCACGCGGTAGAAGCCGAGCAGGCGGCGTCCGCGCCACTCCGTCTGAGTCGGGTCATCGACCACGTCCATCCACTCCGGAAGGACGCGAGTGCCCAAGCGCCCCTCAAACTCGCTCGGCTCGACCGGCGGTGTGCGCCCCGGTTCGCCGACCGGCCGGCGCACCACGGCGAGATTCCGGCCAAGCAACTGGGCGAGCAGTTGGGGCGCGGCGATGCCCTCGACCAGGACAGGACCGACATAATTCTCCGCCTGGGGTGCCCGCCGGAGCGCGTCCGCCATTCGGGCCACTTCCAAGGTCGCTTCGCGGAACTCAGCCGGGGCGGGCGCATCCTCCGACTGCGGCCAGACGAGCGTCCGTACGTCGCGCACCGGCATGCCGTCGGGCGCCTGCGCTTCGGCGCGCAGCTGAAGCCAGTGCACCCAGTCGACATAACGGATACGAGCGCCTTCGGAGTTGACGAGATAGCTCACAGTACGGTTGGCGCCGTAGTCGACTTGGGAGAAATCGATCTGCGGGTAGTCACGAAACAGGCTGGACAGCTCCCGGACACGCTCCGGCCAACCGGTCGCCTCCGGGCCCCGGTCGCTTACCGGCTCAAGCAGCGTCACCGGCTCCGCCTTCCAGAAGTCCGGCGTCGCCTTGAAGACGCCCAGGTGCTTCACCGCGGCGCGCTTGCGGGCCATCGACTCGAGCGCACCTTTGTAGGCGGCGTCGGTTGCGAGCCAGAAATAGGCGCGCAGGGCCGGCTCGTCGTCCTCGATGGGGACACCGAGGGCGGCGGGAGCTCGTCCGAACAGATCCGCCAAGGCGTAATTCGTGTTGTCGAACTCGTAGCTGCCGACGCGCACCTCGACGCCGGCGACGCGGAAGCGGGGCCGGTCCTCCCGGATCAGCGCGCCGAGCGTCGCCGTGACCGAGTAACCGGAAACGTCCTCGAGCGTGTACTGGATGAAATAGGGCGGCTCGAGCTCGGCCAGGCGGATACCGCGCGATCTCTCGAGCTCGGCCTCGAGGGCGGCGAGGACCGGATCGGGGCGCGACTCGGGGGCCGGCGCAGCCCCCGCGGCCCAAAGTCCCAGCAGAAGACAGGCCGCGCGCATCAGCGGGCTCCGGGCTGCCAGGGAGCGGGCAGGATCGGCGGCCGCTCCTCGGAAGCAGGCTGCTTTTGGATTTCCAGTTCGCTCACAAGCAGTGCGGGGGAGACCGCCGAGACGGGCACGCTGCCGGACTCGGCGCCGCAGTAGCCGTTGAAGACGCCGGGCCGGTCGCCCGTGGCCACGATTTTGGCGAAACTCGCCAGAGGCGTGCCGACCATGTCGGCGCCGCGGACGAGCTCATCCGGCCGCCCGTCGGCGTAAACCCGCCAGACGACGAGCGGGATTACTTTCCAGGCTTGAATCGTGCGCCGCTCGGTGAGGGTGTAGCCGCCGGTGGCGCGCTCGAAGTAGTAGCCGTAGGGTCTCCCCTGCCGGCGAATCTCCTCGATCAGCAGGCGGCGCAGCTCGGCTTCAGGAACTTGCCGGGCCGACTCGACAATCAGGTTTGACTGCCGCGCCACCACCTCCCGGCCCGGCTGCCGGCGGCCGTGGCCGTTCGAGTTGGCGAAACCCGGCACCGGGGACCGGGACATCAGGAAGGCTTTCATGATGCCGTTTTCTACCACGGTGAGGCGGCGGGCCCTCACGCCCTCGTCATCGAACAGGTAAAAGCCCATCAAATCCGTGTCGGCGGCGCGGCGCTGGGTGGGATCGAAGACGACGGAGAGGAACTCCGGCAGCACCTTCGTGCCGATGCTTTTGGCGAAGGTTTGTCCTTCGGTGGTGAGTCGCTGCCGATGGCCTTCGATGCGATGGCCGAAGATCTCGTGAAAGAACACCCCGGCGGCCGGGCCGGACAGGATGGCGGGGCCGACATACGGTTCAATCACCGGGGCCTGGCGCATGCGCGTGAGCTCCTCGCCGAGTCGAAGGATCGCCCGACGGATGCGATCGTCGTCGGCAACAGCCGAGGCGTCGAGCGCCTCGAAGGTTTCGCTGTTAGCCAGATCCATTCCGTCATCGGCCTTGGCGCGGGCGGCAATTTCCAGGCGCGTCAAGCGCCTGCCGTGCGCCAGCCGGGTGCCCTCGCTCGTAGCCAGGTACTTCATCTCGCGTTGCGCCACGACGGAGACCTGCGAGCTCACAAGTTCCGGGAAGGCGGCGAACTCCCGGGAGAGCCTTCGCAGCCGGGCGGCCCAGCTCTCTGCGGGGAAGTCGAGCGGCGGCGCCTCTTCGGCCCAGCGGACGGGCTCTTCGCGCGAGAAGTCGGCCGGGAGCTGCTCCGGGGCGACCAAGACCTGCTTGCGCGTTCTAATCTGGATGAGCCGCTCGGCGGCGGCGCGCCAGGCGCGGTCGATCTCAAGCCAAATTACCCGGCGGATCGCATCCGGCTCGTCCTCGATGGGGAGGGGCCGCGCCGAGGTGACGAGCGGAGTTTGCCCATCCACCGGATGATAGTTGTCCAACTCCGGGCTGCCGACACGGACCGAGACATCGAGGAGACGGGTGCGCCGGCCGCTGCGCGCTTGAAGCACGCCCCGACTGGCGGAGATGAGCTCGTACTGGGTATCGGTGATCGCGCAGGAGATGAAATACGGCGCAGGATCGGCCTTTTGGCTCAAAATTGAGAAGTTGCGTTCCAGTTCCTCGGCGAGGATTTTCAACAGCAGGGGTTCAGACCCGCCGGCGGACAGACGGGGCGCCACCAGCGACGCGAGCAGTAAGGCGGCGACCCTCGCTTCCACTAGCAACAGGATAGCACCGCGCACCCGATGTGCCCGGCTCGGCCAATCCTCACATTTTCGGCAAGGCGAGGTAGCCCTTTTCCTTCATGCCGCTGATGGCCAGTCCGATGCGACCTCTCACTCCGGTCTTCTCAAAGATGTGTCTCAGGTGGATCTTTACCGTTCCCGGTCGGATGCCGAGCTCGCGTGCGATCTCGCGGTTCTTCAACCCCTGCTCGACGAGTTCGAGGACCTGGCGTTCGCGGGCCGTCAGCTCGCTGCGCCCGTAGCGCTGCCCGGCGGAATGCTCCTTGAAGACGGCCTCCTCCATCCAGGTGGCGCCGGCGGCGACCGAGTGCAGGCAAGCCAGCACTTTTTCGACCGGGGCGCTTTTGCGGAGGATCCCTTTGACCCCCCTCTGGAGCAGCCGCAGGGCTTCGAGCTCGGAGACGGTGCTTCCCCAGACGACGATCGCCGTCAACGGGGATGCCTGCCTGGCCTCCTCGAGCCAGGATTGAACCAGTTGTGCGCCGAATCCCTTATCTAGAAGGAAGATGTCCGGCGGGCGGGCGTGCAGCGCCCCCAAGGCATCCGGCCAGGAAAAGGCGGCGAAGCGGAACTCGAGCTCTGGATCCCGGTCGAGCAGGAACCGGAGGCCCGCCGCCGTCACCGGCTGGGTCTCGCAGATGCCAACTCCTTTCATAATTCTTCGACTTGTTGCTCCTTCGGCGAATTTCAATGAACATCGCCCGCACCCGGGTCAGCTTGACCGGGACAGCGAAGGTCTGTGCCGCGGTGCAGGCCGGCCGGAGTGAGCGTTGCCCTCTGGGTAGTGAGCCGGGCGCAACACAACTCTCATCTTTTCGAAAGGTTCGGCCGATTTAGAGGCGTGGGCTCGAAGCCGCGGTTGTACCGCTCATGGAAAGGACCGCCCGCCTAGTGCCGACGTCTGCCAAATCGGCATGGATCGTGTGTCCGCACGCCGGGATGATGGCGGAGCTGGTGCCGATCGTCTCGAGCCGGCTGCCGGAAGTCTCTCTGATCCCGACCAAGAGTTACCTGGAGGGCCCCGCAATCGGGGAGCGGCTGTCCTCGGAAGAGCCGACCCTGTGTTTTTTGGACGTCGAAACGGATGCCGAGCGCGCCCTGGCATTTGTGACGGAACTCCTGCGCCTGAAACCCGGCTTGCCGATCGTGATCCTGCTGGAACGCAACGACCCGACGCTGGTGCTGCGCTTCCTGCGGCGAGGCGCCGCCGAATTTCTGCTCCGGCCGTTCAGCGCCGAGGACTTCAACGCGGTGATGGAGCGGCTGGCGCCTGCGACGCCGCCACCGCGCTTTGGCCGCGGGGGCCGGGTGCTCTGCGTGGCGCCGGCGAAGGCCGCCTCCGGAGCCAGCACCATCGCCGCCAATATCGCCGCCCATGCAGCCGACACCAAGGCCGGCCGCGTGCTTTTGGCGGACCTGGACCCGTTGACCGGCATCATCGCCTTTCTGATGAAGGTGAAGTCGCCCTACAGCTTCCTGGATGCCCTCAATCGGGCCACCACCCTGGATGAAGACCTCTGGCGCGGCATCGTCAGCACCCGCGGCCGCCTGGACGTCCTGCCTGCGCCGGACAGTCCCACGGACGCAATGGCGGAGCTAGCGGATCCGGCGCCTCTCGTGGAATTCGTGCGGCAGCGTTACGAGCTTGTCGTCGCGGACACTCCGCCCGTCTTCAGCCGGTGGAGCGCCACTCTGGCCTCGCTGTGCGATGAGCTCGTTCTGGTCACCACCAACGAGCTGCCCGCCGTCCATGCCGCACAGCGCGCGCTCGCCCATCTGGAGCGGCAGCGCATCGAACGCTCGAAGGTGCGCCTAGTAGTTAATCGGTTCGTGCGGGGCGCGGGCCTGAGCCGGGAGTCGATTGCCACGGCGCTGCACATCGAAATCGCTCACGTCGTCCCCGCCGACCCGGAGACGATTCACCGGTCGATCGTCGAGGCCAAACCGGCGCCGGCAAGCTCGGCGGCCGGCCGCAGCCTTCGGGAGTTGGCGGAGCAGCTCTGCGGGCGCCCCTTGCAGCCTTCCCCGCGGCCTAAAAGCGCCTGGAGCGGGATCCTGTCGTCGCTGTTTTCCAAAGCGACCCTCTGAGAGGCGGTTCAGATCGCTTCGAGCTCCTCCTCGAGCCGTTGTTTCTGATAGAGGGTCGCATAGAGACCGCCGCGCGCCACCAGCTCGGCGTGGCTGCCCTCCTCGGCAATCCGGCCGGCCTCAAGGACGTAGATGCGGTCAGCGTGGCGCACGGTCGAGACCCGGTGGGAGATCAGGATGGTAGTGCGCTGGCGCATCAGGGAGGCAAGCGCCGCCAGGATGC
>Ga0308392_1000442_pt1 | contig 17297 bp, 16 predicted proteins | sample Hotspr20Samplem2_FD_202361 | JGI IMG/M metagenome (GOLD analysis project Ga0308392, IMG submission 202361) | Hot spring phototrophic mat microbial communities from Octopus Spring, Yellowstone National Park, Wyoming, United States - 20050624_m2 ... | reverse complement strand
GTAATAGGTGTCCAGCCACATCCCGCCGCCGCCGCCGCAACAGATCGAGTTCACCCGGTTGTGCGCCATCTCGACAAGCTTGACGCCGGGAATCGCGCTCAGCAATCGGCGCGGCTCCTCGTAATGGGCGTGCCGGCGCCCGACGCAGCAGGAGTCGTGGAAGGTGACGGTGTAATCGAGCTTCCGCCGCAGCAAGGGCTTCAGTCGGTCCAGGTTCTCGATAAGCAGCTCCACTGTGTGCTGGACGCGGTAGCGGAAGCCGTAGTTCGGGTAACGCAACAGCATGGCGTTGTAGGCGTGCGGGCAGCCGGTGACGATGCGCTCAAACCGGTACCGGGCCAGGATCGCCAGGTTGTAGTCGATCAGCGTCTCATACAGCCCCGGCTCCCAGGTCAGGCGCCCGCACTCGCCGATGCACTTCTCCTCGTTGCCCAGCACCGCAAAGTCGATTCCCAAGGCATGCATCAGGCGCGCCGTCGCCTGGGCGGCGTCCTGGCCCCGCGGGTAGTAGGCCGGATAGCACTCCACGATCCAAAGCACGTCGGCCGGCCGCGGATCCTCGGAAAAGATCCGCACCGGCACATCGACCGTCTTGATCCAGGCGGCGCGCTTGCGCGAGGATTCGCCCATCGGGTTGCCGTACCGCAGGGTGTTCTGAAGAGCCCGCTGAAGCTCGCCGGGCAGCTCGGTGTCGTGCAGCAGCGCGAGCGAGAGCAGGCGGCTGTCGACTGCCAGGCGGGAGCCGAACAGGCCCCGGCCAAGATCATCGTCATTGACGATGACAGCGCCATCTGCCTGGCCTGTCGCAAGATTCTTCTCAAGGAGGGCTACCAGGTCCAGGCCTACGAGGACGGCCTGCGCGGCCTGGAGGCGATCACAGCGTGGAAACCCGAACTCGTCGTGGTCGACCTGAAGATGCCGGGCATCGGCGGCATGGAAGTTATCTCGCGGGTTCACGAGTTCGACCCGCAGATCGTCATCGTGGTGATCACCGACTACGCCACCATCGACACCGCGGTCCAGGCGATGAAATGCGGAGCCTATGACTTCCTGCCCAAGCCGTTCGCCCCGGACCCGCTGCGGCTGATCGTCCGCCGCGGCCTCGAGCACCGCCGGCTGGTGATCGAATCCCGGCGTCACGAGATGGAGCGGGAGCTGATCAAGCGCCGGTTCGTCAGCTTCATCTCCCATCAGCTCCAAAGCCCGCTGGCGGCCGTCCATCAGTACCTGGATGTCCTCCGCCATTTGGAGGACAGTCCGGAGACGGCGGCCAAGCGGCGCGAGTGGCTGGAGCGGTGCGTGAAGCGGATCGCCGAGCTCGAGGAGCTGATCCGAGACTGGTTGACGCTGGCCAAAGCCGAAGAGCGCGTGCTTGTGGCCCAGCGGTGCCCGGTCGACCTCAGGCCGATCTTGGAGGGAATCCTCACCAGTTACGAGCAGATGGCGGCGGCCGAGGGGATCCGGCTGGAGGCGCGGCTGCCCGAGCAGGCGTGCCTGGTCTGGGGAAACCGCCACTGCCTCCACGTGCTGTTCGACAACCTGATCGTCAACGCCATCAAGTACAACCGGCCCGGAGGGCGGCTGAGCGTCTCCGCCCAGCCCCTGGGCGACGGCCAGGTCGCCGTGGCGGTGAGCGACACCGGCGTGGGGATTCCGGAGAAGTATCGGCGCTTCCTCTTCGAGGAGTTTTTCCGGATTCCTCGGGAGGAAGGGGAAGCCAAGCCCGGTACGGGGCTGGGTCTGGCGATCTGCCGCAAGATCGTCACCGAAATGGGCGGCACCATCGAGGTGGAAAGCGAGGTCGGCGTGGGGACCACCTTTTACGTGCGCCTGCTGGCCCCGCCGGAGATGGCCGAGAGCAGCCGGGCGCATCTGGAGCAGACGGCATGAACCCAAGCGGGAAGACGATTCTCATTATCGATGACGACGCCGACTTTGCCGAGGCGCTCGCCCCGGCTCTCGAGGCGGCCGGCTTTCGCGTTCTGCGCGCCCGGGACGGCCATCAGGGTTTGAAGCTGGCCAAGCTCGAGGCGCCGGACCTGGTGCTAATGGACATCATCATGAGCGAGCGAACCGAGGGGTTTTTCGCCATTCAGGAGTTTCGTCGGACGCCTTCGCTGGCCGCGACCCCGATCTTCGTCCTGAGCTCGCTCTATGATGCGGTGGCGGACTTTCGAGTGGCGCCCGAGGCCGCCTGGCTCGCCCATGACGCCTTTTTCTCCAAACCCGTCGACCTCGACAAGCTGATCCAAACCATTCGAGAGCGGCTCGGCCTCAACGCTGCCGTGCGGGAGGGAACCGGATGAAGATTCTGAAACTGCCCAAGGACAAGTTGGATTTCTTTGCCTCCGTGCTCCAGCGCTTTGGCGAGGTCCATGCGCCAGTGGAGGAGAACGGGGAGTTCGTCTTCCGCCGCCTTGCGCGCTGGTCGGAGGCGCGCCTGGACTACCAGCGAACCGTCCTGCCGCTCAAGAAATACTTCCTTCCGCCCCGTGAGACGTTGCTCGAATACCGGCCCGGAAGGGGCTATGTTCCGGCCGATGGCGGCTTGGAGGCGCGCCTGGTGCTGTTCGGCGTGCACGCCTGCGACATCTATGCGCTGAACGTTCTGGACCGGGTCTTCTCGGGGCGTTATCCCGATCCGTACTATGAGACCCGCCGGCGCAACATCGCGATCATCGGCATCGACTGCCGCCCGGACGAACGCTGCTTTTGCCGCTCCATGCGCGCCGACTTTGTCGATCGCGGCTTCGACCTGTTTTTCCACGACCTGGGCGATGCCTATCTGACCATTGTCGGCACCGCGTTAGGTGACGACATGGTGCTGGCTACCGGGCCGCTCTTCTCGCCGGTGACCCCCGCCGACATCGAGGAGTACAAACGGCGCTCGGCCGGCAAGCGTGCCGCCTTCGAGCTCGAGGTCGAAATCCGGGACCTGCCGGAGATCTTCGAGATGGAGTATGACAGCGGCATCTGGGACGAGCTGGGCGAGCGATGCCTGTCCTGCGGCAGTTGTAGCGTGGTCTGCCCGACCTGTTACTGCTTTGACGTCCACGACGAGGTCGAGCTGGCCGACAACGCCGGCCGGCGAGTGCGGACATGGGATTCCTGTTTGTTCTCTACCCACGCGCTGGTGGCCGGCGGCGAGAACTTCCGCAAGAGCCGCGCCAGCCGGATCAAGTTTCGCTACTACCACAAACAGCGGGGATTCGTGGCCGAGTACGGCCGGCCAAGCTGCGTCGGTTGCGGCCGTTGCATCGCCGCCTGCCCCGTGGGGATTGACATCACCCAGGTGATCGACACGTTGCGAGGTGTGCTCCATGCTGGCGCCCAGTGAAGCGATCGGCTTGCAAGCGGTGCTCCGGGAAAACCCCTACCTGCCCGCGATGGCGCGCATCGTGCGAATCCATCGCATGGTAGAGAACAACTACCTGTTCACGGTGCGCTTCCTCGACGACGAACTCGCCCGCAACTTTCACTATCTGCCGGGCCAGTTCGTTATGCTCAGCGTGCCCGGAACGGGCGAGGCGCCGATCTCGATCTCCTCGACGCCTTCGCGGCCCGGAGTGCTCGAGCTGTGCGTGCGGCGCGTCGGTCGCCTGACCAAGGCCCTGTTCCGGAGCCGCACCAACGACCTGGTGGGCATCCGCGGGCCGTACGGCAACGGCTTCCCGCTGGACCGCATGGCCGGCAACGATCTGCTGATCGCCGCCGGGGGCCTGGGTATGGCGCCGCTGCGATCCCTGCTCTGGTATGCGCTTGATCACCGGGACCAGTTCGGCAGGATCACGCTCATGTGCGGCGCGCGCACCCCCCAGGACATGCTCTTCCGTGACGAGCTCGTCTCCTTGCTCGACACGCGCGAGCTGGAGTGCCTGCTCACTGTGGATAGCGATCCGGGCGGCGCCTGGCCCCATCACCTCGGCGTGCTGCCCAAGCTGTTCGATCATGCCGAGATCGACCCGGCGCGGACCTATGCGGCCGTCTGCGGCCCGCCGGTCGTCTACAAATACGTGCTCGAGCGCCTGCTGGCGCTCGGCTTCTCCAAGGACCGCATCCTGATGTCGCTCGAGCGCCGCATGAAGTGCGGCATCGGAAAGTGCGGGCATTGCTCGGTCGGATACAAGTACACCTGCCTTCACGGACCGATCTTCACCTACTGGGATGCCATCAATCTTCCGGAAATGATCTGAGTGAGGGGTGTCGTGAGATGGGAGAGTGCGCGATGAGAAGACCTGCGACGGGCATCTTCGGCCTGACCGGCTGTGCCGGAGACCAACTCGTGTTGCTCAATTGCGAGCAGGAGCTGCTCCGCCTGATGGAGGCTCTCGATCTCCGAGATTTCCTCATGGCCTCCTCCGCGCGCGACCCGGAATGCGAACTGGATATCGCCTTCGTCGAGGGCGCGGTCATGAGTCGCACCGATGAGGAGCGCCTCGTCGAGATCCGGCGCCGGTCCCGCCTGTTGGTAGCCATCGGCACCTGTGCGGTCTGGGGCGGGGTGGCGGCGGCCGGCCGGGAGCGCTGGCGGGCGCTGCTCGAGGAGGTTTACGGGGAGACCGGGCGCCGCTACGACAGTCTCCCCGCCCGGCCCCTCGACCAGGTGGTCCCGGTGGACCTGCGCATTACCGGCTGTCCGATCGAAAAGGAGGAGCTGCTTGACGCGGTCTCTCACCTGCTGCGCGGCGATCCGCCGGTGCCGGTCGACTATCCCGTCAGCACCGAATGCAAGATTCGGGAAAACGCGTGCCTTCTCATCCGCCAGGCGCGTCTCTGTTGCGGGCCGGTCACACAAGCCGGCTGCGGCGCCCGCTGCCCCAGCTTCGGCCTGCCCTGCGAGGGCTGCCGCGGACCGGCGCGGGACGCCAACCTTCGCTCTGCCTGGCGGCTATTGGAAGAGATGGGGATCAGCCTGGATGAGGTGGCGCGCAAGCTGTCGACGTTCGCGCCCCTCGGTTCGGGCGTCCCGGCGGAGGTCACCGTATGAGCCGGAGAATCGTGATCGATCATCTCGCCCGCGTCGAAGGTCACGGCGGCGTCACCGTCGAGCTGGACGGCGCCGGCGTGCGCCAGGTGCGCTTCGACATCTTTGAGGGAGCCCGGCTGCTCGAGACGGCTGTCCGCGGGCGCCGCTTCGACGAGGTGGCGCCGGTGGCCTCCCGCATCTGCGCCATCTGCTCGGCGGCGCACGCTCTCACCTCGCTCAAAGCCACCGAGCAGGCTTTTGGAGTCGCCGTCAGCCCGCAGACGGAACGGTTACGCGAGCTGCTGTACCGCGGCGAAAACATCGCCAGCCACGCGCTTCACCTGTTTCTGTTGGCCGCGCCGGACTATCTCGGCTTGCCGGACGCGGCGGCCCTGGCGGCGCAGAACCCCGAGGCGGTGGAGCTCGGGCTGCGGCTGAAGAGGCTGGGGAACCGCATTCAGGAGGTCATCGGCGGTCGGGCCGTGCATCCCGTCAACGCCGTGGTGGGAGGCTTCGCCCGGCTGCCCGCTGAAGACGATTTGATCGCCCTGCGCGCCGATCTGCGCCAAGGGCTGGCCGACAGCGAAGCCGCCGTCGACCTGATCGCATCGCTGCCCCCGGTTGAGTCCTGTTCGGCCGCCCCGCACCTGGCCGCCCTCATTTCCCAGGACGGCTACGGCTACTACAGCGGGCAGGAGGTGATGGTGACTGACGGCGGAGCGCCGGTGCAGCTACTCGCTTCCGACTATCGGACCTGGCTGAAGGAGCGCGCCGTGGAACACTCCCATGCCAAGCACAGCTCGGTGAACGGCAGCCCGTTCATGGTCGGTGCGCTCGCCCGGGTAGTCTTGCGCCGCCAGAGTCTGCCGCCGCGCGCGGAGGCGGCGCTTGCCCGGCTCGGCTTGCGCCTGCCGCCGGAAAGTCCGCTGGACAACAACAAAGCGCAGGCCATCGAGCTTGTGGTGGATGTCGCCTCAGCCCTTGAGACGGTCGAGGGGTTGCTCGAGCAGGGGCTGGCGCCCGAGCCGCCCGTAGCGGTCGAGCCCCGGCAGGCCTTCGGAGTTGCCGCCACGGAGGCGCCCCGCGGCCTGCTGATCCACAGCTACAGCTATGACTCCCAGGGACGCCTGCTCGCCGCCGACGTGATCACCCCGACGGCCATGAACGCCTCGAGCGTCGAGCAGCATTTGCGCCGCACGGTCGAGCACTGCTCCGGGGCCGACGACCAAACCCTGTCACTTCGCTGGTGGGCTCCTGGATCGTCAGCTCGACGATCATGGCGCAGGCGCGGCGGTCGGTCAACCAGAATCTGGCGACGGCGCGAGTGCTCTACGAGAGCCATCTTGAGCGCGCCCGGCTGGCGGTCGATCTGGCCGCTTCCGGTACGACGCTCGCCGAATACCTGGCGCGCCGGGAACGAAGAGCAGTTCTCGAGCACCTGGGCTGGCTCCAAAAGGAGGTCGGCTTTGATTTCCTGTCCCTGACCGGTCCCGACGGCCGTGTCCTGGTCCGGGCGGCAGGCCCGAGCGAGCCGGACGACGTCACTTGCATTTCCGTCGTCGCAGCGGCGCGCTCCGGACGGAGGCTTGGCTCGACGGAGGTGCTGTCTGCCGAGCTGTTGGCGCGCGAAAATCCGGCGCTGCTCGAGCGCGCCCGGATGAGTCTGGTCCCGACCCAGCGCGCCAGGCCGCCCTCCCGCTCGGAGGAAACCTCGGGGATGGTGCTCGTGGCGGCCGCCCCAGTCCGCGCCGCCGACGGCGCCATTCTCGGCGTTCTCTACGGCGGCATCCTGTTGAATCGCAATCTCGAGCTCGTCGATCGCATCTGGGAGGTAATCTTTAAAGGTGACCGGTTCGACGGCCACGAGGTCGGCACGGTCACCCTGTTTCTGAACGACGCCCGCATCGCAACGACCGTCCGGGATTCCAGCGGGCAGCGCGCTCTCGGAACCTTGATCTCCGCCGAGGTCTATGACGCCGTCGTCGGCCGGGGCGAAGCCTGGAGGGGCCGTGCCTTCGTCGTCCATGACTGGTACATCAGCGCGTATGAGCCCATTCGCAACTTCAAAGGCGAAGTGGTGGGCATTCTCTATGTCGGGTTGCTCGAGAAAGCCTTCACCGCCGTTCGGGACCGCGTGATCTTATCCTTCTTCGCCATCGCCGGCATCGGCTTCCTGGTCATCATCGGCATCACCTACTACGAGATCCACCGCATCACCCGCCCCATCGGCGAACTGGTGGAGGCGACGCGGAAGATCGCCGCCGGGCAGTTCGACCAGGAGGTCAAGGTCGGCACTGGCGAGATCGGCCTGCTGTCGGCCTCTTTCAATGCGATGGCGAAAAGTCTGCGCCAGATGCGAGCGGACTTGGAAGAATGGGGCCGGACGCTCGAACAGAAGGTGAAGGAACGGACCGAGGCGCTGATCGCCATGCAGGCTCAGGTCGCCCAGTCGGACCGGCTGGCTTCGCTCGGCAAGTTGGCCGCCGGCGTTGCCCATGAGATCAACAACCCGCTGGGGGGGATCCTCTCGCTCACGGCGCTGACGCTTGAGGACATGAAAGAGGACGACCCGAACCGGGAGAACCTGCTCGAGGTGCTCCGTCAGACCGAGCGCTGCCGGGATATCGTCGCGCGCCTGCTCGATTTCGCTCGCCAGTCGGTGGCCCACAAGGAGCTGGTCGACCTCAACCGGGTGCTTGAGGAGACGCTGGGGCTGCTGACCCGCCAGTCGCTGTTCTTCAATATCCAGGTCGTCAAGAATCTGGATCCGGATCTGCCGCCGGTCAAGGCTGACCGGACGCAGATTCAGCAGGTCTTCATGAACATTCTGATTAATGCGGCGCAGGCGATGCAGGAGCGCGGCACCATCGTCGTGGCCAGTCGCGCCACCGGAGACGGCGCGGTCGAGGTCTCCATCTCCGACACCGGTTGCGGCATTCCGCCCGACCGCATCGGCCGGATCTTTGATCCCTTCTACACGACCAAGCAGGACAGCCGGGGCACGGGGCTGGGCCTGTCGATCGCCTACGGCATCGTGACCAGCCATCGCGGCACGATCTCGGTGGAAAGCGAAGTGGGCAAGGGCAGCACCTTCCGCGTCACCCTGCCTGCGGCCAGCGAGGTGCCCGAGGAGGTCGAATCCTAGCCTCGGGCGGCGCACCCGCCGGTGCGGACCGGCCCGAGCGCGCCGTATGATAGATTGAAATTCCGCTCGCTTCCTCCATGGAGAAACCAGCTAGAACCGCGGCGGGGGAGCAGTTTGAGCGCCTCGTCGAGATCATGGCGCGGCTTCGTTCTCCCGACGGCTGCCCTTGGGACCGCGCCCAGAGCTTCGATACGATTAAGCCCTACCTGCTCGAAGAAACCTACGAGGTACTGGACTCCATCGACGCGCGCGACTGGCCCGCCTTGTGCGAAGAGGTGGGAGACTTGCTGCTCCAATCGGTCTTCTTCGCCCAGATGGCCGCCGAGCAGAAGCTGTTCGGAATCGAGGATTCGCTGGCGGCCATCATCGACAAGCTCGTCCGGCGCCATCCGCACGTCTTCGGCGGCGCCGTCGCGAACACGCCCGAGGAGGTCAAGGAGCGCTGGGACCGGATCAAAGCCGCTGAGAGCCTGGAGAAGGGACGGACGGCGGGGAATCTCCTGAACAGCGTGCCCCGCTCCCAGCCTGCGCTGGCCGAGGCCCTTCAGATCTCCTCGAAGGTCGCCCGGGTGGGCTTCGATTGGGCCGACACCGACGAGGTGATCCGGAAACTGCACGAGGAGCTGGATGAGCTGGCCCGGGCCCGGTCCTCCCAGGCCTCGCGCGAGGCGATCGAAGACGAACTCGGCGACATCCTCTTTGTGATCGCCAACATCGCCCGCCACCTGAAAGTGGATCCGGAGCAGGCGCTCCGCAAAGCGAATGCAAAGTTCCGCCGGCGCTTCGCCTATTTGGAGCGCAGGCTGGCGGGCGAAGGCAAGAGGCTCGAAGAGACGCCTTTGGAGGAGATGGAAGCGCTCTGGGAGGAGGCCAAGCGCTCCGGATGATCTCCTACCGTCCGCTCGAGGGCTTTGCCGAATATGAGGCCGCCGTCGAGGTGCAACGCCAGGTCTGGGGGTTCGCCGAGGTGGAGATCGTCCCGTCGCGCCTCTTCATGCTGGCGCAACGAATCGGCGGGCAGGCCATCGGAGCCTTCGCCGGCGAGCGCCTGATCGGCTTCTGTCTGGCCCTGCCGGCGATTAAGCGCCCTGGCGAGATCTATCTGCACAGCCACATGGCCGCCGTCCTGGAGGACTACCAGAACCAGGGCATCGGGCGGCGACTGAAGCTCGAGCAGCGGGCCGAAGCCCTGGGCCGCAACATCCGGCTCATCGAGTGGACCTTCGATCCGCTGGAGCTGCGCAATGCCTATTTCAACATCGAGCGCTTAGGCGTGGTCGTCCGCCGCTACGTCCTCAACCAGTACGGCACCACCACTAGCAAGCTTCACGCCGGCATGCCGACCGACCGCTGCGTCGCCGAGTGGTTTCTTGATACGCCGCGCACTCGGGCGATTCTCGAAGGCGCCCCGCGCCGGCGCGAGCCCGTGAGGGCTCGCATCGCCGTACCCGTCGAAATCGCCTCGCTGCGCCGCCGGGACGTAGCCCGGGCGCTCGAGATCCAGAAGGCCGTCTCGGAGCAGTTTCTGGAGAGCTTTGATCAGGGCCTGGCGGTCACCGGCTTTGAGCGCTCCGAGGCGTTTGGAACCTACCTGCTGAGCGAATGGGAACCATGAAGGTCGATCGGATCGTGCTGCGGCAGCTCCGCCTGGAGCTCCTTCATCCGTTCGAGACCAGCTTCGGGCGGACCACGAGCCGCAACGTCATTCTGGTCGAGGCGGTCTCCGACGGCGTCTCCGGCTGGGGTGAGGTAACTGCGCCGGAACATCCTTTCTATAACGAGGAGTGGACGGACTCGGCCTGGCTGATCCTGCGCGACTACGTGGCTCCGGCGCTCGTGGGCCAGACGCTGGAGGCGGCCCGGGCGGCCGAGCGCAGCGCCGGGATACGGGGTCACCGCATGGCGCGAGGCGGCGCCGAGGCCGCGCTTTGGGACTTGGAGGCGCGCCTGGCCGGTCTGCCGCTCTACCGTCACATCGGCGGCGGCGCCCGCACCGAAATCCCTTGCGGCGTCTCGATCGGCATCCAGGAGAGCATCCCTGCGCTGCTCGCCAAGATCGAGACGGAGCTCGCCGCAGGCTACCAGCGCATCAAGATCAAGATCAAGCCCGGCTGGGACGTCGACGTCGTCCGCCAGGTCCGGCGACACTTTCCCGACATTCGGCTGATGGCGGACGCCAACAGCGCCTACACGCCGGCGGACGCCGACCATCTCAAGCGGCTCGACGAGTTCTACTTGATGATGCTCGAACAGCCGCTTGCGCACGACGACATCCTGGACCACGCCGCGCTCCAGTCGAGACTCGACACGCCGATCTGCCTGGACGAGTCGATCCGCTCAGCCCGCCATGCCGAGCAGGCCATCCGGCTGCGCGCCTGCCGCATCATCAACATCAAGCTCGGCCGCGTGGGAGGCTTTACCGAGGCCCGCCGGATTCACGATTTGGCGCAGGAGTCGGGAATCCCGGTCTGGTGCGGCGGCATGTTGGAAGCCGGGGTGGGCCGGGCGCATAACGTGGCTCTATCCACCTTGCCGAACTTCGTGCTTCCGGGCGATGTCTCCTCGAGCCGCCGCTACTGGGCGCGGGATATCGTTGCGCAGGCCATCGAGGTCACTTCGCGAGGCACGATCGTCGTTTCCGAAGAGCCTGGCTTCGGTTACGCGCTCGATCGGGAGTTCATCGACTCGATCACGGTGCGGCGGGAGTCGGTGGGTTGAGCAAGCGCCCGCAACTGCTGCCGGCCTGGCTCGGCCTGATGGTGCTGTTGTGGTCGTTTAACTTCATTGTCGGCAAGCTGGTCGTGCGGGAGTTCCCTCCGCTTTTGGCTTCCGGGCTGCGCATCGCAGCGGCCGGGGCGCTGATGGTGCCGATCGCCGCCCTCTCCGGACGGCAAAGCCTCCGCATCGAGCGATCCCACCGCGCGCCCCTTGCGCTGCTGGGCGTCGCCGGTATCGCCCTGAACCAAGTTCTGTTTCTGGTCGGGCTGAACCGGACGAGCGTGGCGCATGCAGCGCTCATCTTCGGCTTGAGCCCGATTCTGGTGCTTGTGGCGGCGGCCGCCGCCGGCGAGGAGCGGTTGTCGGGCAGGAGGCTGGCGGGCATGCTGGTGGCGCTGGCCGGGGTGGCGGTCTTGCATGCCGGATCCGACGCGGCTTCCGGGGCCACGCTCTCCGGCGATCTGCTGGTGCTTGCCGGGGCCGCCGCTTTTGCGGACTTTACCGTACGGAGCAAGCCGTTCACGGCGCGCTACGGCGCCATCACGATGAACACCGTCGGTTATCTGAGCGGGGCGGTGGCGCTTGCGCCGCTGCTCGTCTGGGAGGCGCGCCGGTTCGCCTTCGGCCAGGTCAGTGCGCCCGCCTGGGCGGCGCTCGCCTACATGGCGATCTTCCCCTCGGTGGTTTGCTATCTGATCTTCTACCATGCGCTGCGACACCTGGCCGCTTCGCGTATCGCCGCCTTGGCCTATCTCCAGCCGGTGCTTGCCACCCTGATGGGCGTGGCGTTGCTCGGCGAGCGCGTCTCGGGCGCGCTGGTTGCCGGGGGCGTGCTGGTGCTGGCCGGTGTCTGGGTGGCGGAGCGCACCTGATGGCCGGCTTCCTCGATCTGGTGCGTCGCAACCGGAACTACCGCTATACCTGGCTGGGACAGATCGTCAGCGAGGTGGGCGACCACTTCAACACCGTAGCCGTCTTCTCGCTGGCGCTCAGCAACACCGGCTCGGGTCTTGTCGTCAGCGGCCTGATGATCTCGCGCGCTTTGCCGATGATCCTGGCCGGACCGCTCGCCGGCGTTCTGCTCGACCGGATGGACCGCAAGCGGCTGATGATAGCGAGCGACCTGCTTCGGGCCGTCGTCGCCGCACTGTTCGTTCTGGCGACGGGACCGGAGCGCACCTGGCTGCTCTATTTGCTCAGCGCGCTGCTCGTGTTCGCCTCGCCGTTTTTTACGAGCGGCCGGGCGGCGATCCTGCCCGCGATCACCACGCCCGAGGAGCTGCACACCGCCAATTCGCTGACCAAGACGACCCAATGGACTGCGCTGACCGCCGGGGCGATGCTGGGCGGCGCGGCGGCGATGAAGTTCGGCTATGAAGGCGCCTTCGCCTTCAACGCGCTTTCGTTTCTGTTCTCGGCGGCGTGCATCGCCCGGCTTCAGACTTCGCAGGGCTTTCGGCCGGCGCTCCCAGCGCTCACGGAGAGCCAGGTTCTGCGTCCCTGGCGCGACTACATCGAGGGCCTGACCTACATGCGTTCGGCGCCCCTGCTGCTGGCGATCGGCCTGGTTCATCTCGGCTGGGCCAGTGGCGGCGGGGCTGCGCAAGTCCTCTTTGCCCTGTTCGGCCAGGTGGTCTATCCCTACGGCCCTGCGGGCATGGGCACCATCTGGGGCTTTGCCGGGCTGGGTCTGCTTGCGGGCGGGGCGCTGGCCAATTTGATCGGCGACCGTCTCTCGTTCGACCGGCTCAAGTCGGTGATCACCGTCTGTTTCGCCGTTCACGGCTTGGCCTACATCGCCTTCAGCCAGGCGCGACCGTTCTGGCTCTCGCTGTTCTTCATCGCACTGTCGCGGGCGGGCATGGGCGTGACCGCCATCCTCAACACGACGCTTCTGCTCAGGCACGTGCCGGATGCCTATCGCGGTCGGGTCCTCGCTACCATCGAGTCGCTGGTCTGGGGAGTCATGATGGTGTCAATGGCGGCGGCGGGCTATGCCTCCGGTTACTGGGATCCGCGGACGATCGGCGCAGCGGCCGGCATGCTCAGTTCCTCGACGGCGCTGATCTGGCTGGCCGCTGATCGGAAAGGCTGGCTGGTCGAGCCGCCGCCGGTTGGTATCTAGCGCCAAGAGGTAGAGGTTCATGACCATCCCGCCGTTTAAAGCTCGTCTCGAAGACAAAGTGATCCTGGTGACGGGTGCGGCCAAACGCATCGGCCGCGCGATCGCGCTGCGCCTGAGCCAAGAGGGGGCGCGCGTGGCCATTCACTACCACAGCTCGGAGGCTGAGGCAGCCGAGACGGCGCGCGCTTGCGGCGGTGCGCCTCTATTTCGCGCCAATCTCGAACGGGTCACCGAGATCGAGGCCCTGTTCGGCCAGGTGGAGAGACACTTCGGTCGGTTGGACGGGCTGGTGAACAACGCGGCGCGCTTCACCCGGCGCGAAGTTCTCGAGATCACCGAGGCCGACTGGGATTTTATTCACAGCGTGAACCTGAAGGCGGTCTTTTTTTGCGCCAAAGAGGCCGCTAAACTGATGCGGCGATCAGGAGGCGGGCGCATCGTCAACATCAGCTCGCTTGGCGGCATTCGGCCCTGGGCCGCCCACGTGCACTATTGCGCCTCCAAGGCCGGCGTCATCATGCTGACGCGGGCGCTGGCCAAGGCGCTGGCGCCGGAGATCACCGTCAACTCCGTGGCCCCCGGCGTGATCTCCTTCGATGATCTCGACGAGGAGTCGCTCGGCATGGTGCGCGCCACGCCGGCGCGCCGGGCCGGCCGGCCGGAGGAGGTCGCCGAGGCCGTGCTCTATTTCCTGACCACAACCGACTTCGTCACCGGGCAGCTTCTGGCCGTGGACGGCGGGCTCAGCCAGCGCTGAGGCGCCCTGTTCGCCGGCGTTCCCGGCGCTCGAAATTCGGTTCAAGAGAGCGCGTCGGGGAGCGATAAGAGAGTTGTGGGCCGGTTTCTGGAGCACGCTTGGGAAATCTTCCACGCCGCGGAGTGTGCGCCGGAGGCCGGCCCCGAGGCTTCCGATTGGACCATCCTGGTGGGCCCATCCGGCCGGATTCGGATGATGGCCGGATGCGACTGGCCGCTCGAGTCGCTCCAGTTCGAGCACGGCGCCCGGATGGTCTTTCGGGTCAGCCGGCAGCAGGGCAAGGTGCGCTTGGAAGGGCGGGCAGGTCGGCGGACTTGTATGTTCGAAACCGGAAGGCCCGATGGGGCCGCTCGCCGCCTGCCGGCTGACCCGCCAGAGAGCCTCCTCCGAGCAGCCGTGCCCGCCGCGCTAGCCCTTCACCTGTCAGCCACACCGAACCCCTCCCTCTCGGTGCGCCAGTAAACATCCAGGCGGCTGTGGATCGAAGAAAAGTCCTCCGTCGCCCTCGGGCGCCAGCCCAGTCGCTTCATTAGGGCGTCCAGCTCCGACCACTTCGTCGTCGCGTGCGGCCGCGTCGAAGTGACCAGGATCACCTGCTCGATGTCCCGGCGCGCCAAATCGCCGGAGAGGAGGTTCACCACCGCCGGTTCGAGGGCGCCGACATAGCGCGTCAAGTTGCGGTGCGGCTCCTCGATTCGCTCGAGAGTCCGGAGAACCGGACGGGCGATGGCTTCCGGGAGTCGGAGGCGCCGCACCTCTTCGGCAAGCCTTTTCCGCTGTCCGGCTTGTGCGAGAAAGCCGGCTTGCGCCACGCTAAGGACGCCCTCCTCGGTCGCCAGCCGCCAGTCCAGCGTCGGCGTGTCCATGAAGTCCCAGGAGGCCACAAGCATCGAAGTCCCGGCTTGCCGGAACTTGGCGCCGGCGGAGCGCACCAGTTCGGTTTGCGCGACGATTCTCTGGTTCCAGTAGGGCGGCACCGTGCTCGCCAGGGTCAGCGCGTGGGCCAGCACCAGCACGGTCGCCAAGGGCGCCGCCCGGGGCCGCTTCCCCCACCAGTGCGCAGCCAAACGGCCCGCCAGCAGGAACAGAGCAGGAAAGGCGGGAAGAATGTAGCGGCTGGCCTTGGAGTGGTGTAGCTGGCCGAGCACGAGCAGCAGGAGAACCAGCAAGAGGGTCACGCGAATCTTTTCCTCGCGCCAGCACCGGAGGGCGGACACTGTCGCGGCGAGATAGACCAGGAACAACGGGATCGAACCCGATTGAGTGACGAAGGCGCGAGGATAGAACAGCAGGCCGGTCCGCTGAAAGGTTTGCTCGGGATTGGGAGAGATGTTGACGAGCGCCTCCCAGGTGGCCAGGAGCTTGGGCGGATAGGCGAACCACACGGCCAGTGCGGTCACGACGGGTAGGGCAATATAGAAGTTTCGGCTCCCGGCAAGGCTTCTGAGGCTGAACCGGCCGCTGACGGCGTGCGACAGCCCGATGGCCAGCGCAAGCAGGACGGCGTAATTCGTCCGGACAAAGTAGGTGGCCAGGATCAAGACGCCGACCCACACGAAGCGGCGCGGAGGCGCCTGCTCATCGACCAGCTTGAAGTAGACCACTAAGGTCGCCACGTAAGGAACCAAGGCCGGCACGTCGAGCATGCACCGGCCGGCCCAGGTGATCACAAATGGAGAGGCAAGGGCCAGCCCTGCGGCGACCCATCCCGCCGCCTCACGCCGTTCCGGGGCGAGCCGGCGGGCCGCCAGAAAGACGAGGGGGCCGAATGCCGCATACGAGAGTGCACTCACCAGCCGGGCGCCGGCATTGCCGACGCCGAAGGCGCAATAGCTGACTGCGGTCAGCCAGGCGTGAATCGGAGGCCAGAAGACCTGTCGGTAGGTGTCGTAGATCAGGCTGAGCCAGTCCCGCTGCCCGATGTCATGGGCGATGAGCAACCCCCACAGCGCATGGGCGCTCTCGTCCCAATCCAGCGGGCCGGAGGTCAGGATGAGCTTCCGATAGATCAGCCACGCGCCGGCGCAAGAGATCAAGATCACTCCGGCGGATCCGAGCCATCTCGGGGGTGCGAATCGAACCCGGTTTTCCGACACTTTCCTGATGCCTCAGTCAGCCGACATTTCCCGCAGCCGGTGCGCAGCCTCCTCTGGCGTGACGGGGTTGATGAACATGTTCGTGCCCCACTCAAACCCCGCCAGATTCGCCAGGCGGGGAATCACCTCAAAATGCCAGTGGTAGTGTGCGAGCGCGCCGCTCCGCGCCGGCGCCTCGTGCAGGAATAGATTGTAGGCGGGCTTTCCGAGCGCCCGATCCAGCTTGCGGAGCGCCGCCCGAAGCACCCGGGCGAGCGTCTCGATTTCCGCTTCGGTGGCCTCTTTCAGGCGCGCCTGGTGTCGCTTCGGCAGAAGCCAGACCTCAAACGGAGCGCGCGCCGCGTATGGCGCCAGTGCCACCACCGACCCGCCGTCCAGGACGAGGCGCCGGCCGGAGGCTGCCTCCCGTTCGGCGAGCTCGCAATAGTAGCAGCGACCCGTCGTCACCAGGTATTGCCGCGCACCCTCGAGCTCCGACGCAACGAGCGGGGGCACCATCGGCAGCGCAAGCAACTGGGAATGAGGGTGTTCGAGCGTGGCGCCCGCGGCTTCTCCGGAGTTCCTGAAATAGAAGACGTACTCGACGGCCCCCTCGCCGGCGAGCGCCGCCATGCGGCTGCGAATCGCTTCTAGCAGCTCGGCCAATCTCGGAATTGGGAATTCGCTCCAGGGCAGCTCGTGCTCGGCGGCTTCGATGACGACCTCATGTGCGCCGACGCCCTCCCGGCTCCACGGGCTCTCCGGCGGCTCGTGTCCTGGGTGCCGCTCCAGGGCGGGGAACTTGTTCGGAACCACGCGCAGGCGCCAGCCGGGCTCGTCAGCCTTGCCGGAGTCGCGCAAAGCGAAGACCTCGGGCGGAGTGTCGTACTCCCGCCCGGGACAAAACGGGCAAGGCTCGGCTCGCCGGGGCTTCTCGGCTGCGTTGGCAAAGGCGTGCGGGCGGCGCGCCCGTTCGGGGGCCACGATGACCCAATGGCCGCTGACGACATCCTGTCGGATTTCGGGCAAACCCACGATTATAGCTCCGACCGGACAGGGAAGACGTCCCGCAGAAGGGTGACCGAAGGCGGCTCCTTCAGCACCACGTTGACGACGTCGAACCGGACTCGCTGCCAGTCGACGCCGGCGCGGCGGGTATACTCCCGAGCAGCTCGCCAGAGGTGGGTGCGCTTCTCCGGGCCGATGGCGCGGTCGGGCGTGCCGAACTCGTCGCTGGCGCGCGTCTTCACTTCGACGAAAACCAGCGTCTGCCCCTCCCAGGCGACCAGATCCAGCTCACCGGCTCCCGACCGCGGCCGCCAGTTGCGAGCCACCACCACCATGCCCTGGTCTTGAAGAAAGCGATGAGCGAGATCCTCACCCCGGCGGCCGGCCGCCTGGTCGGCATTCCAAAGGCGGCGCCGGCGCCGGTGCCGAAGGGCGTCTGCCAGTCGGTAGAGCGGTCCTAGCATCCTACTATTTCAGGGCCTCGAACTCGAACTCCATGACCT
>Ga0308392_1000434_pt1 | contig 17542 bp, 12 predicted proteins | sample Hotspr20Samplem2_FD_202361 | JGI IMG/M metagenome (GOLD analysis project Ga0308392, IMG submission 202361) | Hot spring phototrophic mat microbial communities from Octopus Spring, Yellowstone National Park, Wyoming, United States - 20050624_m2 ... | reverse complement strand
GCTATTTTACTTCGGCCAGAACGACGCCTTCAACAGTCGGCAGTTTAATGTGGCGCGCGTGCCCGCATACAAACAGCACCAGTTCGGGGGCACTGCGGGTGGGCCGATCATCCGCAACAAGACCTTTTACTTCGGCGCCTACCAGGGCTTCCGGTTCCGCAGCCCGGCGCTGGTCTACTACAACGTGCCAAGCCAGGCCATGCTGAACGGGGATTTCAGTGGGCCGGAGAAACAGGGCGGCGACCTCTTCGATCCCCTGACTACCCGATACAACCCGGCCACCGGACTCTATATCCGAGATCCGTTCCCGGGCAACCGAATTCCTGGGGCGCGCATCGATCGCCGCATGCTGGAATACCTGAGCGGCACGAAACTTCCGCTGCCAACCGTCACCGACCGGCCGCAGTTCAACCAAGTGAACTCGCGCCCGCGGATCATCGGGCAGGACGAGTGGCAGATCAAGGGCGACCATCACTTCTCGAGCACGGACATGGTCTGGTTCCGCTACAGCGCCTTGGATCTGTCGGACACCTCGCCCGGTCGGCACAACGTCATCACCGAAAACAAACAGACGTCCTACAACCTGGCGGCAAGCTGGGTCCATATCTTCGGGCCCACCTCCACCATGCAGCTTCAGTTCGGCCGCTCGGTCAGTGATATCCCGACCGAGACCCGCTTCGAGGAGGTGCCCGGCGACCTCATCCAGAAGGTCGGACTCGGTCCGGAGCTGGTCCGGTATCGATTGGGCACGGTGATTTCGGGCTTCAACCCCGCGGGCTACTTCTCCAACTCGCCCATCATCGCTCCCAACCGCCCGGCAGACAACTGGCAGCTCAAGGGCAACTATACCCGGATCGTCGGGCGCCATACGCTCAAGTGGGGCGGCGATTTCATCAGCGCCACGATGCGGCGGCAGCAGGCCTCCCACACGGTGGACTTCACGCGTCGCGAGACGGCGGATTTGGCCCGCTCGGCCGTGACCGGCGACGCCCTGGCCTCAATGCTCCTCAACGTCGCCAACTTCTCCACTCGGCGCAATATCGTCGAATCGCTGCGCTTTGGCGGCAATCTGGGGCTGTTCCTCCAAGACAGTTGGAAGTTGAACCCCAGGCTGACCCTGAACTTGGGATTGCGGTTCGATCACATGTGGGTGCCCCAGTACGGCACAGTCAAGGAGGAGAACATCTTCACTGGAAACGCGAACACTGACACCGGAGAGTATCTGATCTTGATGACGCCGCCTCCCTGCGCGGTGAAGGGCCGTGCCCCATGCATCCCGACCCCCGACGGCAGGCTGCCCCAATATGTGCGCTCGCTTGAGGGCAAGCCGCTAATCCCGGGCCGGGGCTCGATGTTCGGCCCACGGGTCGGTATTGCCTACCGGCTAACGGAGCGGACCGCCCTGCGGGTTTCAGGCGGAATCTTCTATGACAACTTCGCCGGCATCTTTCAGAGCTCCCGCGGCATTGGGGGAACCTGGCCGGACGTTTCTGTGACGCGCCTGGGGAGTCTCAACGAGCCGACCCCCGCCAGGCCCTTCCCGGGCATCACCGGGCAGGATCCGTCCCTGGGCGCCGGGGCCCTTCCCGCTCCCGATCCGTTCAACCAAGAGTGGTGGTTCGTCGACCCGGACTTCAAGCAGGCCTACTCGATGCAATGGAATTTCGGCATCCAGCACGAGCTGGCTCAGGCCACGGTCGTTGAAGTGAACTATGTGGGTTCGGGCAGCCGCGATCTGTCGCTCGGCGGCCGCTTCAACACCGCGGTGCGGCCGGGACCGGGCGATCCGCGCGAGCGGATGCGCTTCCCCTATATGCGGCCCACCTTCTTTGAAAAGTCGATCGGCCGCAGCAACTACAACAGCTTGCAGGTCGCGTTGAAGCGCAGCTTCCACCGCGGCCTGGCCATGACGCTCGCCTACACCTGGGCCAAGTCGATCGACGTGGCCTGCTCGGGCTTCTTCGGCGCCGAGGCCTGCTCGGTACAGAACGAGTACAACCTGAATGCCGACCGCAGCGTTTCGGCCTTCGACATTCCCCACAACCTGGTGGTGAGCTGGGTCTGGGATCTGCCCTTCGGCCGCGGCAAGCGCTGGAGCTCGAACACGGCGCTCGACTACATCCTCGGCGGCTGGCAGTTCAACGGCATCATGAACCTCCGCAACGGGATCCCCTTCCATGTGACCGTGCCCGGCGACATTGCCAACATCTTCAACAGCGGCACCTACCTGCGGGCGAATCTCGTCGGAGATCACAAGCTGTCGAATCGGATGCCGGAGCGCTGGTTCAACACCGCGGCCTTCCAGGCGCCGGCGCCGTTTACGTTCGGCAACCTGGGTCGGAACACGCTGCGTCCGGACTGGGTGCGGCGCTTCGACCTGTCGTTGTTCCGGCGCTTCCCGATCTCAGGCGACCGGGTGAACCTCGAGCTGCGACTGGAGGCCTTTAACGCCTTCAATACGCCGATCTTTGGCACGCCGGATGCCAACCTGGCCAGTCGAACCTTCGGGCTCGTCACCGGCGTTCAGGTGCCGCCGCGGCAGGTGCAACTCGGAGCGAAAGTCAACTTCTAACTTTCGACTCGTAACCTTCCGGCTTGTGAGCGGGCGGTTTTCCGAGAGCGCGGCTCAAAGAAACCGCCCGCTTTCGTTTTCTCTCCCTATACTGGGAGCGATGGGAGTGCGGGGTGGGCTGCTCGCGTATGCGACGGCGTGCTTCTTGCTCGCCGAAGCGAAGACGCCCTGCCAGGGTCCCAAGGAGCTCGAAGCGGCTGCTGTCGCCGATCCGACCGAAGCCTCATGGCTCAGACTCGGGCAATGGCATGCGGCGCGCAACCAGGCCTTGTGCGCGGCAAAGGCCTTCGGCGAAGCGGTGAAGCGCAACGGGCGCTCGGCGCCAGCCCGGCAGGCCCTCGCGTTGGTGCTTTTGCGGCTCGGCAAGACCGCCGAAGCCAAACGGGAGCTCGAGCAAGCCGTGGAAGCCGATCCGAATTTCGCGCCCGCTTTCGTCAACCTCGGCGTGCTCGAAGAGCAGCAGGGGCGCAAGCGGGAAGCCGAGGCGCTCTTTCGCCGCGCGATCGAGGCCGACCCGAAGTTCGTCCTCGGTTATCTGAACCTCGGCTTGACGCTGGCCGGTCAGGCTCGCTATGCCGAAAGCGAAGGCGTGCTGCGGGCGGCCGCAAAGCTTGAGCCGGAGAACCCGGCCGTGCTGACCGCGCTCGGCATGGCGCTGGTCCGCCAGAGCCGCCCGGAGGAGGCGCTCGCGAGCCTGCGGCAGGCCGCCGAACTTCAGCCTCGTTCGGCCGTGGCCCGGCTGAACGTGGCCATGGCTCTGGCAGACCTCGGCTGGCACGAATCGGCGCTCAAGGAGTTCGAGCTGGCCTTGCGGCTGGACCCGAAGCTCGCGGAGGCGCACTACGGCCGCGGCCGGGCTCTCTATGAGATGGGTCGGCTCAAGGAGGCGCACCCGGCGCTGGAGCAGGCCCAGGCCTTACGACCCAACCACCCCGAGACGCTGATGTTTCTCGGCATGATCGAAGCCGATCTCGGGCGGCCTGCGGCCGCCGCCGAACTGCTCGCCCGGTCCGTGGCTCTCAACGAGTCGAACCCTACCGCACAATACCGGCTCGGCAAGGCGCTCCTCGATCTGGGCGAAACCGAGCGCGGCATCGGGCACCTCAAAAGGGCCCTCGAGCTCGACGCCGACCACCAGCAGGCCGTTTTCCAACTGATGCGGGTCTATGCGGGACGCGACCCGGCAGCTTCCCGACGCTACGGCGAGCAGCTCCGCCGGATCAAAGAGCGCCAAGCAGCGGCCGCCCGCGCGCGCGTGCTCTCCAACCAGGGGCTTGAAGCCGCGAAGCAGGCTGACTGGTCGCTGGCGATCAGCCGGCTGCGCGAGGCGGTCGAGGTCTGCGGCGATTGCGGCCTCGGCGCCCGCTTGCGCAAGAACCTGGGGCTCGTGCTGGCTCAGTCCGGCGACGCCGCCGCCGCCATGGTCGAGCTTGAAGCGGCCCACGCGCTCGACCGCGCCGATCGTGATATCGAGTTCGCGCTGGAACAGGTTCGGAGGAGCACCGCCGCCCGCCGTTGATCGAATCCGTCGCCATCCGGACACCGATATGAGCACTGCGATTCGCCTGAGAGGCATCACCTGGAATCACAGCCGCGGCTACACGCCGATGGTCGCCACCGCACAACGCTACTCCGAGCTTCATCCCGAAGTCGAGATCGTCTGGGAGAAACGCTCGCTTCAAGCCTTCGCCGACGAGCCGATCGACAAGCTCGCCGAGGCGTACGACCTGCTCGTCGTCGATCACCCATGGGCCGGTTTTGCTGCGCGCACGCGCGTGCTTCTGCCGCTCGATGAGTGGCTGCCGGCGGAGTTTCTCGAGGACCAACGGACGAACTCGGTGGGCCCCTCCTATGCGAGCTATAGCGGCGATGGCCGCCAGTGGGCTCTCGCAATCGACGCGGCGACGCCCGTGGCCTCCATGCGAGCGGATCTGTTCGAGGCGCGCGGGCTGCGCCCGCCCGAGACCTGGGAGGAGTTGCTTGAGCTTGCGAACAGGGGTGGGGTGTTGGTGCCGGCGATCGCGATCGACACGCTGATGAACTTCTTCATGCTCTGCGCAACGCTCGGCGAGGAGGTCTGCCAAAGCTCCGAGCGCGTCGTCTCGGCGGAGGTGGGCGTGCGCGCACTCTCCCTGCTGCGCCAGCTCGTCCAACGGCTCGATGCGCGCGTTTTCTCCTCGAATCCGATTCGTGTCTACGAGGCAATGACCGCCGGCGACGAGTTCCTCTACTGCCCGTTCGCCTACGGCTACTCGAACTATGCCCGGCCGGGCTATGCGCGGCGCCCGCTCATCTTTTCCGATCTGGTGAGCCTCGACGGGCGTCGGTTGCGCTCCACGCTCGGGGGCACAGGACTGGCGATCTCCGCCAAGTGTCGCCATCCGGAGATCGCCGCCGGCTACGCGCGATTCGTCGCCTCCGGCGAGGTCCAGCGCACCCTCTACGTCGATGCCGGCGGGCAGCCGGGCCACCGCAGCGCCTGGACGGACGAGCGCGTCAACCGAAATTCGGGCGACTATTTCCGCAATACGCTGCCGGCGCTCGATCGCGCCTACCTGCGGCCCCGCTATCATGGCTACATGCATTTTCAGGATCGCGCCGGAGAGCCCGTCCGCACCTATCTGATCGAGGGGGGTGATGAGCGCGAGGTGCTTGCCGCGCTCGACCGCCTCTACCGCGAATCGCTCGAGGCAGGCGCCAGATGAAGCCGCTCGAGGGCCTCCTGGTTGTCGAGTTCGGGATCTATCTGGCGGCGCCTTCGGCCGGGTTGAAACTTGCCGATCTCGGCGCGCGCGTCATCAAGATCGAGCCCCCCGGCCGCGGCGAGCCTTGCCGGCATCTGGCCATCAAGAACCTGTTTGTGAACGGCGACAGCCTGCTGTTTCACACCATCAACCGCAACAAGGAATCCTACGCCGCCAATCTGAAGGATCCCGGCGATCTCGAGCGTGTGAAGCGCCTGCTGGCGCGCGCCGACGTGCTGACGCACAACTTCCGGCCGGGCACCATGGAGAAGTTCGGCTTGAGCTACGAAGAGGTCCGGCGAATCAATCCGCGGCTGGTTTATGCCGAGATCTCGGGCTACGGTGCCGAGGGCCCGTGGCGGAACAAACCCGGCCAGGATCTGCTGGCGCAGTCGGTCTCCGGCCTCGCCTGGCTGAGCGGCGATGCCGAGGCGCCGCCAACGCCCATGGGCATCGCCGTGGTCGACATTCTCTGCGGGGCGCATCTGCTGCAAGGGATCTTGGCGGCGCTTGTCCGACGAGGCAAGACCGGTCGCGGCGCCCTGGTCCAAGTGAGCCTGCTCGAGTCGGTGCTCGACTTCCAGTTCGAGGTGTTGACGACGCATCTCAACGACGGCGGCCGATTGCCCCGGCGCGCGCGCCGCGGTAACGCGCACGCCTATCTGGCAGCGCCTTACGGCGTCTACGCCACCGCCGACGGCTACCTGGCCCTGGCCATGGGATCGCTCGATCGGCTGGCGAAGCTCGTCGGCTGCCAGGAGCTGGAGCGTTTCCGCCAACGCGAAGACGGTTTTGCGCACCGCGACGAAATTATGGAGATCCTGGCGCGCCACCTGGCCAAACGTACGACCGCCGAGTGGCTGGCCCTGCTCGAGCCGGCCGATGTCTGGTGCGCCGAGGTGCTCGACTATCGGCGCCTGACCGCGCACGAAGGCTTCCGGGTGCTCGCCATGGACCAGCAGGTCGAACTCGCCGATGGTTCCAGGATCCGCACCCTGCGCTGCCCGATCCGCATCGACGGCGAGCGCCTGTTCTCGTCGCGGCCGGCGCCGGCCGTCGGCGAGCACACCGAACTTATCGACAAGGAGTTGCTCAATGCCTGAGAGACCGGAATCGACCCCGGTGGAGCTGCACGACAAGCTGCCGTTATTTCAGACCGAAGATTGGATGTACGAAGAGTTCGAGATCGGCCAAAAGGTTCGCTCGATCCGGCGCACCATCTCCGAGGGCGAGGCGATGCTGTTCAATGCGCTGGTGCATGATCTGCATCCCTACGTGGCCGACGAGGTGTTTGCGCGTGAGCAGGGCATCTTCGGCCGGCGCCTGGTTGCCGGCGCCATGGTCTTCAGCTACGGCCTGGGGCTGATGGCGCACAACAACATCCATACGTTCAGCTACGGGTATGATCGGCTCCGCTTCATTCGGCCGGTCTTCATCGGCGACACGATCTACACCATACGGACGAACCTGGAGAAGCGACCGAGATCGCGCGAAATGGGGCTTGTGCGCGTGAGCTACGAGGTGTTCAAGGTGCCGGGTGAGCTGGTGCTCTACTGCGAGCACCTCCAGACGGTGAAATATCGCCACCCCGAGCTGTGGCAGGACCAGGCGGAGAAAAAGTGAGGCCGCTTGAAGGCATCCTGGTGCTCGACTTCGGGCAGTTTCTCTCAGCCCCTTCGGCAAGCCTGCGGCTGGCCGATCTCGGCGCGCGCGTCATCAAGATCGAGCGGCCCGGCACGGGCGACATCTGCCGCCAGCTCTATGTCTCCAACGTCGTGCTCGACGGCGAGTCCACCGTCTTTCATGCCATCAACCGGAACAAGGAGAGTTTCGCCGCCGACCTCAAGGACCCCCGCGATGCCGAGCGCCTCCGGCGCCTGATTCGGCACGCCGACGTCGTCATACACAACTTCCGACCAGGCGTCATCGAACGGTTCGGCTTCGACTACGAAAGCGTGCGGCGCCTCAATCCGGCTGTGGTCTACGGCGAGATCTCCGGCTACGGCGCCGAAGGCCCGTGGCGCGCCAAGCCGGGCCAGGATCTCTTGGCGCAGGCTCTCTCCGGCCTGATGTGGCTGAGCGGCAACGACGGCGATCCGCCGGTGCCGATGGGCCTGGCCATCGCCGACATCTTAAGCGGCGCCCACCTCACCCACGGGATTCTGGCCTGTCTGGTGCGGCGCAGCGTGAGCGGAGCGGGCGGGCGCGTCCAAGTGAGCCTGCTCGAATCGACCCTTGATCTGCAATTCGAAGTGCTGACGACCTTCTTTCAGGACGGCGGCGAGCCGGCTCGCCGCAGCGCGGTCTCGAATGCGCACGCCTACTTGGCGGCGCCCTACGGCATCTATCGAACGCGCGACGGATGGCTCGCGCTGGCGATGGGCCAAGTGCCCCTGCTCGGCCGTCTGCTCGGTTGTCCGCCGCTTGAGGCTTACACGGAGCCGCGAGACTGGTTCGACCGCCGCGACGAGATCAAGCGCGTGCTCGCCGAGCATCTCAAGAGCCGGGATACCGAGGAATGGCTGGCCGTGCTCGAGCCCGCCGACATCTGGTGCGCCGAAGTGCTCGACTGGCCCCGCCTGCTCGCTCATGAGGCCTTTGAGCGGCTGGGCATGGTCCAGAGCGTGCGGCGCTCGAGCGGCTTCGCCTACCGCACGCTCGGCTGCCCCATCCGCATTGACGGCGAGCGGCTCTACTCCGACCGCGGCTCCCCCGCCGTCGGCGAGCACACCGCCGCCATCATCGAGGAGTTCAACCTGGAAGGATACCGATGAGGAGAGCTGAGACCTTTCGAATCGCGGTTCGGAAGTTCGGACCGTTCGAGTCGGCTGTCCAGAAGATCTGGGCCGCTTTCGAGCAACGACATGCCCCGGGCCTGCGCCTGGAGTTCGTACCGATGGACCTCGAGCCGCTCCATCAGGCCCTGTTTGAAAGCGGGGGACTCAAAAACGGCGACTGGGACGTCACGCAGATCATCACCGACTGGCTGGCCGAGGCCTACGAGACAGGGGCGCTCGAGAACCTCAAACCGTACCTCGAGCGCAACCCGCCGGAGGACTACCCCGACGGCTGGGCGCCTTCTTTGCTCGGCTTGCAGGATTTCGGGGATGCGATCATCGGCCTGCCTTATCACGACGGGCCGGAGATGCTCATCTGGCGGCGCGACCTGTTTGAAGATCCCGTCGAGCAGCGAGCGTTTCGCTCCCGCTACGGGCGCGAGCTCCGCGTGCCCGAGACCTGGGAGGAGTTCGTCGATGCGGCGCGCTTCTTCCACCGGCCCGAGCGGAACCTCTACGGCACCGTCTTTGCCGCCTATCCCGACGGCCACAATACCGTCTACGACTTCGCACTTCAGACCTGGACGCACGGCGGCGAGCTGGCGGACGAGGCCGACCGCGTCGTGCTCGACAGCCCGGGCGCGCGCCGCGGCATGGAGTTTTACCGCTCCCTGCTCAAGGACGCCTCGGCCGTGCACCCACGCTGCCGGGAGTTCGATTCGGTCAAATCCGGCCTCGCCTTCGCCGCGGGCGAGGTGGCGCTGATGGTGAACTGGTTCGGTTTCGCCGCCATGTGCGAGTTCATCGCCGAATCGAAGGTGAAGGGCAAGGTGGATATCGCCCCGGTCCCGCACGCGCCCGGCGCACCGCTCGTATCGCTGAATTGCTACTGGCTCTATGGAATCGCCGCCGGCAGTCCCCACAAAGATGTCGCGTGGGAATTCCTGCGGTTTGCGGTGAGTCGGGAAAGCGACCTCGTGCTCACGCGCGAAGGCGGGATCGGCTGCCGCAAGTCCACCTGGCGCGACGAGGAGATCAACCGCAGCGTGCCCTATTACCGGCGCCTGGAAGAGGTGCACCGCTATGCGCGCACCCTGCCTCGGCGCTCGGACTGGGCGCGCGTGGCGCACGTGATTGATCAGGTCGTGCTTGAGACCATCAACACCGATCGGCCGGTCGAGGAGATCCTGCGAGAGGGGCAGGCCCGGCTTGATTAACGCACGACAATATTGACCAGCTTGTCCGGGACGACGACGATGCGCACAACCTGGCGGCCGTCGGTAAGCTGACGCACGCGGGCATCGGCCAGGGCCCGCGCCTCGAGCTCCTCGGCCGCGGTTCCGTTCGGCACCAGCAGGCGGCTGCGTACTTTGCCGTTGATCTGAATGACGATCTCGATGTCCTCCTCGCGGGCAAGCTCCGGATCGAAGGTCGGCCAGGCCTGGCGGAAGACTGGCCCGGTGCGGCCTAGCTCTTCCCACAACTCCTCGGCCAGATAGGGCGCAAACGGCCCGAGCAGCAAGACCAGCCTCTCCAGAACCTGAGCCATCACACCGGCGGAGATGTCCGCCTCGTGCGCCGTGAGTTCGTTGACCAGCTCCATGATGGCGGCAATCGAAGTGTTGAAATGCCAGCGCGTCTCGAAATCGTCGGTGATCTTTCGGATCGTCTGATGGAGCTTGCGCAGAACGAGGCGATCGGCCGCGCCCGGCGGCCCGCCTTGCCGGCGCCCGGCGTCCGCATTTCTCGTGACGAAGCGGTAAAGCCGCCCGAGGAAGCGGTACATGCCCTCAACGCCCGCATCCTGCCAGTCCAAGTCCTTCTCCGGCGGCGCGGCAAAAAGCGCAAACAAGCGGCCGGTGTCGGTGCCGTACTTTTCCGCCAGCTCGTCGGCGCTCACGACGTTGCCCTTGGATTTCGACATCTTGGCGCCGTCCTTGATCACCATGCCCTGCGTGAACAGGCGCGCCGCAGGCTCATCGTTGCGCACCAAGCCGAGGTCGCGCATCACTTTGGTGAAGAAGCGCGAGTAGATCAAGTGCAGGATGGCGTGTTCGACGCCGCCGATGTACTGGTCGATGGGAAACCAGTAGGCGATCTTGTCCGGATCGAAGGGCGCCCGGTCGTTGTGCGGGTCGCAGTAGCGGTAGAAGTACCAGGAGGAGTCGACGAAGGTGTCCATCGTGTCGGTCTCCCGCCGCGCAGCTCCGCCGCAACGATAGCACTGCACGTTGACGAACCCCGGCACCTGCTCGAGCGGGGAGCGACCGCGGCCGGTGATGGTCACGTTGAGCGGGAGCTTAACCGGCAGCTCGGTTTCCGGCACGGGAACGATGCCGCAGCCCGGGCAGTGGATCACAGGAATGGGCGTGCCCCAGTAGCGCTGGCGCGAGATGCCCCAGTCCTTGATGCGATAGGTGACCGCCCGTTTTCCGAAACCCTCCCGTTCGGCCTTCTCGGTCATTCGGCCGCGCGCCTCGGCGCTCGTCAGTCCGGAGAATTCCCCGGAGTTCTCGCACACGCCGTCATCCACGAAGGCCGCTTCCATAGAATCCGCCTCGGCCAGCGTGCCGCCTGTGGGGCGAATGACCGGCCGAATGGGGAGGCCGTACTTTTTCGAAAATTCGAAGTCGCGCTGATCATGAGCCGGCACGGACATGATGGCGCCCGTGCCGTAGGTCATCAGCACGAAGTTGGCGACCCAGATGGGCAGCGCTTCGCCGTTGTACGGATTGACGGCGAAGCGCCCGGTGAAGAAACCCTCCTTGTCCATCTCGCCGGGGTCTTGCCTGGCGCGGCTATCGATCATGTGCTTGATGACGGCCCTCTGCTCCTCGTCGGCCAGCTCGGCCGCGAGCGGATGCTCGGGCGCCAAAATGACGCAGGTGGCGCCGAAGATCGTGTCGACGCGCGTGGTGAAGATGCGAATCTTGGCGTCGGAGCCGACCAGCGCAAAGTCGACCTCCGTGCCTTCGGACCGCCCGATCCAGTTGCGCTGCATCGTGAGGACGCGCTCCGGCCAGCCGCCTTCGAGCTGGTGGATGTCGCGGAGCAGCTCCTCGGCATAGGCGGTGATGCGCAAGAACCACTGCTCGAGGGCACGCTGCTCGACCGGGGTGGACTCGTGCCGCCAGCAGCAGCCGCCCACCACCTGCTCGTTGGCGAGCACCGTGGCGCACTCCGGGCACCAGTTCACCAGCGCCTCCTTGCGGTAGGCCAGGCCTCGCTCGAACATCTTCAGAAAGAACCATTGGTTCCAGCGGTAGTATTCGGGCTCGCAGGTGGAGATCTCGCGCGACCAGTCGTAGCTGAAGCCGTAGCGGCGATGCTGCTGCTTCATATACGCGATGTTGTCCAGCGTCCAGTCGCGCGGATGGCGATTGTTGGCGATGGCGGCATTCTCGGCCGGCAGCCCGAAGGAATCCCAGCCCATCGGATGCAGGACGTTGTAGCCGCGCATCCACTTGTAACGAGCCAGCGCGTCGCCGATGGTGTAGTTGCGGATGTGCCCGACATGCAGCGTGCCGCTCGGATAGGGCAGCATCTCGAGCACGTAGTATTTGGGCTTGGACGAATCCTCCTGGGCCCGGAAATGATCAGCACCGTCGAATCGCTGCTGCCATTTCAACTCGATCGTCTGGTGGTCGTAGACCTTCTCCGGCATAGTTGTTTGAGCATGTCGATGTTGCGCCGGTCATCACCCTCCTCTTTGACCGGCGTCTCGAGAATGAACGGCTTCGTCCGCAGGCGCGGATGCGACAGAATGCGGCGGAAGCCGTCGGCGCCGATGTGGCCTTGGCCGATGTGGGCGTGGCGGTCGACGCGCGAGCCGAGCGGCGCCCTCGAGTCGTTGCTGTGAATGACATGGACGCGTTCGAGCCCGAGCAGCCGGTCGGCCTCCTCGAGAGTCCTCTTGAGCCCGCTCGCAGTGGCCACGTCGTAGCCGGCGGCCAGGCAGTGGGCCGTGTCCAGGCAGTAGCCGATCTCAAGCTCCACCCGGGAGGCGGCGCGGCGGCGGATCTCGGCCAGCTCCTCGAACCGGCTGCCGAGCGCGGCGCCCGAGCCGGCGGTGTTTTCAAGCAGCAGCACAACCCCGTCGAGCGCCAGGCCGCGTGCCGCCTCGGCGATCGATTCCGCCGCCCGCTCGATCGCCTCCTCCACGGATTGGCCCGCCGAGCTGCCGGGGTGCGCCACCAGGTATTCGGCGCCGATCGCCGCCGCACGTTCCAGCTCCCCGCGAAAAGCCGCCACCGAGCGCCGCCTGAGTCCGGCATCGGCCGCCGCCAGGTTGATCAGATAGTTGTCGTGTACCACCAGCGGGTTGAGATCATAACGTTCTCTGGCGGCGCGCAGTCGCGCGATCTCCTCGGCCGAGGGCATGCGGGCGCGCCACATGCGCGGGCTGGCCGAAAAGATCTGGAAGGTGTTGGCGCCCAGCTCCGCCGCCCGCACCGCCGCTTTGTCAATCGATCCCTGAATGGAGGTGTGAATCCCGATGCGCAACAGGTTACTGCTTATCCTAGCAAAGCCTCTGTCGGCCGCTCCGGGAGAGCTCGGCGCGTGGGCCTTCGCCGACCTCATCGAGCGGCGGCGCGCCTGGCCCCCACCTCCAGATACCGTAGATCGCGGCGGCCGCCAGGGCGAACAGCGGCAAGGGCGAGACGCCCTCGGCGAAATAGTCGCCATAGGCGCCCTTCATGCGGGAGAGCACGGTCAGGGCGGGCAGTTGAAAGCCCCCGGTCAGGACGCGCACCAGAGGCTCGGCGAGCCCGAGGCCGCGCTCGACGTCGCGGTACATGGCCAGACACCACGAATGAGCGAGCGCCGCCACCGAGCAGAAATAAAGGATCCACCGCGGCAGGCGGGCCAGCGCCGGAGCGGCCGGCACGAACAGCAGCGGGAAGGCCGGCGCCAGGTAGCGGATGCCGGTGTTGAACTGGAGGCGCGTATAGTGAATGCCGCTCGAGAACAGCCACAAGCCGAGCGAGAGGCCGGCCAGGACGGCCATCTCTCGCCCGGCAAGCAGCGGGCGGCCGCGGCGGTTGAACCAGGGTCCCGCCAGCGCGAACAAAAAGAGCGGCCCGGAAAGGAAGAGTCCGAACCGGTAGTCGAAGCCCAGCGCGAGAAACAGATCCAATTGCGGCGCCCCCATGCCGTGATAGCCCTGATCTTTCCAGGCCACCGGCGGCATCCAGTGCTGGGCCGGGTAGAAAGGGTGGCCAAAACTGCGCCATTGATAGAACCACAACAGCAGAATCGGCCCGGCGGCGCCGAGCGCGTACCAGAGGGCAGTGCGCACCGGCGCCTCTTTGACGCCCGGCTCGCGCCGCAGGAGGGCGTAAAGGGACAGCCCGAGAAGGAACACCACGCCGGAGTAATCGAACAGTACCGCCGCGCCACCCGTTGCCCCGGAGAGGAAAATGCGCCTGCGCAGGCTCCAGGAAAACATACCCGTCGGGTTCCACACGAGCAGCAGCCCGAAAAAGACAAAGTGTCCGAGCATTAGGTTGTGGTTCAGGTAACCGGTGCGGAAGAAAACCGGGGTGGCGAAGCCGTAGAGCAGAGCGAGCCAAAGCGCCGTCGTTGTCGAGCCGAACAGTCGCGCCAGCAGGAGAAACATCAACACCACGCCCCCCGCCGAACTCGGCGCCATCGCCAGGCTCTGCATGACGTAAGCGGCCAAGCCGAACTTGACATCCAAACCGCGCCGCCACGCTTCGGCATAGAATTCGCGAGCCATCGGCCACGGCGATTCATAAACCGGGGGCTCGCGCACGCCGGAAGACGCCCTGGCCTGGTTCACCCGCCGGACAACGGCGTCGATGGCCGGGCGAAGCAGCGCGTAAGGAACGGCCGCCACCATCGAGACGCCGGGATTGGAGTTGATATGCCAGCCGTAGCCCGGCTTTTCAAACAGGTCCGGGTGCAGGCCTTGGTATTCGTCGACGCGGAACGAGAAGTGATCGCCGATCGCCAGCGCCAGGTAGATCTCGCGAACGGTATTCGAGGCGAAGTGAAGCGTATAGACGATCCAGCAGGTCAGAAACAGTCGGACGGCGGTCGCACGCAGGCCGGGTGTCGCCGTCTGTCCAACTGGCGCTACCGGGTTGCTCATTGCGCGCGGGTCATTTCGAGGAGAATCGAGCTCTCTCAATCCTACCCGAACCGCCGCAGCGCCAGGCGCTTCAGCGCAGGCTCTCCCACCAGTTCCGCAGCAGCTCGCGCATCGCGCCGCCGTAAATCACCGCAGTGTTGTAAAGCACCCAGCCGGCGACGGCGACGGTGAGCGGCCGGTCGCGAAACACCACGTCTCCGGGGTTTTCTCCGGCTCCCGGCCGGCCCAGAAGCAATAAATAACGCATCAGGCCGTAGAAGACGAACACCGTGCCGTAAAGCAGCTTGTCGGTGCCGAAGCGCGCGACGGTCTCGGGCGCCACGGCATAGAACATGTAACAGACGACCGCAGTGCCCATGAGGACCAGTTTGATCTGCTCGAGCAGGCCCACGGAGTATTCGCCCAGCACCTGCCGCTGGGCGGGGGCGCCGTCGTTTGCCTGCAACAGCTCCTGCCGCCGTTTGGCGAAACCGAGGAACAGCGCCAGCACGAACGCGCAGATCAGCAGCCAGTGGGAGGCTTCGACGCCGATAGCCACCGCCCCGCCGAGGACGCGCAGCACGAAGCCGGCCGCGATCGCCATCACATCGACGATCACGACCGTCTTGAGGAACATGCTGTAAAGCAGCGTGAGACCGGCGTAGGCGCCCGCGACGAGCAGGAACTCGGCGCCAAGCCGGAACGAGATCCCGAGAGCGAGCAACGCCGCCGCAGCAGCTCCGGCCAGAGCGGTTGGAACAGGCAGCGCGCCGGAGGCAATCGGGCGGCGGCGTTTCTGCGGATGCAGGCGATCGCGCGGCGCGTCGATCCAGTCGTTGACGATGTATAAGGCGCCGGCCAAGAGGCAAAAAGCCGCCATGGCAAGCAATCCGTCGGCCACGGCGGCCGGATCGGTCAGCCGGCGGCCGAACACGAGCGGCGCCAGCACGAAGGCGTTTTTTACCCACTGCCGGGGTCGCATGGCGCGCACGAGCAGAACGATCATCATGCGGATGCTTTCTACGGTAGCAGGCCGCCGCCGCTGCTCCGCCGAACGCAGTGAGGCACAATGGTAGGGTCCAGTCCGCGGCCGCGCCCCGCAGGGTGCGGCTCGATCTTTGCCAGGAGGAATCGATGGCAGCTACTCCGTCGACGATGATGCTCGAGTTGGGAGCGCCGGCGCCTGACTTTCAATTGCCGGACGTGGTGACCGGCAAGACGATTTCGCTGGACAGCTTCGCCGGAAAGAAAGCTCTGGTGGTGATGTTCATCTGCCGGCACTGCCCTTACGTGGTTCATGTGCAGGAGGAGCTCGCCCGGCTGGGCCGCGACTACGCCGCCAAGTCCGTGGGAATCGTGGCGATCTCCTCCAACGACGCCGCGGCCTATCCGATGGATGCGCCGCCGGGCCTGAAGCGGATGGCCGAGGAGCTCGGCTTCAATTTCCCCTTCTGCTACGACGAGTCCCAAGAGACGGCCAAGGCCTATGCGGCCGCCTGCACGCCGGACTTCTATGTCTTCGATGAAAACCGGAAGCTGGTTTACCGAGGCCAGCTTGATGACAGCCGGCCCGGCAACGGCATCCCGGTCACCGGGCGCGATCTGAGGGCTGCCATCGACGCTGTGCTCGAAGGGCGGCCGGCGCCCTCCGTGCAGAAGCCGAGTCTTGGCTGCAACATCAAGTGGAAACCCGGCAACGAGCCGAGCTACGCTCTCTCGCGAGGAGGTTAGTGCGACATGGCTGCGAAGAAGATCTTGATGCTGGTCGGCGATTACGTCGAGGACTACGAAGTGATGGTGCCGTTTCAGGCGCTGCTCGCCGTCGGTCACACCGTGCATGCCGTCTGCCCCGACAAGAAGGCGGGCGAAAAGGTGCGGACCGCCGTCCATGACTTCGAGGGGGATCAGACGTACAGTGAGAAGCGGGGGCACGACTTTACGCTCAACGCCACCTTCGATGAGATCGCTCCCGCCGCCTACGACGCGCTGGTGATTCCCGGCGGCCGAGCGCCCGAATACATCCGGCTGAATCCCCGGGTGCTGGAGATCGTCCGCCATTTCGCCGGAGCGGGCAAGCCCATTGCGGCCATCTGCCACGGCATCCAGGTGCTGGCTGCGGCGGGCGTGGTCGAGGGCCGAACGTGCAGTTGCTATCCGGCCGTGGCGCCCGATCTCGAGCGCGCCGGCGGCCGCTACGCCGACATTCCGATCGACCAGGCCCATGTCGACGGAACGCTCGTGACCGCCCCGGCCTGGCCGGCGCACCCGGCGTGGCTCAAGAAGTTCCTCGAAGTTCTCGGTACCCGGATCGAACCCTGAAGCGGATTGAGCGACGCTAGAATTGCCGCCGTCCGCGCCTATCACGAGCGCACGAAACATCATCTGGAGCGCTACGCCCGCTCGCTCGGCTATCTGGATTGGGCCAATCAACCGGATCCATTCCGGCGCTACGAAAGCGCCCGAGTTCTCCGTCTGCGGCTTCCTGCCGAGGAAGCCGGACCGAGCTACGACGCGCTGTTTGAGGCGCCCGGGCCGCCGCGGCCGCTCGATGCGGAGTGGGTGAGCCGGCTGTTTTACTACAGCCTGGCGCTCTCGGCCTGGAAGCGGATCCGCGACCGAAGCGGGCGCGTGCTCGCGCGCTGGTCGCTGCGCGTCAACCCTTCAAGCGGCAACCTTCATCCCACCGAAGCCTATCTGGTTGCGCCTCCGGCGCCGGGCCTGGCGCAGGCAGCCGCCGTCTACCATTACGCGCCCCAGATACACGGGCTCGAACAGTTGCGCACACTGCGCAACTGGCCCGACACGGAGCTGGTACTTATCGGTCTGACCTCGATTCACTGGCGCGAGGCCTGGAAGTACGGCGAGCGTGCCTTTCGCTATTCCGAGCTCGATCTCGGCCACGCCGTCGGCGCCGTCGCGCTAGCTGCCGCCGGTCTCGGCTGGACGGCGCGCCTGGACGACTCGGTAAGCACGCGAAGTCTTGCGGCGCTGCTCGGCATCGACCGGCAGCGGGGCATCGAAGCCGAGCGCGCCGGATGTTTATTGGCGCTGACGCCGCGCGGCCGATCCCCCGCCTCGCGCTGTGATCCCGCGACGCTCGGCGGCTCGCCTTGGTGCGGCGAGCCCAATCGCCTCAGCCCTTCTCACCATCACTGGCCGGTGATCGATGAGGTGGAGGAAGCGACCGAGAGCCCGGGTCTGCTACATCCGGCACGGCCGCCGACGGGCGACGCACTCAGCCTGGGCGATCGCCGTCTTGCGGCCTGGCGGCTCATTCGGCAGCGGCGCAGCGCCGTCGCGATGGATGCGACGACGCGAATTCATCGCGACGCCTTTTTCCGTATGCTTCTGCGCA
>Ga0308392_1000430_pt1 | contig 17633 bp, 14 predicted proteins | sample Hotspr20Samplem2_FD_202361 | JGI IMG/M metagenome (GOLD analysis project Ga0308392, IMG submission 202361) | Hot spring phototrophic mat microbial communities from Octopus Spring, Yellowstone National Park, Wyoming, United States - 20050624_m2 ... | reverse complement strand
CTGGTCATCGGCAGCGAGGGCACGCTCGGCATCATCACCGAGGCGTGGATGCGGCTGCAGGCCCGGCCGCGGTTCCGCGCCTCGGCGGGCATGCTGTTCCCGACCTGGGAGGCCGGCTACGAGGCCGCCCGGCGGGTCGTCCAGGCGAAGCTCTGGCCGGCGAACTGCCGGCTGCTCGACCCCGCCGAAGCCGAGGCTGCGGCCGGCGGCGACGGCGTGCACGCGCTCCTCATCCTCGGCTTCGAATCGGCAGAGGTGCCGCAGGGGCCGTTCCTGCAGCAGGCGGTGCGCATCGCGCGGGAGTGCGGCGGCGAGGTCGATGCCGCCGGCATCCGCATTGCGGATGGGACGGACGACGCAGACGCCGGGCGGCAGGGCGCCGTCGGCGCCTGGCGGAATGCGTTCATCCGGGCGCCGTACCAGCGAAACCTGACGGCCGGCACCGGCGTCGTGGGCGATACCTTCGAAACCGCGATCACGTGGGACCGCTGGCCCGAGTTCGACCGGCTGGTGCGCGAGAAGGTGGGCGCGGCGATTGCGGCAGCGGGCGGCGGGAGCCTGACCTGCCGGTTCACGCACGTCTACCCCGATGGGCCGGCGCCGTACTACACCTTCCAGGTGCTCGGCAAACCGGGCGGCGAGCTGGAGACCTGGGCAGCCATCAAGCAGGCCGCCAGCGATGCCGTCATCGCCGGGGGCGGGACGATCACGCACCACCACGCCGTCGGGCGCGACCACATGCCCTGGTACCGCCAGCAGCGTCCGCCGCTCTTCGCGGAGGCGCTCCGGGCAGTGAAGGCCGCGCTCGACCCGCAGGGGCTGCTCAACCCCGGCATCCTGGTCGACTGAGCGGCGGGCGGCGCCGATTCGGCGGTGCTGTCTCGTTCGATGAGGAGCGCCTACGATCGGGGGCGATGGACGAACACGACGCACGGCTCGCTGCGGCCCGCGAGGCGGCGCAGCAGCGCGAGATCGGGAGCTACGAGCGCCACATCTTCCTCTGCACCGGGCCGGATTGCTGCACGCCCGAGGAAGGGCAGCGCGCATGGGAACGGCTGAAGTCGCTGGCGGCGAAGGTGAACCGCACGCCCGGCTCGCCGAAGCTCTACCGGACGAAGGTCGGGTGCCTGCGCATCTGCGCGGCGGGGCCGACGGGCGTGGTCTACCCCGAGGGGACCTGGTACGCGTGCCTGACGCCGGAGAACCTGGAGCGGGTGGCGGCCGAGCACCTGGTCGGCGGGCGCGAGGTGGAGGAGCTGGTCATCGGCCGGAACCCGCTCGGGTGAGCCGGGGCCGCGGCCGATGCCGCGCGGCAGGCGGCCGGCGGTATACTCTCGGGGCTGCCCGCCCCGGGCATCCCTCCCCATGACCGAGGTCCGCACCGCCACGATACTCGTGAACCCCGCGGCCCGCGGGGTCGCGCGGCGGTTCGATGCTGCCCGGGCGGTCGGGCAGCTCGAGGCGCGGGGCGTTGCCGTCCGGCTCGCCGTGCCCGCCTCGCCCGCCGAGGCGACCGCAGAAGCCCGGGCGGCGGCCGGGCGCGGCGATGACCTCTGCTTCGTGGTCGGCGGCGACGGCACGCTCCGGCTGGCGGCCGAAGGGCTCGCCGGGAGCGCGACCGCGCTGGCCGCCATCCCGGCCGGCACGGTGAACATCTGGGCGCGCGAGGCGGGCATCCCCCGGGAGGCGCCGGCCGCAATTGACGCGCACCTGGCCGGGCAGACGGCGGCGATGGACCTCGGCCGGGCCGACGGGCACGCCTTCCTGCTGATGGCCGGCATCGGCTGGGATGCCGAGATCGCCGCCGGGGTGAACCCGCGGCTGAAGCGCGCAGCGGGCGACATCGCCTACATCCTGAACGCGCTCGTCCACCTGCCGGCGCTGCGGACCCACCCCGCGCGCTGGCGGGCCGACGGCCGCGCCTTCCGCGAGCCGCTCGCCTGGATGGTCCTGGGGAACACCCGGCTGTACGGCGGCCGGGTCCACCTGACGCCCGGGGCGCGGGTCGACGACGGCCGGCTCGATATGGTCGCCTTCTGCCCGCACGGGCCGGGGGAGACGCTGGCGATGGCCGTCCGCGTGCTGGCGGGCCGGCGCGAGGGCCGGCACGTGGTCACCGGGCGGTACGCGGAGGTCGCGGTCGAGACCCCGGGGCTGCCGGTGCAGCTCGACGGTGACACCGTCGGCGCGACGCCGATGACCTTTCGGGTCGAGCCCGGCGCGCTGCGGGTGCGGGTGCCGGCGGGGCCGCTCCCTGCGCTCTGGGGCGGCAGCCCGGGCGGCGATGCGGCCCCTCACACTCCCCCGTTTTCGGGCAAGGGCGTAGGCTAGGCGGCATGAGCATCCGCGTGAAGTGGTTCCCGACGCTGGTGAAGCGCACCCATTCGAAGCAGCCCGAGACGACGGTCGAGTGGCGCGAGGGGCTGACGCCACTCGCCATCTTCACCGGCGAAGGCTTTTCGGAGGTTGACGCCGAGGCGGTGATGGTCATCGTGAACGACGCGCAGGCATCGATGACGACCGGCCTCCGTGACGGCGACCGGGTCGAGTTCCTCGTCAGCATCCAGGGCGGTTAGCCGCCGGCCGCTGCGCCGTCCGCGCCCTCGGGGGGCGCCACGGGGAGGAGGATGCGGAAGGTGCTGCCGCGGCCTTCCTCGCTTTCGGCGTCGAGCCAGCCGCCATGGGCCCGGACGATGCTGAGCGAGGTCGAGAGGCCGAGGCCGGTCCCCTTGCCGATCCCTTTCGTCGAGAAGAAGGGGTCGAAGATCCTGCCGAGGATCTCGCGCGGGATGCCGGTGCCGGTATCAGCGACGGCAACCTCGTGGTAGAGACCGGGCAGGACACCCCGCCGCGCCCAGAGCGGGTCTTCGCCGATGCGGCGGGCGGTGCGCGTAATGCGGATGACGCCGCCTTCGGGCATGGCGTCGCGGGCGTTGAGGAGCAGGTTGAGGAGCACCTGCTGCAGGCTGCTGAACTCGCCGATGACCGTGTCGTCGCCGGGCTCGGAGCGGACGACAAGCTGGATGGCGGGCGTGAGGGTGCGGCGCACGAGGGCCGCGGTCTCGTCGAAGAGGCGGCCGAGGGAGACCCGCTCCCGGACGGCGATGCCCGGCCGGCTGAACGAGAGGAGCTTCCGGACGAGGTCGGCCCCCCGCTGGCCGGCGAGCGAGGCGTCGTCGAGGTAGGCGCGGAGGGGGCTGTCGGCCGGGAGCTCCGTGCGGACGAGGTAGAGGTTGCCGAGGATGGTCGTCAGGAGGTTGTTGAAGTCGTGGGCGATGCCGCCCGCGAGCACGCCGAGGCTCTCGAGCTTCTGGGCCTGGAGCAGCGCCAGCTCGGCCTTCCGCCGCTCGGCGGCGTCGCGGGCCGACCCGATGATGCGCACGCAGCGGCCGGCTTCGTCGAAGATGGGGGTCAGGTGGGTGACCACCTCCAGCCGGTGGCCGGGCCGCTCGATGACGTTCTCGTACTCGATCGGGCCGCCGGCGGCCTCGGCCTGGCGGTACCGCTCGATGGCGCGCTCCGCGGCTGCGGGCGGGAGGATCTCGTCGATACGGCGGCCGACCAGCTCGCCGAGCGGGCGCTGCAGCATCTCGGCGGCGCGCTGGTTGGCGAGACTGATCCGGTAGAGGCCCTCGCCCTCCTTCTCGGCGACCCAGATGGCGTCGCTCGTGCCTTCGACAACGGCGCGGTAGTTCGCCTCCGATTCGGCGAGGCGGCGCTCCTGTTCGCGCCGCCGGCTGAGGTCGTGCGACCAGCCGACAATCCGGCGGACGACGCCGTCGGGCCCGGTAACGGGGACGGCGACCTCGGCAGCTTGAAACGGCCTGCCAGCCCAGAAGCCGGATAGCTCGTACTCGATGCTCGAGGCAGCTGCGGCGGCCTCGGCGAACTTTTCCTCACGCTCTCGCGCCAGTTCGGGACCGATCAACCCTTCCGATGCCAGTTCCGACGCAGTCCTGTTGAGGAGTATCTCCCGCCCGACGCCGGCCCGGCGGCAAAACGCCCGATTCACAAATACCAGCCGCCATTCGCCGGCCTCGTCGAGGTCAGCAATCCACATCGGGTCGCGGACCGATTCAACCACGACACGGTAGAGCGCTTCGACCTTCCGCTGCTCAGTCACATCGCGCACCCAGAGCTGGACCGCGGGCTCGCCACCGTAGACGGTCGGACCGGCGAGGGTTTCGACGCGGATGACGGCGCCGTCGCAGCAGATGAACTCCTCTTCGGCCACCCCGACCGCTTCGCCGGCGGCGAGGCGGCGCATCCGCTCGCGGACGAGGTCGTGGTACGCCGGGTGGACGAACTCCAGCACCGGGTGCCCGACGAGGTCGGAGGCGTCGCGGGCGTGCATCAGGCGCAGGGCTGCTGGGTTGGCGTAGACCACCACGCCCCGCTGGTGGATGGCGAACGCCTCGGGGTTCCCTTCGATGAGGCGGCGGAAGCGCTCCTCGCTCTCGCGGAGGGCGGCTTCGGCGGCGACCCGGCCGGTGATGTCCGTAACCGTGCCGATGTAGCCCACGCGCTGGCCGGCGGCGTCCTCCAGGGCGACCCCCTGGACGAGCAGCCAGGCGACCTCCCCGCCGGGGCGGACGACCCGGTACTCCACGCGCAGGGGGCGGTCGGCTGCTATCGCCTGGCGGGTCGCCTCGATGACGCGCGGCCGGTCCTCGGGGTGGACGGCATCGAGGTAGCCGTAGCCGAGCGCCTGCTGAGGAGTCTGCCCGGTGAGCGTGCACCACCGCCGGTTGACGCGGGTGCACGCGCCCTGCAGGTCGGCCTGGAAGAGGCCGTCCGGGAAGAGGTCGAGTGCGAACAGCGCATCGAGCCCGGCGTTGCCGGGATGCTGATCGGTCATGCGTGCGCACCCTCCGCCAGCGCACTGCCTAGCGTAGCGTGATTCTCGCCCGCGTGGCTCGGGGAATTCCCAGAAATTGCCGGGTCAGAACCGGGACGAGACTTCATCGCCGGCGGCGCGCACGCAGTTGCGGCCGGCGCGCTTCGCCTCGTAGAGGGCGAGGTCGGCCTCTTTGATCAGCCACTCGGGCGTCATCAGGGCATCGGCCCGGTAGGCCGAGACGCCGAAGGAGGCGGTGACGGGGATCTCCTGGCCGGCGGCCTCGATCGGCCGGGCTGCGAGGGCCTCGCGGACGCGCTCGGCGCTTTGGACGGCGCCCTCGAGCGGCGTCGACGGGAGGACGACGACGAACTCCTCGCCGCCGAAGCGGGCGAGGAGGTCGGCATCGCGGAGGTGGGCGCGCATCCGCTGGGCCACGCCGCGGAGCACGTCGTCGCCGACGAGGTGGCCGTAGGTGTCGTTGAGCTGCTTGAAGTGGTCGAGGTCGACGAGGAAGAGGCTGAGCGGGGTGCCGTAGCGGGCGGCGAGGCGGAAGTGCTCTTCGAGGAATTCGTGGAAGTGGCGGCGGTTCGCCACGCCGGTGAGGACGTCGGTGGAGGCTTGCTGGATGAGCTGCTCGCGCTCGGCCTGGAGGGCGGCGTTTTCGCGCTCCGACTCGATGGTGAGGCGGAGGAGCGCTTCGTTGGCGCGGGCGAGCACCTCCTCGGGTTCGAGGCAGCTGGACGGGATATCGAGGGTGGCGCCGAGGGCGGCCCCGCTGGCGAGCCCATCGGCAACCAGCTCCTCGGCGGCCTCGGGCGGCAGGCCGAGCCGCTGGCAGGCGGTCCGGAGCTGGCCGAGCCGTTCGCCGGGGTGCTCGCCGAGGATGACATCGGCGGCGGCGCAGCCGGCGTGGACACACATCACGAGCTGGGCCGTTTCGAGCGGGGCCGCGTCGGGGTCGGCGGCGTGGCGGATGGCATCGACGAGGGCAGCCGGCAGGTTCCAGCGCTCGGCAAGGCCCGCCCCGACGCGGCTGTGGTCGACCCCGAACCGCTCGAACTCGCGGGCGCGGAGGAGGTCGACGTCGCGCCCGGCCTCGCTGGCGAGAGCGCGGTAGTCATCGCCGAGGGCGGATTCGAGCGCGATGACGCCGAGGAGGTGGAAGAGGCCGCCGAGGAACGCCTCGTCGGCGGTGCGGAGACCGGCGCGGACGGCGACCCCGCGGGCGACGACGCCGGCGTAGAGGCTGCGCTGCCAGAGCCAGGTGTGGGCGAAGCCGGCGCCCTGGCGGGCACGCAGGTCGGTGACGAGGGTGAAACCGAGGGCGAGCGTCTTGACGGTGCGCAGGCCGAGGATGAGGACGGCATCGCGCACGCGGGAGATGGAGCGCGGGCGGCCGTAGAAGCCGGAGTTGGCCATGCGGAGGACGCGGGCGGCGAGCGCGGGGTCGCGCTCGATCATGGCGCCGAGTTCGTCGAGGGAGACGTCGGGGCGCTGGACCAGTTCGATGACGCGGACCGCCACCGCGGGGATGGTGGGCAGCCGTTCGGACTGCATGATGCGCTCGAGCGGGGAGGGCGGCATGGCGGCGCGTGCTCCTGTGCCAAGCGTAGCGGAGTCGCGGGGGCTCCGACGTGGGTATCGGCACGCGGGGAGCGGCTCGCGAGGGATTTCCGGCCAAAAATCGGGAAAAGCCCGTAAGGGGTGCCGGCCGGGCGGGCCCCGGTGCCGGGTCCGCCCGGCCGTTGCGCGGCCGGCGGTGCTGCCGCAGTCTCCCGGTACAACCACCCCGGCAGGAGCCTCCCCTGTATGGCCAGCGTCGAACCGCCCCCCGGGGCCCTCACCGGCAATCGCCGCCACCGCCGCATCGCCTACCGGTGCGCGTTCACCGAGCCGCTCGCCCACACCGGCGCGCCGTACCTCGTGGAGGGCATCTACCGCGACCGGGAGGGGAAGCGCATCGGTCCCGTCTTCACCAACGAGGACCCGCCGGAGGAGTTCCTCGTCCTCCCCGATGAGGTGATCCCGCTCGTCCACGTGGAGGCGGCCCTCGATGCCGACCACCGCGTCGCGAGCTACGAGCAGGTCGTCGGGCTGCTGTTCGACCCGCAGGAGCAGGTGCCCGCGGGCGTCGAAGAGAACGGCGAGCGGTGGGACAACGGCGAGCTGGTGGTCTACACGTTCGAATCCGACGACGAGGCGCTCGAGGCGCAGTACTGAGCCGTGAGCGCGCTACCAGGCGGCGATGACCACGGCATCGGCCGGGTGATGGTGGTCGCCGGTTTCGACGAGGACGCGCCGGCCGGGCGTCAGCTCGGCGGCGGGGAGAGCGCGGCTCACGGCGACCCCGGCCACGAGCGCGGTCGGCGAGCCGTCGAGGCGGAGGGCGGCGGTCCAGGTGGCGGCATCGAAGGCGAGCAGGCGGCCGCGGCGGAGGGCCATCACCCCACCTCCCCGAGGTCGAGCCAGCTCTCGAAGGCGAGGCCGGCCCGGCAGTCGACCGTCATCCCGAGCACGCGGTAGTGCACGGGCGCCGGGCCGGCGAGCGGGTGGGCGCAGGCCACGACGTCGTACAGCTGGAGCCCGGCGTGGAACGGGATGCGCGCCCGCGCGAGGACCGGGCCGCGGCGCAGCCGGGCGAGCAGCCGCTCCGCGAATGCGGCGGCCAGCGGGTCGCTCGACGCTCCGAGTTCGCGGCGGAGGATGAGCGCGGGGCCGTCGCGGAGGAGGTCGGCGCCGCGGTACGCCTCGGCGACGCGGCCGTCGCCCTGGACCCGGACCCAGGCGGGGAGCGCCCGGGCCGCCGGTTCGAACGCGAGGAGGGGGTGGCCGCCCTCGCCGAGGAGCGCCGCCGGCGGGTCGCCGGGGGAGAGGCCGCAGATTTCGAGGCCGGATTCCGCGCGGAAGGCGTCGGACGTCGGTTCGAGCAGGCGGAGCGCGGCCGCGAGCGCCGGTTCGCCGGCCTGGATGACGAAGGCGGCCGTTTCGGTGGTCCAGGCACCGGAGGGCGGGAGGTCGGCCGCGGCCGTGACGGGCAGCCCGGCGCGTGCGGCCAGCCAGGCGACCGCCTCGCCGCGGGTGGCGCCGGGCGGCGCGGCCCAGCTCGCCGGGGCGCGGTAGGCCGCGAGCCGCTCCCAGGGGCCGTCGACCCCGAGGCGGACCGACTGCACGCCGCCCGCGCGGCGGCGCACGGCGCGGGCAACCGTCCCGCGGAGGACGAGGCCGTACTCGGGCGCGCCGCCGGGGCCGGAGCGGTAGCCGAAGCTGACTTCCACACCTGCGCCCGGCCCGAGGAGCGGCTCCGCCCCGGCACGGCCGTCGCGGTCGTCGAGGTCGAGCTCCCCGGCCGAGGCCGCCGGGCCGAGCGTCCAGCGGAGGGCGCGCAGCCGGTCAGAGACGTCGAGGACTTCGCCCAGGGGCGCCGCCCGGCGGGATGCGGGCGAGGCGGCCAGCAGCTGCGCCGCATCGGCGGCGAGGGCGAGGCCGTACGGCGCCCCGCCGGCCAGCGGCACGGGCTCCGACCAGGGCGCGAGCGCCGCGGTCACGGCCTGGGCGACCATGACGCGGGTCTCCGCCACCGGCCCGGTCCGCACCTCGCGGAAGGCGGCAACCGGGAGGTTGGCGGCGGCGACGGCAGGCCGGTCGAAGGCAACGCCGCCGAGGGCGTCGGCGCGGGCGATGACCGCGGGGCCGAACCAGGCGTTCACGGGCAGGGTGCCGTCGCCCATCACGTGGGCAGCGGCGAGGGCGTCGCCGGAACCGGGCGCGGTGCCGGTCACGAGGAGGTGGTAATCGTTCGGGATGTGGACCGCGGCGAGGCCGGTAATCGTGCTCCAGGCCGCGGAGGCGGTCCAGGCGGTGCCGGAAGCGGCCCAGGTGCCGGCCGTCCGGCGGAGCCGCTTCACCGGCGGGGCCGTGCCGACGGTGTAAAAGGCGCAGAGGTTGCCGTTCGACTGGCGGCCGGCGAGGGCGAGCGCACCGATGGCGCCGCTTTCGGTCACGCGGGTGACGGGCGCCGACCAGGTGAGGCCGTCATCGAACGAGCTGAGCGTGCGCAGCGCCGCGCCGTCGGCGAAGGCGATGACGGCTTCCCCGGGGACAGCCGCGAGGGCGACCGGCGCGCCCGCGGGCAGCGCGGCGAGCGGCGCCGACCACGCGCCCCAGGCGCGCCGGACCCGGAGGGCCCCGCCGTCGTTCACGGCCTGGAGGGGCGTGCCGGCCGCGGAGAGGGCCAGGGCGTGGGGCGCCTCCGTGCCGGGCATGGCAATGGGCGGTCCGAAGGCGAGGAGGGCGATGGCGGCGCGCCGCCGGGAAAGGATGACGCGGAGCGCCGGCCGGCGGCGGGCGCCGGACTGGTGGGCGAGGAGCGATGGCGGAAGGGTGCGCATGCCGCCACGCTGGCAGGGCCGTGCGGCAGCGCCAACCGGGGGCCGTCACCCCCGGGCGGCCAGGCGCCTCAGGCGCGTGACGGTGCCGCCGAGCGAGCCGCCTCCAGCCCGTGGTCGGCGCTCTTCGGCGCGGGCAGCAGGAGGAGGTAGGCCGAGCCGAGGAGCCCGGCCATGATCGAGGCGACAAGAATGCCGATCTTCGCCTCGTCGAGGTGGGCCGGGTTTTCGAAGCTGAGGCCGGCGATGAAGAGCGCAACCGTGAACCCGATGCCGGCGATCATGCCCGCGCCGAGGACCTGGCGGAAGTTCGTGTTGGCCGGGAGCTGGGCAAGCCCGAGCCGGACGCAAATCCAGCTCGCGAGGAAGATGCCGATCGGCTTGCCGAAGACGAGGCCGAAGGCCACCCCGAGGGTGACCGGGCTCGAGAATGCCGTCCGGAGCATCTCGCCGGAGACGGCCACGCCCGCGTTCGCCAGGGAGAAGATGGGAACGATGAGGTAGGCCGTCCAGGGGGCGAGCCGGTGCTCCAGCCGGTCGAGCGGGCTCTCCATCCCGCTCACGAGGTCCTCCATCTGGGCGAGGGCCTCCTGCATCCGGTCGTGGTCGCCGTCGGCGCGGGCGAGGGCGTACTCGGCCTGGAGGCGCTCCATCGTCGCGTCGTAGTCCGCGCTGCTGTAGTAGGGGCGCGAGGGCGTGAGCATGGCGAGGATGACGCCAGCGATCGTGGCGTGGATGCCGGACTTCAGCATCGCGGCCCAGAAGAGCACGCCGAGGAAGACGTACGGCCCGATGGCGCGCACACCCCCGCGGTTGATGACGAGGATGATGAGCAGGACGAGCAGTGCCCAGCCAATCGCCTCAAGCGAGAGGGATTCGGTGTAGAAGACGGCGATGACGATGATGCCGCCGAGGTCGTCGGCGACGGCAAGGGCGAGGAGGAAGACCTTGAGCGGCGTCGGCACCCGCTTGCCGAGGAGGGTGAGGACACCGACGGCGAAGGCGATGTCGGTCGCCATCGGGATGCCCCAGCCGTGGGCGGTCTCGCTGCCGGCGTTGAACGCCGTATAGATGAGGGCCGGGCCGAGCATACCCCCGAGGGCGGCAGCTGCCGGGAGGATGGCCCGGCGCGGGCTCGAGAGCTCCCCGGAGACCAGCTCGCGCTTGATTTCGAGGCCGACGACGAAGAAGAAGAGCACCATCAGGCCGTCGTTGACGGCGTGCCCGAGGTGCTGCTCGATTTTGAACAGGTGGAGGTCGAGGGCGAGCTCCGTCTCCCAGAGGCTGTAGTAGCTGTGGTCCCAGGGCGAGTTCACCCAGGCGAGGGCGACGATGGCGCCGATGAGGAGGACGATGCCGCCCGAGGCTTCGATAGCGGCGAAGCGCTGGGCCGGCTGGACGAATCTCCGGACAACGAAGCGGCGGCCCTGGCCGCCGATAAAGGTGTCAACTGCCCGTAACACGCTGGACGTAGCGTAGATCGGCCGGAGATGCGGTCAACGGGGGCCGCGGGTGTCCCGGGTGGCAGCTTCCGCGTGCGGGCGGGCCGCCGTACCATCGGCGCCCATGGGGCCGCGCATCCTCATCCTCGCCCGCGGATACCTCGGCAGCCACATGTCCGCACCGGGCATCCGCGCCACGGCCCAGGCGCGCGTCCTGGCCGAGCACGTGCCGGGCGCGCAGGTCACCCTCGCCGGGCCGAACGAGGATTACGAGCAGCCCGCCGACGGCGCCTACCGGGTGACCCGCTGGAGCGCCCGCAACCTCCTCCAGCTCACGGCCGCGCACGACATCGTCATCAGTTCGATGCTGCCGCCGCACATCGCCATCTTCTACCCCTGGAAGCGGTACGTGGTGGACCTCTTCTCGCAGTACGCGATGGAGTGGATGGAGGTGGGGATGCAGCACTACGAGGGGCGCCACCGCGACGCGTGGGCCGAGCGCACGCGGGCCGTGCTCGGGATGCAGCTGACGCTCGCCGATTTCATCCTCACCTGCAACGAACGCCAGCGCGACAGCTACATCGGGATGATGACCTCGCTCGGGCTGATCTCGCCCCGGGTGTACGAGGCCGACCCCACCCTGCGCCGCTACATCAACTCCGCGCCCCACGGCATCCGGCCCGAGCCGCCCATCCCGGGGAAGCGGGTGCTCCGCGGGGTGCGGCCCGGCTTCGGCGAGCACGACCGGATCATCCTCTGGAACGGCGGCATCATCCAGTGGTACGACCCGGCGACGCTCATCGAAGCGCTCCGACTGTTGAACCGCGACGACGTGAAGCTGCTCTTCCTCGGCGCCTCCTACCCGGGCATCCGCGAACTCGGCAAGGGCGTCCGCTTCCAGGATGCGAAGGCGATCGCCGCGCGCAACGGCCAGCTGAACCGGACCATCTTTTTCGAGGAGGGCTGGGTCTCCCACGAGGAGGCGAAGCAGTACGTGCTGGAGGCCGACATCTCGGTCTGCACCTACTTCGACAACATGGAGACGCGCTACAGCCACCGCACCCGGTTCGTCGACCTGATCTGGGGCGAGCTGCCGTTCATCTGCACTCACGGCGACGTGCTGGCTGAGGAGGTGGCGCAGGAGGGCTGGGGGCTCGTCGTGCCCGAAGGGGATGCGCCGGCGCTCGCGCGGGCCATCGCGAAACTGCTCGACGACCGCGAGTTCTATACCCGCTGCAGGGCGAACCTCGCCGCCGCCCGGCCGCGCCTCCAGTGGAGCGAGACGATGAAGCCGCTCATCCGCTTCTGCATGGAAACCGGCGAACCGATTTCGCCGAAGTGGGAGCGGCTGCCCGGGCTGGCTCAGCGGCTGACCACCTACACCGCGCGGCGCGCCGTCTTCAACTTCTTCGACCGGAAGCTGAAACAGCGCTCGGAGCGGCTCGAGGCAGCGGAGAAGAAAGAGCGGCTCCGGCAGGAGCGGCTGGCGCGCTTCGCCGGCGGGGGGAGCGCGAAGTGAAGATCCTCGTCCTTTCGCGGGCAGCGGTCGGGCCGCAGATGGCCTCGCCGGGCGTGCGGGCCTACCAGCTTGCGGGGGCGCTCAGCCGGGCCCTGCCCGAGGCGGAGATTACCCTCGCCATCCCCGGCGACCGTGGGGAGGTCGCCCCGCCGGGCCGGACGGTCCGCATCCAGCCCTACGCCACGAACGCCGACGCCGTCTTCCTCGCAGGCCAGCACGACGTGGCGATTTCGCGGAACTTCCCGCCGCAGTTCATCCGGCTGATGGGCAAAACCCGGCTCGCGCTCGATGCGTTCACGCCGCTTTTCATCGAGTGGATGGAGCTCTCGGAGCGGGACATCCTGCCGAAGTGGCGGCGGACCTGGATGGCCTCGAACCGCTGGTACCTGAACATGCAGCTCACGATGGCGGACTTCGTCTTCTGCGCCGACGACCGCCAGCGGGACCTCTGGATCGGCATGATGATGGCGCTCGACCTCGTGCCGCCCTCGGTCTACGCGCGCGACCCCTCGCTCCGGCAGTACATCGACGTGGTGCCCTACGGGGTGCCGTCGCAGCCGCTGCGCCCGAAGGGGCCGGTGCTCAAGGGGGTGGTGCCCGGCATCGAGCCGGGCGACCGGGTGCTGCTCTGGAACGGCGGCATCACCGAGTGGAACGACACCGGGACGCTGCTCCGCGCGATGGCCCTCCTCGCCGCGCGCCGGCCGGAGGTGAAGCTCGTCTTCATGGGCGTGAACCACCCCGATTTCGCCTTCGGGCCGAACGCCGGGGTCACGCGGCAGACGATCGAACTGGCGGAGGAGCTGGGGCTGCGCGGCAGGACGGTGTTCTTCCTCGAAGGCTGGGTGCCCTACGCCGAAATCGACAGCTACCTCGCGGAAGCCGACGCCAGCGTCTGCCTCGGCTACGAAAATCTCGAGGCCCGCTTCGCCTTCCGCACGCGGTACGTCGACCTCTTCCGGGCGCGGGTGCCGCTCCTCTGCACCCGCGGCGATGTGCTGGCCGAGCGGGTGGAGCGCGAGCCGCTCGGCATCACCGTGGCGGAGCGCGATGTGGAGGCCGTCGCCGCGGGGATCGAGCGGCTGCTGGATGACCAGGCCTTCCGGGAGGAGTGCCGCGAGAACCTTGGGCGCGTCACCGCAGAGCTCTCGTGGGATGCGGCCGTGCGGCCGCTGGTCGACTTCTGCCTGCGGGACGGGAGCGTCGCGCTGCCGGCGCGGCAGCGGCAGCTCCGGGCGCTGGTGCGCGGGGGCATGTACGTCGGCCTGAAGAAGGCCTGTAAGAGCCCGCCGCTCCACCTGTAGCGGGGGCGCGGGCCGGGCCGCTCGCACCGGCCGCGCGCTGTGCGGGGCGCAGGGAGGGGAGGCACCGCACCCCGCACCAGGGTCCGCCGGGGGCGGCTCGCTCAGGGGGCATGGAGGATCGGCACGCGGGCGGCGCGCGCTTCCTGGTACCGCCGCGCGACATCCTCCCAGTTGATGATGTTCCAGACCGCCTTCACGAAGTCGGCGCGGGCGTTCCGGTACTGCAGGTAGTAGGCGTGCTCCCACGCATCGATGACGAGGATCGGCGTAGAGGCGTTCGCGATGTTCGACTGGTGGTCGTACACCTGCTCGATGACCAGCCGGTCGGAGACCGGTTCGTAGGCGAGGACGCCCCAGCCGGAGCCCTGGACGCTGTTGGTGGTGTTCGAGAGCTGCTTCATGAAGGCGTCGAAGCTGCCGAAGTCGCGCTCGATCGCCTGGCGGAGCTCGCCGGTCGGTTCATCGCCGCCGTGCGGGCTCAGGTTGTTCCAGAAGATGGAGTGGAGGATGTGGCCGGAGAGGTGGAAGGCGAGGTTCTTGGCCAGCATGTTGACGGTGGAGAAGTCCTCCTTCGCGCGGGCCTCCTCCAGCTTTTCGAGGGTGGTGTTGGCGCCGGCCACGTAGGCCGCGTGGTGGCGGGCGTGGTGGAGCTCCATTATCTCGCCGCTGATATGCGGCTGGAGGGCGCCGTAGTCGTAGGCAAGGTCGGGCAGCGTGTAGACGGGCATGAGCAACGCTCCTTCTGCAGCAGTGCGCGCCCGCCGCCGGGCACTCGCACCATGGCACCAGGACCGGGCGACGGCGGCGGGCTGACGCAGCGCATAGCCTGCCGTCTTCTGCAGTTCTTTGCAAGTGCAGTTGCATGCAGAACGACTGCCGGCACCGGGACACCGACGGGGGAGCGGCCGCAGCCGCTCCCCCTGGAGCACCCGGTGCCCGGTCCGGGGGCTCAGCCCTGGGCGAGGCGGAACCTGCCGGCAGCCTCGGCGAGCGCCTTCGCGAACTCGCGCATCTGGCTCGCGGTTGCCGCCAGCTCCTCCGACTGCGCGGAGAGCTCTTCAGTGGAGGCCGAGACCTGCTCGGCCGAGGCGGAGGTCTGCTCGGAGGTCACCGAGACCTGGGAGATGACCATCGCGACCCGCTCGGTGCCGGAGGCCATCTCGGCGGCGCCGGCGGCCGAATCGCGGCTCACCTGGGCGATCGCCTCTGTCGCTTCGACGATGCGGCCCGCGCCCCGGGCGAGCTCCTGCACCTCGGCGGCCACCTCCTTCATCCGGTCGGCGGCCGATTGCACAGCGCCGATGATCGCCTCGAGCGACTGGCCGGCGTGCTGGGTGATCTCCCGGCCGCTGGTGACATCGCGGACGCCCTCGGCCATGGCGGCCACGGCCTCGCGGGTGCCTGCCTGCACCCTGGCGATGAGGTCGGCGATTTCGCGGGTGCTCGCCTTGGAGCGCTCGGCGAGGCTGCGCACGTTCTCGGCGACGACGGCGAAGCCGCGGCCCTGCTCGCCGGCGCGGGCGGCCTCGATCGCCGCGTTGAGGGCGAGGAGGTTCGTCTGGCTCGCGATCTCGTCGATCACCTTCACGATGTCGCCGATCTGCTGGCCGAGCCGGCCGAGTTCGTCGACCCGTTCCGAGGCGCGGCCGACGGCGGCGGCGATCGACTCCATCGCGGCGACGGCCTGGCCGACGGCCTGCTTGCCCTGGAGCGCGGCCTCGCGCGTCTCCTCGGCAGCCCTTGCGACGTCGAGCGAGACTTCGGACGCGTGGGTGATGCGCTGGCCCATCGCCTCGGCCTCGCGCTGGCCGGCTGCGGCCGATTCGGCGCTCGATTGTGCGCTCGCGCTGAGCTGCTGCGAGCCGGCGGCGAGCTGGGTCACCTCGTGCGTGCTGTCCTGGGCGAGGGTGTTCAGGGTGACCGTCGAGGTCGTCACCTCGTTGATCGCCTGGGCGATCTGGCCCGTGGCGGCAGCCATCTGGTTCGACGATTCCTCGAGCTGGGCCGAGGCCGCGAAGATCGCCTGGGCGTTCTCCTGCACCGTGCCGACCAGCGCGGACAGGCTTTCCACCATTTCGCGCAGGGCGCGGCCGAGGGCATCCTGCGGCCCGCGCGGCTGCACCCGCACATCGAGGTTGCCGTCGGCGACCTCCTTCGCGACGCCGACCATCTCGCGCAGGTAGGCCGTCATGTTCTCGAACGAGCGGGCCATCCGCCCGAGTTCGTCCTTCGACTGGATATCGACCGCAACCTCGACGTCGCCCTGCGCGATCCGGTCGGCGGCGTCGGCGGCCTTGCGGGCGGCGCCGGCGATCGAGCGGGCGAGCACCCAGGCACCGCCGAAGCCGAGGATGATGGCGACCACCGTGAGCCCGATGAGCAGTATCCGGGCATCGGCGGCGGCCGCGTCCATCTGCTTCGCGGCTTTGGCCGCCTGGTCGGCGTTGTAGCGGGCGAGGAGGTCGAGGTTGTCGTTCAGCCGCTGGGCATCCGATTCAATCTGCGAGGCGGTGATGACGGCGCCGACCTGGTCGCCCTTCGCCGCCTGGTCGAGGACGGAGGTGCGCCCGGCGACGACCCGCTGGGCGAGCTCTTCGATCAGGAGGAAGAGGTCGGCTTCGTCCTTCGAGCTGATCGTTGCGCGGTAATTCTCGAGCTCTGCCTGGGCGTTTTGCAGGGCGGTTTTCGAGGACTCGACCGCGCGGCTGCGCTGGCTCGCTTCGGCGGCAAGCAGCGCCTTCTTCTCGTCGCGGGCGCTGGCGTTGAAGTAGCGGATCGCCATCGCCGAGTGCTGCACACCGAGCGTGTTGATCCGGTACATCGTGTCGGCGCGTTTCGCGGCCTGGTCGAGCTGGTAGATGCCCATCGCGGCGACGACCGCCATCAGGACGAGGACGACAACGAATCCGCCCAGGATCTTGTGGACGAGGCGGAGGTTCGAGATGAACCGCGGCAACCGCAGGAATCCCGGCCGCGCAATGGCCTTCCGCATTCCGTAAACCCTCCTGTCGCTGGCGCGTCCCGCGCCGTAACACTGTGTTCATCATCGTTTGCGTAAGTTCGACGGCCGCACGGGAGGATCACCTAGGGAGCGGGCCGGTTGCCACTACGGTGCGGGCGCGAAGACACCGGTTAGCGCGCGCCCAGGGCGCGCGGGGCACCGCGGCCGGGGCGTAGACTGGCCGGCATGGAATTCGACTACGCCCTCCTCGCCGACCATGCTGAAGTCATCAACGGGAAGCTGTACCTGATGGGCGGCGGCTGGGATGTGCGCCACGCGCCCCAGGCACCCGCTCGCGCCCAGTTCGCCGTCGCCCTCGGTGCTTCATCCGCCTATTTCCGCAGCATCCATCCGCTAGCAAACATCCCCCATCGTTGAGCTGACAGAGCGAACCGACTGAGCCTGTGGCAGATCCTTAAATGATTCGTATAGCTTTCCACTAGATCCAATGAAAGGATAATTCGTTAAAATTGCCTCCGGAACGATTCCACGCTTTGAACCGACACTGTTGATGAATCGGCGCGCATTTACAAAGTCGCATCGAAAGCCGGCAGGAAAAAACCGTGACCTAACGGGCTCCGCTGAAGAATTCGATATCATGACGTTAACCCCCTGCGAAGAAAGGGTTTCACACATCGATCGGAGCCGCTCTTGATCTGAGTCAGTGAAACCTCCCGGCTGATATTCAGTGAATCGCGACGTCTGACTAATCGGAACGTATGGCGGATCACAGTAGACAAAATCCCCTGCGACCGCACGAGAAAGTACTTCCTGAAAATCTGCACAAATCAGCTCGACTCCTTTCAGCGCTCTACTCACTGCAATAAGATTATCTTTGTCGACTATTTTTGGAACGCGCGCATGTGAACCGAACGGAACGTTGAATTGACCGTTACGATTCACACGATATAATCCATTGAATCCAGTTTTGTTGAGATATATCATTCTCGCAGCTATCATTGTAGGGTCGAGCTTATCCGGATCCATTGATCGAAGCTGATAAAAAAAATCGCGATCGTAGGGAAACGATAAAATAATCTCGATGACGTCGTCGACTGAATCCCTCACAGCCGAATAAGTGACTATAAGCTCTCTATTAATGTCAGACAAAACTGCCCGCTTGATCAGCTTCATGCGGTACA
>Ga0308392_1000429_pt1 | contig 17730 bp, 14 predicted proteins | sample Hotspr20Samplem2_FD_202361 | JGI IMG/M metagenome (GOLD analysis project Ga0308392, IMG submission 202361) | Hot spring phototrophic mat microbial communities from Octopus Spring, Yellowstone National Park, Wyoming, United States - 20050624_m2 ... | reverse complement strand
TGGGAAAAGAAGGTGGCGCCATACTGGTACAAGCACGCCAAGTTCGCGCGCGACCATGGGGTGAAGATCGCCATCGAGATGCATCCCGGCTATGTGGTTTACAGTCCGGAGACGATGCTGAAGCTGCGCGAGGTGGCCGGAGACAACGTCGGCTGCAATTTCGACCCGAGTCACCTGTTCTGGCAGGGGATCGATCCGATTCAGGCGGTGCGGATTCTGGCCGACTGCATCTTCCATGTCCATGCCAAGGACACCAAGATCTATGAGGCGAACCTGCCGAAGTCGGGCGTGCTGGACATGAAGCTGTACACCGATGAGCGGAATCGATCGTGGATTTTCCGCACCTGCGGCTACGGGCACGGCGAGGATTGGTGGCGAGATTTCGTTTCGACATTGCGGATGTGCGGCTATGACTACGTGCTGTCGATCGAGCACGAAGACAGCCTGATGTCGCCCGAGGAAGGCCTGACCAAGGCGGCGCAGTTCTTGAACCAGATCGTCATCAAAGAGAGCACGACGGCGCCCTGGTGGGTGGACAACGTAGCGACGTAGGAGGAGCGGATGAACGAGCCGGTCAGCGAGTTCACAGTTTCGATCGAGCAGGTGGCCGACTATGAGTTCCGGGTGAATTTCGACGGCTCACCGTTGGCGCCGCTCACGGTGGACGAGGGGCCGCCGCTCGGCAAGTCGGCGGGTCCCAGTCCGGCGCGCCTTCTCGCGGCGGCAGTGGGAAGCTGCTTGAACGCCAGCCTGCTGTTTTGTGCGCGTAAAGTGAAGATCGACCTCAGGCACCTGCGCTCGCGCGTCCGGGTGCAGACGGTGCGCAATGAGCAGCGGCGTTTGCGGATCGGCAAGATCGAGGTGTCGATTGCGCCGGAGCTCGGCGAAGGCGAGCGCGAGCGCGTCGGGCGGTGTCTGGAACTGTTTGAAGATTACTGCACGGTGACCCAAAGCGTCCGGAGCGGCATCCCAGTGGAGGTGCGCGTCGAGGGTTTGGACGGCGAAACGAGCTCTTCTTGATGATTTCTCGGGAAGGAGAGAATTAACTTCTATGCGAATCGGCATTCTTACCGGCGGGGGCGATGTCCCCGGACTGAATCATGCCATCAAAGCGGTGGTTTACCGTGCCGCCGAGCTCGGCCACCAGGTGATCGGGCTACGCCGCGGCTGGGAGGGCCTGACCCATTTGAACATGGATGACGAGCAGAGCCGAGCCCGCTACGTCTACCCGCTGGACCGGGAGGTGACGCGGACGGTGGACCGTAGCGGCGGAACCTTCCTGCACACTTCGCGGACGAATCCCGCCAGCATGAAAAAGCTTCCGGATTTTCTCAATCCGGCGGATTTCCCGCAACGTGAGGTTACAAAGAAAGGCGTCACATCGACGGTCTGGGACATAACCGGCCATGTGCTGAGGAACATCGAGGCGTTGAAGCTGGACTATCTTGTCGCTATCGGGGGAGACGACACCCTGAGTTATGCGGCTCGCCTGAACAAAGAGGGCGTCAGGATCGTTTGTATTCCGAAGACGATGGACAATGACGTCCAGAACACGGAATACTGTATTGGCTTTTCGACGGCCATCACGCGGGCGACCGACGCCATTTCGCGGCAGCGGACGACGGTCGGGTCCCACGAGCGAATCGGGATCTTCCGGGTTTTTGGCCGGGATGCCGGTTACACGGCGCTTTACACGGCGTACGTGCAGAGCATTCGCTGCTGCATCCCCGAGTACACGGTGAACCTCGAGCGGCTCATCGAGTTGTTGCTTGAAGACAAGCGGGAGAATCCGAGCAATTACTGTCTGGTGGTGCTATCGGAAGGCGCCAAGTGGGAAGGCTATACGGTGAAAGAGTACGGCGAGCCGGATGCTTTCGGGCATCGCAAGAAGATGAACGTAGCCGAGGATCTGGCGGACGAGATCAAACGGCGGACGGGCGAGGAGACGCTGGTGAGCGACCTGACCTACGAGCTGCGCAGCGGTTCGCCCGATTTCATCGACTCGATGGTGGCGATCACTTTCGGCAACCTGGCCGTGGATGCGATTCTCGAGGGCGCCAGCGGGACGATGACGGCGCTCGTAAAGGGTTGCTACACGCTGATGCCCATCCCGGACCCGAAACTCGGGCCGCGTTCGGTGGATGTGGCGACCATGTATGACACGGTGCAGTACCGGCCGAACTACGCCGGCAAGATCGGTCTGCCGGTATTCCTGACCCGGGTTTAGCCTGTCGGAGGGAGGTCCGGGAGGCCGCAGGCAGCCGCGCCCGGACGGATTCGGATGGACGGGCTCGAGCAGGGGCTGTTTGTCGGCGCGTTGCTGCTTGTTGCGGGTGTTCTGGCAAGCAAGCTTTCCGACCGGCTGGGGTTGCCGGCGCTGCTATTTTTCCTGGCGATCGGCATGGCTGGCGGCTCGGAAGCCATCGGGGGCGTGGAGTTTCGCGATGCCGCCCTGGCGCAATCGCTCGGCGTCGTCGCCCTTGCGCTAATCCTTTTCTCCGGCGGGCTGGACACGGAATGGCCGGCGGTGGCGGCAGTCTGGGGGAGCGGCGTCCGACTGGCGAGTCTCGGGGTCTTACTGACGGCGCTTGTCGTGGCGGGCTTTGTTCACTGGATTGTCGGCTTCAGTTGGCAGGAGGCCCTGCTCCTCGGATCGATCGTTTCTTCGACGGACGCCGCGGCCGTCTTTGCCGTTCTCCGGTCACGAAATGCGAGCTTGAAGGGGCGGTTGCGGCCTTTGCTCGAACTGGAGTCGGGAAGCAACGATCCGATGGCGGTATTCCTGACGGTGGGCTGCATCCGCCTGCTGGTGGAACCGACGGCTCGCGTCAGCGACCTAGCACCTCTGTTCTTGCTTCAGATGGGACTCGGTGCCCTCTCGGGAGTCGCTTTCGGAAAGCTTACGGTTGCTGCTTTGAACCGCTTGCGTCTGGAAAGCGAGGGCCTGTATCCGGTGCTGACGCTGGCGTTGGTGCTGGCCGCATACAGTGCGACGGCGTTAGTGGGCGGCAACGGCTTTTTGGCCGTCTATCTGGCCGGCCTGATGATGGCGAGTGAGGATTTCATCCACAAGCGAAGCCTGATCCGCTTCCACGACGGCCTGGCGTGGTTGTTCCAGATCGTGATGTTTGTCGTCTTGGGCTTGCTCGTGGTCCCCTCACACCTTGCCGAAGTGGCCGGACCGGGCTTGCTGGTTTCGGCGGCGTTGATGTTGATGGCTCGGCCGGCGGGCGTGCTGGTGAGCCTGGTTGGGGCCGGATTTTCCCTGCGGGAGAAAGTGCTGATCGCGTGGGTTGGTCTGCGAGGAGCCGTACCGATTATTCTGGCGACGTTTCCGTTGCTGGCCGGCCTTCCTCATGCTGAGTTGCATTTCAACGTGGTTTTCTTTGTCGTGATCACGTCGGCGCTCCTTCAGGGCACGACGCTGGCGTGGGTGGCGCGGCGTCTCGGCCTGGAGGCGCCGCTTCCGAGCCGGCCAGAGAGGCCGCTGGAGTTTCTGCCGGGGCGGCGAACGACCAGCCGGATGCTGGAGTTCGAGGTTGCACCGGGATCGAAAGCCGCCGGCCGACAGATCGTGGATCTGCGACTGCCGAAAACGACACTGGTGGTCTTAGTCAGCCGAAAGGAAGACTACCTGGTGCCAAAGGGCGGTACGGTGCTTGAGGCCGGCGACCGCGTGATGTTGCTCGCCGATGAGAAGGACGTAGAGATGGTGGGTCGGCTGCTGGGGGCGGGGGAAAAAGGGGATTGAGTATACTGTCCCCAATTTCTCAGAGCTTCCACGGGGGGCGGTAGGGCGGCAGGAGGAAGGCGTTGGCCGCTTCGTGGTTGCGTACGCGGCCGGCGGCGGCGTCCCATGCGATGCGGCTCTGCGAGCGGAGGGCGATGTTGCCCAAGTGCGCCACGGCCGACACATGGTGGCCAAGGTCGAAGTTTTCGTTCGGCTGCGTGCGGGACTTGATCGCATCGAGAAAATTGCGTACGTGCGCTGTACGGACCGCCTCATCGGTGCGGGCACGCCGTTTCATCTCGATCATGCCGCGCTTTTTGGGTTCGGCAATTACCTCCCAGCCCGAGGTGTCCAGAATGAGGGTGGCCTCCGAGCCGGTAAACATCACGCCATGCTCGCGGCGGTCGGGCCCAAGCCCGCACTGGACTTGATGCTCCCAGATGAGCGTGTAAGAGGGAAAGTCGTAGACCGCGATCTGGGTATCGGGGGTTTCCGAATTGTCCTGAAGCAAGTACTTGCCGCCGGAGGCGACGACGCTTTTCGGCCACTCGGGCCCCATGGCCCACAGGGCGATATTGATCAAGTGCACGCCCCAGTCCGTCATCAGGCCGCCGGCATAGTCCCAAAACCAGCGGAAGTTGAAATGGAAGCGGTTGCGGTTGAAGGGGCGCTTGGGCGCCGGGCCGAGCCACATGTCATAGTCGACGCCGGGCGGAGGGGGCTCGTCCGGCGGGTTACCGATGTCGGTGATCCAGTCCAGGTACGCCCAACAGCGCACCTGGCGCACTTTGCCAATCTTGCCGGACTGCACGATCTCGACGGCCTCGCGGTAGTGCTCGCCGCTGCGCCACTGCGTGCCCATCTGGCAGACGCGGCCGTGCTCGCGGGCGACGTCGGCCATGAGCCGCCCTTCGCCGATAGACGTGGCGAGCGGCTTTTCGCAGTAAACGTCCTTGCCGGCTCGGCAGGCGGCGATGGTGGGCAAGGCGTGCCAGTGGTCCGGGGTGCAGATCAGGCACACGTCCACGTCTTTGCGGTCGACAATTCGCCGGAAGTCCTTCACTGCATCGGGGCGCTCCCGGCCGAGCGAGGCCAGCCGCTCCAGTGTCTTTTGAATCCGAGAGTCGTCGACATCGCAGATGGCGACCAGCTCACACTCAGGGTGGGCCAGGAAAGCGTTGGTGTCGCCCACGGAGATGCCGCCGCAACCGATGAGCCCGATCCGGATCCGATCGCTGGGCGGGACGGCGCGGGCTTTGGCCCCTGCCAGGAAGGCGGCGAGGGAGCTTTGAAGGAAGGCACGCCGACCGAGTCTCATGGCCAATATCCTAGCTCAAAGCTTCAGGCGCCGAGTGCCTGACGGAGGGCCTCTTTGACCAGGCGCTCGCCACCGGGAAGATGATTGGAGGCGCTCGGCTCGTAACCGCCCTCTTCAAAAGCGCGGTCGGGGCAGAGGTAGCCCGGGCTGATATCGCCATAACCGGCGACGGCGACAAATTCGGCGGGCAGCAGGCGTTGGGCGAAAGTCTGAAACTCCAGCAACGGTTCACCGGGAAGATGCACGATGCGAACGCCGCCAAGGTTGACGGCGGTGACCTCCAGCGGCTCCTTGCGGCGGGCGAAAGCGTGAGTGATGGCGGTGCGATAACGCCGCGTAGGATCGGCGATCTGTTCAAACGGCGTCGAGGGCGGCCGTGGAGGGAGCTTGAGGCGCACGCTTCGCAAGGCGAGCCTGCCGGCGGGTTGCAGGGTGGTGGAGGCACAGGCCGTCCTCATGGCCGAGAGGAGCCGAGCGGCGAGTTCGCGCCGAGCCTCGAGCGAGCCGTCATTGTACTTTCCCACGGTGACGTCGCCGGCGCAGCCTGTGAAATAGATCTGGGCGACGCCTTGCTCGCCCTCCAGGCGCTCGCGGGCCCAGCCGACAAAATCGGCCGATGCCCGGCCGTCGCAGCAGAAGGTTTGAGGATGGGTGGCGTAGAAATGAAGCCGGGCGATGACGCTGTCGCCGCGGGCGAAACTGATCGTCCTGAGCCACGGATCGACCGGGCCTTCCGGCAGCGCGGCCATGTGAGGGTCTTTCGCTCCGTTGCTGTAGCGGACGAGCAATTTCCCGCGATCCCAGATGCGCCTGGCGGAGGCGACGCGCTCGACTTCGGCCCGGCCGACACCGATGCGATCACAAGTTTCAAGGCGGGAAAAGGCCCGGCGGACGGCCTCAGCGAGTCGTTCGGCGAGTGCGTGCAGACCGGCATCGCTGAAGCAAAGAGGAGGGTCTGGGGCGCTGCGCAGCAAGCGGTAGGCGTCGCCGTCCACGTAGGGGGCGGCATGCTGGTGGACCGTGTGAAGGATGACGGCGGAGGGCCGAACGCCTGCGCCGCCGGCGATGGCTTGTTGGAACCGGCGAAACGTCGAGCCGCCGAGTCCGCACCAATCCAGGGCGCAAAGCACGACGCGCTCGCGGCCGTCATCCAGGATGACGCCTTTGGCAAGCAGCGGGTCCAGAACCTGCTCGAGCGGGACGACCCAAATGAGCGGCTCACCCCTGGGCGGCGTGAGGTCCGCGCGGAAGGGGGCGACTCGAAGGGGGCTGGTTGCGGCGAGGCTCGCTGCCGGGGCGGCAAGCAAGAGTTCCCTGCGTGTCGGGCGAACTGGGACGTGCATCTTCCTGTCAATGGTAGCACCGGTCCTGCGGATGACCGGCGGCGGGCCGCTCAGGTCTCCGGGATCCTCGGCCGACTCGCTACAGGCTCAATCGCGGGGATTTCGCCGGTTGCAGCGCCGAGATCGCGGAATCGCCGCGCACTCGGCAGCACACGCGCCTCGAGCGAGGCGGCGGCCTCGTTGAAGGCGGAGACGCTTTGCTCGAGACGCTGACCGAGTTTGAGCAGGTGCTCAGAAAAGGTGCGCAGGCGGTCATAGAGCGTGCGGCCGAGTTCTCGGATCTCGTCGGCGTTGCGGGCCAATCGCTCCTCACGCCAGCCGTGAGCGACCGACAGCAGCAGCGCGATCAGTGTGGTGGGGGTCGCCAGGAGGACCCGACGAGCGGCGCCGTAGTCGATCAATTCGGGATCCTCCCGCAAGGCCGCGCTGAAGAAGGCCTCGCCGGGCACGAAGGCCACGACAAACTCCGGGCTCTCGTCGAATTGATTCCAATAGGCTTTGGCGGCTAGCCGGTCCAAGTGAGCGCGGAGTTGTTTGGCGTGCTCCTTCAATTTGGCCGAGCGCTCAGTTTCCTCCGGCGCATCGAGAGCTTCCAGATAGGCTTTCAGCGGGACCTTGGCGTCGACCACTACTTGCCTGCCGTTGGGAAGCCGCACGATCATGTCCGGACGGAGGCGGCCGGCGTCGCTTGAGACCTGGACCTGCTCCTCAAAATCGCAGTACTCGGTCATGCCGGCCAGTTCTGCGACGCGGCGGAGCTGAATCTCGCCCCAGCGGCCACGAACGGCCGGAATGCGCAGCGCCTGGACGAGATTGGCGGTTTCGGCGCGGAGCAGGGCTTGGGCCTCGGCCAGAGCGCGCACCTGTTCCGACAAAGCGCCAAACGCTTTGGCGCGCGCTTGTTCCATTTGCTGGATCGAGGCATCCACCCGGCTGAGCGACTCTTTGAGCGGACGCACCAGTTCGTCGATGGCGCGCTGCCGGCTTTCCAGGTCACCTTTGGCCTCCTGATGAAGTCCGGCGAGCTTCTCTCGGGCCAGGGCCAAAAACATCTCGTTGTTGGCCTGAAGGGCTTCGGCGGCGAGCCCCCTGAAAACGGCGGAGAACCGACGTTCGGCTTCCTCCAGCAAGGCTCTGCTTTCTTGACCGTACTTTTCGGCCTCGGCCAGACGTTGCTCGAGCACCATTTGCCGGCCTCGCAGCAGGAGCCAGGCGGCGAGAGCGCCGATAATGAGGCCGGCCGCGAACACGGCGAGATAGGCGAAGCTGAGTTCCATCGTGATTCAATTATCGGTGTTGGGGAGGCTCTCGAACAGGTCAAGACAAGAAGCGCGAGGGGCGAAGCGGAGAGGGGATCCGGCTTCGGGGTGGGCCGCATGAGGGTCGCCCTGGATGCGACGCCGCTCGCCATCACAACCGGCGGCATCGCCCGCTACACGCGCGAGTTGAGTCAGGCGCTGGCGGAAGCGTTTCCGGAGGACGATTTCTGGCTGGTTTCCGACCAGGCCTTCCCCATGCCGGAGGGAGGTTTGCCGAACCTGCGGCGCGGGCGGTCGCCGGTTCGGCTCTGGGAGCGGCGCTGGTGGTCGGCGGGCCTGATTGCCGAACTTCGGCGAGGAGCCATCGAGGTGTTCCACGGGACCGACTTTGCCGTGCCGTATCTGCCCGTGTGCCCGACCGTGTTGACGATTCACGACCTGGCACCATGGAAGCTGCGGCGGTGGTATCCGGAGGCCAAGCGGATACGGAGGAGGACGCCGATCTTGCTGCGACTCGGTCTGGCGACGATGGTCGTCACGCCGACGGAAGCGATCCGGCGCGAAGCGATGGCGAAATTTCGGGTGCCGGGGGAGCGAATCGTCGCGGTGCCGCTGGCGGCGGCCGGCGTATTTCGCCCGATCGAGCGACGCCCGCGACCGGCGCCGTACTTTCTGCACGTCGGCGTGCTGGAGCCGAGGAAGAATCTGGGCGTGATCCTTGAGGCGTGGCGCGAAGTGAGGCGACGGCATTCGGTCGAATTGGTTCTGGTGGGGCGGCGGCGGAAAGATTTTCCCCCGCTCGGGCCGGAGCCGGGCCTGGTGCTGGCGGGCGAGATAGAGGACGAGCCGTTAGCGGCGCTCTACTCTCACGCGCTGGCTCTTCTCATGCCGAGTTTGTACGAGGGCTTCGGCCTGCCGGTCATCGAGGCGATGTGCTGCGGCGCTCCGGTCATAACGAGTCGGGACCCGGCGCTGGCAGAGGTGGCTGGAGAAGCGGGCATGCGGTTGGAGTTCACCGACGTGCCAGGGTGGATCGAGGCGTTGAGTCGTGCCGCGACTGATCCGGGCTGGCGAGCCGAACAGCGGCAGCGGTCGTTCGAGCGGGCGCGGGAATTCTCCTGGAGCCGGACCGCGCGAAGGATGCGCGAGGTTTACGAGGAGGCGAAGAGAAGGCTTGGCAAGTAGGCTGGCGGCTGTTCTGCTGACCCCGGAGGCTCCCTACCCCGCGGTCGGAGGCGGCCCGTTGCGCACGGCGGGATTGGTAGAATACTTGGCCCGACGTGCCGAGCTGGACGTTGTCGTATTTCGCGAAGCCGGGGCGCCGGATCCGCGTACGGGTCGGCTGCGGGAGCTGGCACGAAGAATCATCGTGATCGAGCTGCCAACCCACTCGCGCTCGCACCGGGCACGAGTGGGCAGGAACCTGGTCCGGCTCTTGCTGGGAGTGCCTCCGCTGGTGGACCGGTTCGCACGCTTCGAGCAACAGATTGCCGAACGCTTGGGCGAGAGCCGGTACGAGCTGGGCGTGGTGGAACATTTCTGTTGCGCCCCGTATGCGGCGCTGCTTGCCCGGCGGGTCAAGCGGCTGGTGCTCGATATGCACAACGTCGAGTCAGTTTGGCATGAACGTTGCTCGAAGATTGAGCCATGGCCTGTTTCGGTGGCGCATCGAAGGTTTGCCGAATGTTGCCGGCGTCTGGAGCGGCGTTGGCTGCCCAAATACTGGCGCTTGCTGGTCGCCTCCGAAGCGGATGCAAAACTGGTGCAGGCGATTGCGCCCGGGTTGAAAGCGTGCGTGTATCCTAACAGCATTCCGCATCGGCAGGCTCCGGTTCGGCATGAGGAGGAGGCGATCGCGTTTACCGGCAACATGGAGTATTTGCCGAATATAGCGGCGGTCCGGTATTTCGCCAGGGATGTATGGCCACGGCTGCGAGAGCGTTGGCCGCGGCTCGAGTGGTGGTTAGTGGGCAAGCGGCCGGAGGCGATCGAGCGGTACACCCGCGGGGTCGCCGGAACGAGAATCTGGGGTGAGGTGGAGGACGCGGTGCAGGTGCTGGCGCGAGCCAAGGCGGCCGTGGTTCCGCTCCAGGCGGGCAGCGGGACTCGCTTGAAGATTCTTGAAGCGTGGGCGGCTGCGACGCCCGTGGTTTCGACCTCGCTCGGAGCGGAGGGGTTGGCGGGGCTGGCGGGAGAGCACCTCGTGATTGCGGACACCCCCCAGGCTTTGCTCGAAGCCGTCTCGGCGCTGGTCGCGTCCCCAGCGTTGCGAAAAAGGATCGGGCAAGCCGGACGAGCGCTGTATGAGCGCGAGTACACGTGGGAGGCAGGCTGGAGGAGGCTCGAGCAGTGCCTGCCGCTTCCGCAGTTGTAACGAGTCTGTCGGAAGGTGGCAGGCTATACTGAAGGGAACGCGGGATGCGCTTGTCGGTGGACGCCCACGCAATCGGGCTGAATTTAACGGGGAACGAAGTCTATATTCGCAACCTGCTCCGGGGAATCGCGCGGCTGGGGCCGGCCGCGGAGGTTATCGCGTATGTCTCAGCCGAAGGGGCGCAGTCTCAGGTGCCGGCCGCCTTCCGGGTGCGGAAGGTTTCTGCCGTGCCGCACGTTCGGCTGGGGCTGGATCTACCGCTGAGGTTGCGTCAAGACAAGCCTGATGTGGTTCATGTGCAGTACACGGCGCCGATTGGATGTCCGGTCCCCGTCGTGGTCACCGTACACGATGTCAGTTTCATCGAGCATCCGGAGTTTTTCCGGCGGGCTCAGGCTCTGCAACTGCGGATCACAGTCGGAAGGACGGTGCGTCGAGCGGCGCGTGTTCTGGCGCCGAGTGAATTTTCCAAACGGGCGATCTTAAGGGCGTTCGGTCTTCCGGAGGAGCGCGTCGTTGTCGTGCCGAACGCGGTCTCCGATGAGTTCCGGCCAAGGCCGGCGGCTGCGGCGGCAGAGGAGATTCGGAGACGCTACGGAATTCCATCGCCGTTTCTTTTGACGGTGGGCGACCTTCAGCCGCGCAAGAACCACGAGGGTCTGATCCGTGCGTTCGCGGAGCTGATCCGGTGTGATCCGAAGCTGCCCCACCGGCTGGTGATCGTAGGTCAAGATGGCTGGTACGGGGCGCAGATACGGCGAATGGCGGCGCGCAGCGGCGTCGTCGATCGCATTCATTTTCCGGGATTCGTGCCGGATGAAGATTTGCGCCTTTTCTATGCGGCCTGCGAGGTGTTCGTGTTTCCGTCTCTGTATGAGGGTTTCGGGCTGCCGATTTTGGAGGCGATGGCCTGCGGGCGCGCCGTAGCGTGCTCGAACACGACGGCGATGCGGGAGGTGGCCGACGCGGCGGCAGTGCTCTTTGATCCGCGCGATCTGGGGCAGATGATGCGGGCGATCCGGGACCTGATCGCCGATCCGGAGCTGAGGGCGCGGCGCGAGCGGTTGGGGCTCGACTGGGCCGGTCGCTTCAGTTGGGACAGGACGGCTGATAAGACCTTCGAAGTGTACTGGGCTGTTGCGACGGCGCGGGCGCGGAACCGGGCGGTCAAGGTGCCGAGCGTCGTACACTCGTGATCATGGGTCAGTTCGCCGCTGCTGTGCTGCTGGCTCTGGCGGCCGGCAGCGCCCCGCAAACGGTTCCCTTTGCCGAGGATGAGGTCCTGAATTACAGCGTGAACTGGCCGAGCGGGCTCAGCCTGGGCGAGTGCGAGATGTCGGCGAAGATGACGCGCGACGCGCAAGGGGCAGCGGTTCAGTGGCGTTTTGAGTTTCGTCTGGACGCGGCAGTGCCCGGTTATGCGGTACGGGATCATTTCGTATCGATTGCGACGCCCGCGCTGTGTTCGCTGCGGCTGGAAAAGTCTGCGATGCACGGCCGGAGGACAGCAAAGGAGACGACCGTTTTTGACATCGGGGCGGGGATCGCGCACCGCGAGACAGCCGGAGGCGGCAAATCGGAGATCCCGATCGGACAGTGCCCGCGCGACGCGCTGACCTTTCTTTACTTTCTGCGGGCGGAGTTAAGCCAGGGTCGGCTGCCGCCGCCGCAGAAAGTCTTCCTCGGCGCCGAGTATGAGATTCGCCTGCGTTACTTAGGCACCAAGCAAGTTCGGCTTGACGACACGATTCAGACGGCGGATCAGATATCGGCGCAGGTGAAAGGCCCGGTTGCCGAGCACACGTTCGAGCTTCTGATCGGGCAAGAGGAGGCGCGGCGGCCGCTGCGCATCACGGTCCGGCTCGAGCTGGGGAGTTTCAGCATGGACCTTTTGCCGTGACCGATGCGGTTGGCGCTGTTTTCGCCTTTTCCACCGGCAAGAAGCGGGATCGCCGATTACACGGCGGCATTGCTGGAGCCGCTGAGCCGGCGGGCCGAGGTGGAAGTGTTTGCCGATTCGGCGGCGGGCTTTGTGTCCTCCCGTTTTGACGCGTTGCTTTACCAGGTCGGCAACAACATCCACCACGCGCTAGCGTACGAAATGGCACTCGAGCATCCCGGCGTGGTGGTGCTGCATGAGGCCAACTTGCACCACTTGGTAGCGGAGATGACGATCGGCCGCAACGACTGGGACGGCTATCTTGAGGCGGTCGCCTATGAGGGTGGTGAGGCGGCTCTCGCACACGCTCAACGCGTCCGCGCGCTGGAGACGGGGCCCGATTACGAGGGCCTGCCGATGCTGCGGCGGATCTTGGAACGGGCGAAGGCGGTGATTGTTCACAGCCGGTTCGTCGAGGAGAAAGTGCGAGCGGCGGGGTTCAAGGGACCGATAGGGCGAATTCCCCACGGCGCATGGCTTGCTGACGGGGATCGCGCGGGGTACCGGCAACGGCTCGGCTTGGCCGAGGACGTACCGTTGCTCGGGATTTTCGGATTTCTGAAACCGTATAAACGAATCGCGGAATCGCTTCGAGCATTCCGGCGACTCCTGCGATTGGAACCGCAGGCGAAGCTGATTCTCGTCGGGGAGCCTCATTCGGAGCTGTTTCTGAACGAGCTGATCGAATCGCTTGAGCTCGAGTGGGCGGTGCGGAGGTTCGGATTCGCTCCAGAGGAGGACTTCGTGGGGCTTCTGGCCGCCTGCGACATTGTATTGAACCTGCGCTTTCCGACGGTCGGTGAGACATCGGGCACGCTCCAGCGGGCGCTGGGTCTGGGCAAGGCGGTCATCGTCTCCGACGTTGGGGCGTTCCGGGAATTGCCGGACGATGTGTGTTTGAAGGTCGGAGTCGGCCCATACGAGGAAGACGAGCTGTTCGAGTATTTGAATCTTTTGGTTTCCCGGCCGGAGATCCGCAGAGAGCTGGGTCGGAGGGCACGGCGGTGGGTCGAGCAAGAGTGTTCCTGGGACCGCGTCGCCGACTTGTACGTTGGGTTCCTCGAAGCCGTAGTGCGTGGGGAGCCATGGCGTGCTCCCGAGACCGCAGGAGAGCAAAAGGGGCCGCCGATTGAGGAGCCTTCCAAGCGGATCCGACGGGAAGACGTAGTAAGCTGGACGGGCCAAAACGAGTATGTCCAAAAGCACTTGGACCGGCTGGAGATGACACTGGCTTTTACGCCGCCCGGCGGACCCGGGGATCGCATCCTCGAGATGGGGACGTACATGCAAATCACGCCCGCACTCCAGACTCGGCTTGGCTACGGGGAAGTGTGTGGCTGCTATTACGGGCCCGCAGGCCGGAGCGAAATCAAGGAGGCGGTCTCGGCGGAGGGCGAACGCTTTGCCTGCCGCATCGATCTTTTCGATGCGGAACGCGATCCGTTTCCTTACCCGGATGGGTATTTCGCTACCGTTTTGTGTTGCGAGCTGATCGAGCACCTGGCCGAAGATCCGATGCACATGATGGCGGAGATCAACCGGGTGCTGCGAACGGGCGGGCACCTGGTGCTGACGACTCCGAACGTAACTTCCCTGCGGGCGATAGCGGCCATCTTACAGGGTTACCATCCGGGCTTTTACCCTGCCTATCTGAAGCCTGAGGCGCGTATGGAGCGAGAGGCGCGGCACCATCGGGAGTATGCACCCCGCGAAGTGGCCAGGTTGTTGGTGGACTCCGGGTTCGAAATCGTTCGATTGGAGACTGGGCCCTACCGCGAGGCGCCGCGTCCTGAGCTCGTTTGGGTAGAGCACTTGCTGGAGCGCTACGGGCTGCCGAAACAGTGGCGTGGTGATGCCATCTACGCCGTGGCCCGAAAGATCGGTCCGGTGGTGAAGCGCTATCCGGAGTGGCTGTACAGCTAAATGGGCGCTCGGTATTTAGAGCCGCGAGGGAAGCTGGAGTCCGCCGGCCGGCACCTGTCGGTTCGCTTCCTGCTCGAAAATGCCTCCGAACGCCCTTGGCCGGCGGAGGCCGGTTTGTGCCTCGGCTGGCAGCTTTTCGATGCGGAGACGGGGCTGTTCCTGGCGGAGGGGCGGTGGAAGCGGCTCGAGAAAGAGCTTGAGGCCGGCGCCCGGGCCGAAGAGCAAATTGAGATCGAGTTGCCGCAGGAGTCCGGCCGGTACCACGTCTACGTGTCGCTGCTCGATCCTCAAACAGGTTGGTTCTACCAACGGGGATGGCCGTTGCTGCTGGTGGAGGCGGAGGTCGAGGCAGGCCGGGGGCAGGTGAATGGAATCCGGATGACGACTCTTCGCCGACTGGTCTGGACACGGAGGCTGCGCTCGCTCGATAAGGCGATTGCGGGCCCTTCCCTGGCGATCTGGGGCAACCGGGGATTGATCCGTTCGATGGTGTGGCGGGACTTGGCGGCGCGCTACCGGGGCTCGATCGGTGACGTGGCCTGGTCGGTTTTAAGTCCCGTGCTGTTGATGGCTACCTACTATTTCGTCTTTGGCGTTGTGCTGCGGGCGCGGTTCGAGGGCGACCCGAGCCGGTCCGGCTTCGCCCTGTACTTTCTTGCTGGCATGCTGCCGTGGCTGGCGTTTGCCGAAGCCGCAGGGCGCGCACCATCCGTTGTGCTCGAATACAGGAACTTCGTAAAGAAGCTGGTCTTTCCGGTGGAGATCCTCCCGGTGAACCTCACCGTAGCGGGGTTGGTAACGCAGGCCCTCGCGCTCGGCTGCTTTTTAATTTTCTTGGCAGCGGTCCGCGGCGCGCTGCCGTGGACGGCGCTTTGGCTTCCCGTGCTCGTCGTTCCGCAGTTCCTGTTCACGCTGGGGCTGGCCTGGTTTCTGGCGGCGCTAGGTGTTTTCGTGCGCGATCTTGGCCAGGTCATGGGCTACCTCCTGACTCTCTGGTTCTTCTTGACGCCGATCTGTTATCCGGAGGCGTCCTTGCCTGCGGCGATTTTGCCGCTGCTTGAGAAGAATCCGCTGTTCATGTTGGTGCGTGGCTTCCGCCGGGTGTTGCTCGAGGGGGCAGCGCCGGATTGGGGAGCGCTGCTTCGCCTCTGGCTGATTGGCGCCGGGGTTTGCCTTTTGGGCCATCTCTGGTTCAGCAAGCTGCGGAAGAGCTTTGCGGATGTGATTTGAGCGGCCGCAATCGGCTGCGGGATTGCCGGTGATAATCAGGAAGGCAAAAGCCGGCGCAAGCGGGGGTAGGCCTGGCGGGCGAAATCCAGCGCCAGCCTGGTGGCTGAGTCAAAGTCGTCGCCGATCACAGGCACGGTGATGCGCACCAGGGCGGTTTCGGTGCGGTTGTGGCGGATGGCGTCCGTAACCAGGTAAAGCTTAGCGGCATATTCACTGGCAATCACACGGTCGCGCGACTGGTACCAATAGAGCACCACATTTTTCGCGTCGCCTTTCCCAATTACGTAACGATTGACGCGGATCGGCTCGGAGCGCCCCGGCAGCTCGATGGCGAGGATGGTGGAATTGAGCGGGTACCACCCGGCGCCGGGAAGGCAGTTCTTCGGCGAGTGGGGATTGACGCCGGTCCGCTGAGATTTAAAGTAGGCAACGAAGAAGAAGAGTGCCGCGGGGGCGCCCGTACTACGGTAAGTCCGCGAGAGGACCTCGTCGGCGCGAAGGACCTGCCGGGTGGCCTCATCCAGCGCGCTTTCTCCGCTCTGAACCCAGTCACCCAGTGTGGCGGGAAACTCGTCGAGAGGCCGATGAGGCGGGACAAATTCCTGACGCGAGAAGCCGTAGACCATCAGAATGTGGAGCAGCAGCACGGCGGAAAGAACCCGCGAGGCCGGTGAGTTCAGGGAAGGAAGGTATCGCTTAACGACGTTTCGTAACACGGTTGTAGACTCCGTTCACGACGAGATGGGTCAGCACGAGGGTGGCGAGCGAGACCAGGAAGACGATCCAGCCCTCGACGCTGTGGAAGAATCCCTGGGCGAGGGCGGTGTCGTATTCGCTGATGATGCCGGTGATGGTAACGCGGCCTGCATTCGCCAGGATCGCGATGGGAACGCTGGCGCCGAGCAGGACCGCACGCATCCATGGCTTGCCGTCGAAGAAGTAGGCGTAGACCAGCGCCAGAAAGGATAGTGACATCAAGGAGCGGATGCCGCTGCACGCCTCGACGACGTTGAGGCGCTGGCTGGCGAGTTCAAGGATATTGCCCTCGCGCAGCACGGGGATTCCCAGGGAAGCCAGGCTGATTTCAGCGAGCTGGCTGGCGAGAATCTGGAGTGGAAAGGCGATCTGGTTGAAGATCACGCGCGGCAGAGGAATCATGAAGGCAAGCAAGAAAAGAGGAAAGGCGAGGATGCGAAGTACGGGCAAGCCGCACAAAAGCAGAATGGCCCCCACGAGCGTGATCAAGAAAGCGCTGCGAGTGAGGAAGAGTTCCGCGCCCAACGTACCGATGAGCATTTGTATGGAGCCGTACACTACCAAGGGCAGTCCCCACCAGTTTGTGCTGGACGACGTGGCCCGGAGGCGTTCCCGGCGGCTCCAGGCGATATAGGCGGCGACGAACGGGACGAAGAGGCCGTGGCCCATATCCGGGTCGGAGAGCCACTGCCGAATCAGCCTGTCGAGTACGGGGGCATAAGCAACCAGCAGGAGCAGGGGGAACCACAGAATCGAGGGCCAGCGAAACGCGCTTGTATCAGTGGGGGTCGGTTGACGCTCCGCTGGAAATCCGCCGTACGCCATAAATCCGAATACTTTCAGTATACGGTGGTTCGGGTGGCACTCCGGGCCGGGCCGGATCGGGCTTGCCCGGAATCTCGTGCGCCAGGCATACCTGAAGCGCAAGGAGGAGCAGAGCAAGCCGAGCGCCGGCACACCTCAGCCTCCCCGCCTGAAACGCTGAAACGAGGGCGACAGGGCTTACCGGCGTTTCCAGGCCATGTTGCGGCGGCCGCGCAGGGCGTAGTAAAGGCCGGGAAGCACCGCAGCGTTAATCATAACGAAATAGAATGGGAGCCGCAGAAGGCGTGGTGTGTTGGACAGAAGCGCCGCGACGAGCGCAGCAAAGTAAAAAGCAAGCTGAGCGATCAGCGTGACCTGGTAAACAGGCTGCGAGGACAGAAGGACGCTACTTGCGAACAATGATAGGAGAGCGAAGGGGACCAACAAGCGTGCCATCTTGTGAGAGAGGAAAAAGAAAACAGGGAGGAGCCGAGGTGGCCAGATGAGAGCGGGCAGTTCGCGGAGCTGCTGAAAATTACCGGCCATGACGCGGATGCGACGACTGAAGCCCTGCATCTCGTGCGCCTCTTCCCAGGCTACGGCGCGAGTCTCATAGCAGACACGATAGCCCCGCCGCAGGATGCGGACCGGGATGACGTAATCGTCGTTAATCACGGAGGGTTCCGGGTAGGGATAAAGCTCTTTGCGAATGGCGTAGAGTGCGCCGTGCGCCCCGATAATCGAGTCCAAATCCGATTCCAGCCTTTTCAGCAAGGTTTCGTATTTCCAATAGAGGTCCTCTTGTTGGCCGAGCTGGGAGGCTCGAGAGTTCCGGATTCGGTAGAGGCCGCTGACGGCGCCAACCCGGGGATCGGCGAAGCAGGCGACGAGTTGGCGCAAGGCGTCAGGCTCCAGCATACTGGCGGCATCGGTGAGGACCACGATCTCGCCGCGCAGGGTCGGCACGGCGTCGTTGAGCGCGGCGGTCTTTCCCCGATTGGCCGGGAAGGCGAGAAGACGCACGCGTCCGGAGGAGGTAAAGCGGGCCACAAGG
>Ga0308392_1000423_pt1 | contig 17783 bp, 19 predicted proteins | sample Hotspr20Samplem2_FD_202361 | JGI IMG/M metagenome (GOLD analysis project Ga0308392, IMG submission 202361) | Hot spring phototrophic mat microbial communities from Octopus Spring, Yellowstone National Park, Wyoming, United States - 20050624_m2 ... | reverse complement strand
TCGCGGAGCCGGTGTTCACGCCGGCGCAGGTGGAGACGTCGCAGGCGTATGTGGAGATGGGCAGTGTGCGCGGGGCGGCGAAGCGGCGGTGTTGTTCGGAGCAGACCATTCGCCGTCATCTGGCGAACGCTCGTCGGCGGGTTGGTGCGCAGAACGTGGCGCAGTTAGTGTATATCGCGTGCGCGGCTGGGGTATTAACTCCCGTGTATACCAAAAATTGGTCAAAAAAATGGCAAAAATTGGGTATTGACGCGGGGGGGGGACGGTGTAGAATAAGGGTAGAATACTCTCAAAGGAGGAGGTTGCCAAAATGCGTCGTACAATGGCTTTGTTGTGGATACCCGTGACGGCGATGATGCTGGTGGCATGGTCTGTCACGTACACCAGCCTTTTCACAAGGGAGGTCATGGCTTGCCCAGACCATGCTGGCTGCGGTGGAGACGGTCGGGTTGTCCCTTTAGACGCAGCCTACATTCCCCCTCAAGAGAACCCTCCATCCGCACGCGTGCTTTACGAGTATAAGTGCTCTGCGCAACATGTAGCTAAGTGCCAGAGCCAGGCTTGCACGAATGGTTTCGGGACGGTAGGAGGGGTACCGTTTTTGAGCAAGAAGTTTGTTTCTGACAATGTGCCCTACCCTCGCTGCGTGCCAACAGGGCAACCGTAAGACAAGTGCTACTACTTTCCTCAACGGTGCGGAACGTTCTACTATTTCTTATTCAATAACTGTGTCACGCAAGTGTACTCGAAGCCAGGTTACCTCGAAAAGTGCGCATAGCCATCGTGGGCGCACTGTGGGAGGGGGCTATGGTTAATGTCTGCAAGAGGTTGAAGCTGGCTGTGGCGGCTTGTGCCGTCGCAGCCAGTGCAGCCTGTTTTTCACCGAGGCAGAGGATCTCGCAGAACCCGGTAGCGCCTTGCGAAGAGAAGCCACTCTGCGAGGTCGCGAAATTCTGTGCCTATCCGCGGCAGGGTACTCCGGCAAGCCGTCTCATCGAGTTTGCTGATGCGGCTTCGCGGTCCATTCGGACGATTCAGGCGCACGTTTCTGTTACCGAGAATCTTTTCGAGCCCGCCGGCGAAGACTCTTGTCGGGTAACAACACAACGAAACACGGTTCGATGGATACTCGACCTCGAAAGGCGCCGGTACCACCTTAAGCGATTGGACGGAGACGGCACATACGTAGAGGGAACGTGCGGCACCGATAGTTGTGTACTTCTTCGGCGACATCGAGAGGGTAAGATACGATTCGGTGCGGTCATTACCAGGTCTTCAGACCAAGACATCAGAGACTCTGTGGTCGAAGAGGAGACCACAGTGTGGTGGTTAGGGTTCTTAACACTCCATCGCGAAGCCACGATGGCTAGCGTTCCGAATCTCGGCGAAAAAAGGCTCAATTTGTGGCATGGCGACGTGCCCGAAGTGGCATCTGTTGCCAAGGTAGAGTCCGTCGGTGAAGCTCAACTGCCGCCATTTGGTGTCTGCCGGGTAGCGTATGTAGCCTTCAAGCAGCCCGAGATGCGCGACGGGGAGATGTGGATATGGCTGGCTCCACAGAACGGATGGCGTGCGGTAAGAAGCGAAATTTATGTGAAGAGTACAGGGGCACTTCTGGTCAATGAAGTATTGCGCGTCAACCGACATGGCGACGTGTATGTTCCCGTCCAGATGCGACAAACCGTGTATGCCCCGACACCGACCCAGCAAGAAGCGCCGCTGAGTCAGAAGCGCGTTCGTGCCGTTATCCGGCGCGATATCCAGCTCGAACGGGTAACGGTGAACGAGCCTCTCAAGGAGTCTGCATTCGACTTTGTTGTGCCTATGGGGACGCTGGTTGAGGACAGACTGCAAGGCAAGAATTACTTGAAGCAGATAGCACGCCCCGTGTGGTTGCCGTGGGCAGTATTTGGTGCGGCTGTTTTCGTGGCTTTCTACATCTTCTGGCGACTGCATCGGCTGCTCTCACACCGACGACCTAGTTGACGAGGTATGACAGGTGAAGGCGGTAGGTCCCGAAGTGCATCAAGGACAGACCTTGCGCCTGGCAGCTTGGGAGATTATCATCTGGTCGGTTCTTTTCTTTTACATCGTGTCTCCGTTTCACCCATATCTTTGGAGCATCTTTCCGGGCATGCACGAGGGTTTCCGCGCCGCTACGGTCGATTTCTTTGGCACGGAGCTGTATTTTCTGAACTACACGATGCTCGCTGCGCTTGTGCTCAGCCTGCTCGCGGTAGCGTTTCGCGCCTGGCAGGCGCGTGCGGTATCGGGAGTGCCCGTGATGGCAATCTTGTTCGCTACGCTCTTTGCCTCACTGTATCTTCTCGACTTCTTCCTGTCGCGTGCACCAGTTTATCCGTATGCCAAACTATCCATCGTGCTTCTGCCGTTGGTTATCTGGCTGTTTGTTCTCCTCTTCGCAGACCAGCAGTCGGCACTGCGTTTGCTGAAGGTAACCGCGCTGTTCATCGTCATTCAAAGTATATACGGGATAACTTATTATGTAACAGGTACGGAACAGTTCTACACTCCCCGGTTTGGAGCGCGAACAGGTGGGACGCTCGAATCACCGAATAGCTTATACCCTGTAGCGCTCATGGGAGTACCCCTCCTGTGGTGCCTGGCGAGGGGTGCCAGCTCGTACTGGGAGGCAAGGCTGTGGTACGCAGGCTTGGGAACTGCTTTCGTGGCTTTGATATTGACTTACACTCGAACGGGCTGGCTTGCAGTGGTTCCCATCTTGCTCTGGCTCGCCTTTCATCCGCGCTCTGGCACTTCCACCACAGCAGCCAAGCGTATCGTTGTGCTAGTCAGTATCGCGCTTCTTATCGCAACGGTCTTCGTCAGGACAAGAGGGAACTACCTCGGTAATCCAGATGACCGGTCGTTTTATGGGCGGTTCGCCATTTGGAAGGTAGCGTTAAAAGTGTGCGCTCTTCATCCGTGGTTGGGAAACGGATTGGACACGTACCCGTGGCTGCAGTGGCGGATGATGACCAGCGAGCTAAGGTCTTTCGACCCGGGTAACGAAGAGGCTAAAAACCTGTTCCTGACCCTGTTTGCCGAGCTGGGTGCCTTAGGGCTTGTTCTGTTTCTTGCCGCGATATTCAGCTATCTCGCTCTCACGCGGTCTCGACCGGCACAGATGGAATGCGATACGTTCAGGTTTGCCGCCGTGGGGTGCTACATGGCGGTTGTTTCCGTTCTGTTGGCAGGTCTGGGGGATACACCTATATTGCACTTCAGGCGTCTCGCTCCTTCCCTTGTTTTTGCGGTTGCGGTGGCAGCGGGCACAGTGATAGCGATGGGGTCTATTTCCATGCTTGCCCCAGATGCTCGCAGCAAGCAGCGGGTGTCAGCAGTCCGAATTGCTTCGCGAGCGCTCACGTTCGCCGTGATGTTGACGCTCCTCTCCATACTACTAACCCCTCTTGTGGCAGGCTACCTTTGGTTTCTCCAGCACCGAACTGGTATCTCAACCTACCGCACCCTCGCGCCGCCGCGCCCCCTGTTCACCCCGCTGACCGAAATTGCCGAACCGATGCGCGATGCCCTCGTCGCCTCCGAAGACGGCTATTTCTACCAACATCACGGTGTGGACTGGCAGGCTCTGCACCGCGCCCTGCGCGTCAACATCCGAAACCTCGCCTTCAAACAGGGCGGCTCCACCATCACCATGCAGACCGCGCGCTACCTGTTTCTGGGCAGAGAGAAGACCCTCTCGCGCAAAGTGGCGGAAATCCTGCTGGCACTGGAGATGGAGAAGCATCTGTCCAAAGAGCGCATACTGGAGTTGTATCTGAACAGTGCCCGTTTTGGTTTGGGGGCGGAGGACATCGGCACGGCGTGTCGGGTGTATTTTGGAAAATCTCCGAAGGAGTTGACGCTGGGTGAGGCGGCGTTTCTGGCGGGGGTGTTGCCCGAGCCGCCGCGCGTGCGGTCGGAGTTGACGTTGGAGAAGGTGTATCGTTGCCAGCGCAGGGCGTTGAGCCGTTTGGCGCATTTCTTCCCGATGAGGTATTCGTCACAGCAGATAGCGCAAGCGATGCAGGAGCGCCTGGTGTTTGTGTGGGAGAGGTGATTCAGGACTGAGAGGAGGTCTTTCCGATGCAACGCAAAGGCTTCACCTTGATTGAGATTCTGGTGGTCATCGCCATTCTGGCGGTGCTGGTGGCGTTGCTGTTTCCCGTCTTCTTCCGCGCACGCGAGGCAGCGCGCAAGACCACCTGCGCCTCCAACGTGCGCCAGCTGGCACAGGCATGGGTGATGTATGCGCAGGACTGGGATGACTGCACGCCCGGCGGAGCATACACCCGTTTCGCGGACAAATACACAGGCAGAAGTCCTGACGGCAAGCGCTACACCGCCTTGTGGGGTCTGCGCCCCTACATCCGCAGTGAGGAGATATTCGTGTGCCCGACGCAGTTGGGCTGGGACTTCAGCACCACCAATCCGTTGCTGGACACGCACCGCCCGCGTCGCGGCAGTTACACCTCCAATTACGACGTGATGGACATCCCGATGGCGGCGATCGAGCGGGTGTCGGAGTTGATTGTGTTCGCGGACAGCTACAATCCGTGGATGGACTGTATCCACGACTGCTCGAACTGCACGGGCGGGTGCAGCAGTTTCGTGTGGGACCGGATTGGCAGGGGCTGTTATCAGGGCGACTGCACGAAGCGTACGGACTGGCACGGCGGGGGTATCAACATGGTGTTTGCGGATGGTCATGCCCGTTGGGCGCCGCTGGGTGGCATCTACTACCGCAACTGGAAACGGGATATGCCCGAGTGGCATCCGAACTGGAACAAGCCCATCACGCAGGACTGGTAGGCGCGCTTACTGCGGCGCGGCCGGTTCGGCTGCTGCCTGCTTCTGGTAGTTCTCCACCTGTTCCAGCAGCAGGCGCATTTTGCGGGCGTGTGTCTCGGCGAGGAAGGGGTATCTTTCTACCAGCCGTACCGCCAGCGCGTAGAACCGTTCGCCGTTCGCTTTGAACTCCTGCGCCACGCGCTGCAGCAACAGCATGAGCTGCTCTGGGGCAATGCAGGGCTTCTCTGATTCGTCCAGCTCCTGAAACAGGCGCAACATGCGCAGGGTCAGCGTGTTGAGAGTGAGTTCGTGGTAGACGCCAGTAATAGCGACGTATAACTCCTGTTCGTTATCATCGCGGATGGGCAGGTTGACGTACTGTTGCAGGGCGTCGCGGTGGGTGCGCAGGGAGTAGGGTTCGGCAATCCAGCGGTAAAGGGCATCCTGCACCTCCTGCGGAGTGAGTATCTTCGCCTCATGCGCCTTCAGCCAGCCGTCGATGATGGACTCGATGTAGGCGTTCCATGCGGCGTTGTCCAGCGCCTCCACCACGAGGCGGCGCAGGATGTCACGGCGACGCGACTCCTCGCGCGTGCGCTCGCGGAACACCTCCCAGCGCTTGAACAGAAAGTAAGTGCCTGCCGCACTTCCTGCCCCGATGATTGCCCCAACAATCAGCGAACTATCCATGCTGTCCTTCTGATCGTGACTCCCTACCGCAAAAACTCTCTTTCCACCCATTCGCGGTTTTCGGGCAGTACGCGACCACCCAGCTGCATATCTACCACCACGCCACCCAGCCGTTGCGCAAGGTAGAAGGCGATGTCCATCGCCTGCCGGATGGTCTCGACTCGCCGGTCCTCGCGTGCCCGCACCGCAATCAGCATCACGCCCGGGCTTTGCGGCGAGCCAACGTCCACCCATACGGTTCCCTCTGCATTGGCGGCAATGAACCCTTCCTCGGTGACTTCTAGGCCGATGGCTTGTAAAGCACCCTCTACCTCTTCGCGGATCCAAGCGGTATCTTCGTCTTCGGGTTCAATCATCAGGTCATACATCAGTAGTCCACCGGACGCAAATAGTAGTCATTGATCGACGTGGTGGAGAGCATGGCGGTGGTCGGCAGGTGACGTTTCCAGTGTGTGCTCTCCAGCCGTGCTTTGACCAGAAGTATCTTCTCGCGCGGATAGCCCATCTCCTCAATCTGCTCCACGCGATACCCGCGCAGCAGGAAGTATAATATCTGGTCGGCAAGGTGATAGGAGATGCCAAGGTCGTCCTCGTCCGTCTGCCCGACAATCAGGTCGGCAGAGGCGGGCTTGGACACAATCACCTCTGGCACACCCAGATACCGCGCCAGCTGCCACACCTGCGTCTTGAACAGGTCACCCAACGGGTTAATGGGGGGCGAGTCGTCCGCATGCCATGTGAAGTAGCCAAACAGCCGCTCCGTCTTATTGCCCGTACCGACAGGGAGGGCGTTCAGCTTCGCGGAGAGGTCAAACAGCACAATCATGCGCATTCGCGCCATCACGTTGCCGCGCCGTCTGCCGTCGGCATCAGGTTCGTACTGCAGGTAGCCGTCCACGGCAGGCGTGATGTCTATCGTGCGCGAGTGGATGCCCAGCTGGTCGATCACTAGCTGGGCGTGCTCGAGGCTTTCGGGGCTGCTAGTGCGGTAGGGCATGCGGATGCCCCACACGTTCTCTGGTCCCAGCGCGCGGGCGCACAGAAAAGCGGTGACTGAGGAGTCCACTCCCCCAGACAATCCCACCACGGCGCGATGGAACCCCCGTCGGCGTATCATCTCGTCGCGCAGGAACTCCACCAACCACTCGGCGACCAGCGGCTCATGGATGCGTAGCAGGTTCTCGGCGTTGTGTGTATGCGGTGGGGCTTGGATGACTTCCAGTTTGCTCATTGTCGGTACCTCGCATGTTGCTCTGCGGCGATTTCCTGCATCTCTATCAGCAGGTCTGCCAGTCCCGCCTCTAGGTCGGCAAGCAGGGGGGCATTCGCCCGTGCGATGGCTATCTCTTCGGTATCGATGGTGGCGGTAATCATGGACTCCCTCATGACAGGCGCAGACACCACCACCTGCCCGAAGGGGTTCACCACCATCGAGTTCCCGACGAAGCCCTTGCCTCCCTCAAAGCCCACCAGGCTGGCGTTCACCACCCACACTCCATGCTCTTCCGCCATGTTACACAGCAGCTGCTGCCACTTCATGGCGTTGCCCACGCTCTCACCGTGAAAGCCCCTGCCGGGTGAGGCGGCAATCACGTAAAACAGCTCGGCTCCCTTCAATGCGGCGATGGCTCCCGTAATCGAGTGCCACACATCTTCACAGATTAATACGGTGGCGGGACCGAATCGCGTGGGGAATACCTCAATGTTACGCCCTCGCGCCACAAAACGCTTCTCCTGAAACACGCCATACGTGGGCAGGAAGAACTTTCGGTGCGTGTGTACCATTCGGCACTCTTCTGGCTGACTGGTCAGCGTGAGATAAAGCGCCGAGTTGTAGTACTTCCCCTGCCACAACTCGTAAAAGCCCAGCACCACGTCCAGCGGCTCAGTGCGTGCGAAGGGCAGGTAACGCCGCATCAGCTCCTCCCCGATTTGTTCGCGAGTCCGCGCGGACTCGCGCACCCCGCCTTCCAGAAAGTATCCCGAAGTGATGGTTTCGGGAAATACTACCACATCGGCTGGCAGACCCTCTTGCACAATCTGGCGCAGGATGTCGGCAACTCGGTCCAGATTGTGCTCCACATCGCCCTTGCGCGGCTTAAATTGTACGGCTACCACACGGATTTTCATGTTGGCGTGAAGATTACTCCGTTACGCAAAGAGTATCCCATATCGTCTGCGAAGTTGTCAACGGTTTTCAGAGGTGATCGATAAGCAGAACATCCGTCTGCGGGCAGTGGCGGGCAGCCCCCAGCCAAGCCTCCTACAAAGGCGGCGCGCCTGCCACAGCGGGCTTTGTCCCTGTGCTGCCTGCGGCTCTTAGTTGCTAATCGGCGTTTCACGACCAGTCTCCCACTGTCTGCACTTCCTCCTCCAGCAATACGCCGAACTTTTCAAAAACCATCTGCTGGACCAAGTCTGCCAGTCGGCGGATGTCGGCCGCGGTAGCACCTCCGGCATTGATGAGAAAGTTCGCGTGTCGCACCGACACAATCGCCCCTCCGACACGAGTGCCTTTCAACCCAGCTTCCGCAATCAGGAAGCCTGCGGGCACGACGCCAGCCTGTTGCAGTGGCGCGGGCAATCTGGGCAGCCTTTGGGCTAGCTCGGCATCAAAGACGTTTTTGAAGAAGCTGCCAGCGGAGGGGTTCGGGGGTTGTCGTTCGGTGCGCCAGCGTTGCAGCTCGCGTGCCTTCGCGAAAATCTGACGCCGGTCGCCTCGCCGTAGGCGCAGGGTTACTGCCAGTATCGCCGCGCGGGGGGGGTCCGGACGGCGCAGGATGCTGTCGCGGTAGGAGAACTGCATCCACTCTTTTGTCACCCGCTGGCGTTCGCCCTCTACCACCACGTCTATCGTCTCCACGAGGTCGCCGATGTTTTCGCGGAACGCCCCCGCGTTGGAGATGAGCGCACCACCCACCGTGCCCGGAATACCCACGGCGAACTCCAGCCCGGACAGTCCTGCCTGCGCGGCTTTGAGAAACAGCAACTGAAACGGTGCGCCCGACTCTGAAAAGGTGATTTCTCCCACCTCGATGCAGCGACAGCAGTTGTATACCACCAGTCCCCGGATGCCTTTATCGCTGACCAGCAGGTTGCTACCCAGTCCCAGGATGAAGGTGGGCACGCGGAGCTGATGCGCAGTGATGACCACCTGTGCGAACTCTTCGATGTTGGTCGCCCTGTAGAAAAGGTCGGCGGGACCGCCCACGCGCAAGGTAGTATAGTTCTTTAGAGGTTCATTCAATCGCAGGTGAGAGGGAACGGGAACCGCCTGCATCAGGCGATGCAGAGCCTCAGACAGCGGCGTTTGCTGGCGCGGTGTGGTCACAAGTTTCGTCTGCCACCGAAGGAATAAAATGGCGGAGAGGGCGGGATTCGAACCCGCGACCCAGCTCTTCGCCGGGTACCCGCTTTCGAGGCGGGCGCACTAGGCCACTATGCGACCTCTCCGCCGTTAAATATACAGCATTTTGGGCGAGGAATCAAGGCGATCGGGGACGCGACCTGTGCTATTGTCGCCGCAGGCTTTAGAGTGCGCTACGCGGCAGGGATTAGAGCCGTTCCCAGATGCGCTGGCACAGCGGCAGGAAATCGCACTCCTCGCAGTGCGGGATACGTTTGGGTTCCAGGTACTCGAAGTCGCGGGAGACGATTTCTTCTCCCAGAAGGCGAATGTCTTCGCGAAACTCCGCGAGTTCCTCGTCGGTGAGGCTGGCGCTGGCAAACGCACCCGTCTGCAGCGCGACGATGGTGGCTATAATGCGACGGTCGGGGTAGAGCTGCTTCAACAGCAGCTGGTAACAGCACATCGCGAGGTCATCATGCACCTCTTCGGGGGCGACGTCGGTGCGCCAGCTTTTGTAGTCGATAATCTCCAGTGTGCCGTCGGGGTGTTCGTCCACGCGGTCCACACGCCCTACCAGCGCGAACCTGCCCATGTCCATGCGCAACAACCGCTCTTGCATCAACAAGCGCGGGCGCTTTTCAGGGGGTGTTTGCTTCAGGCTCTTCTGTGCGCGTGCGTGATACTGCTCCAGTAACGCCGCCGCTACCTGCTGGAACTGCTGCTCCTCGTGCGGCGACTCGTAACCTGCCGTTACCCACTGTTGCTGCATCACCTGTTGCAGCTGCTCAACCGTTACGGCTTCCACTCCGCCCGAGGCGTGCAGGTGTTGCAACACCGCGTGCAAGGTGGTGCCAAAGGAGTACTCGCGCTTCGCCCGCATGTAGAATTTGCCACGCGGGTTGAGATAGGTGTGGTAATACTTTACCTCGCACAGTAGGTAGGTTCGGATACGACTGGGACTGAGTACCGGCTTGCGTGCCATCGTTACACCGCCATCACAGCCGAGACCACATCTTTCAGCGTGCCTCGTTCCCGCAGTGAATGCACAGCCCTGTCGACAGCCCGCGTGGCTCCCGTGAGTAAGACCGTTTTACTGTCTCCGCTTTCCGAGATAATCTCTGTATGCACCTCTCTGGGAAGGTCGGCCATCTTTTCGTCGGGGGTGACGCGGACGATGGCGATAGTGCGGAGTTCGCGCGCGGTATACGGATACGCTTCTACCTGCACCACCTGCTGCAGGCGGGCAAGGGTGCGCAGGAGTGTCTCCTTTTTGCGCTCGGTGGCGTGGAAGCTGAGCACAATCGTGCTGTGCGCCTCCAGCAATCCCGCTGCGCTGCTGCCCAGCGTGGTATCCACCGAAACGCCGCGGCTGGAAAACACCGAGGCGATTGCCGTGAGCGCGCCCGGCTTGTCGTGTACCTTGATCACAAACACCCAGCGCTCATCCACCATGTTTCATCCACTCCCGCAGCTTACGCTGTACCTGGCTCGCTGCCTGCGTCAGCAAACGCGCCTCATCTTCCCACAGCTGCAACGGAACCACCTGTGACCAGCCATTAGTACCCACCACGATAGGCGCGCCGATGGTGGTATGGATGCCATAAAACTCGCCATCCAGCCGCACCTGTCCCGCCACCACAATCTCGCGCCCGTCCATCAGCGTGCGCACCAGGTCTACCGTGACGTTGGCGGTCGCAACGGCTGTTTTCGCCCCAGACAAATGGGTGAGATAGGGCTTCAACACCACTCGCAGGTCAGGTGGGAGGCGGTCGACATGCTCAAACGCCTCGCGAATCAGCCCCTGCTGCAGGTAAGCCAACGTCTGGATTTTTGCCTGCTGCACTTCGGAGGGGAAATCGGTCAGCTGACGCTTGCCCCGAAGCCGCGCCGTAATGGACAGCATCTCCTCCATATCCATGCCGTAAATACGCAGGCTACTCCACAGGGGAACCATCTGTTCGCCGTGTTCGCCTACTACGAAAGCGTGTACCATCTGGCGACGCACGCCCACGTCGGCGGCGATTTCGCGACGGAAGCGTAGCGAATCCGAGTACGCCCCGATGCCAATCACCCGATGCCTGCCCAAATAACGGCTGAATATCTCCACGCCCAGCTCCACTGGATTGGTCACCACGATGACAACCTCGTTGCCGTGTCCATGCTTCTCGATAGCGCCAGCATAGGCATGAAACACGGGCAGGTTTGCCATCGCGAGTGTATCGCGCGATGGTGCGCTGGCAGCGTCTGTGGGAACGGCTTGCCCAGCTGCCATCACGATGATGTCACCGACTACCTCATCGGGGTGCAGGGCTACATCTATTTCGGGGGCAATTTCGGCGTAGGCGTCGGACAGGTCGCTGCGCAAACCGTGTAGCACGCGCTCGCTCCTGCCGCCATGCCTGCCCACCAGTTGCAATCGCTCGTTTGGCGACAGCACTCGTTCCGCTACCAGCTGAATGGCGATCTCGCGCCCACAGTCGCCGCTCGCTCCGATAATCGATACGTCCATGTCTACAGTTCCCAGATAATGTCCTGCACGCCTTCGGCGGTGTTGACCGCTCGCGCCATCACAAACAGCAGGTCACCCAGTCGATTCAGATAGGTGAGAATATGCGGATTGCCGGGCTCCACATGGGACAGGCTGACCACGCGCCGCTCTGCGCGACGGCACACGGTGCGCGCCACGTGCAAAGCCGCTGAGGCAACCGTGCCCCCAGGCAGGATGAAATGATGCAGGGGTTCCAGAGTGTCCTCGATCTCGTCAATGTAGTGTTCCAGTTGCTTGACCTGTTGCTCCGAAATGGGCTTGATAACCGGCTTCTTGCCTACCGGAACCGCCAGCTCCGCGCCGATGACGAACAGCTCGCTCTGTACTTGTTGCAATATCTGGCGGAACCGCTCATGCGATTGCAGATGCCCGATAGCCAGCCCCAGGTGTGCGTTCAGCTCGTCGACGCTCCCGTATGCCTCCACGCGGGGCGAGTCCTTACTCACCCGCTGTGCGCCCAGTAAGCCGGTGGTACCGTCGTCGCCTGTTCTGGTGTAGATACGCATGTCTCCCCTCGCCGGTACTTGATGATATCATTTTGCACCGTCGGGTAGCCGAATGTCAAGCGCAGGCGGGCCAGGGAACAGGGCAAAACCAACAACCTTCGTGGCAGGAATCAGCGTCCTTCCATGTCCAAATATCTCTGCGTGGCGAAAAGAAACCGAAGAACACGAAACGCTACCGTCTCCCTGGCGGCGGTTGTACTCGTTCTGGTGGTGTCCGCGCTGTGGCAGCGATGGATGCCGGCGCGAGGGGACTTCGTCGGCAGGGTAGTGGGCGTCTCTGACGGCGACACCATCGAGGTGATGCGTGCGGGTAGGGCGGTTCGTGTGCGCCTGCAGGGCGTTGATAGCCCGGAAAGCCATCAGGCGTATGGCACGCGGGCGAAACAGTTCACCTCCGATTTGGTGTTCGGCAAGACGGTGGCGGTGCAGGTACACGGAACCGACCAGTACGGGCGCATCCTAGGCGAGGTCATCCTGCCAGATGGGCGCAGCCTCAACCGCGAACTGGTACGCAACGGCTATGCCTGGTGGTACCGCCGCTATTCGGATGACGCGGTGCTGCAACGTCTGGAGGAGGAGGCGCGGCGTGAAAGGCGTGGCTTGTGGCGCGACAAGAATCCGATACCTCCCTGGGAGTTTCGGAGGGAACGTCGTCAGCGTTAGGAGGTGGCTACGCGACCTTCTGTCTGCATTGGCGTGAAAGCGTGTCGTCGGCGTGACCGTGCCTGACCCTCTCATGCCGGGTGCCTCTCTACTCCATCCTGCAGCAGGCGGTAATAGCGTGCGCGGAAAAGAGTGGTCTCGCGGATGGCTTCCGGCGTCGCACCGAAGCTGAATGCCCCTGTTTTCGGGTCGCGCAAGCCTTTGCGATACTGCATCCACACGCCACATTCACCCGTGCGGGCGCGGTAGGCAGGTCCCACCTCCAACGGCGACAACAAGCTAACTTCCAGACCCAGACCACAACCCTGTGCAAATCGGGCAATGTCCGCGATCCGCTGCACATACTCGTCCATATCGGGAGTGTAACGGCGTGGTCCCGCCTGTCTGGGGCAATACTGGCTGAAGAAGTGGTCAAAGGCGATTAGGTGTTTTCAGAGACTTCGTTGTTCATGAGGGTATCCTCCATTTTGGCGATTGCAGGTAACGGTATCCACAGTGTGACTAATGCCAGATAAACTAGTTGCACAAGATGTTCGGCAAAGCCTCTTCTCACGGGAGCCTCTCGGTCTGTTAAGAAGTAGATTGCGAAGCCAACGCCCCTGGATGGAACGTCACTTTCCAAGGGGCAATGGGTTCATCAGGAGGTTGCTTATGCCACAGCGCCTATCGCATTGGCTTGACGTTCACCTGTGGAAGCACTTCCCGCAGGTGTTTTGCCCATATCTCGCCCAGCTTGAACGGCGTGGTCTTGTTGAGAGCCGCGTGTTTCTTATCGACCGTGACCAGCAAGTTGTCTTTGACATATATCGCCGCCTCACCACCGCCAATCGGCTTGACCACGATATCCGAGGGCTGGATATCGAGTTCCTGCAGAATGTTGACCAAACGTCGTGTAATCGCGTCTGCCCTCCGCTGTGGCGTCATACCGCCTGCGCTGAAGCGGATGCGCAAGATGAGTTCGCCTCCCACGGTGACCTCACCGACAGGCTGTTCCTGCGCAAAGGTGAGGGTGACTATTGTGAACAGCAGCGCCAGTGTCACAGTGAGTGTCATCTTCATCGCAGCAACCTCCATTCTACCTGACTTTTACACCATGCCCACGACATGGTAACCATTATCCACGTAAAGCACCTCGCCTGTGACGCCCCGTGCGAGGTCGCTCAGCAGGAACAGGGCAGCGTCTGCCACCTCTTCGGCTTCCGTGTTACGTCGTAGGGGAGCCACTTCGCGTACCCGTTGCCACATGGTAGTGAACCCCGCAATCGCCCGGGCCGCCAGCGTGTTGATGGGTCCCGCCGAAATCGCATTCACCCGAATGCCCTTTGGACCGAGGTCGGAGGCGAGGTAACGCACGCTGGCTTCCAGCGCGGCTTTGGCGACGCCCATGACGTTGTAGTTCGGCACCACCCGCTCGCTGCCAAGGTAAGTCAACGTCACCACACTGCTTCCTTCTCCCATTAGAGGCTCCAGCGACCGACACAGCGCGACCAGCGAGAAGACGCTCACGTCCATCGCGATACGGAATCCGTCCCGCGAGGTGTCCACATACCGCCCCGATAGCTCCTCCTTCTTCGCAAACGCGACGCTGTGTACCAGAATGTCCAGTTTGCCCCAGCGCGTCTGCAACTCCTGCGCCAGATTGGCTACCTGCACATCGTCGGTTACATCGCACGGCAGGAGTAGCGTGCCCGGCAAGCTTTCCGCCAGCGGGCGCACGTTCTTCTCCAGACGCTCATTTTGATACGTTAACGCTAGGTTTGCCCCTTCCTGTGCTAGCCGCCGGGCGATTGCCCATGCGATACTGCGCTCACTGGCAACACCCAGCACCAGAGCGTTCTTACCTTCCACCAAACCCGACATGCAGTCACAGACCTCCACTTCGGTGAATCTGCGTCTGCTATTGGTTCGATGAAGGTGGGGCTAATCCCTGCTTGAAGGAGCAATGTCACGCTGTGCGATCTTCCAGACCGCTAGGGCAGGAGCTGTTTTGATACCGTTGGGCGGTGTCGCGGACGCGGTGCAGGAATGCGATTTCCGCGCGAAGTGCGCTCATGCGTTCTTCCATCATCTGCTGCAAGTGCTGGTTTATCTGCCACAGGTCTTGGGCAAACGTCAGCACTTCAGCGGTCAATTGAGAGGGAGGTGCCTGCCACAGCACATCCAGAATTTGCTCTTGTTCCTGAAGCAGCTGCTGCAATTCAGACCAGTCCTGGCGACAGATGGCTTCCTCTTGCAGGGAACAGAGAATCTTCATCCGCTCGGTATACTGCGTCAGCCACTGTTGCCAGGAGAATGCATCCTCAGGCAGCATGGGAAACCTCTAGTCTTTCCGCGACGCATTGGGATGAAGCCTCACGGAGCGCTGAGTCCACCTGTACCCACACTTCGCGCAGGCTCTGCAACATCTCGCACACCTTCTGCACCTTCTCGAGGTCGTCTTCGAGATTGGCCATCACTAACTGTTCATTCATGTATTGGTACAGCGCCATCAGGTTTTGCGCAATCTCTCCGCCTGCGTCCATATCCAGCGAGCCTGCCAGCTCGGTGATAATCCGCTCGGCGCGCACCAGAAAATGGTTCTGTTTCTCGCGATCTCCTTGCTGCATAGCAGCCTCTGCCTGTCTTAAAAAGCGGATTGCTCCGTCATACAACATCACTACCAGTTTGGCAGGTGATGCGGTGTCTACCTGCGTACGCTGGTAAACATCATAGGGGCTTGTCAACGCCATCTTCCACTTCCCTCTTTGTGAAGGTGTATTATCTCCTGTTGAGACTGCTTAGCAGGCTGGCCTGCCCGAACAGAGCAGTCAGGTACTGCGCCTGAGAGCGCATCTTGCTTAGGGCGTTCTCCATGGAGGTGAACTGTGTCCGCAGTTCGTTAGCCCGGCGTTGCATTGCCTCGTCAAACGCCGAGATGCGCTGCTTGATTTCGTCCACCTGCTGCTGGACGATTTTGGTTTCGTCGGTCAGCGCACCGTTGATGGAGTCGGTAAATCGTTGAATCAGCTGGAATACTCGGTCGGCGATGCCGCGCGTCACGGTGACGGTGCCGATGACGCCGGTGGTGGTGGCGGTCACCCGAATCTGCAAGCCGTCCGTGGTGGGATTACCGCTGTTGCCGGTCAAGAACTGACCATCGCCGGTAGCGGCTTCGCCATTGATGGTGCCTGCCACGTCCTGCCCACGCACTTCCAGCCGTGTGGTGCCGATGCCGCTGTTGTTGTCTGCGGCTTCCTGGTCGCTGACTACGGTGAACGCCGCTTTTGAACCGTACTGCTTGGAGGTCAGCACCAGTCGCCCGTTCTCGTCCTTTGAAGCAATTAGATAGCGCGTTAGGGTGGCGTCCGCGTTAATCTGAGCGATGGTGTCATCGATGGTGTTGCCAGCATTCAGCGTGATTGTGTATTCAGTGTTGTTAAACAAGGCGCCTCCGAAGGTCAACCGCTCGGCGACGGTGCTGGCTTGTGTCTGTGCCAGCGAAGCCGTTGCCTGCGCTTGCGTGGCGACCTGTGTGATTTCCACTGGAAGTGGTGTGCCCGTTGCTTTCGTCTTACTGGTGGCGATGACGTAGGTCAGGCGCGGGTCACTGGTGCTTCCCATCACCCGGAACAATCGCTCCACATCGCCCAGACGACTGTTCAGCGCGGCCTCCAGCTCCGACTCTTTCAGCACCAGTTTGCCAGAGCCACTGGGATCGAGGGTAATCCCCACCTGTGCCAGCATGCTCATGTCGGAACTCGCGCCCGCCACCACATCCGAAACAGTTGCCATCAGGTCGGCAGTCAGCGCGTTGATGGTCGCATTGCCGAAGAGGGGACCGGTCTGATAAGTTTCTTTGTCGAAATAGTCATACTTTTTGATGAGGTCTATCGTGGAGTTGTATGCATCCACAAACCCCTTAATGGCGTCCTTGATGCTTTTTGTGTCCCGGCTAACAGTGATTATCGTTCTCTTGGGGTTGGTCGCGTCGGCGTCCATCAGGGTGATGGTCACGCCGGGGATGATATTGGTCAGCGTATTGCTGCTGCTGCTGAGGCTCATGGTGTCTATCTTGAACTGAGCATCCTTTGCCTGAACCAGTTCGTTACCGTAGCCTGCTCTCAGGATACCCAACGTTTTCAGGATATGCTGGTCGTCAGTAAAAGTGGGTGTGCTCGTGCCCGTAATTTGCAGGCGATAGCGGGTGGTTCCGTTCTCCGTGACTGCCACCACCGAAGCAGTAACGCCTGCCCCAGCATCGTTGATTTTCTGGGCGATAGCATTCAACGAGTCCGTGCTGAGGTCAATCGCGATGTCCACGCCGTTGATTTTGACCGTTCCAGACGGCGCGTTGCTCAGGTTCAATAAACTGCCGATGGCTGTGCTGGTATCTGCGAATTTATCGGATTGGGCTCCGTTCGTGATGGCATTCTTGATGCTGACCGAGTTGTTGATAAGCCCCAGAGATTGCAGTACGTTGCCGCTACCCAGGTCGTTGAGGCTGATTGCATTGGAAGCTCCTGAGTCTTGGGCGGTTAAAACGAGATAATGCTCGCTGCTGCTGACACTCAGCACCGAGGCGTTGACCCCTGCTTTGGCATTATTGATTCGCGCCGCGATGTCGCGCAGGTTGTCGCTGGCTACCACTGTGACCTGCTTACCATTGACCAGGAAGGAGCCGCTCAAGCCGAGGGCATTATCTGCAGTGGTTTGTGCAGCGGTAGCGATTTTGTGGTTGGTCGCCAGTTGGGATACCTCCAGCAGGTATGTGCCCGGCAGGGCATCGGCGGTGGCGGTAACTCTTGCGACGCTCTCTGCGCTGCTGGTGGCGCTTGTTGCTTTGAAGGCGGTGCGTATGGTTACCTGTGAAATCGAAGACTGAAAACCCAGCAGCTGCGTCTGAACAGCCTGCAAGCTGCTCAGCGTTTGCGTCAGCTGAGACTGTTGGGTTGACCATATCCTCTTGCGGCGGCTCTCCACCTGAATAATTTGCTGGATGAGCGCCTCCGTGTCCATACCGGAGACGAGACCGGAGAAGTTAATGCCACTCGTGGTCATTTCGCCGACACCTGCCTTTCCCTGTTAGCATTATGCTGCCCGCTTTTGTTCGAACTCGGTTGCCAGAGCTTGTAACCGTTCCCGAAGTTGCGTGATGCGTTGTTGCACTTCACACTGGTAAGCCTGTTCACGGCGCTGGATCTCCTCCAGTTGCGCACAATAGTACGGCACTCGC
>Ga0308392_1000420_pt1 | contig 17895 bp, 18 predicted proteins | sample Hotspr20Samplem2_FD_202361 | JGI IMG/M metagenome (GOLD analysis project Ga0308392, IMG submission 202361) | Hot spring phototrophic mat microbial communities from Octopus Spring, Yellowstone National Park, Wyoming, United States - 20050624_m2 ... | reverse complement strand
GTTTCGAACAATTCGTCGAGCGTGCCGTAGCCGCCGGGAAAAACCACGAGCGCTCTGGCCCTGGTCAAAAGATGCATCTTGCGGAGCGCGAAATAGTGGAAACGGAAGCAGAGCTCCGGCGTGACCCAGGCGTTGGGCGCTTGCTCTTGCGGCAGGACGATGTTGTGGCCGACCGTGAGCGCGCCGGCCTCCGCGGCACCGCGGTTGGCCGCTTCCATGATCCCCGGCCCGCCGCCCGTGACGATCACGTAGCGGGGCCGCCCGCCGTTCGTGCTCTCGCGCGAGACGAGCGCCGCGAAACGGCGCGCCTCCTCGTAATGGCGGGAGAGCTGCTCGAGACGGAGGGCGATCGCGAGCTTCCGCCCCGCTTCCGGATCGCCGGGCCGGGCGCGCGCCTGCTCTTCGGCCTCGATCCGCCGCTGGCGGGCCTGCTCCGGCTCGACGATCCGGGCGCTGCCGAAGACCACGATGGTCGCGTCGATCCCGCGGGCTTGGAGCTCGAGTTCGGGCTTCAAGAGCTCGAGCTGGAGCCGCACCGGCCGCAGCTCCTCGCGCAAGAGGAAGTCGATGTCGGTGAAGGCGAGCCGGTAGCTGGGCGAGCGGGTCTGCGGGGTGTCGGGCCGCGGCGGTTCGCGCAGCGCCTCCTCGCGCGCCGACGGCAAGGGCACGTGCGACTCGGGCTCGCGCAACTCCATGAGCGGTCTCCGAGAACGAGCGGCGTCGTGCCGCGGGTCGCCCTTGTGGCGCAAGGCGGCGAGCGACGCAATCACCGCGCGAAGAGGCGGCGGATTCCCGCCCGAGAAACGACGAGGCCCCGGCGGGGACCGCCGGGGCCGGATGTCGAACGGAAAGGTTCGTTCGGCCGATCAGGCGGCGAGCGACTTGACCTCGTCCAGGTTGGCGGTGGCGCGCTTGACGAGCAGGTCGACCACCTCGGCCTGGGCCTTCATCCCGAGATCGAGCGTCTCCTTGGCGTCGGCCATGGCCTTCTCGATGACGGCCTTGGCCTCGTCGACATACTCCTTGGGCTGCTTCTTGGCGTCGAAGCCCTTCACGAAGCCGTCGAACTTGGCGAACGCCTCCCGCATCATCTCGACCTGCCGCTTGGCGACCGTCTGCCAGAAGTCGAACACGACCTTCTGCGCCGCCACGGCGGTCTCGAGATTCGCCTTGTGCAGGGCCATCCAGGCCTCGAGGTCGAACTTGGGCATCGTGGGCGAAGCGGATTTGGCAGTCACGGGACCCTCCTTTGGCCGTTTTGCTGCGGTGCACAATCAATATCGCACCGCAGTAGAAGCCGATCAAGAGCCGCTCGTCCCGAACGCCGCGATTTTCGCGCCGGCGCCTGCGGCGCGCCGTCGCAGGCGCTGATCTCAGCCGAACCGGGCGAGCAGCGGCCCGACCCGGCGCAGAACCGCCGCGCCGCCCTGGAGGCTGCGGTGCAGCGCGGCACGCGCCCGCTCGAAGCCTGGGGTCGGATCGGTCAGGAACAGGGCGAGCGTTTCGAGGGTCACGAGCGTCCCGCCGATCTCCTGCGCGGCGCGCTCGGCACCCCGGCCGGGCACCCGGGCGACGTCCAAGAAAGCATGGACGAGGCGGGAGAGGGCGAAGATCATCGGCACCCAATGATGCGGGTGCGAGGGCCAGAGCTTGGATCATGGCGCCGGTGAGCGCGCGGTGCGGCGCGAGGGCTTCGAACCAGCGCAGCATCACCCGCTCGAGCCGCACCGCCGGGTCGGGGTCGGCCAGGAGCTCGGCCGGGGTCGACCAGACCGCGTCGAGTGCGCGCGCGAACCAGGCATCGGCGATCGCGTTCGGATCCGGGAAGAGGGCGGCGACCTCGGAAAGCGGCACGCCCGCCCGCTCCGCCACTTCGCTCAGGCGGAGTTGGTCGAAGCCCTTCTCTTCGGCGAGGGCGAGGGCGACCTCGAGGATCCGGTCCGGATCGACCGCGGGCGCTTCGGGCGGCGGCCGCCGGGCCACGGGGGCTCAGCTCGTCAGATGCCCCACCCGGTCGAGCGAGGCGGGCCGCGGAAGGCCGTAGCGGGAAAGGGCCGGGGCGACGATCCGCTCGACCTCGGCTTTGCCGAGCTCGTCCATGAGCGCGCAGGGGGGCTTCGAGAAGCGGAGTGCCTCGCGGGCGCCCATGTCGATGTCGGCCGGTGCTGCGACCCCCTCGTCGAGCTCTTGCAACACGGCCAGGAACACGCCGAGCCGGAGCCGGTCGCGGATCACCGCCCGCCGCTCGGGCGGGATTTCGCCCACCTCGCCGATCTCCCAATTCCGGTCGGCCTCGCCGACCTCGACCAGGCTCCCGGCCGGCGCGTAAAAGGGCCCGAGCGGGGCCAGGTTGCGGATCGCGTGGAGATTGATCCGCGGCTTGATGAGGTTCTGCACGCGGAACGGCCCGGCCGCCGCCCCCACCGCTTCCTCGGCCACCGCGTCGACCTCGGCCGTGGTCGCGAGCCCCTCGTCGAGGAGCCGGCAGGCTTCGTTCGTGTAGGGGCAGAAGAAACGGTTGATCGCGAAACCGTAGGCGTCCTTGCAGGTGATCGGCTTCTTGCCGGTCGCCCGGCAGAAGGCGAGCCCCGCCTCCACCGTCGCGGGGGCCGTCGCCTCACCGCGCACGACCTCGACGATCGGGTTGATCTGCGCCGGGCTGAAATAATGCAGGCCCAAGAAGCGCTCCGGCCCGGCCACGTGCCGGGCGAGCTCACTCACCCGAAGACAACTCGTGTTCGTGGCGACGAGCGTATCGGCGGGCAAAAGCCCCGAGAGCTCCTGGAACAGCCGGGCCTTGAGGTCGAAATCCTCGAAGATCGCCTCGATCACGAGATCGGCCGGGGCGAGCTCGGAGAGTCCGCCCGCGACCGAAAGCCGAGCGGCGGCCTCTTCGGCCTCCTCCCGGCGCAGCCGGCCACGTTCGACATTCCGGGCCCAGAACGCCTTCGCTTGCGCGATCGCCGCCTGCGCGGCCTCCGGTCGGGCATCGTAGAGCCGAACCGCGATCCGGTGCTGGGCGACGTTGGTCGCGATGCCGGTGCCCATCGTGCCGGTGCCGACGATCCCGACCGTGCGGATCTCTTTCATGCTCTTTCCCCCAGCGCCGACCGATCGGGAGCGGGCGTCAATCCACGAGGTGCGCCGGCAGCTCGTGGACCGCGACCCAGGTGAGGTCCTTGTCGACCTCTTTCACGATCTTTTCCTTGACCTTTTCGGCGAGCACCTCGCGCAGCTCGCCCAGCATCTTGGGTGGGGCCACGAGCATCAGCCGGGCGAAGCGGCCCTCGTCGGCGGCCTTCTCGAGGGTCGAGGCGAGCCCGCGGGCGAAGCGCTCCTTCTCGACCTCCTTGGGGTCGGTCGAGGGCTCCATGGCGTGGCGATTGCCGACCTGGCTCGAATCGAGGCTCCGGCCGGGCCGGTCGGCCAAAAGCTCGGAGCCTTTCTCGCGGGCCCGCCCCGTGAGCTCGGGCATGACGAGCTCGAGGTGGCCCACCCGCGGATCGCCCTGGAAGATCCGGGCCCGCGCCCCGTCGGCCACCACCACCCACATCGTCCGGTTCGGCATCGCGATCGGTCCCTCGTTGCCACGGTGCACCGGATCGGCGGCGTTATTCGTCCGCCTCGTCCGCGGTCAAGATGTCGTAGACGAGTGCCGCCCGCCCTTCGAGCGGGTGCGGCGCCTCGCCGAGCACGTCCTCGGCCCCACTCGCCCACAAGACCGCCTTTTCGATCTCGGCGATCGTCGCACCGGTCGCGAGGATCCGAGCCAGTTTCTCGGGGTCGTCGTCGCGCACGATCTTGGCGATCTCGCTCAAGGTCGGCCGGCTATCGGGGGCGGTCGTCGTCATGATGCTCTCCAACTGGGGGCGGCGATCGCCCGACACAAGGTCCGGGAGTCAGAGGAGTGGCTGCGCCGCCGGGCGAACCGCCTCGACCGCGGCCCGCCAAGCCGCGCGGTCCTCGCAAGCGTCGATCAGGACGAGACCGGGCGCGAGGGCCCGCAGCCGCTCGGCCAGCCGCCCGACGTCGTCGGCCGGACAGGTCTCGATGCGGACCTCCTGGCCGAGGACCGCACGAGCCTCGGCCGCCCCGCGCTCGTCGGCGGCGATCACGAGCAGCGGCAACTCGGTCCGGCGCGCGACCTCGCGAGCGAGCTCGAGCCCGGCTCGCCCGCCGCGGTGGACGAGCACGAGCGGACCGCCCGGCCGGCCCATCAGGAGGACGGGGCAGGGCAGCCGCGCCGGCGGCTCCTCGGGCCAGAGACCCGAGGGGGTGGCGAGTGCGACCACGTCGTCCGCGCCCGCGCTCACGGTCTCGAGCCCGCGGCTCGTCTCGATCCGCCAGCGCACGCGGCGGCTGCGCGTGACTTCGGCGAGATGGTGCCGGGCGCGTTCCGCGAAGACCCGGATCATGCGCTCGGTCGCGGCGACATCGAACTCCCGTTCACCCCCACTCGTGCGGCTCACGATCCGCGTGAAGGGGAGTGCTGCGGCGGCGAGGAGCCGGCGGTCCTCGACGAGGACGGCGACCATCTCCCGCTCCAGCCGCTCGGCCATGGCGAGGGCCATGTCGAGCAGCGCGAGCGCGGTTTCCTCGGGCGGCAGGGCGACCAGGAGCCGCGCCGGATTCACGACTCTTCCTCCTCGCGCTTCGCCCGCTCCTCGCCCTCGCGGGCGGCGAAGGCCTTGCGCTTCTCGGCGAGCGCCACGAGCCGGTCTTCGGCCTTGCGGAACACCGTTCCTTCGGGAAAGCGCCCGTCCGGCCCGCGCACCCCGGCCGGGATCCCGGTCAGGATCTCGATGCCTTCGGCGATCGTGCGGACCGGCCAGATCTTGAACTTCCCCGCGGCGACCGCCTCGCGGACCCGCGCATGCAGCATCAGATGCCGCACGTTGGCGGCCGGGATCAAGACGCCGTGGCTGCCGTCGAGCCCGCGGGCCGCACAGAGATCGAAGAAGCCCTCGATCTTCTCGTTGACCCCGCCGATCGCCTGGACGTTGCCGTACTGGTCGACCGAGCCGGTGACCGCGAGGCTCTGCCGGATCGGCACCTCGGCGATCGCCGAGAGGAGCGCGTAGAGTTCGGTCGAGGAGGCACTGTCGCCTTCGATCCCGCCATAGGATTGCTCGAAAACGAGCGTGGCCGAAAGCGAAAGCGGCAGATCGGGAACGAAGGTCGCGGCCAAGAAGCCCGAGAGAATCAAAACACCTTTCGAGTGGATCGGGCCGCCCAGCTTCACCTCGCGCTCGATGTCGATGACCTGGCCGCTGCCCATCCGCACGCGCGCCGTGATCCGCGACGGTCGGCCGAAGGCGAACTCGCCGAGCTGGATGACGGAAAGGCCGTTGACCTGGCCTACCGCCTCCCCGCTGGTCGCGATCTGGACCGTCCCCTCGACGATCTGCTCGAGCGCCCGCTCCCTGAGCCGGCCGAGCCGGCGGTCGCGCGCCTCGAGTGCCGCGTCGACCGCCGCCCGGTCGATCACCGCGGCCGAGCCCGCGCGGAAATCGGCCTCGCGCAGGACATCGGCCAGATGCTCGATCTCGGTCGAGAGCTTGTCGCGGTCCTCTGCACGCCGGGCGGCGTGCTCGAGCAGCCGGGCAACGCCGCAGCGATGGACGGGCTTCAAGCCCTCCTTGCGCGCGACGGTGGCGACGAGGCGGGAGAAGAGCGAGATCTTGGCTTCGTCGCGTGGTAGCCGTTCGTCGAAATCGGCCGGGATCTTGAAGAGCCGGGCGAACTCCGGGTCGAGCTCGACCAAAAGGTAATAGAGGAGCCGCTCGCCCAACAGCACGACCTTGAGATCGAGCGGCGCGGGCTCGGGCTCGAGCGTCTGGGTGCCGAGCACGCCCAAGGCCTGGAGGGGGGATTCGACCCGGATCTCGCGGCTCGTGAGCGCGCGCTTCAAGGCATCGTAAGCCAGCGGGCGGGTCAGGAGCTTGCGCGCTTCGATGACGAGGTAGCCGCCGTTGGCACGGTGCAGCGCACCCGCCCGGATCATCAAGAAGTCGGTCACGAGCGCGCCCATCTCGGCGCGGTGTTCGATCCGGCCGACGAGGCGCTCGAAGGTCGGGTCGTCCTCGAGCACGACCGGGGCCGAGGTCTGGCCCGTATGGTCGACGATCAGGTTGACGCGGTAGCGGCGGAAGAGCGGGTGGCCGTCCTCGATCGCCAGCGCGGCGGGCCCGATCTGCTCGGGGAGCTGGAGGAAGGCCTCGACGTGCTCGATGATGTCGACCCGCGCCGCCTCCAAGAAACCGATCACGTCCGGCAGATCGGCATAAGCCGGCCGGATCGTGTCGAACAGGAAATTCACCGCGAAGGCTGCGGTCTCGTCGTTGAGGGCTTTGATCTTCTCGCGGGTTTCCTTCATCCAGCGGGGCGCATTGGCGAGTGCGTCCCGAAGTTTTTTCTGCAAGTTTTCGACGGTCTGCTCGATCTGCTTACGGATCGACTCGGGAAGCGCTTGGAAGACCTCGGGGGTGAGGACCCGGCCATCGGCCACGGGCGCGAAGGCGAAACCCATGGGCGAGCGGATCAGCGCCACGCTGTGGCGTTTGGCCTCCTCCTCGACCTCGGCGACCGCCCGTTCTTGCCGCTCCTTGAGCTCCTCTTCGATCACCTGGCGGCGCGTCCGGTACTCCTCGTTCTCGAAGGCGTTGCGCAGCGCCGGCAACAGATCGGTCAACAACCGCTTGATGTCGGCCTCGAGCCGGGCGCCGCGGCCGGGCGGCAGACGCAGCAGCTTGGGTGCGCGCGGATCCTTGAAGTTGGAGACGTAGCACCAGTCGCCCGAGGGCGGCTCGCTCCGCGCGCGCGCCTCGAGGAGCTGACGGACGGTGGTGTGCTTGCCGATCCCGTCCGGCCCGAGCGCGTAGACGTTGTAGCCCGGGCGCCGCGTCGCGAGGGCGTAGGCGAGCGCTTCGACCGCCCGCTCCTGGCCGATCGTGTCGGCGAGATCGGGCAGTTCGGCCGTGGTCTCGAAGCCGAGCGCGTCGTCCGGGCAGCGCCAGGCGAGCGCCTCGACGGGCAGCGGGTCGGGTAGGGCCAAGGGCGTCTCCTCGAGCGGCTTCGGCTCGCGGCCGAGGCTGTTAGCGGACCGGCAGCGGCAAGGTGAAGAGCCGACCGAAGCCGTCCAGCCGGTCCGCGATTCCGGCGAGGCGGAGCGCGTGCCAGGCCATGGCGTGGTTGGAGGAGGTCACGGGCTTGCCGAGCCTCTCTTCGATCGCGCGGGCGCGCTCGACCAGCCGCAGGCTCGTGCAGGAGACGAAGACCGCCTCGACCCGGGGGTCACGGCCGAGCTCGCACACCGCCGCTTCGATCGAGGCGGGCGAGATCCGCGCCACCTTCGAATCGTCCTCTTCTTCGAAACTGCCGAAGACGGGAACGTCGACCCCGCGGTCCTCCAGATAGCGGCGGACGACGTCGTTGACGGCCCGGCCGTAAGGGGTGAGGACGGCGATCCGCCGGGCGCCGAGCGTCCGCAAGGCGGCGAGCGCCCCGCCGATCGGGGTGGTGACGGGCACCCCTGGCCGAGCCTCGTGGACGCGGTCGGCGATCCGCTCCTCACCCAGCACCATGGCCGCCGAGGTGCAGCCGAAGGCCACGACCGAGAGCGGCAAGACCGGCATGATCAACCGGGTCGCCGCGGCGATCTCGCCTTCCATGGCGGCCAGGGTCGCGGGCGTGATCCGAACCTCGTTCCAGAGCCGGCTCTCGTAGAGCGCCACGCCCGGGAGGCGAGAAAAGACGAGGCGCCATTCGTGCTCGATCGTCTGGTCGGTGGCGAGGACGACGAGCCCGATGCGCGCGCGAGCGCCGATCCCCTCGTCCATCTCGAAGGACAATCCGCCGCGATATTCCGTCGTCATCACCCGCCGCGCCCCGCCCGCCTCAAGCGGCCTTCGGCTCGAGCCCGACCGGGTCCCATTCGGGCCGCCGGCCGGAAAGGAGATCGGCCAAGATCCGCGCCGTGCCGCAGGCCCAGGTCCAGCCCATGTGGCCGTGGCCGGTGTCGACCCAGAGATTGCGCTGCCGGCCGCGGCCCAGGATCGGCAAATTGTTCGGCGTCATCGGCCGCAAGCCCGCCCAATATTCCGGCCGGCTCCAATCGCCGGCCTGCGGGAAGAGCTCGTGCGCCGCCTTCAACATCGGCGCGAAGTCCTCGGGCCGGTGCGACCAGTCCCAGCCGCCGAGCTCGGCCACCGCGGTCAAGCGCACCCGATCGCCGTAATTGGCGAAGGCGAAGAGATTGTCCTCGTCGACCCCGGGAAGGCGCGGCGGGTTGTTCGAACCGGCGATCGGCAGGGTGACCGAATAACCTTTGACCGGCCAGATCGGCAGGTCGAGCCCGAGCTTCTTCCCCAAGGGCGCGCTGTAGCAGCCGAGAGCGAGGACGAAGGCGTCGGCCGCGAGCTCGCCCTTGTCGGTGAGCACGCTCTCGACCCGATCGCCCGCGGTGCGGAAGTCGAGGATCGTCTCGCCGAGCCGGAGCTGCGCGCCCCGCTCGGCACAGCGGCGCGCGAGCTCGCGGGTGAAGAGCCGGGCATCGCCGCTCTCGTCGCCCGGGGCGTAAAGGGCGCCCGCGAACCGGTCCTTCACCCCCTCGTAGACCGGGTCGAGGGCGGCCGCCTCCTCGGGGCTCACCCGTCGCACCTCGACGCCCGCATCGCGCAGGATCTTCGCTTTCTCGTCGGCTGCGGCGAGCCCGGCCGGGTCACGGTAGAGGTAAAGAGCGCCTTGCGAGCGCATGCCGCAGCGGATCCCGGTCTCGGCCAAGACCCCGCGCAGCCGCTCCTGGGCGTAGAGCGAGAGGCCCACTTTGCGCCGGGTGTTGGCCGCCGCCTTCTCGCTCGTGCATTGCAAGGCGAAGCGGACCGCCCAGCGCCAGAAGCCGAGGTCGGTCTGGAAGCGGAAACGGAGCGCCAGATCGTCGCGCGTGAGCGCTTTCAAGAGGGTCTTCAGAGCCTTGGGCGAGGACCAGGCGTAGGCGTGGCCCGGCGCGATCATCCCGGCGTTGGCGTAGGAGGTCTCGGAGGCCGGCTCCGGGCGGCGGTCCACCACCACCACCTCGTGGCCGTCGCGCAAGAGCTCCCAGGCCGCCGTGACCCCGACGACCCCCGCTCCGAGAACGGCCACCTTCACGGCACGCTCCGGCTCAGCGGGCCGCGACCACCATGATCTCGACGCAATAATCGGGCGTGGCGAGGCGGGCCTCGACGGTCGCCCGGGCCGGCGCGCAGCCCTCCGGGACCCAGGCGTCCCAAACCTCGTTCATCTCGTCGAACTGGCGCATGTCGGTGATCCAGATGGTCGCCTGGAGGATCTTGCTCTTGTCGGTACCGGCTTTGGCCAGGAGCGCGTCGATCCGGTCGAGCACGTTCTTGGTCTGCTCGGCCATGGACGCACCGGGTTTGTCGAGGGCCACTTGGCCCGCGAGGAAGACGAGGTTGCCGAAGGCCACGGCCTGGCTCAGCCGCTTGCCGGGTTCGATCCGCTCGATGGTCATCGCGCACTCCTCCTGTCCCGCGCCGAGCCTAGAGCTCCGCCGCCGCCCGGTCGAGCCGCGGGCGCGGGTCCGGGGGCCGCGCCCGATGCAGGTCCGTGCTCAGCCGAGATCCTCGACCGGGATCAACAGCCCCGCCGCGGCGAAGCCACCGTCGACGCAGAGCACGTGCCCGGTCACGTAACCCGCCCCGTCGGAAACGAGATAGGCGACCGCCTCGGCGACGTCGGCCGGCTCGCCGTAGCGGCCCATCGGCACCTCGCGCAGCCAGCCCGCGCGGGTGCGTTCGGTGTGCATCACCTTGACGAGGTCGGTCTCGATCGGCCCCGGGGCGATCGCGTTCACCGTGATCCCGAACGGCGCCAGCTCTTGGGCGGCCACCTGCGTCAGGTTGATCACCGCCGCCTTCGAACTGCCGTAAGCCGACCGGCCGGTCGAGCCGCGCAGGCCGGCCACGGAAGCGATGTTGACGATCCGCCCCGGTACCCGGTGCTCGACCATCCAGGCCGCAGCCGCGCGGCTCGCGGCGAAGAGAGCGAAGAGGTTGACCCGGTAGATCCGCTCGAAATCGCCGAGGTCGTGCTCGAGGAACGGCTTCTGGACGGCGATCCCGGCATTGTTGACGAGGATCTCGAGCCCACCCATGGCGTGGGCGGCCCGCCGGATCGCCGGCTCGACGGCCTCGAGCTCGGCCATGTCGAGGACGAGCGCTCGTGCCTCGGAGCCGCGGGCGCGGAGCGCGGTGGCCGCGCCCTCGACCGCGTCGCCGGCGCGGTCGATCAAGGTGAGCGTGGCACCCGCGCGCGCGAGCCGCTCGGCGATCGCCCGGCCGATCCCGGCCGCGGCTCCGGTCACGATCGCCCGCTTGCCTCGAAGCGGCATCCTCGAGCCTCCCCGAACACGCCCGCCCGCACCGCGTCGAGAAACGGATCGACCGCCGCGAGCGTCGCCGCACGGGCCCGATGGTGCGGGACGTGGCCGGCCCCGGGCAAGAGTGCCGTCCGCACGGGCCCCCGCACGCCGCGAGCGATCGCCTCGACTTGCGCGGGCGTGGCGTATTCGTCGGCCTCGCCTTGGAGGACGAGCAAGGGACAGCGGACGGCGGCGAGCCGATCCTCGACGTTCCAAGTGCGGAAGCGCGGGTCGAGCCAGGTGTCGGCCCAGGCGCGGAAGACCGCCTCGGTCCGCCCGCCGTGGAACGGCGCGAGCTTCTCGCGCAGCCCACCTTTTTCGAAGGCGGCGAGGGCGGCGCGGATCCCGGCGATCGTCGCGTCCTCGACGAAAACGTGGGCGGCGATCGCGATCACCGCCGCGACCCGCTCGGGGAAGGCCGCCGCGGCCAAAAGCGCGATCGTCCCGCCGTCGCTGTGGCCCAAAAGGATCGCCCGGTCGATCCGGGCGGCATCGAGCACCGCGGGCAGTTCCACGAGCGCCATCCGGTCGAGATAGTCGAGCGGGCGGGGCAGCGGCTCGGGGTCGGAGCGGCCATAGCCGCGGCGGTCGTAGAGGAAGACCGAAAGCCCGTGACGGGCCGCCAAAAGCTCCGGCAAGTCCTTCCAGAACCCGGTCGAGCCGAGCCCCTCGTGCAAAAGGACGAGGACGGGTGCGGCGGGCGCCCCCTCCGGCTCGATCCATTCGCCGTGGATGCCGGCACCGGCCGCCTCGAGGCGGACCGCCCGCCGAGTGATGGCCGGGTCCCGCGCCGCGGCCTTTGCCATGCCCACTCCTTCGTGTAGCAGCGGCCGCAGCGATGGTCGGGGAGGGCCCGGATGTCCAGCCTCTTTTGGCTCGAGGATCGGATCGCGCTCGTCACAGGTGCTTCGCGCGGGCTCGGCTTCGCCATGGCCGAAGCCTTGGCGGCGCACGGCGCCCGGGTCATCCTGAACGGCCGTAACCCGGAGACGGTCGCCGCCGCCGCCAAGAAACTCACGGATCTCGGCTACCACGCCGAGCCTTTGGCCTTCGACGTGACGGATGCCGCGGCCACCCTCGATGCGATCGAGAAGATCCGGGAAGTCCACGGCCGGCTCGACATCCTCGTCAACAATGCCGGCATCCAGCACCGCGTTCCCTTGACCGAATGGACGGATGCGGATTTCGAGCGGCTCTTGCAGAACCATCTCGTGGCCGCCTTCCGGCTCGCCCGCGAGGCCGCCAAGCTCATGATCCCGCAGGGGCGCGGGCGGATCATCTCGACCGGATCGGTGATCGCCATCCTCGCCCGCCCGACGATCCACGGCTACGCCGCGGCCAAGACGGGCCTGCACGGCCTCACCCGCTCGATGGCGGCCGAGCTCGGCCCCAAGGGGATCACGGTCAACGCGATCGCGCCGGGCTATTTCGCGACCGAGATGAACACGGCACTCATGGCCGACCGCGACTTCAGCGCCTGGGTCGAGAAGCGGACGCCGCTCGGTCGCTGGGCGCAGCCGCACGAGATCGGCGGGGCGGTCGTGTTCCTCGCTTCCGACGCCGCCTCCTACGTGAACGGCCACGTCCTCGTCGTGGACGGCGGCCTCTCGGTCACGCTCTGAGGGCGACGGTCGCGACGCTCAGCCGCTGTTGCGGGCCCGCGCGGCGAGCTCGGCCTTGGCGATCTTGCCGGTCGGCGTCTGCGGCAGCCGGTCGAGCAGGTGGACCTCGACCAGCTCGCCGGAGAGGCCGAGACCGCTCGTGATGTGCGCCCGCAGCGCGCCCGGCTCGGGGACCCGCCCGGGCTCGGCGGCGAGGAACAGGACCGGCCGGGTGCCCAGCTCCGGATCGGGCCGGCCGACCAGCGCCGCCTCGCGCACCCCGGGCAGGGCGAGAACGAGCTCCTCGACGTCGCGCGGAAACCAGGATCGACCCGCGACCTCGAGCAGCTCGGAGCGGCGACCGCGCACGGTGAGATGGCCGTCGCGGTCGATCACGCCCACGTCACCGGTCCGCAGCCAGCCGCCGCGGGTCGCCGCCGCGGTCGCTTCCGGCCGCTGCCAGTAGCCGCGCATGAAGCCGCCGCGCAGGACGATCTCGCCCACCTCCCCGGGCGGCAGTGGGCGATCCTCGGGATCGACGATCCGCACTTCCTTGTCGGGCGGCGGCGGGCCCACCCGCGCGAGCGCGGCATCGTCCATGACGAGCTCGGGGTAGCCGAGCGCCACGAAGCCGCCGAGCTCGCTCTGGCCGTAGCTCTCGACGATCGGCAGGGCCCAGCGGTCGCGATAGGCGCGCTTGAGCGCGGGGGGCATCGGCGCGCCGCCGGTGAGCGCGTAGCGGAGTCGGCCGGGCGGCCGACCCTCGCGGTCGCAGGCGGCCAGGAGGTCGGCGAGCATCGGCGGGTTGGCGACGAGCGCCGTCGCATCGATCCGATCGATCGCCGCGAAGCCCGCCTCGGCAGACCAGCGGGCGAGAACGTGGCAGGCGGCGCCCACGGCCAGCGCCGGCAGGAGGTTACCGACGAGCTGGTAGGAGCTCGAGAGCGCGGTGGGCCCGAGCGAGACGTCGCCGGCGCGCAGCCGCAGTCGCTCAGCGATGCAGCGGCTCGCCCGGACGGTGGGCTCGTGGGCGAGACAGGCTCCCTTGGGCCGCCCGGTCGTCCCGGAGGTGTAGGAGAGGTGCGCGATCGCGTCCTCGTCGGCGGGGTCCGGGGGCGGCGGGAGGTCGGCGTCGAGCAGCTCGCCGAGCGCGAGGGCGCCCTCCTTGGGCCCATCCATACAGACGAGCCGGGTGCGCGGTGCGACCTCGGCGACCACGCTGCGCACCCGCTCGTGCATCTCGTGGGTGTAGACGAGCACGCTCGGCTCGCAATCCCCGAGGTAATAGGCGAGATCGTCGGCGAGCTTGAGGTTGACGGTGGCGAGGATCGCGCCGAGCCGCCAGGTGCCCAGCATGGCGAGCAGATAGTCGAGGCCGTTGTTGGCGAAGACCGTCACCCGATCGCCCGGCCGGACCCCGAGCGAGGCCAGAGCACCCGCCATCCGCTCGGTGGCGACCGCCGCCTCGCCGTAGCTCAGCACCTTCCCGCGATCGACCCAGCCGAGCGCCGGGGCCCCGGGCGGCGCGCGGCGTGATCGGGCTCCACGGGTGCGGGCCGTGCGGCTCGGCGGCGGCGGTGGCGGCGCGCGAGCCCGAGGCCCAGGACGAGGAAGGTCACCGCCAACAGCACGGTCTGCATTGCGTTGAGGTCGGGCCGCAGCTCGCGCTGGAAGGCCGAGGCCACGACGAGCGAGAGCGGCTGGACCGGTCCGGCGAGCTGCCGCGCCAGCGTCGCGTCGGCGAGCGAGAGGATCATGCCGGCCGAGAAGGCGGCGAGGATCGCCGGGGCGAGGAGCGGCAAGGTGACCATCCGGAGGGTCACGAGCGGGCTCGCTCCGAGGTCGCGGGCCGCCTCCTCGAGGCGGCGGTCGAGGCGGAGGACGGCGGCACCCACGAGCAGGGTCGTGAAGGGCAGGAAGGCGGTCGCCTGCGCGAGCACGAGCGCCCAATAGCCGCGCGACAGACCGGCGAGCTGGAGAAGCATCGCCTGGCCGATCGCGAGCACGCTCTTCGGCACGAGGAAGATCGCGAGCAGGAGGAGGAGGACGAGCGCCCGGAGCCCGGAAGCGGCGCCGCGCAGGCCCAGAGCGGTCAGGAGCCCGAGCCCGGCCGCGAGTAGGCCCACCGGCACGGCGATCCGGAAGCTCGTGAGGAGCCCGGCGAGGAACGCTTCGTTGGCCCGCAGCGCGGCGTACCAACGGAGCGTGAAGCCGCTCAGCGGCAGCGCCATGACCTCGGCATCGTTGAAGGAGAACAGGACGAGTACCGCGATCGGCAGATAGAGCACGGCCACGGCAGGCAGCAGGAGGCGGCGGCCCGATCTCATCGGCCGCCGCCCAGGACTATCCGCGTCGCCGGCAGTCGGGCGGTGAGGAGGAGGACGAGGAGCGCCACGCCGAGCAGCAGAATCAACAGGAGCCAAGCCGTCGCCGCGGCGAGAGGCCAGTCGAAGGCGACACCGAACAGGCTGTCGATCATCGACATCGCGGTGGAACCCGAGGTTCCGCCGAGCAGCGCCGGGGTGAGTTGGTCGCCGGCGGCGAGCGCGAAGGTGGCGAGCGCGCCGGCCAAGAGCCCCGGGCTCGTGAGCGGCAGCGTCACGCGGCGGAACGCCGCGAAGGGGCGGCCACCCAGATCGCGGGCCGCTTCGACGAGACGCAGATCGACCCGCTCCGCGGCGATCCAGATCGCCAAGGTCATGAAGGGCAGGTTGTTGTAGACGAGCGCGAGCAGGGTCGAGACCGGGGTGTACAGGAGCACGCGCGTGGGCTCGTCCAGGAGACCGCTCTCGACCAAGACCCAGTTGATCGGCCCGTTGACGCCCAGAAGGATGCGCCAGGCGTAGATGCGGGCGATCTCGCCCACGTAGAGGGGCGTGAGCAGCACCACGGTCGCAGCACCCTTGAGCAGCGGCGGCAGCCGGCTCATGGCGAGCGCGATCGGGTAGCCGAGCAGGGCACAGAGCAGCACGGTCGCGCTGCCGTAGAGGAGCGCTCGACCCAAGAGCCCCAGGATGGTGGCCGAACCCGCCGCCTCGAGCCAGGCCCGCGCCGAGAGGTCGGGGACCAGGACCATCTCGTCGACCGACCAGAAGCCGATCAGCGCCATCGCCAGGAGCGGGGCCACGCCCATCGCGAGCACGAGCAGGAGGCCCGGCACGAGGAGGAGCGCGCTCATGCGGCGAGGCGGGTGATGCAGGTCCGCTCGGGCTCGAAGCCGAGCGCGATCTCGCTGCCCGGCGCGATCGGCTCGGCCGCGTAGGCGGCGAGCCCGATCCCGGCGGCCTCGAGGTCGAGCAGGAACCGGTCTCCGCGGTAGACCGACTGGCGGACCCGCGCCCGCCAAGGTCCGGGACCCCCGGGGCGGAGCTGTTCGGGTCGGAGCACGAGGACGGCGCGCTCGCCGGGGGAGAGTGGCGCGCCGGCCGGTGCCTCGACCATTCCGAGCGCGGTCTCCAGCACGGCGCGCTCACGGGCCTCCACGACGCGGCCGGGTACCAGGCTCGCCTCGCCGAGAAAATTCGCGACGAAGCTGTCGGCGGGTCGGCTGTAGACCTCCCGCGGCGAGCCGATCTGAGCGATCCGACCGGCGTTCATGACGACCAGGAGGTCGGAGAGCGCGAACGCCTCCTCCTGGTCGTGGGTGACGTGCAGGAAAGCAGTCCCGAGCTCACGCTGGAGAGCCTTGAGCTCGAGCTGGAGATGGCCCCGCAAGCCGCGGTCCAGCGCCGAGAAGGGCTCGTCCAGGAGGAGCAGGAGCGGCTCGGCGACGAGGGCACGGGCCACCGCGATCCGTTGCTGCTGGCCGCCCGAGAGCTCGTGCGGGTAGCGATCGGCCAGGGCCTCCATGCGAACGGTGCGCAAGGCGCGCCGGATCCGCGCATCGTCACGGCCGACCGTGCCGCGGACGGCGAGCGCGAAGCCGACGTTGCGGGCGACGGTCAGATGCGGGAAGAGCGCATAGCTCTGGAATACCGTGTTGACCGGCCGCCGCTCCGGCGGGAGCCCGCCGATCTCCCGCCCGTCGAGCCGGATCGACCCGGTATCGGCTCGCTCGAAGCCGGCGATGCAGCGCAGGATCGTCGTCTTGCCGCAGCCCGAGGGCCCGAGCAGCGTGACGAAGGCGCCCTGCGGCACCGCGAGGTCGACACCCGCTACCGCGAGCTGCCCGCCGTAACGCTTGACCAGCGCCCCTCGACGCGGAGGAGCGGTGCCGACGCCGGGGAGGTGCCGCTGTGCATCGCCGCTGCGGCCGGGACCCGCTCAAGCAGCCTTGACCTCGTTCCAGAGCTTGATCCAGTCGCTGTAATTGGCGGGCGCCTTCGGCCAAAGGAAACTCTTCATGAGGTCGAGGTCGTCGATGAAGATGTTGGCGCGTGCTTGTTGGTCCAGCTTGTCGCGGATGACCGAGGTCGAGGTCGCGTAGTGGCCGCCCTCGTCGGTGGCGGTCGCAGACGCGTAGTCGGGCCCGAGCAGATAGTCGATGAAGGCGTGCGCCGCTTCGCGGCCCTCGCCCGAAAGGCGGGTCGGGATCGCCGCGCAGTCGCACCAGCCCATGATGCCGGCCTTGGGCTTGGCCATGCCCATCGGCATCTTGTCGTGCAGGACGTCGTACGGCACCCGCCAGGAGAAGGCGCAGACCACCTCGCCGGTCGCGAAGAGGTTGGTGAGATCGCCGATCGACTGCCAATAGGTCCGCAGGATCTTTTTCTGGGCGAGGAGCGCCTTCTTGGCTTCGCCGAGCTCGGCCGCATTCATCTGGAAGACCCGCTCGCGCGGGACACCGACATAGAGCCCGGCGATCGCCACGCTCTCGAGCGCGTAGTCGCGCATGGCGAGCTTGCCGCTCCATCGCGCGTCGAACAAGGCCTCGTAGCCGGGCTCCTCGGGCAGGACGTCCTTGCGGTAGACGATCGGGTTGAGACCCCAGAGATAGGGCATCGCGTAGAGCTTGCCGTCCGGGCCACGGATGTCCTTGTTGGTCTTGAACATGTCGTAGAGGAGCGCGCTGCCCGGTAGCTTGCCCTCGTCGAGTGGCTGCAGAACGCCGGCCTTGATGTAGCGTTCGATGCCGTTGATCGACGGGCTCAAGACGTCCCACTCGGCCCCGGCGCCGGTCCGCAGGGCGGCGAATTGCGCGTCGTCGCTGGTCATGTAGACCGACCGGATCGCGATCCCGGTGCGCTCGGTGAACGCCTTCGAGAACGCCGGCTTGCCGTTCGACTCCCAGGTCGACCAGACGAGCTCCTTGACGGCCGCTCGGGCCGGCCGGACCGGCAACGCCGCCGCTCCAGCCGAGGCGAGGCCGGCCAACACAACCTTCCGACGGGCGATCGCGGTCATTCCTGTCTCCTCCGGGCTGGCCCCGCCTCCGGCTCGTCCGATCGGCGGAGGTCGGCGGCGCCCGCTCGCTGTCGCTACGGATTAGTGGTGGCGCACGACTCAGCACACCACTGGTCTCGACAGGACCTTCATAATTCTAGACAAGCGTGCATCCTTTGTTCACGGCGCACGCCGGGACTCGCCTACGAAGCGAGCATTGCTCGTAGGCAATTGCGGCGTCTCCGGGCAGATCGAGAGCGAGGTGCGCCGGGTCGCAGCCCGTCAGCGGATCGGAAGCCTGGACTTCCGCCAAGCGCGGATCCTGGCGACGGTGCTGCGCGAGGGCTCGGCGTCGCGGGCTGCCGAGCGGTTGAAGCTGAGCCAACCCGCGGTGAGCGTAGTGCTGCGCCGGCTGCGGCGCGCCTTCGCCGATCCGCTCTTGGTCCGAGCAGCGCATGGTTTGGTGCCGACCGAGCGCGGACGCGCCCTCTTGCCCCTCCTCGAGCGGTTGGTCGATGCCTTCGAGGACCTCGAGCGAGCCGGGCAGGGGTT
>Ga0308392_1000419_pt1 | contig 17905 bp, 17 predicted proteins | sample Hotspr20Samplem2_FD_202361 | JGI IMG/M metagenome (GOLD analysis project Ga0308392, IMG submission 202361) | Hot spring phototrophic mat microbial communities from Octopus Spring, Yellowstone National Park, Wyoming, United States - 20050624_m2 ... | reverse complement strand
TACAGCTTCGGCATGTTCGGCTGTGACCTTCACTGCCCGTATTGCCAGAACTGGGTGACCTCGCAGGCGCTGCGCGATCCGCGGGCCATCGCTCCGCCGCGGCGCGCCACGCCGGAAGAGCTCGTCGCCGACGCCGTCGCTCAGGGCGCTCAGGTGATCGTCAGCACTTACAACGAGCCGCTGATCACGGCCGAGTGGGCGGTGGCTGTTTTTCGGGAGGCCCGGCGAGCCGGTCTTCTCACCGGCTTTGTCTCCAACGGCAACGCTACGCCGCGCGTGCTCGAGTATCTGCGCCCGTGGCTGGATCTGTACAAGGTGGATCTGAAGAGTTTCAATGACCGGGACTATCGCCAGCTCGGCGGCCGCTTACAGCCCATCCTGGAGAGCATCCGCAGGATCTTCGAGATGGGCTTCTGGTTGGAAGTGGTGACGCTCGTGGTGCCCGGCTTCAACGACTCCGACGACGAGCTCCGCGAGATCGCCGAATTCTTAAGCGGCATCTCCCCGGACATTCCCTGGCACGTGACGGCGTTCCACAAGGATTACAAAATGAGGGATCAGGATGACACGCCGCCCGAGACGCTGGTGCGCGCCGCCGAGATCGGCCGGCAGGCGGGGCTGCGGTATGTGTATGCGGGGAACCTGCCGGGGATGGTGGGCGAGTTCGAGAATACGCGCTGCCACGGCTGCGGGCTGGTTCTGGTGCGGCGCTTCGGCTACCGAATCCTCCAAAACCGTCTCCGTGCCTCCGGCCGCTGCCCCTCCTGCGGCACGGTGATTCCCGGCTGGTGGACGCCGGCGGATCGCAATCCGGCGCAGGCGGCGGCTTCGGCCGCTTCGCGAGTGGCCACCGGCTGACGAGCCGGGCACCCCTCAGTCCGGCGGGCCCGGAACGAGCTCCCGTTCCAGCCAGCTTAGATAACCCTCAGAGCCTTCGACGATCGCCAGAGCGACTACCTCGGGCAGCTCATAGGAGTGCAGGGATTCGATCTCCGCGCGGAGCCGGTCGAAGAGGTCGCGCCGCGACTTGACGAGGAGCAGGCACTCCTCATCCTCCTGCAAGGCGCCCTTCCAGCGATAGAGGCTCCGCAAGCCGCGCAGGATGTTGACGCAAGCGGCCAGGCGCCGCTCCACCAGCGCGCGGGCGATGCGCTCGGCCTCTTGTTCGGAGGCGCAGGTGGTCAGGACAAGGATTTTGTCTGTCATTGAGACCGGAATCGAGGCGCCGCCGACGGCGCCTCGAAGGAAACAAAATTATATATAATTGTTAAAGTCCGCATGCGCCCCCTCTGGAAACTGCTCGGCTGGACCGTGGTGGTCGCTCTGTCCGCCCTCTATTTGGTCCTGCTGGCGACCGACCCCCGCGGCTTGCCGGCGCTCCGAGAAAAGCAGCAGCGCATCAGCGAGTTACAGCGGTTCAAGGCCGAGCTCGTACGCCAGCGTGAGGAACGCCGCGAACGCGTTCGCTTGCTGCGGGAAGATCAGGAAGAACTCGAGCTGAAGCTCCGCGAGCGATTTCGGCTGCGTAAACCCGGCACTGTGGATCTTTTCTATCCCGACAGCGAGGCGACCGGCCCAGGCAAACCCTAGAGACCGTCTCCGCTCCCCGGCTCGCCCGCGGTGGTTGAGCCTCGTGACGCCCGCTCCGGCTGCTTAGAAGCCCTCGAGCAGGTGCCCCATCTTCTCTTTTTTCGTACGTAAATACTCACCCGCGGTGGCTGTCAAGGGCACCTGGCAGGGGATCCGTTCCACAACTTCGACGCCCGCCTGCTCGAGCGCACGAATTTTCTCCGGGTTGTTGGAGATCAGGCGCACCCTCTTGACGCCGAAATGGCGCAAGATCTCGACCGGAAGGCTGTAGTCGCGCAGGTCGGCCTCAAATCCCAGAATCTCGTTGGCTTCGACCGTGTCCGCGCCCTCGTCCTGCAAGGCATAGGCCCGAAGTTTGTTCAGCAGCCCGATACCTCGACCTTCCTTGTGCTCGTAAATGATGAGGCCGCGGCGTTCGTCAGCGATCATCGCCAGAGAAAGTTCAAGCTGACTGCGGCAATCACAACGCAAACTGTGAAAAACGTCGCCGGTCAGACACTGCGAGTGGATGCGTACGAGCGGGGCCGGCTCGCCGCACAAATCTCCCATACGCAGCACAACCGCCTCGTCCGTGGTCTCGCCGTTGCGCCCCTCGAATCCGTAGATGCGGAAATGACCAAAGCGGCTTGGAAAGTCCGCTTCCGCCACTTTGAGGATTTTTGGCTCCTGCCCTACGGCCATTTGAAGGCTGCGGCGCGAAAAACCGCTCTCTACGTCTTCATTATAATGATCGGCAAGCGCGCATGTCTGCCGAGCAACATTGGATCGTGTTGCTGGTGAAGCTCGCCGTCGCCGCTTCCTTGGCCAGCATCATGGTTCGGTTTGCCGCCTTCCAGCGCATCTTGATGCGGGAGGAGCGCACGCTCGAGCAGCGGCTAAAGCTGGCCTTGGGACTGGCGGGCATCTTCGCCGCCGGCGTCGGCACGCGCGTACTGACCCAGACCTACCGCGCGGTGGACCTGGGCCTCGAGGGCAGCTTGCTGGCGGGGGTGATCGGCGGCTATGTCTCCGGCCTCGCCGCCGGCGTGCTGATCTCGCTGCCCGCCATGCTCAACGGCGAGTACCTTTCCATGCCCTTGTTTGCCGCCGTTGGTGTGCTGGGCGGCCTGCTGCGCGACTGCGCCCCGGAGCCCGAGGAGGTCTGGCGCTTCTCGCCCCTGCTCGACCTGAGCCTCTGGCGGCTCTTCCGGCGCTGGACGGATCACCGCCGCACAGCCTTTCATCTCTTCTTTCTGCTCACCATCCTGTTTGCCGAATTCCTGCGCTTCAGTCTCGCGACGGTCTTCGGACCGCAGGCGCTGTTTCATCTTCATCCGTCTTGGGACAATCCGCACCCGTTCAGCCGGGTGGGCGTCTATCTCATCACGCTGTTTTCGGTCACCTTGCCGCTCAAGATCTGGAACAATACTCGCACGGAGCAGAAGCTCGAAGCCCAGAAGCGGCTGCTCACCGAGGCGCGCCTGGCCGCCCTCACCAGCCAGATCAATCCGCATTTCCTGTTCAATACGCTCAATTCGGTCTCCTCGCTGATCCGCATCGACCCGGAGCAGGCCCGGGCGGTCGTCCTGAAACTGGCCAAGATTCTGCGCAAGCTCCTGCGCAAGCACGATACCTTCAGTCCGCTGCGCGAGGAGCTGGCCTTCATCGAGGATTACCTTTCGATCGAGATGGTGCGTTTCGGCGACAGCCTGCGCTTCGTCCGCGAGGTCGACCCGGCCACGCTGGATCTGCTGGTGCCGAGCATGCTGTTGCAGCCGCTGGTGGAAAACAGCCTCAAACACGGTTTGAGCGGCAAAGTGAATGGCGGTATGATTCGAATTCGCAGCCATCTGGAAGGCAATCGTCTTTATCTGGTGGTCGAGGACGACGGCGTCGGCATTCCGGAGTCCGAAATGGCGAAGCTGTTCGAGCAGGGAATCGGGATCAGCAACGTGAATGAACGGCTTAAGGTAATTTTCGGTAACGATTATCGAATGTGGATCGACAGCAAGCCTGGCGAAGGCACCCGGACCGGCATCGAGATCCCTCCCTTGCACTCGAGCGTGGCTGCGGTCTCTTGACATCTCTCGTTACGGCAAGGAGTATCCTGCTTGAGCAACGCTGACTTTCCCCTGCTCGGGTACCGGCTGAACCGGATGCCGCGTACCGTCGCCGACCGGACGCGCCGGATCTATGACCGGCTCGCCTTCATCTACCCGCTTTCGACCCAACTGTTCCACTCCCGCGCCCACCGCTGCGCGGTGGAGCAGGCCGGCTTGCGCGACGGCATGTCGATCCTCGAGGTAGCCACCGGCTCCGGCGAGATGTTTCGCCGCCTGGTGAGTTTGAATCCGAGCGGCCGGACCTTGGGTTTGGACCTGTCGCCGGCGATGGCCGCCAAGACGCTCCGGCGCGCCAGGCGCTCCTTCCCCGGCGCCAAGGCCCAATGTCACGCTGTCGACGCGCGCCGCATGCCTTTCCCGGACGGCTGCTTCGACGCGCTCGTCTGCTGCTATCTGTTCGAGCTGCTGGCGCCTGAGGACGTCGAGTGCACGCTGGCCGAGTTTTACCGAGTGCTCCGCGGCGGAGGCACACTGGCTTTGGTGCTCATCGGGCAGGACGGCGCTCTCTTTGACCGCCTCTACCGCCTGCTCGGCCGGCTGGCGCCGGCCATGTGGGGCCGCCAGCTCGACGGCACGCTGCGCCAACTGATCCTGGCCCGCAAGTTCCGGATCGAGCGCGAGCGCGAAGTGCGCCAGCGCGGCTACCCGTCGCGAGTCATCATCGCCCGCAAGTAAAGGCCGCACCGGCGCCGGGATATAATGACAGACAATTCCACCGAAGGAGTCCACTATGGAATCGAACCGTCGGAAGTTTCTCGCCTCCCTGGCCGCTGCGCCGATGTTCGTACCCCGGAGGGCCTGGGGCGCCAATGACCGTCTCACCTACGGCGTCATCGCCACAGGCGGCCGGGGTCGATATCTCAACCGCAAGTTTCAGGAGCTGGGCGCGCAATGTGTCGCGCTGTGCGACGTCTACGAGCCGTACCTGGAGCTCGCCAAACAGGATTCGCCGCAGGCCAAAACCTACGTCGACTATCACGACCTGCTTGCCCAGCCGGGCATCGACGCCGTCATCCTCGCCGGGCCGGACCATCATCACTGTCCGATGCTGCTCGCTGCGCTGAAGGCCCGCAAGGACGTCTTTGCCGAAAAGCCGCTCTCCTACTCGCTTCAGGAGAGCCGGATCATGGTCGAGGCCGTCCGCGCCAGCGACCGCATCGTGCAGATCGGCATGCAGCGGCGCAGCGCTCCGGTGATCCATCACGCCAAGAAGCTCATCGACGAAGGCGTGCTGGGGCGGATCACCCTAGTCAAGCCGCAATGGCACTGGAACACCTCCGCTCCTCTGGACAACTCCCCGCTGCCGGGCAAGCTGGACTGGGACCGCTTCCTCGGCCCGGCGCCGAAGCGCCCCCTCGAGCCGATGCGGTTCCGGAGATGGCGCGTCTTCAAGGATTATGCCGGCGGCAACATGACCGACCAGGGAACCCACCTGATGGACGTCGTGCAGTGGTTCACCAACTCCGGCCCTCCGATTTCGGCCGTCTGCCAAGGTTTCGTCGCCAAGATGGAGGGCGCCGAACATCCCGACGTCTTCTCCGCCGTCTTCGAGTACAAGGACTTCATCGCCACCTGGACCCTGGACTACTGCAACGCCTATCAGAACGGCTGGTCGATCACCTTCATGGGCGATCGGGGCACGATGCTGCTCGATGAGGAGGGCTTCAAGGTCTGGGCCGAGCCGTGGCACAAGAATCCGGAGCCGATTTTCGTCGCCCGCGCTCCGGTGCCGATCGAGGCTCACATCCAGAACTTCTTCGACTGCATCCGCACGCGCAAGCAGCCCAGCTGCACCGTAGAGATCGCCGCGGACGCCGTGGCCGGGCCGCACCTGGCCAACATCGCCCTCTTCGAAGGCCGCAAGGTGAAGCTGGCCGAAGTCCTTCCCACGTAGCCCTGCTTTCGGCGGGGGCGGCGCCTGGCCGCCCCCGCGCGGCGAGACACCCTCGAACAGTGCTCTCGTGCCGCTTAGATGCGGCCGAACTTGGCGACGGCCTCTTTAATCGAGCGGAACTTGCCGATGAACGGATACATGCTGTGCTCGGTATGGTCGAGCTCTTGTGCGCGTTTAAGCACCTCGGCGGCCCGCTCGCGCGGCACCACCACGACTCCGTCTTCGTCCGCCACGATGATGTCGTTCGGCCGGACTTCCACCCCGGCGCACCGGACCGGAATGTTCATACCGGCAAACCGGTAATGGTTGATCGAGGTCGAGGGGACGATGCCGCGGCTGTAGATGGGAAACTGAATCCGGCGCATCTGCGGCGTATCGCGAATGGAGGCGTCTACGACGGCGCCGGCCAGCCCCCGGTATTTCATCGCCGTGGCCATCAAGCCGCCGACGCCGGCGAAATCCAACCCGTCCTCGAGCACGATGACATAGACCGAGCCGGGCGGCGCCGTATCGATCGCATCCAGCATGCCCTGAGAAGCCGGCGGCCCCTCTTTATGCTCCTCCCTCTTGAGCAGGACGGTCACGGCGGGGCCGGCGAATTTGGTGGGAAACAGCGGCCGCATGTCGTGCGACATGTGCGCCCGCTGGCCGTAGAGCTGCTCCATTGCGTCGGCAATGGAGGCCACCTCCACCAACTTGAAGCCTTCGATGATCGGGTCGGCGGAAGCTCGTTGCTGGGTGAGCACCCAAGCCAGCAGGCCGACGAGAAGGACGACAACAACGCTCGCAACCAGTTTTCGTTTCATAGGTACTGATTCTACCTGCTTTCGTTTGGACGCCCGCCGGGCTCATTTCACCGGCGTGCGTTTCAACCACCGGTCGAAAAATTCCTGCCAGGCCGGGTCGATCGCCGGGCCGTTGGGCTTGTGGCCGTCCGTGGTGAGCACGAACTGGATGCGCTCGGGGACGCCGAGCAGCGTGTAGACCTCCTTGGCGCGATTGAAATAGCCCCAGCTTTGCCGGTCGTCGGAATCTCCGCCGCAGTCTTCGCAGTCGCCGCGGCCGCCGATCAGCAGGAAGGCGCGCGGCGCCGCCAGCGCCATCAGCTCATGATGGTCGTGCTCGAAGCCGGGCCGCTCCGGATCGGGGTTGAGCATGCTCAGCACGGTGCGCTGGGGCGTGGGGATCTTGGGGAAAGGCCGCAGCCAGTCCAGATACCAGGGATCGAACCAGTTAGTGCCGCCGTTGACGGCGATGTGCGGATCGAGCGCCACGGTGGCCTTGATCTCAGGGGCGAAGGCGGCGACATACACCGCCGCCTTGGCGCCGAGCGAAAAGCCGATGAAGCCCACGCGCCTTGGGTCCACCTCCTTGCGGCTCTTCAGATACTCGAACTCGCGCCTGGCGTCGTGGACCATCTTGGCGATCGGTAACCAGTGTCCGAAGCGCTGGTAAAGCTTTTCGGGCGCCCCCTGTCGCGCCGTGGTGCCGTCGCGGTAGTTGCGGATGAACGACCAGCCCGTCAGCACGACGTAGCCCCGCTCGGCGAGCCAGCTGCCCCAGTATTGCTCCGGGGCGGTGTAGTCCGGCGTGGAAGAAGTCCAGGCGATCACCGCCGGGAACGGACCGGGACCCTGCCCGCGCGGCAGCAGCAACAGGTGCGGCTGGTAGAAATCTTTCTCCATCGGCAGTTCGAGATGGATCCGGGTGTAGCCCGGGCGTTGCTCCGTAGAGAGGATCCGTACTCGGCGAATGTCGCCGAACCAGCGCTTGTCGGCGCTCTCGGGCTCGAGCTTGCCGAGCATGGTGCGCCAGTAGCGTAGAATCTGGGGGCGGCGCCTTTTGTACCAGTCTTCGGGCGACCGCAGGCCTTCCACCAGCGAGGGAATGGTTTCCCGTTCGGCGCCCGGCTCCGGCGCCGGGCTGCGTTTGTTGGTTACCCGGTGCTGGTTCAGGCGAAGCGCATCCTCCGTCGCTTGGGGCGCGCCCGCCGCCAGCCACGCCGCAAGCAGCCAGCCTGTCATCGGTCCCTACCGCCGGAGAACCGAGCGGCCGGCAAATCGGGCATTCGGACCGAGCTGCTCCTCGATGCGCAGCAACTGGTTGTACTTGGCGATTCGGTCGGTTCGGCTCAGCGAGCCGGTCTTGATCTGTCCGGCTTGCGAAGCCACCACAAAGTCGGCGATGAAGGCGTCCTCGGTTTCACCCGAGCGGTGCGAGACCACCGCCGTATAGCCGGCCCGGGCGGCCATCTCGATCGCCTCGAACGTCTCCGTCACCGTGCCGATTTGGTTCAACTTGATCAGGATGGAATTGGCCACGCCTTCTTGAATGCCGCGGCTGAGCCGAGCCGTGTTGGTGACGAAGAGATCATCGCCCACGAGCTGGATCTTCGCGCCGAGCGCCTCGGTCAGCAGCTTCCAGCCTGCCCAGTCGTCTTCCGCCATGCCGTCCTCGAGCGAAACGATCGGGTACTGCCGCACCCAATCGGCCCAGAACTCGACGAGCTGCTCGGCCGTTCGCACGCTGCCGTCGGATTTCTTGAAGACGTAGCGGTTCTGGCCGGCGTCATAGAACTCGCTCGCCGCCGGGTCGAGCGCGAGGCCGATCTCCTCGCCCGCCTTGTAGCCGGCCTTCTCGATCGCCTCGAGGATCACCTCGAGCGCCTCCTCGTTCGACTTCAGGCTCGGGGCGAAGCCGCCCTCATCGCCCACCGCCGTCGAATAGCCGCGCTTCTTGAGCACGCCTTTGAGGGTGTGGAAGACCTCGGCGCCCATGCGCAGCGCCTCGGCGAAGCTAGGCGCGCCGTAGGGCATGATCATAAACTCTTGCGGGTCGACGGAATTGTCGGCGTGCGCGCCGCCGTTGATAATGTTCATCATCGGCACCGGCACGAGCGACGCCCGCACGCCGCCGAGATAGCGGTACAGCGGCAACTCGAGCGCCTGAGCCGCCGCACGCGCCGCAGCCATGGAGACCGCCAGGAGGGCGTTGGCGCCCAGCCGGCCTTTGTTGGGGGTCCCGTCAAGCGCAATCAGCTTGCGGTCGAGGGCTTCCTGATCAAGCGCATCGGCCCCGGCGAGCGCCTCGGCGATTTCACCGTTCACCGCCGCCACCGCCTTGCGCACCCCTTTGCCCAGGTAGCGCTTCGGATCCTGATCGCGCAGCTCGACCGCCTCGTGCTCGCCGGTGGAAGCGCCGGAGGGGACCGCGGCCCGGCCGATGGTGCCGTCGGCCAGACAGACGTCGGCCTCCACCGTCGGATTGCCGCGCGAGTCCAGAACCTCTCGTCCCACGATCTTGATGATTTCCGTCATTGGCATTTCCTTCACCGTCGTTCAGTGCGACTGCTCCACCCATTGTGTCACAGCACCCCGTCTTCAGACCGGATGGTCCGGAATCCTTCGGCACGTGCGGTTGCAAGCGGATCGTCCCCTGGCGCCTGACCGATAATGACGTGGATGAAGATCCTGGCCTTCAACTGCGGCAGCTCGACCGTCAAGTTCGCCCTTTTCGAGATGGGCGGAGGCAGCAAGGAGCGGCTGCTCGCCCGCGGCCTCGTCGAGCGCATCGGCGAGGCCGACTCCGCGGTCCGCTTCGAGCTGCCCGGCAAGGGTTGGCGCGAGTGTCGCCAGGCGATCCCCGGCCACCCAGAGGCCATCGAGACGGCTTTGAGCTGTCTTGCCGAGCCGGGCGGGCCCGTCAGCGGTCTTGAGGAGATTGCCGCGGTCGGCCACCGCGTCGTGCACGGCGGCGAGTTTTACGCTGAGTCGATCCTCTTCGACGAGGAAGTAGTCCGCCGCGTGGAGGAATGCGCCGCGCTGGCGCCGCTTCACAACCCCCACAACCTCGCCGGCTATCGCGCTTTGCGCGCCCGTCTGGCGCATTGCCCGCATGTGGCCGTCTTCGATACGGCCTTCCATCAGGGGATGCCGCGCGCCGCCTGTCTTTACGGCCTCCCGTACGAGTTCTATGAACGTCACCGAATCCGCCGCTACGGTTTTCACGGCACGTCGCACCGCTACGTGATGCTGCGCTATGCCGAGCTCCACGGCGCCACGCCTGCCGCCTTTAAGCTCATCACCTGCCATCTGGGCAGCGGCTGCTCGGTGGCGGCGGTCGCGGGCGGACGCTCGGTGGACTGCTCGCTGGGCTTCACGCCGCTCGAGGGCCTCCTCATGAGCACGCGCCCCGGCGATCTGGACGCCGGCGTCGTCCTCTACCTGATCACCGCGCTCGGCATGACGCCTGAGGAGGTGACGCGGCTGCTTAACTACCACAGCGGCCTCGCCGGCCTTTCCGGCCTCACCGGCGACATGCGCATCCTGCTGGCGGAAAGCGCGCGAGGAAACGAGCGGGCGCGCCTGGCCGTCGAGGTCTTCTGCCACCGCGTGCGGCGCTACGTGGGCGCTTTCTACGCCGTGCTGAATGGAGCGGATGCGCTCATCTTCACCGGCGGCATCGGCGAAAACGCCCCGGCCGTCCGCTCCGCCGTTTGTGAACGCTTGGAGGCTTTGGGCATTGCTCTCGATCCGGCTCGGAACCTGGCCGCCTCGGGTGCGGAGGCTGAAATCTCGCAACCCGACTCCCGAACGAGGGTCTGGGTCATACCCACTAACGAGGAGCTCCTCATCGCTCGCGAAACAGTGCAGTGCCTGTCGCGGTGAAGCGGCCGGGCGGCGCGTATAATGAGGGGCGAAATGAGACCCTGGCTTGCGCTTGTGCTTGCCGCGGCGGCGCCGGCGGCGCCCCTGTTCGAGCAATCAAACTTCGCGCCGGCACAGGCGGGCTTGCCGGAGGGCTGGCTCCTGTGGATCCCCAATCCGGCTTCGGCGCCGAAAGCGGGCGTGGACACGGCGGTGTTCCGCTCGCGGCCGGATTCGCTTGCGCTTGCCGCCCAGGGCGACACCGAGGTGCTGGGCGGCTGGGAGCGGACGGTACCGGGCGTCCGGGAGGGGCAATGGTATCGCCTCGCCGTCCACTACCGCGCCGCCGGGCTTGAGGCCGAACGCCGGCAGGTCGTCGCTCGGCTGGACTGGCTCAACGCCGACGGCAAACGTGCCGGCCAGCCGGATTATGCCTGGCGATTTTCCAACGAAGGCGGTTGGCGGCGCCTGGTGCTGGAGGCGCCCGCTTTGCGCGCCGCCGTCGCCGTCAAGCTCCAGCTGCTGTTGTGGGCTTCCCGCCGCGGCAAGGTCTGGTTCGACGACATCTCGCTCGAGGCCGTGCCCGCGCCGGCGCCCCGCCTGGTCACCATTGCGGCCATCAACCTGCGCCCGCAGAACACTGGCTCGTCGGAGGCGAGCGTAACGAAGTTTATCGAAGCGATCGACCGCACCGTGCCCCCGAAAACCGACATCATTCTCCTGCCCGAGGGCATCACGATCGTGGGCACCGGAAAGGCCTACCGGGACGTCGCCGAGCCGGTTCCCGGCCCCACCACCGCCCGGCTCGGCGAGGCCGCCCGCAAGCACCGGGCCTGGATCGCCGCCGGCCTTTACGAGGGCGACGGTGGCGGCCTGTACAATACCGCCGTGCTGATCGACCGGGAGGGCCGCTTTACAGGCAAGTACCGCAAGGTCTACATCCCGCGCGAGGAGACCGAAGGAGGATTGCTGCCGGGCTATGACTACCCGGTCTTCGACACCGACTTCGGCCGCGTCGGCATGATGATCTGTTGGGACGTGCAATACGCCGACCCGGCGCGTGGCCTTGCCCTGCGCGGCGCCGAGCTGATTCTGATGCCGATCTGGGGCGGCAACGTGACGCTGGCCCGCGCCCGCGCCATTGAAAACCACCTGTTCATCGCCGCCTCAGGCTATAACTACCCGACGCACGTCATCGATCCGGATGGCGAAATCCTGGCCACCGCGGCTGCCGACGGCGCCGCGGCGATCGTCACGGTGGACCTCAACCGCCGCTACGTGGACCCCTGGCTTGGCCATATGCGCGATCGCTTCATGAAGGAGCTTCGCCTGGACGTTCCGGTGGAGCCGCCCGGTCTGTGGTGAGACGGCGCGGCGGCCGAGCGGGCCTGTGGCGATGGCAGTGAGGGGGCGGATTGGCGCGCCGGGCCGGGGCGAGGGCATGGAAGAAGCGCGGATCTTGGTTCGGGCCACCAACTGGTTGGGCGACGCGGTGATGTCGTTGCCCGCACTTCGGGCTCTCCGCGCGGCCTTCCCGCGGGCGCATCTGGCCGTCTTGGCGCGGCCGTGGGTTGCCGAGCTTTATCGGCGCGAGCGGACGATCGACGAGCTGATCGTCGATCAAGCCGCACCCGGGGCCCGCGATTGGGCCGGCAAGTGGCGAACCGCACGCGAGCTGGCCCGCCGCGGCTTTGATTGTGCCGTCCTGTTTCCGAACTCGTTCGATTCCGCCCTCCTGGTTTGTCTTGCCGGCATCCGGCGCCGCATCGGCTACCGTCGCGACGGGCGCGGCCCCCTGCTCACAGACCCTGTGCCTGTACCGCGCCGAGGCGAGATCCCGGCGCATGAGACCTATTACTACCTGGAGCTGCTCCGCCGCGCGCGCATCCTCGATTCACTCCCCGAAGTGGAAACCATCGAGCTGGATCAGATCGCTGAGGCGGGTCACGCAGGCCGCACGCGCCTCGCCGCCCTCGGTCTGGACGGCGAGGTGATCGGTGTCAGTCCCGGTGCGGCGTTTGGGCCCGCTAAGCGCTGGTTGCCGGAGCGCTTCGCCGAGGCGGCCTGCCTGGTGGCGAGCAAGCGCGCGGCTGCCATCGCCCTGTTCGGCTCGGCGGCCGAGCATGCGCTGTGCGAGGAGATCGCCGTTCGGATCCGCGGGACGGACCATGTGGCGGTGAACCTCGCCGGCCGGACCACGCTCGGCGAGTTCATCGAACTGGCTGCCGCCTGCTCGGTCTTCCTTACCAACGACTCCGGCCCGATGCATGTGGCGAGTGCGCTCTCCGTGCCCACGGTCGCTGTCTTCGGTCCGACCGATCCTTGGGCTACAGGCCCCAAAGGCCGCCGCTGTCGTCTCGTGCGCGAACCCCTGGATTGCAGCCCGTGCAAGCTCCGCGCCTGTCCCATCGATCATCGCTGCATGAGGCGGATCTCGGCCGAAGCGGTGGCCCAGGCGGCGCTCGAATTGCTCCAATAATGGTAGATTGGCAGCGTTAGTGGACACACGCCAGAAGATTCTGTCCTGGCAAGAGGCCGCCGGCCGCATCGAGCAGCAATTGGCCGGTGCGCCGCCTCTTCGTCTTGTCACCGGCCACTTCGACCCTTTGCTCGCCGCTCACGCCCGCGCGCTCGAGGAAATTGCCGCCGCCGACGGCCGCCCGGGGGTGATTATCACGGAACCTCCGAATCCTTTGCTCGCGGCCGAAGCCCGGGCGGAGCTCGTGGCCGCGCTCGCCGCGGTGGAATGGGTGACGCTCGCCCCGTCGAGCGGTCTGGCCGAGCTGCTGGACCGGATCCCGCGAACCCGCCTGGTGCGGACTGAGGCCGATCACCTGGCCATTCGTGCGGATTTCATCGCGCGGGTGCGCTCCCGTTACTCGGGCGCATAAACAATGCTGCATCGGCCGCGAATTCTCCTCGTGCGGCTCGGCTCGCTCGGCGACGTCGTCCATGCGTTGCCGGCCGAGGCAAGCCTCAAGCACAGCCTCCCTCGGGCCCATTTGGCTTGGCTGATCGAACCTCGCTGGGCGCCGCTCGTTGCGGGCAATCCGTTTGTGGATGAACTCGTCCTGTTCGATCGCAGCGGACTGCGAAACTGGATCGAGCTGTGGCGCCGGCTCCGCGAGGCCCGGTTCGACACGGTGATCGACTTTCAGGGTCTGATCAAGAGTGCCTTGCCTGCGCTGATGGCGCGGCCGGAGCGCATTTTCGGTTTCCATTCGTCGCAAGTGCGCGAGCGCGCAGCCGCCCTCGCCTACTCTCACCGAGTGCTGGCCCGCTCGGCCCATGTCGTGGACCGCAATCTCGAGCTGGCCGCTGCCGCCGGCGCCTCCTTCAGTCTCAAGGTCTTTCCCTTGCCGGAGGGCCGGCCGGAGGGAAACCTGCCGGAGGGGGACTTCGTTCTGGCCTCGCCGCTAGGCGGCTGGGCCGCTAAGCAATGGCCGCTCGACTACTACGGCGATCTGGCCCGGCTGCTCGAGCAAGGCCCGCGGCTTCGGCTCGTGCTCAACGCCGCTCCGCACCAGGCAGCCGCCCTCGCCTCGATTCGCGGCGTCCACGTGCACGTTTCCGGTCTCGAGGGTCTGGTGTACGCCACACGGCGTGCCACCGCGGTCGTCGGCATCGACAGCGGACCCCTTCATCTGGCGGCGGCGCTCGGTAAACCCGGCGTGGCAATCTTCGGACCGACCGATCCCGAGCGAAACGGCCCTTATGGCGGCTCGATCACCGTTTTGCGCAGTCCCGCGGCCCGCACCAGCTACAAACGCCGCAGCTGGATCGACGCCAGCATGAAGGCCATCACCCCTGAACGCGTTTTCGAGGAGCTCATGGCCCGTCTGGCGCTAGCGGCGCGCCGGTCGGAGGGCGCTTGATGCGGCGCTACCGGTTTCCGAAACCGTATGCCGACGTTGCGGCCCGCCTCCGCGTGCCGACCGGCTTTCTCGTGGCGGCGATCTTTGTCTGGGCGGCGCAACCCACCTGGGCCTCGCTGGCCGTGGGTCTGCCCATCGCCGGGCTCGGCTTGGCGCTGCGTGCCTGGGCGGCGGGCCATCTGGTGAAGAATCTGGAACTGGCCACCACCGGCCCGTACGCCTACGTGCGCAACCCGCTTTATCTCGGCAGCCTGGCGGCGGCTCTCGGCCTGGTGATCGCGGCCCGCCAGAGCTGGCTCGCTCTTGTCGTCGCCGCGGTCTTCCTTTTGGTCTACCTGCCGGTCATCGAGCAAGAGGAACAGCACCTGCGAAAACTGTTTCCGGCCTTCGACGCCTACGCCGCTCAGGTGCCGCTCCTCGTTCCTCGCCTCCGGGGCCGTCCGCGCGGCCGCTTCCGTTGGGAACTCTATCGCCGAAATCGCGAGTATCAGGCACTCGCCGGATTCCTGGCCGGCGCCGCCTTCCTCATCTGGCGAGCGAACTGAATCCGGTCCGCCCTCAGCCGTAGACCTCGCGGTGAACGCGCTTGAGGAAGGCCAGCCCCTCGCTGGCGAGCTGCTCCGGCGAGTCGGCCAGCTTCCGCCAAATGCAGCACAGCTTGGCGATGCGCTCCATGTTGGGGTCGAACGACTCGATGGTGACGCAGCCGTCGTAGCCCACCTCCTTGAGCGCCCGGAAAAAGGCCACCCAGGGTACCTGCCCGCGTCCCGGAATGCCGCGCTGGTTCTCGCAGGCATGCACGTAGCCGAGCAGCCCGTCGGCGATGCGCACCGCCTCCACCAGATCGTCCTCCTCGCGGATCATATGGAAGGTGTCCAGGTGCACCTTGACATTGGGAAGGCCGACGTCGCGAATGAACCGGACCGCGTCGGCGGCGATGTTGATGAAGTGGGACTCGAAGCGGTTCACCGGCTCGATGCCCAGGATCAGATCCGAGCTGGCTTGCGCGTAGGAGGCGATCTCCTGGTATCCTTCGACGGCCCATTTCCACTCCTCTTCGGTTCGCATGCGGCCGGTGAGGTAGCCCCAGCCGCAGTAGATCACCCCGCCGAAGACCTTCGCCCCCGCTTCGTTGCTCAGGTCGATCAGCCGCTTGGAGAACTCGATGCCCGCGCGGCGCACCTTCGCATCGGGGGAGATGATGTTGTACTCGGGGGGCATGCCGTAGCCCGTGTTGATCGTCAGACCCAGCTCGGCCGCCGCCGCCCGAACCTTCCGCGCCGGAAAATTGTCCGGGTCGAAGGGGATAACCTCGACCGCGTCGAACCCCATCGTCTTGAACCTCTCAAGCAGCGGCAGATCCTTTTCGAGGAACGTCTCGGTGAACAACAGTGAGTGAATCCCAAACTGCATCGAATCGCCTCCCGCGTCTGATTTGGCGCCGGCTGTCTTGGCGGGTTGCCCGAGACCGAGCATAACAGATCGCCACCTCACCCGGGCCTGTTCTGAGTATGAAATAATCGTGCACAATCGTCGCCAGAGCCGTGATGATCTTTTTGTAACCTCTTTCGGCGGCGATCCGTGCCAAACTCCGCGCAGGCCGCGCTAGACCGGCTCGACGATCTCCAGCGTATAGCCGTCCGGATCGAGAAAATAGGCCACGCGGGGCCGGTCCGGCCGGGAACGCGTCGGAGGGTTGCGGAAGCGCAGACCCTTCGCCTTGAGCTCTTCGTAGGTGGCGTCCACGTCGTCGGTCGTGAAGGCGATGTGGGCCGAGCCCACATTGTTGGTCGCCATCTCGAGCTTGCGACCGGCCGGCGCGACATACTCGACCAGCTCCAGCCGAAACTCGCCCAGCCGGACGAAGGCGATCTTCAGGTGGGCGCCATCGAAGCCTACGATCGAGGAGATCCCTGCACCCTCGACCTCAAAACGGCGTTCGAGCGTGAAGCCAAGCACGCCGGTGTAGAAGTCAATCGAGCGTTCCAGGTCACTGACCGTGAAGCTGGTGTGGTTGTGGCTGATGAGCATCCCGCCCCGCCTTTCTACTCTAGCGGAAACACGCTGCGGCGCAAGGCTGCGACCCGGTTTGCCGGAGCCGGCGACCGCAATTGGGGATTGAGTATACTGTCCCCAATTTCGGCGATCTGGAGCTGCTGCGGCACTCGTGCCGGCTTGATCCCCTCGTGCCCAATCAGACGGTACAGGTAGATGCCGTCACGCCGATCGCCCGGCCGACGCCGCTGGGGGAAATGCCCGATCAACTCCCACGAGCCGGCGCCGCCTCGAAGCGCCAGCTGCAACTGGTAGTGATGTGCCGGCGGGCGCATCGGCTCGCCGTCGAAAACGACCAGGCCGACCGGCACCGCCCTCAGGAATTCGCCGACCTCCGCCGGCCCGCCGAACAGCGGTCTGGCGTTCCAACCGAACCAGCTCGACGCCGAAAGCACCTTGCTGCCGCGCAGCACGATGTGACCGGGTCGGCGCTCCCGCATCGCGAGCTCCGAAATGAGCATTCCCTCGCCCGGGGCGTCGGAGGAGACCAGAATCACCGACTGGTTCCACTCGGGACGCGCCAGAATCGCTCGCGCCACCTCCGCATACCCGCCGCAGTCCTTCTTGGGCGGCGGCCGGAACTCCAGCGCATACAGCCCGGCAAGCACGAGCGCCGCTGCCAGGGCGCGCCAGCGCGCCGCTTTCCGCTTCAACGGCCCGAGCGACAAAGCCCACCAGATGCCGCCGGCGGCGAACAGCAGCCAGAAGGGCAACACGTTCAAAAGGTGGCGGAGTTCGAGCGCCGGCGGAACCACCGTCCGAAGCAACACCATCGCCACCAGCGTGGAGGCGCCCACTGCCCAGATGCCCTGAACCGGCAGGCGCCGCAAGAGCCGGACTCCGATCAACGCCCCCAGGCCGACCGCAACCCAAACCGCCACCCCGTAGCCGGCAAGCGAGAGGTACCGCATGCCGGAACGTAAGACGTAGGCTTCATTGGCGCTGATCACGGCTGGGATGGCACGCTCGTGCATGGCCCCGGGCGCCATCAGATACCATGGCCCGGCGATCGCCCCAGCCACCAGGCCGGAAAGCCAGAACCAGCGGTGCTTGAAAAGCCGGTACTTGCCCACGAGCACAAGGCTCAGGATTGGAACCGGAGCGAGCATCGCCGCCGTGCCCTTCGTAAGCAGGGCCATCCCGGCGAGCACTCCAAAGGCGGCGGCATAGCGCCGCGCCTCGGTTTCAAGAAACCGCCACCAGCACCACAGCGCCAGGAAGATCAACGTCGCCGTCAGCATTTCCGACATCACCTCGCGGGCCAGCCGCTGCGCGGTGGGGTGAAGCAGCAGCATACCGGCCGCAGCCGCGCTTAAAACAGCAGGCATCTCCCGCCGCGCTGCGGCGAACATCATGGTGGCCAGCAGTCCGGTTATCGCCGCCTGAAAGGCAAGCACCGAGGTGCGCGAAATGCCGAACAGAAGCATCCAGCCGGCTTGGATCGCATAAAACATCGGCGGCCAGTGGCCCAGGCCGATCTTCGGGTAGTGCTGATAGTACTCTCGCGCGTACTCGAGCGGCGGCGCAGGCAGCCCCGCAGCAAGGTAGTCGCGGACCATCAGCGAGGTGACGTAATGGGCCGCGGCGTCGGCCTCCTCGCCGAATTCGCTTCGGTAGGCTCCGTTGGCCCACTGTCGCCAAGCGGCCGCCGCGGTAAAGAGTAGGAAGAAAGCAACGAGAGCAGCGGCCGGCCTCAGCCAAGCGGGGGAGCTAGATCGAAGAAACGACCGGAACCGAGACATC
>Ga0308392_1000418_pt1 | contig 17921 bp, 18 predicted proteins | sample Hotspr20Samplem2_FD_202361 | JGI IMG/M metagenome (GOLD analysis project Ga0308392, IMG submission 202361) | Hot spring phototrophic mat microbial communities from Octopus Spring, Yellowstone National Park, Wyoming, United States - 20050624_m2 ... | reverse complement strand
AATGTTTATTTAAAAAGACATTCATATTCTTCCAAACTTCTTTTAAAAATGGTAGAGTCAAAGTTGAAAGCAAAAAACCAATTTCCTTATTAAGAGATTCTAAAGTAATTGGCATAATATGATTTTATAAATTTTAAATTAAAACAATTTTTTACAATCTTTACAAGGGTTGCTTAATCGATCATATGTTGGTTCTCTCTCGCTTATTTTTAGCATTCCATTATTATCTCTTATTATATGAACAACAGCTCTTACAGAACAACCATCATTACTACAATTCGCCCGCAAAACGCTTGCTAAATTTCCAACTGGTGGTGAAGGGATAAAATATGGTTTACCAAATTGAGGTGGAAGCATGGAGGAAAATTTTCTTAATAATTCTTTAATAGCTAGTGAATTTTCTGCTACTTTTGGATCTAATAAATGGTATATTTCTTGAAGCATATTTAAAAAATATTTTAGCAGAGAATAAATTAATTTATTTTTTATAATATTATTTTCTTCTGTTATTTCTATTATTTGGTTGACGGTGAGGTTTTTGAACTGGATTTTCAACTTGAGGTGGTCTTATATGCTCTGGCTTGCCTTTCGGTGGTCGTTTTATTTTATTTAAAATATCTAAAAAAGGGTTATTTCTTTTTCCAAAATCTATTTGATCTGGTCTTGGTTTAAATCTTTCTAACATATTTTAGGATAATAATATACCAAAAAAAATTAAAATTTTCTAGCAAAATTAAATTTTTAAGGAGTTTATTAAATTACGTATAAAATTATTTTTTATCTTAAAGATTTTTTTCTCGCAACAGATTTTCAAAAATTCCCTTACTTAGAATTTTAAATAATCTTTCAAACTCAAAATCTCTCAAAATAACCCTTTATCTTCCTTGCCATAAGTTTTCTTCGAAGAGTTAAAAACCTTTGATAATCATCTTTTTCCATCTCAAAAATCTCCTTTGGGATACAGTTTTCTTCAAGGTTTTTAAATAAATCTTTGATTAACTGAGTATTTTTGGATGAGCATATTTTTAGTGCTAAATTAAACTAACGATTCACTAATAACGATTTGAGCAAATTTTTTTACCGATGGTTTTTTTTCTTCTTCTTTTAAATTTTCAACCACTTCTTTTACTTTTTCTAAAAACTCTTTTGGTAAAAGAGCATATTGACTTCTTAAACTTCTTAATTTTGTTTTTGCTTTAATGTCTAATTTTGCTTTTCTTAATTTATAACTCACTTCATCAACTTCGGTTTTAAAAACTTTTGATTGGCCGTGTTTGATTCTTTCTAGTCTCTTTATAATTTGTTCTTTTATTTTTTCTTGATAAGTTGATCTATGATACTCTCTTTTATTAATCTCTTCCTCAAACTTTTGTCTAATCTTTTCTAGAACTTTTAGATGATTAGAATGAATTTCTTTAGGTTTTTTATCCTTACTAGTTTCTAAATATTTAAGTATCTGCCAATCATCTTTTTCAATAATTTCTCCTGAATATGAAGATAAATAAATTTTAAAATAATCATCACATCTTAAAAAAACCACCACTCCCTTTTTTTCGTGGTCTAATCCACAAACAGTCATTTCAGGCAGTTCTAAAGCTTTTTTATATTCCTCTGAGAAATCTTTTTTTAATTTTAACCATTGGTGTCTAAAATACGTTGACTTTGATGATGACTTTTCTTCTTCTTGTAAACTTTTTTTATCCTCAGTATAAATTTGAAATAATTTTTTTCTTATCGTTTGCTCATTTTCAGTAATCGTTTTTTCATCGGCGCCATAATTTTTTATTATCTCTTCAATTCTTTGAGTAACTTTCTTCTCAATTCCAATTTCCTTTTCTGCTTCTTTCTGAGGGAAAAAATTGTAAACCCAAATTTCATCGTTACTACTACCAATCCTATCTATTCTTCCAATTCGCTGGATTATTCTTACTGGATTCCAATGTAAATCGTAGTTAAAAATTACCTTTCCATCTTGTAAATTTAAACCTTCAGAAAGAATTTCCGTTGAAACTAAAATATCAATCTCCTCATCTTTACTACACTTAAAATTATTGGACTTTGGCGAAAATCTTTTTGCTTTAGTCATTACATTACCTGTATCTTGGGTGACAAAATCTACTTTATTAAAAATTTTTTTTAAATTTTCACCCAAATACTTTGCCGTTGAAGCAAATTCTGTAAAAATTATTGTCTTTTTTCCTTTAATTTCATTTTTAAGATAGAAAATAAGTTGATTTAATTTATCATCCTTAGTTGGATCTAAATATGCTACTAAATTATAAATTTCTTCAAAAATTTTTATCTTTTTCAATTTTTTCTTTTAGAAGTGGTGAATTAAAAAAGCTAATATCGTAGGTTTCTTGAGGAATTTCTAAATCTTCAACATCAACTCCTGATTTTAATTGATCAACTACATCATCGGCTGCCTCACCAGCTAAAACTTTGCCTTCATTGAGTGCTTTTAAAAAAGCATTATGGGTATTTAACATCCAAAAAGCAGAATCTTTTAAAGCGGCAATACTGCTTTCTAATCTTCTAAATAAAATCATTCGCATAATTTTTCTTAAGTTTTTACCGGCTTGCTTTATCCTTTGACGTTCTTCAGGAGTAAATTTTTCTTCTTTAATATAGCTCCCCAAATCATAACGGGCAAAATTTAACTTATCAATCAGTTGGTTTAAACGGTTATAAATACCACCAGGATAAACTTTATCAATTGAATAGTCGATTCTTTTTGGGCCAATTCTTACTGGAAAATCAGGTTTTTGACTGTAATTCTCTTTAATATCACTTCTTGTTCTTCTTATAACAATTTCATTGATAATATAATCAATATTAGCTCTTCTTTCTTCAACGGCTTTGAAATATTCTTTTAAAATCACCGGATAAATTCTAAATTTATGATTAACTTCTGATTTAGTAAAAAGTTTTATTTGATGGTATAAATCCCAAACGCTTAAATTTTGTGGGGTTGCTCCAACCAAAATTACTTTTTTTCCTTCACAGATTAATTCCATATCTTTGTAACGATTAGTTTGTGGATTTCGAAAGTGATGTGCTTCATCAATTAAAACTACCTCGCGTTTTAAAAGTTTTTCATTTTGGAATACTTCATCCAATTTACCAGAAGAAATCACTTTTGCCGTAAAAATCCCAAATTCACTCAAAACCTCTTCCCATTGGGGTTTTAATTTTGGTGGACAAATTATCAAAGATTTCATTCCATCTTCTTGAAGATGAGCAAGAAGAGCTGCTCCCATATATGTTTTTCCTAAACCAGGAACATCAGCTAAAAAAACTCCGCCATGGAGATTGAGTCTTTTGTAAGCATCTCTTACGGCATCAAGTTGATAGTCATAAAGTTTTACTTCACCATAATCTATTTTTTCAATATCACTAAAATCGGCGTAATTAAAAATTTCGTGTAAAATACGAAGATAAACTCTAAAAGGTGTCGCTTCATTTTTATTTAAAATCCACGATTTTTCAATCGCTTTTTCAGCTAAAGGAGTAAAGTTGGCATTTTTCGACTCATCCCACAATCGATCAAACCATTTTTCTAATTTTTTAAAATTTTCATCACCATATACGGCAACATTAAGCTCAGTATTTAGATTAAATCCACTCATCGATAAATTACTTGAGCCAACGAAACCAACGCCAAGCCCATGATTTTTATCTTTGTATTCGATAAGATAAAGTTTGGCATGAAGCGTCTCTTTTGGATAAACTCTAATTTCTATCTTTTTTTCTTTTAATTTTTTTAAAAACCAAAGAATAAAATCAACATTTTCTTTTGAAGGATCAATTTTTGAAATACGATCTAAAAGAAATTGATATTCATCGGCTAAAATTTTTTGAAGACTGGCAGGGGGAATATTTCTTTTAAAGTTAATTTCATGTTCAACCGCCCGTTCATATTTTTTAGACAAAAGCATTACCTCAGCTGTTTCTTTATTGGTTTTTGCACCAGCAAGAATATATATTTTTTCAAGCTCATCAAGTTCATTTTTAATTTCTTTTAAGCCATTTAAGAAAAACCATCCAACGGCAAATTTGGCCACTTTCCCCACCTTTAACTTCTTTTTTATCTCATCAACAAATTTTATATTTAAATTATCAATAATATCGGATTGCATAATAACAAATAAATTTAAAAATTATTTTGGTGGATAAAATAAGCCTATTATTAACCATTTTCCATGTTTAAGAACTGTTCCTACAAAAAAATAAGTATCTCTGCCATCAAGAAACATAAAATCTAAAAATCTGTTTTTGACTTTTTCCAAAGCTACATTCTCATTATAATACTTTTCTTTCATTTTTCTATATAACTCATATATTTCCCAATCAATAATTGATAAACAATGTCCTTTACACTCATTATAATTACAAAGGAATTGATATTTAAATTTATAAGGAATTTTTTCCAAGGGTTTGTTTTTATTAAATAAATGAAGTTGATTCAGAATTAATTTTTGTTTAGGTTCCCACTCATCTTTATCTTTTTCCCAAAAAAAACATAATACTTTTTTAGGTTTGACTAACGCTAATGAAATTTCTTTTTGCTTTTTTAATTCAAGTTTACACATATCCATTTTATTCAAAGACAAAACATATTTTTTTCTTTCTTCCCATTTAGCTTTTGTATCCAAAGGTTTACCTATAATTTTAATTTCTCCAATAGGCCTAAAACTTTCTGGACGCGGATCTTTATTGTGTTTTTCTAATTTAACTTCAACCCACTGATATTTTTTATACCATTGGCTATAATCTTTATATCTATAATCAATAGGATACAATCTTATGAATTGACCGTCTTCTGTTATTCCTGCAGTGCAGACTGTTTCTTTGTATTTCGTCGAGGGGATAGGATATGTTTTAACAGTAATTAATACCTTTTTAATCATACTAATTCTTCTATTTCTAAACCAGTAATTTCTTTTAATTTTTTAGCTAATATACCTCGATGACAATCATTAAAATATTTTTCAAAACACATTAAACAAGAAGGTTTTAATTTCATTAAAAAGATTACTTTTTTTAAATCGTGAGTTTTATTAATTAAATAATTTTTATACCAATTAAAATATTCTTCTTTTGAACCATTCATCCTTATGGTTTTGGGAATTCCTAAATCTGGCATATTGTAATAATCAATTTTGAATTCTTTAAGATATTTTAAAAACCAATATTTATTAAAACCGTATTTATTGGAAAACGGTAAGGATCTAACATCAATTATTGCTTTAATATCATTTTTTATTAAAGTATTAATAAAATTATCGATAGTTCTTCCTTCATAACCAATTGTGTAAATCTTTATAGTTTCTTTTTTTTCTAAAGGTTTAAAATTATTTTTTTTTATTAAAGAATTTTGAGTATAGTATGGATATTTATTATAAATATAATCTAAAAGCTTACCTTCCTGCCAATTTAAGAAATTAAATTTACTGAAATTTAGATAATTTTCATCATTCATTTTTTTTAAAAAGGATAAGCTTTCTTTATTAATTGAAATTTTATTTTCTAAGATATTTATTAACCCTAATTTATAAAGAAAATTTATATCTTTTTCCATTTCAAATGAATAGGGTCCAAATTTGTATGGGACAAAATCATAAAATTTTTCATAAATTTTAGCTTGATCTAAAAGAAAACTTATTTTAAAAAGCTTAAGACGACTGATAAGGGAGTTTTTAAAAAACAACAAAATCTCAAGAAGTTTTAATTGTTTTGAATTTAAAACTATCTTTTTATTTAATTTCATAAATTAATGATATCACAGAATAAATCGTTTATAGCATCAGTAATTAAATTGTTTTTTTGCTTCTTTTTTAATTTGATTTAACAATTTTTGAATTTCAAATTTAGATTTTTCTCTTACTTTTTTTACTTCTTCTGAAGAATGATAAAATCTTTGTTCTTCAATTGCTCTGGCCATAGACTGAACAAAAACTGATAAAGGAGTTAAACTATTAACAATATCTTCTTTTTGAGAAAAATTTTTAGCATTTGAAATTATTTGATTTATAGAGTAATTTATCCCCTCTAGAGCATTATGAGCTGTAGTAAGTATATTTTCTAATATTTTTTTGTCAGCATTATTTTTAAAAAACTGAATAATATTAATAATTCCTAAAAAAATCGATATAGTTAAATCAATATTATTAAACATATTTTTTAAATTAAGACTGTCTTATCAATCCGACAAATTTACCTCTTATTTCAATGTCCCCGAAATTAACCCAAATTGATTTATATTTTTGATTTTTAGGGACCAATTCAATCTTTGTTCCGTGATTATAAAATTTTTTAATGGTTGCTTTTGTGTCATATTTTTCATCTTTAAAAATAGCTATAACAATATCTCCATTATCGGCATAATTTTGGAATTTAATAATCACAATATCGCCATCCATAATCCCCTCCTCAACCATACTTTCCCCTTTTACTCTCAAAGCATAATGTTGACCACGTGGAGATAAAAGATTTTTTTGCACTTTTATCGGCTCAGGATTTTCTAAGTTTTCAATTCCTTCACCAGCAGAGACATAACCCAAAAGAGGAATTTCAACAATTTCTTCTGAAGGGTCAAAAACATCAATACTTCGCGATCTAACTTCAGGTATTTTCAAAAACCCTTTCGCCCGAAGTGCTTGGATATGAAAATGAATTGTTGATGTTGATTTTTTGAATTTCTTTGCTATTTCATCTATAGTTGGAGGTTTTTTATAGTTATTTTTATACTCGTTGATAAAATCAAGTATTTGTTTTTGTTTTGCAGTTAACATTATGTTATTGACAAAACTCGTATTATATACTATATTATAATCGAATTTTTTTGAAAGTCAAATTTTTATAAATTTAAAAAAAATAAAATGGAAAGCTCATCTCATAAAAGAATAAAAAATAAAATAGCTGGTAAATCTGGAAAAACTGAATTTGTTTTAAAAAATAAAAAAAGAATTGATGTTGTTAAAAAAAGAGAAGCCTATGAAGTAGAAAAAAGTCAAAGAATTCTTTATGCATTAAAAAAACTCAAAAAAATGAAAACTTATAAAACAGTATTAAGAGTTCCACAATCAAATTTAAAAACAGCGATAAAAAAAGCTTTAAAAATAGGATTTAAGGGAAAAATTTCAAATTTATCAGGAACAAAGTATAGATATATAAAATAAAAGTTAATATTCATAAAAAATGATAAACTTTGGTATAAATTTTGAAAATCTGACTTTTGAAGAAATAGTTAATTTTTGCAAAAGGGAAATATCAGAAGGGATAAATTTAGATTACAAAAAAGAATTACCTCCCAAAGGAATAAGCAAATTAATATCCGCTTTTGCTAATACAAATGGTGGATTAACAATCATTGGCGTTGAAGAAGATAAAAATACCGGAAAACCTAAAAAATGTGAAGGGATTGTAAATCTTAACGATACAATAGAAAAAATAAATCAAGATATAGCAAAAATAACCCCGCCCCCTCCAGTAAAAATATTTACTTCAAATAAAGGAGCGAATGGTAATTATTTTGTATTATTATTGGTTTCTGAAGGAGATAAAACACCCTATTATATTTTTAATGACCCAAATATTTGGATAAGAACTGGGAATATAAATACACCTATAGATATAGCCAATCCTCAATGGGCTGAATATTTATTTTTTAAAGGAAAAAAAGCAGAAGCTTATAGAGAAAAATTAATAAAAGAAGCGAGATTAATTTATGAAAGCGCCTTAAATTTAGAAGAAAAACAACGAATAAGACAAGTAGAAACAGCAAAAATTAGAAATGATGGATCAGAAAAGAATTATTGTCAGACACCACTTGGTCAAAATGTGTCAATGTGCGAAATGATAATAATTCCTTTTTATCCAAATAAAGAATTAGCTGATCCAAGAGAGATTAAACAAAATGTTAGAGATATTCAAGTTGGCGGTATTACAGCTTTTCCTAATTACAATCTAAAACCTATGCCTGATGGTCTTTACTACTTTACTCATGGCTTCAACGGATATTTAGAGTGTCAACAAATATTTTCTAATGGTTTATTTTTTTTAAAATTAGATTTATTGAAAATGAATAAAGACTATAATTTTATTGATATTCCTTTATTTCTTATTTATTTATTTTTATTGTTAAAAACCTCACAAAAATTCTATAAAAAATACAACTACAATGGTTCTTTAATTTTAAAAATAAAATTTGAAAATACTAAAAATTGTTTTTTTAAAAAAATTTTTGCTTTGTTTAGAAATGAGTATATAGAAGCATTAAAAAATAATTATGATTGGGATTTTAATTTTGACACTTTTTCATTAAAAGATGATGAAAAATTGATTGAATTTTATATAAAAATTTTTGAAAAAATTTATTGGGATATTGGTTATTCAGAAGAAATCAATAAAGATGTATTATTAAAACTTTTAAAAGATGATGGACTAATATAGAAACAGATTAAACTTTTTTCGCCTTCAATAATCTATTTTTAACCAACTTCACTACTGTTCGATAAACTTCAAGTTGCTCTTCTTCAGTCAATCCAATTGCCTCAAAAATAATCCTATCAAGTTCTCTTCTATCTGGCATGATGCTGTCAAATGATACCTCATCTGGTTTGACATATTCGTATGGATGCTCTGGGTGGTTGCAGTTTTTTTGGGTGCATTTAGGAAAGCCGAGTTCTTCAAAAATGGATTTGATGGGGCGAGTTAAAAATCCATTAGTTTTAAGGTAACGTAACTCAATGGGTTCAGGTTGAGGTAAAACTATATTTTCTATCTCAAACGTAGTTGGTCTAAGGAGTCCTTCGCCCAAGCCAGTGCTAGTTGAAATTTTTAAAAACATTATAAAGAAGGAGGAATTTAAATATATGCTCCAGATTTCTGGATCCTCACATTCCCAGTAATAAAATGTCTGATCTATAAAAATATTACGACTTTCCACCAGAAATTGAGCAAAAAAATCTCCGTATCCTTTCTTAAAAATAAAAGATGAAGATTTGAGATATGGAAGCTCCCACCATCTTTGTCTTGAAGTACAGGTTGGTCTCTTATGGTACCCTTGTTTTTCTCCCCATTCTATATACTCCAAAGTATAAGTACCTTGAAGTTCTTCTTTTGATTTATGACACATAAAAACTTTGTATTTTAAATCTTCTTCTTTGACGATTATTGTTTTAAGTTCTTTTGGTGATTTTATCACAGGTTTTAAAAATTCTTCTTCAATATATCCTTCCCATCCAGCGGAGTTTTTGACATATAAAAGCCCTTTTGGGGCTGGTTGTCCTGTTGGTTCTAAATAGAAAAATTCATTAGCGCCTGTTGTAAATCCTCTTTTTACCTCCGCAATATCTCCCAATCTTACCAGTTTATCTTTGCCTTTTTCCAAAATCTTGAAAAATATCTCTGGCGCGCGAAGGTAGATGCCGCCCCATTTGTTGCCAACATAACTAGCATACATTTGGCCTTCTTCTTTTTCCAATCCTTCATTATAAAGTTCATACTGTTTTATCGGGTAGATTTTAAAATTTTCAGTTATTTTTCTTTCATTTGTTTTTTCAATTTCCAAAAAAACATCACTAAAAATAACCTCCTCAAAAGGTTTTTTAAAGTTAACAAATCTGACAATATTGTCTTTTAAATTATTATCCCACTCTTTTTTAAATGGCGCTTTTAAAAGGGCAATAATTGTATTAACATCAGCATTTTTAAAAGACCGTTTTACCTGATTGTCGTAAATGGCAACAATTGGGACATATTTTAAAAGAATCTCTTGTAAATCCCCACCATACCCAACATCAAGCCAAGAATTTGAAGAAATAAAACACATCACTCCATCCTCATTTAAAAGTTTTAAGCCTTTAAGATAAAAATAAACATACAAATCCGCGCGACCATCTATTTTTGAAATTAAAGATCTGCCATTAAAACTCCAATCTTTTTTAATCTGTTCTTGTAATTTTTGTTTATAAACTCTTTTTTCTTCAACATTTAACTCTTGATAGGCTAAAGGATCGCTTATATTTTCCTGTCTGACATAAGGAGGATTGGCAATAACGATGTCAAAACCTCCTTTTTCAGAAAAAATTTCTGCAAACTCAATTGGCCAAAAGGCAAAGTTGGCTTTTGATGAAATTTTTTCTAATTGATTTTTCAAATTGGCTATTTCCTCATCGATTTTTTTAATCTATTTTTCATTTTTAAGTGGTAATAGTTCTTGTTTAACTAATGTCCCTATTTTAATCAAAGAAGTTTGTTCAAAAGTCTGTCTTATTGGTCTTTCCAATTGGTATTTTTTTAATTTTAAATCCTCAATTTTCTTTTGAATAATTAATTTGTAAAAATCTTTTTCTTGTTCTTTGATTCTTCTTTCTTCATCTTCAATCCTCCCAATAAAATCATTGTGAAAAAATTTTCTTTTTTGTTCTTTAATTTGAATAAGTAGCGGTCTAAATTCTGGATATCTATTTACTTCTTGTACTCCTTGAGGCGAAAAATAAAAACCACCAATTTCTTGCACCAAACTATCACCAACTCTTATTTTAAACGAAAGACTTGGAAGAAGTGGTTCGGTTGAAAAAAATGAGAAATATCAGCATCAACCATAAGATCAAGCCAAAGCCTAAGCTTGGCTATCTCAACCACCCACTCTTTGACATCAACCCCAAAATTGAGTTTTCAATAATTTTTTTCTTTTCCTCAAATTTATCTACTGCCATCCCTTTTTGCTGATACAAAATTTCTTTTAACTCCCACAAAATTTGCGCGGCAACAACAAGATAATGACCTGAACCACAAGCTGGATCAACAATCGTTATTGAATCTAATATCTCTAAAAGTCTATCAATTTCATCTGAGGAAAATTGTGGTACAAATTCTTTTTCCTTTTCATGAAAAACAAAATAATAAAGTTTTTCTTTTTCGATTTTTGTTTTATTAAATAAAAATTCAACTAAAGATCGTCGAATCATTAGCTCTATCTCTACCTTTGGTGTATAAAAAATACCTAGTTCACCTTTCTCATCTTTTTCTTCAGAAACATTAACAAGCATCTCATAAATATTGCCCAGAACCTCAGGATTGATCTCTAAATTTTGATCATAAGGGGTATCTTCTTTTATAGTAAAGTTATAACTTTCCAAAAAATCAAAAATATTTTTAAATTTTTCATCAGGAATTTGATAGATAAGACTATCTAACTCATTTTTCCTAAAAAGACCACCATTGAGATAGGGAGCGCGAAACAAAATTTCATTAAAATTTGGATAGCCATCGACGTTAAAATAATCTTTGGCAAAAAAATTATTATTTAAAGCTTCGAAAAAAAGAACTTTAAGCCATTTATCATAAAACTCATTTTTTCCATAAAATTTATGTAAATACGCATCCCAAAAGCTAGCCATAAAATCTAAATTTTGTCCAAAAACTCCTTTTTTCTGAAGAAAATACAAAAACATAATCCGATTTAATAACTGTTGAGTAAATCGATGAGCTTTTTCTTCACCGGCAATTTTGTTTTGATTAAAAAGAAATTTTTTTAGATCATCAAAAACTTTTTCTTTGCACTCTTGGTAGAATTTATCTGAGAGTGATTGGACGCTAAAAATTTCTTTTAACCGAGAAGTTAGCGTTTGTTCATTATCGTTTTCCTTTATCGTAAGTTTGTCTAGTTGTTCACAAATAGTTCTAAGTTTATGACGATTATTGGGTGTGATGATAAAGCGAGAAATCTTTATTCGCCCGCCGCCCTCAACAGCAACAAAATGCCAAAAATCACCCTTCTCATCGGAAAAAACAAATAAATTTTTTTCGCGTTGAAATGAGGGAATATTTTTAAAAACTTGTCTTTCAATTTTGTTAAGATGTGATTCTATTTTTTGATTATCTATATTTTTTACTTTAAAAAAAATTATTCTAAATCCCTCAAAATCAGCCAAAACCTTTTTTTCAAGAAGACTATTTTCTAACTCTTCTTCAAAATCAAAAGGAACAATATCAATCGATGCTGGATAAAATCCCCATCGTTCAACAGCAATAGCTAACAAATCCTGAAAGGTTTTAATTGAAGAAAGATAAAAACTTTCTTTTTTATCCATAATTCTTATAATACCCTATATTCTCCCAAATCCCCTCCCCTTTTTCAACTTTACCATCTTTTTCTATAGTAAGAAGATAGTTTAATTTGAGGTTTAATTTTTGGGTTGTTTTGATAAGATAAATTGTGGTTGACAAAGTGAGAATTAATTTGGTAAGATAATAATGTTTAGCTAAGGCTAAACAGTACCAGGCTTTCCCCGAGCAATCGGGGAACTTTTTTTATAAGACAAAAATTCAATCTGTTTTCTTATTTTTTTAAAGTCAATAAACTTTGCCTGTTTTAAAAGTTCTAAGGCTACATGGCCCTTTGTTGAAATAACAATACATCGTTTTTTAAACGATTTCAAATATTTAATCAACGATTCAAAATCACTATCTCCAGAAAGTAAAATAAAAGTATCATAATTATCGCGGAAATGAACCGCATCAATTGTTAAATCAACATCAACATTGCCTTTATGATGACCGTAATTTAATCTATCATCTTTATCTTTTATAAACTTAATTTTCTTAGTTTTAACGATAAAACCAATAATCTCTAAAAAATCTTGAAATTTCCTTTCTTTTATATTTTCTGGATTAAGCGCTCCATAATAGGTGATTCGATAAAGATTAGTTTCTTTTTTAAAATAATTTAAAAGTTTTTTAAAATCTATCCACCAGCCTAATGTTTTTTGAGAAAAATAAATATTGGCGGCATCAATAAAAACAGCGGTTTTTCCTTTTGTTAATTTTCCAATCATATTCTCATTCTCCCAAATCCCCTCCCCTTTTTCAACTTTTTACCATCTTTTTTCGATCGTAAGCACTTGGTTTAATTTGATGTTTAATTTTTGGGTTTTTTTGACAATTTAAATTGAAGATATTATTTTTTATTAGTAGCAATTAATTTTTATATCAAAACTTCTTTTACTACCAACTTTTTTACCGCTGCCTTTTGTTTTAAAATCTCAGATAAAGATGGTTTGGTCCTTCCGTTGTCGCCGCTTATTAATTCTTTGATATATGTACCACTTTCGGTTTTGATTTCAAAAACTGGATTTTTTGGGTGGTATTTTATAAGTTTAAAATAATAAATTTTTTTCTTTCGCAAAAGGTCATATCTTCTTCTTAAAACTCGAGTTGGTGTTTTCTGATTTACTACTATATTAGACAGTAGACGACAAGCATTTGCCAACTCTTTTTTTGAAGTTTCTTTTTCAAGGTCAACTTCTGTCTTATAAATTTTGTCAGGAGCTGCCAATTTTATTTCTTTTATTTTTTCTTTGTTAGTCACTGATAAATTTTTAACTTTAACAAACTTTGATTTTTTATTTATCTCCTCTTCTGCCTTTTTTAAATCAAAGGTCCTTATTTTTGGATCAATAATTTCCAAAACAAAAGGTCGCCCCTCCCCCACTGTTGTCACATCAATATCTTCTCGGCCACAGCCATGAAATGAGTGATTTTTGCCTAAAGTTATTTTTAAAAGAGGATTGCCGATTTCTTCTTGGACTGAGGTTTTAAACTTTTTTCTTTTCCATTTAGTTTGAGGGATGCCCGAGACAACTTTTTGATAGCGGCCAAAAATATATAAAGGTTTTATTTGATAATTGATTTTTTTGTTTTCTAGATCAATTAAAATCAAAATATCCGGATCTTTAAAATCAACTTTTTTACCAAGTTTTTCTTCCAAAATTTTTCCTAAACTTTTTTTAAACGGTTTTTCTACTTGATTATTTTTTTCTTCACCAGAAATGATACCGATTAGAAAAGTATTAAACTCAAACTTTTTTAGTTTTTTTAAAATTCGATTTTTATAATGTAAAATAGTATCTTGATTAATCATTTTTTAAATTTTATCAAATGGATAAGGATTTAAATTACTTAAGAATAAAAAAGATTAATAATTATTCTGATAATAGTCAAGGAGAGTATGTTTTTTATTGGGTCATTAGTGGTTTGCGAATTGAGGATAATTTTTCTTTAAAGTTAGCCATTGAAAAAGCCAATCAATTCAAAAAACCACTGTTGGTTTTTTTTGGTTTGAGAGATGGTTATTATTGGTCAAATTGGCGTCATTATCATTTTTTAAAAGAGGGTCTTTTTGAATTTTTAGAAAATCTAAAAAAGTTAAATATTGCTTTTATTGTTAAAAAAGCTACCGATGATGAGATTTTAAGTTATGCAAAAAAGGCGGTTGCAGTTGTCTCTGATGAAGTTTATCTTAGTGGAGCAAAAAAAAGACAAGAGTCTTTAGCCGATAAGATTGAGGTTTCGATGTATCTTGTTGAAAATAATTCGTATTATCCGGTAAATGTTGTCTTAAATAAAAAAGCCAACTTTGCCTGGCAGATAAGAGATAATATTTTTAAATTTTTGGATTTAATAAAAAAAGATTTTTTTCTTGAAAAAGTTCAAGTTAACTCGCTAAGTTTTTTTCAAAATTTTGAAAAAGAAGATATTGAAAAAGAATTTAATAACCTGAATTTAGATAAAAAAATTTATTTTAAGAAATTTATTGGTGGTGAAAGCAAAGCCTTGGAAATTTTAAATGAATTTATTGAAAAAAAATTGCCTTATTATAGCAAATTCCGTTCTAATCCGGAAAAAGATTTTACCTCAAATTTAAGCCCCTATCTTCACTTTGGCAATATTTCTCCAGTTAAAATTGTTAAAGAAGTTTTAAAAAAATATTCTTTAAAAGATGAAAATGTTTACTCGTTTTTCAATGAGCTTTTGGTTTGGCGAGAGTTGGCTTTTAACTTTGTCTATTTTGACAAAAATTACTACAACTTTAAATCGATTCCTTTTTGGGCCAAAAAAACATTGGATGATCATAAAAGCGATAAACGAGATTATCTTTACTCCTTTGATGATTTAGAACAAGGAAAAACTCATGATTGTTATTGGAATGCTTGTCAAAAAGAAATGGTATATTTTGGAAAAATGGCCAATTATATGAGAATGTATTGGGCAAAGAAAGTGATTGAGTGGACTGATAATTGGCAAAAAGCCTATGATTGGTTGGTGAAAATAAACAATAAATATGAGCTTGATGGAAGAGACCCAAATGGTTATTTAGGTGTTTCTTGGTGTTTTGGTAATTTTGATCGACCTTGGTTTGAAAGAAAAATTATTGGTAAAGTTCGTTATATGTCAGAAAAGGGGCTTGAGAATAAATTTGATATTAAAAAATACGTTGAAAAAATAAATAAAGAATTAAATTTGCGTACAAAAGATTTATTCCATAGACAAAATCTTCAAAGGGGATAGTTGTAATCAAAAAATTGGTTTTATAACTTTTGTCATAAGTGATAATTTTTTTACTGGTTAGATAGTAGTTGAAAATAAAAGTTAAAAAGATTGTAAAAATTAGGTAAATAAAAAAGCTTATTTGATTTAAAAGATAAACCTTAAGAAAGTAATCAAAAAAAATATTTATCGACAAAAACAAAAAAACAAAAAAGGGATAAGCCTTTTTCTTTTTTAGAAAATAAAAAGAAAATAATAAAAAAATTATTATTAACAAATAATAAAAATTAAAATTTATTTTTGAAGTGATGAAATAATTTAAGTTTAAAAATATTACAAGACAAGAAAAAGGGACAGTAAAGAAAAACAAAATTTCCTCAATTGGTAGTTTAAAAATTTTTATTCCTAAAATATACCTTGCATTAAAAAACCACCATTTTTCGGCAACTTTAATATCCCAAATTATAAAAATTAAGGCAACAGTTGATACCGATAAGACAAAAGGTTTTATTTGTGGAAAGATGGTTTTTTCATAAATTAATTTACCTAATATGGGAAGAAAAATGATTGTTAAATTAAATAAAAGATAGCTTAATTTTTTCATTTTTTTCGAGTGATAAGATAGTTAATAAAATTATTTACTAAAGGAATAAATTTTTCTGGTAATATTTTTTTGTTTTTTTCCATTTTACTTTGGACTTTATTTTTTATTTCTTCAATAATATTTTCAATTTCTTTTTTAATATCATATTGATTAATGAAAGATTTTAGATTTTCAATCTCATCTTCACTGATTTTATCTTTACCAAAGATTTTTTTTATATTGGTTGGTGTTTTTTTATCTTTAAACAAAAGATAGCGGATGATGGTTTTTTTGTCTTCACGGATGTCTGATCCTTTATCTTTTCCTGATTCTTCGGAAAAAATACCAATTAAGTCATCACTAATTTGAAAAATAATCCCTAAATCTTCAAGAATTTCCTCAATTATCTTTTGTTTTTGAAGATCAATATTTTTGATTTTTAAAATAGTTAAGATAGGTAAAACAAAAGTATAGCGTGAGGTTTTTCCTTTATAGATGGCTAAAATATCATCTATTTCTGGTTCAATTTTTGTTTGAGAAAAGAAAACATCATCAATTTGGGCCAAGCCGGTTTTAATTAATTCCTGTGCTAGAAAGTTTTTTATTGTGGGATTTATATTGATGCTATTTAAAATGTCAAAAGCAATAAAAAAACCAATATCACCTAAAGATAAAGCAATCGATTTTCCCAAATTATCATTTTTTTCTTTAAGAAATTTCTCATATCTTTGATTAAAAAAAACATGGATAGTTGGTTGACCGCGTCTTAAACTATCGTTGTCCATAATATCGTCATGAATAAGAAGCGATGAATGAATAACTTCAAAAACTAAGGCTAATTTTTTAAGCGTTTCTTTTTCAATTTTTGGTTTTTCAAAAAGTTTTTCGGTGAGAAAAACCAAAGCACCTCTGACACCTTTTCCTCTTTTGGCAAAGTCAATAAATTGATTTAAGTATTTTGAAGAATCTTTTTTATATTGCTTGAATAAATTGAAATATTTTTCTTTTAATTTTTCTAAATCGCAGTCGATAATTTTTTTATAGCGATTAATTTCTTTTATTAAGTCCATAGATTAAAAATATATTTTTAAATACGATATAGATGATATCGATTATGGAAAGTCTTATTTTTTTATTATTAAAAATTAAGTTTTTTCTTTTTTCAATTTTTTTTCCAAGAATAAAGTATAAATCAGCGGCAATTTTTACAGGCAAAAGATTTTTTTTGTCAAAATATTTGTATCCAAATTCTGCTTCTTTATATAAGTTAAAAGCCCTTTGTAGTTCAAAATCAATAAGATCTTTTTCATTTTGAGAGAGGTTTTTTGCTTTAAAAAAATTATCAATGTTAGCCTTAAATTTTTTAAAGTCTTCTTGTGGGATATAAACTTTTCCCATTTGATAGTCTTCGCCGATGTCTCTTATGATATTTATGATTTGCATTGCTTTGCCTAATTTTTTGGCAAGAGGATAGCTATTTTTGGGTAGCTTTAAAATTTTTGCCATAAGAAGACCAACGACTTCACTTACTCCATATAAAAATTTTTCTAAATCTTGATAGGTTTTGTAATTTTTATTCTTTAAATCTATCTCTTGAGATCTAAAGTAATCATCAATTAAATTTTTAGCATCGATTTCTTTAACTAATTTGACAAAATCAGAAATTAATTGATTATTGACTGTTTTTCCAAAATAAGCATCGTTAAAATCTTTTTTATACTGATAAAATTTTTTAAAATTAGGTTTTTTTTGGTCAACTAAATCATCGGTAGTTCTTAAGAAAGCATACAATAGAAAAACCTTTTTTTTGATTTCTTTTGGAAAAAAAAGGGTTGAGTAATAAAAGGTTTTTGAATTTTTTTTAGTTATTTCTTTGTATATTTTTTTCATTTTTTAAAATTAAATTTTCAACAATTTGAGCAGAAATTAAAGCCGGTGGCATACCAACACCGGGATTGGTATATTGACCAACATAGTATAGGTTTTTTAATTTTTGAGAAAA
>Ga0308392_1000414_pt1 | contig 17976 bp, 19 predicted proteins | sample Hotspr20Samplem2_FD_202361 | JGI IMG/M metagenome (GOLD analysis project Ga0308392, IMG submission 202361) | Hot spring phototrophic mat microbial communities from Octopus Spring, Yellowstone National Park, Wyoming, United States - 20050624_m2 ... | reverse complement strand
TGAATTACAGCATAAAATTTTAAACAACAATTATTTAAAGAAGGAGGAAGACAATGTCAATATTAATTATTAAGAAAGAGATGAAGATAGATGATAAAATTTTAACCATTGAACTCCCTGAAGAATTAAAAGGTCGAGAGGTTGAAATAACAATTAGATTAAAAGAAAGTATAGAAAAGGAAATTTTAGCAGATCAAATTAAAGTTGATACAACTAAATGGAAGTTTAATAGAGAAGAAATTTATGCCAGATAAAGTATTTATAGATATAAATTTAATATAATTTATTATAATACAAGTTATTATAATACATGGAGGGGAAAAAGATGGAAATTTCTATTACGAAGGAAGAACTTTATGAACTTATTAAAAGGGCAGTGAAGGAAGTACTACAAGAGGAAAGTTTAGAAATTTTCTTAAAGAATATCCCAATGGTCTCGGATGAAGAAATGCAAGATATTGAGAAACTATATGATAAACCCTCATCAGATAAAGAAATAGCCTATACCGAGATAATAGAGATATAAAATACACATGAAGTGGACAATAAATTATTCTAAAGAGGCTAAAAAATTTATGGAGGAGCTTAATATTGCTTATGAAATAAGAGAAGAACTTAAAAATTTTTTAAGAAAATTAAAAGGAGAGAATGTAAATATAGATATTAGGAAATTAAAAGGGAATTGGGAAGGATATTATAGATTAAGAAAAGGGAAGTTAAGAATAATTTTTGAAATGAATAAAAATGACAAAGTCATTTATGTCGAAAGAATTGATTTTAGAAGAGAAGTATATAAATGATTAAATGATTATTTGTATCCACTTCCCACTCTAAGACTTATTAAATGAACAAAATGGAGACAAGCCTTTTGGCACCTTTGAAAAATCTGTTTAACCTTAGTAGCAAGCCTGAAGCTATAAGGCATGCCCTTATAAGGTCTTCTTTTCTAAATCTTCTTGCAAGAGGAGCTGGCTATCTAAAACATCTCTCTATTGCTATTCTTCTTGGCTTTAGCTATAAAACTGATGCAGTATTTATGGCTTTGTCTTTGCTTGGACTTTTTCTTCTTTTTGCCGATGTATTTGATTCAATAGGAGTTCCAAACTTAGTTTCCGCAAGATTAAACGGAGAAGAAGATTTTAAAAATTTATCAGCTCTTTTACTTACTTTTACCCTAATTTTGTCTTTTTCAATCTTTGTCCTTTCAATTATACTTTATCCAATTTTAAAACACATCCCTGTAGGCTTTAGTAAAGAAGCAAAAGATTACTTAAGTATATCCTATTTTCTTCTTCTTCCATATTTATTTTTAAACTTTATCTTTCATCATTTTGGAGCGGTTTTAAGAAGCCTTCGTAGATTTACAGAGTATTTTGTGGGGGAATTAATTTTTTCTGTTTCAAGTTTTATCTTTACAGCTTTAGGTCTTTATTTTTTTCGCGATTTTAGAGTAATTCCTATTTCTTTTTCTATTTCTCAAGTTTTGGCAACTTTATTTTTACTTTTGAGGGCTAAAGAATTTATCCATTTAAAGTTTTATCTTGATGAAAGAGCCCGTTTAATTTTGAAGCATTTTTTCTATCTTTCAGCCCTATATGGAGTTTTTCATTTATACATTCTTGTTGATAGAGCTTTTGCTTCTTTGACAGGTGAGAAAGGGGTTTCTGCACTAACCTACGGATTAATGGTTGCTGCTGTCCCAAGAGGTATAGTTAAGCTTGAGCACATGGCTATAACTGCTTTATCTGAAGTAAAGGCATCTATGGAAAAAATAAACCTTTATATAAAATATTCATTTTTGATAAGTCTTCCTTTCATGATGGGCTTTCTTGTTTTAGCAAACTTTTTAATTTCTTTCTTTTTTGGTTATGGGAAATTTAGTTTGGTAGATGTTAAATTAACAGCAGAAGCAACAAGATATTATGCCTTAAGCCTTGCCTTTATGTTTATTTGGCCTATTCTTTACCGAGCTTATCAAGTGCTAAACTTACTAAAGCCTGTATTTTTCATTGCCATACTTGGCATCCTTGCCAACGCACTTTTTAATTATCTTTTCGTAGTAGTCTATAATCTTGGGATTAAAGGCATTTGCCTTGGAACCTTTTTTGCTTATTTTATACTTTGCTTTTTAATTTATACCTTGTTATACTTAAAAAACCAAAAGGTGATTAGGAATGGATGATAAAACTAATTGTCCGATTTGCAAAGTTGAGGTAGAAGCAAGCTCTTTCAAAGAGGTTTATACCTCCCCATACAACAATCAAGAGTATAAACGCTATGAGTGCCCAAACTGCGATGTCCATTGGTGGGAGCCGTTGAAGATTATTCCAGAGTTTTATGAAAGTGAAGTTTTTGAAGATTATGTTGAGTTTCACGAGGGTGTAGGAACAAGACTTGGCGAAAATTACAAAGCTTTTTTTAAATACTTTCCTTCCAATGTAAGAGGTAAGCTTTTGGATGTAGGCTGTGGAGACGGAAGATTTTTAAGACATGCTAAAGAACAAGGCTTTGAAATATGGGGAATAGACTTTGACAAAAAATCTGTAGAGAATGTAAAAAGAAACCTTGGTATTGACACCGTTTTTGCCATGAGCTTGGAAGAGTTCTATGAATACGCTAAGGAGAAAAACTTAAAGTTTGATGTAATCACATTTTTTGAGGTTTTAGAACATCAGGACAAGCCAAGGGAATTTCTTGAAATGGTAAAAGGACTTCTGAAGGAAGGAGGATACATAGCGGGAAGTGTGCCAAATAGGGAGAGTATGTTTGTAAAAATTATTTGGGATAGTCATGAAGATTATCCACCGCATCACTTTTTAAGGTTTTCAAAGTCTTCGATTGAAAAAACTTTGAATTTTTATGGGTTTAAAGATGTTGCAGTTTATAAATTAGATTTGCCTTTCATGGGGCTTTTTCCATACCTTGAAAAAAGGCTTTTTGGAAACTTGGACAAGCTTAAAATAAAGCTAAAGGGCATGGTGCTTGGAGATGAGAGAAAAGCAGGATTTTATGCAGTGGAGGAGCTTGCGGAAGTTAGTCGAAATAAGGGAAAAGCCTATATGCTTATAATGCCTCTTATGATGCTTAAACTGATCAAGAATGCTATGCTTTTGCCCTTTGCTTTGGGGTATGCGGGAAAGTTAAAAGGAAACGGATTTAGCCTATATTTTCAGGCTAAAATATGAATGAAAAAGTTATGTTCATAATCCCTCACTTAAGAAGCGGTATTGTGGAGCGTAAAGTAGATTGAAATAAAAAGAACGGAGAGTATCATGTATGTTGATCTGATCAGAAGATTTTTAAAAGCTCCTTACAAGTTAGTTAAATTCTATCGGAAAGCTAAACCGGTATTAAATTTATTAAACGTAACTAGTAAAGAGCTAATTGAGTATATATTTGATTTTCTTGTTGATTTTCGCTTTCACCAACATATTGAAAGGAAAATAAAAATGGCCAAGAGAGTTAGTAAAAATCCCAAATTTGGAGGTTGGATAGACTTACCTTTCGGAATTATATTATATACCGTTACTAGAAAATTTAAGCCTGAAATAGTTATTGAAACAGGAGTAGGACCTGGAGCATCAAGTGCGTTTATTTTAAAAGCATTGGAAGATAATAAAAAAGGTAAGTTATACAGCATTGATTTACCAGGAAATGATGCTGTGGTTTATCCTAAGCTTGGTAAGGATTTTAACATACACATTCCTGAAGGGTTCGAAGTAGGATGGCTTATACCTAACTGGTTGAAACACAGACATGAACTTATCATTGGAGACTCTACTGTAGAATTGCCTAAGCTTCTTTTAAAATTGGGCAAAGTGGATGTTTTTTTACATGATTCACTACATACAGACGAGCATGTTTTATTTGAATTGAATACTGTAATATCTTACTTCAAGAATAGTGGTGTCATATTGTGTGATGATGTTAATGAATACTGGACGCTAGCGTTTATATATTTTTGTAAAGACAGAGGTATACCCTATACAATCTTTAATAACAGATTAGGAGTGGGTTTGGTAAATGTTTGAATTTATAGTTATTGGATCCGGATTTGCTGGGTCTATTATAGCAGAAAGAATAGCTAACGTTTTAAATCAAAAGGAAAATTGGAGATTAGCGCTGTGAAATGGTTTAAAAAATTGATGAAGAAATATATGATTAAATTGGCAAATCATATTTTAGATGAGGACGCTAAAAATATAGATAGAGCACTTCAAAGAAAAGCCCTTGAATCGACGGTTAATTTTATTTTGAACGAGAAAAAATTAATAAAAAGTAGAGTTTTTAAAAATAGATTTGAGCTATTAGAGTATTCAATTTCCCAAATTACAATAAATGGTCTAATAATGGAATTTGGAGTATATAAAGGAGAGTCAATAAACTTTATAGCGGACTTGCTTCCAAATAGACAAATTTATGGTTTCGATAGTTTTGAAGGTTTGCCTGAAACATGGGGGTATAATTTTTATAAAGGGACTTTCAAGTTAGATAATCTACCAAAGGTAAGGAAAAATGTTGTATTAGTAAAGGGATTGTTTGAAGATACTTTACCTAAATTCGTTGAGAAGCATCGAGATACTCCGGTAAGTTTCCTACACATTGACTGTGATCTATATAGTTCTACCAAGACGGTTTTTAATTATTTGAAAAATAACATAGTTGCAGGAACAATAATAGTTTTTGATGAGTTTTTTAATTACTTTGGTTGGGAAGAAGGAGAATTTAAAGCCTTTTATGAATTTGTTGAAGAATGTGAGGTTGATTTTGAATGGCTTGGATTTGTAATTAACAGAGAACAGGTGGCTTTAAAAATCACCAGAATTAAAGGCAAGTAAAAATGTTTAACTATATTGTAGTTGGTTCAGGTTTTGCAGGAAGCGTGATTGTCGAACGGATAGCAAATGTATTAAATCAAAAAGTTTTAATTATTGAAAAAAGAAACCATATCGGTGGAAATTGCTACGATTATAGAGATGAAAACAATATAATAGTGCATAAATATGGACCTCATATTTTTCATACAGATTATAAAGAGGTATTTGATTATCTATCAAACTTTACAGATTGGCATAATTATCAGCATAGTGTTTTAGCGTTTTTTGATGGTAAGAAGGTACCGCTACCATTTAACCTTAACAGCATTTATGAGGTTTTCCCACAAGAATTGGCTAAAAGGTTAGAAGTAAGACTCATTGAAAAATACGGTTATGGAACTAAAATTCATATTCTTGAACTACTAAAAGAAGAAGATCAAGATTTAAAGTTTTTGGCCAACTATGTATATGAAAAAGTTTATAAAAATTACACCATGAAACAATGGGGGCTAAAGCCCGAAGAAATTAGCCCTCAGGTAACAGCAAGAGTTCCCATCTACGTTAGCAGGGATAATAGATATTTCACTGATAAATATCAGGTGATCCCTAAGGACGGATATACTAAAATTTTTGAGCGGATGCTAAATCATCCAAACATAAAAATAATGCTAAATACGGATTTCAAAGAGGTAATTTCTATAGACTTTGAAAATAAAAAAATCTATTTCTTAGGACAAGAGTTTAAAGGAAAATTAATTTTTACTGGCATGATAGATGAATTATTCAATTTTAAATATGGATTTCTTCCCTACAGGAGTTTAGACCTTAGATTTGAGACGATAGAACAAGAATACTACCAGGAAGCACCAGTTGTTAACTATCCAAACGATTATGATTTTACAAGAATAACAGAATTTAAACATATTCACCCTGTAAAATCTGATAAAACAACTATTTTAAAAGAGTATACAAAAGCTTATCAGCCAAATGTAGATATACCATACTATCCAGTTTTTACAAAAGAAAATCAGGAGCTGTATAATAAATACAAAGAAGAGGCAGATAAATTTGAGAATCTAATACTTGTAGGTAGGTTAGCGGAGTACAGGTATTATGATATGGATGATGTAGTAAAAAGGGCACTGGAGGTATTTGAGGAGAGGATTAAATGAGTGATAGTGTTTGTGCAGTAGTTGTTACATACAACAGAAAAAATTTATTGATTGAGTGTTTAGAGGCTTTAAGAAAACAAACGAGGCCTATACAAGGAATATATCTTATAGACAATGCTTCAACAGATGGAACTCCGGAGCTCTTGTTGGAGAAAGGTTATATAAGTGAATTGCCACCTCAAAATTTAAAAGAACCATGGGAGAAAGAGTTTATCTTTCAAAATTTAGTAGATGGAAGGGAAATAAAATTATATTATGTCCGAATGCATGAAAACACAGGGGGTGCGGGCGGATTTTATGAGGGAGTTAAAAGAGGATATGAGAAATGTTACGATTGGCTGTGGTTGATAGATGATGACATAGAACCTAAATCGCAGGCGTTAGAGATAATGCTTACCTATAAAAATATAGCACATGTAATACATCCTCGTAAAGTATATAGTGATGGAACATTATTTACTTGGGAGTATTTGCATGTTTATATGTTCCCCTTTACAAGGAAACTAAATGATATTTCTTTTGTTAAATATAGGAAAAAATGGTTATGCGTAAATTATGGTTGTTTCGAAGGAATGCTTATTCATAGATCAATCATTGAAAAAATAGGATTCCCAGATAAAAAGTATTTTGTAATATTTGATGATACAATTTATGGTTTTAAAGCATCGTTATATACAAATGTAATTTACATAAACGAAATTCTTTTCATTAAAAAGATAAAAAAAAAACTTATGAAAGAAAAAAGTTATTAGGTTTAATTGAATACACAGAGGAAAAATCGGATATTATAGCTTATTACTCAATTAGAAACCACTTTTTGTTGTATAAGGACATAAATAAATTAATAAAAAATTACATTCCTTCGGTTGTATTTTGGTTGTTTATGACTAAATTTTTTGTAAAAAAAGTAACAAAATATTTACTGCTTAGAGATTGGAATTTATTGATTGCAACAATTAAAGGGTTTAAAGATGGTATTAAGTACATACTCTCCAATAATGAAGAATGAACCATGAAAGTTATGTTTATAATCCCTCACTTGGGAAGCGGGGGTGCGGAGCGTGTTGTCGCTAATTTGTGTAATGGCTTGGCTGATTATGAAAGAATTGTTTTAATTTTTGAGAATATTATTAAGCATAATGTAGATGCTCAGATAATTTCCATAAACAGTCCTGCCACCCAAAGTCTATTTAAGAAGCTTTTAAATTTTCCAGTAAGATATTTGAAGATTAGGAAACTAAAAGAAGAAATAAAACCTGATTTTGTAGTAAGTTTGTTAGAACCGGCTAATCTTTTCAATGTTTTGACTAAACTAAGCAATCAAAAGACTATACTTTCCTTTCGTTCAAATTATACCGCAACCTTACAAGAGGACCCATTTTTTGGAAAAGGAATAACAAGAATTATATTAAAAATTCTTTACACCTTAGCCTTTAAAACAATATACAATAGAGCAGATTTGATGGTTGCTATCTCTAGAGATGTAGCTGAAGATTTAATAAAAAATCATGGAATCAATTCAGATAAAATAAAAGTAATATACAATCCATATCCAATAGACGAGATAAGGCAGTTAGCGGAGGAGCCATTGGGGAGCTATGAAGAAATTTTTAAACATCCTGTTTTAATCACCGCAGGAAGGCTGACAAAACAAAAAGGGCAATGGTATGTGCTAAGAATTTTCAAAGCTTTAAAAGAAAAACACAAAGATTTAAAGCTTGTGATTTTGGGAGAGGGAGAGCTAAAGGAATATTTAGTAGGGCTTTCTGAAGAGCTTGGACTAAAAACTTATGTTTGGGACAGAGATGAGCTTTCAGAGAGCTTTGATGTTTATTTCTTGAGCTTTCAGAAAAACCCTTTCAAATTCATAGCAAGGTCTAAGCTTTTTGTTTTTCCTTCTTTGTGGGAAGGCTTTCCAAACGCCTTGGTTGAATCTATGGCTTGCAGTGTTTGTGTAGTATCTTCCGACTGCAGGAGCGGTCCAAGGGAAATTTTGGCACCAAACATGGATTTTAACTATCAAACCCAAAAGCCAGAGTTTGCAGAGTATGGTATAATAATGCCTGTTTTTGATGTAAAATACAAAACTGCAAATGAGCCATTAGAGGAAAAGGAAATAATGTGGGTTGAGACAATAGATAGACTACTTGAAGATGAAAGCTTGAGAAAACATTATTCAGAAAAAGCTAAGCAAAGGGCTGAGGATTTTAGAATTGAGAAAATAGTTCAAGAATGGAAGGAGGTCTTGAGATGAAGACAACCTTTTCTTTTGGAAGGAACTGGAAAAATTATGTAAAAAATGTTGTAGATGAAAGAGTTATACAAGAAGCTAAGGAAAGCTTACTAAAATATCTCCCTGACGGCGAGTTTAAAGATAAGGTTTTTATTGATGTGGGATGTGGCTCTGGGCTTTTCTCTTTTTCAGCAGTCTTATTAGGCTGTAAGCATGTTATAAGCTTTGATATAGACCTTGCGTCTGTGGAGGCAACTCTGTTGTTAAAGGAAAAACTTTCTCATATTTTACCTTCAAACGACTCGTGGGACATATTTCAGGACAACATTCTTGACAGCAATTTAGTTGATAGCCTTAAAGAAAAAGGTGATATTGTATATTCGTGGGGAGTGCTACATCATACGGGAAAGATGTGGGATGCTATCAAAAATACAGCAAGCTTGGTAAAAGATGGTGGGTATTTAATTTTAGCGATTTATAATCATGCTCCATCGTCTGAGTTTTGGTTCAAAGTTAAAAAGTTTTATAATAAATATCCTTTACTTCAACCATTACTTATCGCACTTTATGGTAGCTATGCAACTTTTGGTTTTATGATCCGAAGAAAGACTCTCAAATTGAGAAGGGAAAGAGGAATGCATGTTTTTTATGATGCTATTGATTGGTTAGGAGGTTTGCCTTACGAGTTTGCTTGCTTTGATGAGGTAAAAGAATATGTAGAAAATCTGGGTTTTAATCTAATCAACGCCCCAACTAAACGAAGTAAACACATACGAAACTTTATTAGAACAACTTAGTTTTAATCTAATCAACGCCCCAACTAAACTGCCATGTGGTAATGGAGTTAAAAGTAATATCTTTGATAAAATAAGAAGTAGAAATACAGGATGTAATGAATTTGTTTTTCAAAAGAAAAAACTTGATTAACCATGTGCCGAATAGCAGGATTTATTGACTTTAATTTCAACAATTCTTACTCCCTTGAAGAAACAATTACACTTATGCGTGATACTCTTATTCATGGCGGGCCCGATGATGCAAGAATTCTTATAGATAAAGACTTTCCCGTAGCCTTGGGACACCAGAGGCTTTCCATCCTTGACCTTTCTCCGCTTGGGCATCAGCCCATGGAGTTTGAAAATTTAGTGATAACCTACAACGGAGAGGTGTATAACTTCAAAGAAATAAAAATAGAGCTTGAAAAAAAAGGCTATAAATTTATCTCAAACTCAGACACGGAGGTTATTCTAAAGGCTTTCCACCGATGGGGCTTTTCTGCAGTCCATAAGTTCCATGGCATGTTTGCCTTTGTCCTGTGGGACAAAAAAGACAAAAAGCTTATCCTTTGCAGGGATAGGATAGGTGTAAAGCCTCTGTATTACTATTACAAAAACGGGCTTTTTATGTTTGCGTCAGAACTAAAAGCTTTTCACAAACACCCAAAGTTTGAAAAAAAGCTAAACCTCACTGGGCTTTCGCTTTACTTAAAATACGGCTACATACCAGCACCCTATTCTATCTTTGAAAATGTCTATAAACTAAAGCCCGGATACTTTTTAGCCTTAAACCCAAAGGGAAACATTGAGGAATTCCCTTATTGGAAGGTAGAAGATTATTTCCTGAAGGGGAAGGAAGAAAAGGATAAGTGGCTAAAGAGGTCAGAGGAGGAACTGGCACGGGAGCTTGAGGAGATTTTAACGGAGAGCTTCAAGCTTAGGCTTGTCTCTGATGTGCCGGTAGGAATGTTTTTGAGCGGTGGCATAGACTCTTCCACCGTGTGTGCCTTGCTTTCAAAGGAAGGAATTAAGCTAAAGACCTTTACCATAGGCTTTTACGAGAAGGAATACAACGAGGCGGGGTATGCCAAAGAAGTGGCGGAGTATTTGGGAACAGAACACACGGAATTTTACTGCACTCCAAAAGAAGCCTTTGAAATAATCCCAAAGCTACCGGAGATTTACGACGAACCCTTTGGAGACTCTTCTGCCATTCCCACCTACTTGGTCTCAAGGCTTGCCAGATCTCAGGTAAAGGTCTCCCTATCCGCTGACGGGGGAGATGAGCAGTTCTGCGGATACACAAGGTATTGGGTAATTACAGACAGAATAGCCAAGCTGTCAAACTTTCCCTTTTCCAATCTGCTTGCCAACACCCTTAACCTCATCCATCCGGACCTTGCTTTGAAGCTTTACAACGCATTTAAACCAGTTCTGCCAAAATACACCAACTTTAGGGACAAATACATAAAGCTTAGGAATGTTTTGAAAGCTAAGGATACTATGGAACAGTACGATTTATCCGTTAGCTACTTTTTGGAGGAAGACCTAAAGCTTTTGGGAATAGAGCCGTCGGAAAAGAAAGACTTAAAAGATTGGATTTTGGTTAATAGGCTTGACCCACTTGCGTCAATGATGCTACTTGACTTGAAAACCTATCTTCCTGATGATATACTTGTTAAGGTGGATAGGGCAACCATGAGCGTAGCCCTTGAGGGAAGGGAGCCTTTTTTAGACCATAGAATAGTGGAATGGACTTCTCAACTCCCGGTGGAGTTCAAGTATAAAAACGGTGTCAGCAAGTATTTGTTAAGAAAGGTTTTGTATAAATACATCCCAAAAGAGCTTGTGGAAAGACCAAAGCAAGGTTTTGGGGTGCCAATCTATGAATGGTTCAAAAAAGAGTTGAGGGAGCTTTATATGGAGTATTTGGACGGAGAAAGAATAAAAAAGGAAGGATTGTTCAACCACTTGGAAGTCAAGAGACTTTTAGAGGACTTTCTTTCTGACAGAGGAGTAAATCATAACAAGCTTTGGCTATTGTTTGTGTTTGAAATGTGGAGGGATAAATGGATGTAAAGCTGTACTTTCTCATAAATTCCCTTGCAGGAGGAGGGGCAGAGAAAGTGGCAATAAGGTTATCTGAGCATTTACCAATATCCGCCTTTATTTTACTTGAGCGTGATGTTAAATACAAGACAGATAAACCGATCTTTTTTCTTAGCAATCATTCAACAAAAACGAGCCCAATAATAAAAACTTTAAACATTCCAACATATGCGTATAAGCTTTCAAAGTTCTTGGAAACAACCTCGCCTGTAGTATCATTTTTGGAAAGAGCTAATTTTGTAAATATAATTTCTAAGCTTTTTAAGAAGCATAAAGCCATAATATCCGTGCGTATGGACCAGCAAAAAGGTCATGTTGGTTTAAGAAAACTGAACAAGCTTTTAGTAAGAATTCTTTATCCCAAGGCAGACCTAATTATAGCAGTTAGCCACGGAGTGAAGGAAAGCTTGATTAATCTTGGCATAGAGGGAGAAAAAATAAAAGTTATTTACAATCCGTATCCAATAGATGAAATAAGAGAGTTGGCAAAGGAGCCATTGGGGAGCTATGAAGAAATTTTTAAGCATCCTGTTTTAATCACCGCAGGAAGGCTAACAAAACAAAAAGGGCAATGGTATTTGCTAAGAATTTTCAAAGCTTTAAAAGAAAAACACAAAGATTTAAAGCTTGTGATTTTAGGAGAGGGAGAGCTAAAGGACTATTTGGTAAAACTTTCTGAAGAACTTGGACTAAAAACTTATGTTTGGGACAGAGACAATCTTTCCGAAAGCTTTGATGTTTACTTCTTGGGCTTTCAGAAAAACCCTTTCAAATTTATCGCAAGGTCTAAGCTTTTTGTTTTTCCTTCTTTGTGGGAAGGTTTTCCAAACGCCTTGGTGGAAGCTATGGCTTGCAGTGTTTGTGTAGTATCTTCCGACTGTAGAAGCGGTCCAAGGGAGATCTTGGCACCAAACACGGATTTTAGCCATCAAACCCAAAAGCCAGAGTTTGCAGAGTATGGAGTTTTGATGCCTGTTTTTGAGGTAAAATATAAGAGTGCTGAAGAACCACTTGGAGAAAAGGAGATGATGTGGGTTGAGACGGTAGATAAACTGCTTAAAGATGGAAACTTGCGAAAAGACTACTCAGAAAAGGCTAAGCAAAGGGCGGAGGATTTTAGAATTGAAAAGATTGTTGAAGAGTGGAAGGAGGTTTTGGGATGAAAAGGTATATTAAAAGACTGCTTGAAGAAAAATTTTCTCCTTATTTTATAATGGCTTCATTTTTATTGAGGACTGGAATATCTTTACCTTTTAAGTTTAAATCACATGGAATTTTACTTAGGATGCATCCTTCTAGCATTACTCTTGGAATATGGAGAGGGAGCTGTTCTATAGAAGCAGATAAGATTATAATAAATAAACTAATTAGAGAAAATTTTATTTGCTTTGATATAGGAGCAAATATTGGTCATTTATCCATATTAATGGCAAAGAAAGCAAGCAATGGGTTAGTATTCAGCATAGAACCACAGCCTAAAGTATTCCCTTATTTGTTAGACAATATTCAAATTAACAATATAGAAAATATAATTCCCATAAATATTGCTATTTCTCAAGACAATGGAATTATAGAGTTTTACTCTTTTAACTATGCTGATGATCAAAGTGCACTTCTTATTGACAAACAATGGAAATTTAAAATGGTTAAGATTCTATCTTTAAGATTAGACAGTTTATTGAAAATACTTAAACTCAATAAAATTGATTTCTTAAAGGTAGATGTGGAGGGAGCGGAGTTGTTAGTATTAAGATCTTTAGGAGAATATATTAGTAAAGTGAGATATATCTGGTTTGAATTTATTGAAGAAAATTATCGTAAATTTAATTACAATGGACAACAATTATTGGATTTTTTGGATAAACATAGATTTTCTGTTTATATGCTATCTGAGAATGGTTCTCTTTATAATATTAAAGATTTTCAAAACTTAAAAAACTATTCAGGAAATCTATTAGCAGTAAAAAATGAAGAATAACCCAAAAGTTTCAGTCATCATACCAACTATTGGTAGAGAAAGCCTAATAAGAACATTAGAAAGCGTTCTGAATCAAAAATACCAGAACTTAGAAATAATAATAACTGATGATACAAAGGAGGGCAAAGCCAAACCATTGATAGAAAGATATTTGACAGACCCAAGGATTAAATATGTAATTAACACGAAATATAAACACGGTCCGTCCGGAAACAAAAACAATGGGTTAGATAACATTACGGGTGAATACTTTACTATTGTGGATGACGATGATATTATAATGCCAAATGCTATTGAAGAGCTTCTGAACGTTGCTATTAAAGGAAACTATAGTATAGTTCTTGCCAATTGTGTAGATAACATTGAAGGGAAATTTACAGGATTACAATATGGGAAGGATGAAGAAGTTTTTTGGGTAGATGTGTTCTGTGGCGGATACGATGGTGAATATTTCGGTATTACAAAAACTTCAATTTTGGAAAATAATAGATTTAACGACGAATGCTGGGGAGGAGAGGGAATATTGTGGTTTAGACTTTGGAAAAGGGCGCGGGTTGGTTTTTATATTCATAAGGCGTTAAGAGTATATTCAATCGATAATCAAGATAAAGTTTCTTTTCAGTATATTAAAAAAGTAAAAAGAACGTATTTAAATTATGTCTTATTCTTAAAAGAATTCGAAGAAGATCTTAAAAATTATTGTCCAAGAAGTTTTATAAGATTATCACTGATAGGGATTTACTTCTCAGTTCTGGCTGGGGAATATAAGCAAGCTTTCAAAATGTGCATAGCTTCAGTGAAAATATATCCAGAATTATTCTTTATGCCTATCCTTTGGACATTATTTTGTATGATTTTGCCTAAATCATTTGTGATTCAATTTTACGAGAAATATTCAAAGAGATTTAAGAAAGTTTTAAAACAATTTCTGCTTGGAGGGCGTTCTAAATGAACAAATTCTTGGAGGACCTGAAAACCTATAAAGAAAAAATCTGCGTTGTGGGGCTTGGGTATGTAGGTTTGCCTTTGGCGGTTAGCCTTGCGGAGCACTTTAAGGTGGTTGGCTTTGATAAGAATTCAAAGAGGGTGGAAGCTTTAAGGCAGGGAATAGACTATACGGGCGAAGTAGAAAGCAAGGAAAAGCTTTTAAACCCTAATCTTTCTTTTACTGACAACCCGTCGGCAATAAGAGAGTGTAAGTTCATAATTGTGGCAGTGCCTACGCCCGTGGATAAGCTAAAGAACCCAGACCTGTCCTTTTTAAAGTCTGCCTCGGAGGTGGTGGGTAAAAATCTAACAAAGGGTAGCGTAGTGGTTTATGAATCTACCGTCTATCCGGGGGCAACAGAAGAGGTCTGCGTGCCAATATTGGAAAAGCAAAGTGGTCTTAAGTGGAAGCGGCATTTTTTTGTGGGATACTCTCCAGAAAGGGTAAATCCGGGAGATAAGGAGCATACCATTGAAAGAGTGATAAAAGTGGTTGCGGGGGATACTCCGGAGACTTTAGAGCTGATTGCAGAGGTTTACGGAACTGTAGTTAAAGCGGGAGTTTATAAAGCACCCGATATTAAGACAGCGGAAGCGGCAAAGGTGATAGAAAACATTCAAAGGGACATAAACATAGCCCTTATAAACGAGCTAGCCCTTATATTCCATAGACTTGGGCTTGACACAAGAGAAGTTTTAAAGGCTGCAGGAACCAAGTGGAACTTCTTGAGGTTTGAGCCAGGGCTTGTGGGAGGGCACTGCATTCCGGTGGACCCATATTACCTTGCCCATAAATCTTTAGAAGTTGGTTATGTGCCAGAGCTTATTTTGGCAGGAAGGAGAATAAACGAAGAAATTCCCGTTTATGTAGCCCACGAGCTTGTAAAAACGCTTATCAAGGCAGGAAAGCAGGTAAAGGGTGCAAAAGTTTTAGTGCTTGGGATAACCTTTAAGGAGAATGTGCCAGATGTCAGAAACAGCAAAGTTTTTGAAGTTATAAAAGAACTTAGGGAGTTTGGAATTGAACCTGTGGTCTATGATCCAATAGCAAGGGAGGAAGAAGTAAAAGAGGAGTTTGATATAGAGCTTGAAAAGGATTACAAAGAAAAAGCTCCTTACGATGCCATTTTGTATGCGGTAAGGCATAGGGTATTCCTTGAAACATTTAACTTAGAAGGGCTTAAAATGTTGTCTTATGAGCCATCGATACTTTTTGACATAAAGCGGGTTTTTGATAGGAAAGATGCGGAACAAATGGGTTTTATTTACTGGAGATTATAAGTTCTACATCAAGCTTTGGCTTGCCTTTTATCTATACTCATTAACCGTAGGGCTTTTAGTTCAGTTTGTGATTTTGCCAATAATTTTCCCATCCGCCCACTGGAAGGATGGGCTTATGGTGGGTGGGGACTGGGTCCTGTTTCACACGGAGGGAGTAGAAATAGCAAAAAGAGTACAGCAAGAGGGATGGAGTGCATGGACTTTAAGGCATCCAATCAGCGGGCAAGCCGTGTCTGGCATTGCGGGACTTTTTTATGCCCTCACAGAAATTCACAAGCCTTGGGTATTGCTACCTTTTAACGCCTTTTTGCATGCTTCCGCTGGACTAATCTTATACATACTGCTTAGACTTTTAGACATTTCTAAGAAAACTGCCTTTATTTTTACAATTCCCTTTATTATTTTCCCTACTTCTCTGACATGGGTATCCCAAATACACAAAGATGGGCTATACATACTTGGAATGTATTTAACCTTCTTAAGTTTGGCTTTGGCGTTTTCCAATGAGATAAAGAAAAACTTAATTTCCATACTTGCGGGCGTAGTAGGTGCTTTTGTATTTTTTACAGTAGGTCGCGAGTATGCCCTGAAGATTGTCTATTACTTCTATGCCCTCTTTTTGTCAATTTCTCTTTTAACAGCTACCATAAACTTGGTTTGGAAAGGAAAGGAATCATTTCTAAGGTATGGAAAAACTGCCTTTGTATTTTTTGTTATCTTCGTAACCTATGGACTGCTTCAGCCACAAACACAAACACAAACACAAACACAAACACAAACACAAACACAATGGTATTGGAACCCTTACATACCCGATAAAGTAGAAAATCTCTTTTACACTCTTGCGGTATTGAGAAATGAGATTTGGCCACAGTATTTAAGCGGTCGTCCAGGGGCTATTGATGAGGATATAAAGTTTAGAAGTGTGGGGGATTTTATTAAATATACTCCAAGGGCTTTAACAGTTGGATTCTTCTCTCCTTTTCCAAAGTTTTGGTTTGGAAAAGGTTCCACAACCGGTGGGACAATAGCAAGGTATATAACGCCCTTTGAAGCAATCTATCTGTGGTTCGCATGGCTTTTACTACCTATAGCCCTTTGGTTCCACAGGAAAAAGCTGTGGTTTTGGCTTGTATTTTTAATGTGTTTAGGCTTTATATGGCTTCATGTGGTAGCGGAGCCAAACGTGGGACCAATAGTGAGAAAAAGATATGGGTATGTTATGCTATTGTCTGCGGTTATCTATTCTACCGCTATAGAACTATGGAGAAGAAGGAAAGGAAAAGAATAGTTTTATCTTCAAACACTGCCTTCAGTCTATACAACTTTAGGCTTCACTTGATGAGGGCTTTAAAAGAGAAAGGTTATGAAGTTATAGCAGTTTCTCCGGAGGATGGGAAGTATTCGGAGTTGTTGAAAAAGGAATTTAGTTTTTTTGCGGTGAAAAACTTAGACAGGAAAGGGACAAATCCTATTAAAGACCTCAAGCTATTTTTTGAGTATTTTTTGCTTTTTAGAAAGCTGAAACCAGACCTTGTTATTAACTTTACCATAAAGCCAAACATCTATGGCTCCATATCCGCGGGCTTGTTTGGTATCCCATCAATAAGTGTGATAACCGGGCTTGGATATGTGTTTATAAGAGAAATCTGGCTAACCAAGTTGGTAAAACTTTTATACTGGCTTGCCTTTAGATTTAATAGGGCGGTTGTGTTTCTAAACTCTGAAGACTTAAACACATTAAGGAACATATCAAAAGAAAAAAGTTTTCTAATTGAAAGCGAGGGTATAGACATAAAGCATTTTGACTCAACACTATGCAAAGAAACAAAAAAAGATGAATTTACTTTCCTTTTTGTGGGAAGGCTTTTAACAGATAAAGGAATTTATGAACTAATAAGGGCTTTTGAAAAGCTGAAGAAAGAAAAGCCAAAGGTAAAGCTTATTATCGTTGGAAGTCCAGATGAGGGAAATCCCAATTCAGTTAGTAAAGGAGAGCTTGAAAAGTGGGTGAAAGAAGGTTTAATTGAATGGCATGGCTTCCAAGAGGATGTCCGACCATTTTATTGCATGGCGGATTGTGTAGTTCTGCCATCATACTACAGGGAAGGAGTCCCAAGGGTTTTGCTTGAAGCTATGGCTATGGAAAAGCCCATAATAACCACTGACTCACCCGGCTGTAAGAATGTATGCATTGATGGAGTTAATGGTTTTTTGGTAAAACCAAAGGATGTAGAAAGTTTGTACTTAGCTATGAAAAAAACTGTGGAAATGGGTCAAGAAGAACTAAGAAAAATTGGGAAAAAGGGAAGAGAAATTGTAGAGGGAAGGTATGAGATATCAAAGATTGTTAATAAGTATGTAAAAATTGTTGAAGAAATACTAAACATGGAGAATTGAGTTTTAGTAGAGGGGAATGAGCAGTTCAGTTAGGTAATTAAATTAAAATTTTGAGGAAATTTAATCTTTAAATCTTTTAATAGTTTTAACAGGAACTTGCATAAAGGAAGGAGTTTTAAAGCGAATTATTCTGAAGTAAAGCCATGTATAAAAAAGGATATAAAGAATGCTAAAAATCATCAAAATGTAAGTTTTATTCCAGAAAAGTAAAGCAGGAATTGTG
>Ga0308392_1000408_pt1 | contig 18042 bp, 20 predicted proteins | sample Hotspr20Samplem2_FD_202361 | JGI IMG/M metagenome (GOLD analysis project Ga0308392, IMG submission 202361) | Hot spring phototrophic mat microbial communities from Octopus Spring, Yellowstone National Park, Wyoming, United States - 20050624_m2 ... | reverse complement strand
CATACACCGTGCGCCTGCCAACGCCAGCAAGTGCGCACGCTGTTGACAGAGCGAGACCTTGCTCAAGATAGTCTAATATGCGTGCCTGTGCCTGCTTCTTGCTTTGTCTCACGCGCGATTTACAGCATGCCTGCTGTATATCGTGCGATGGTACAACTGCCGCGCATCGATGATGCTGCTGACGCCGCGCTGGAGCATGTGCAACACCGCGCGAAAGCGAGCATGCGTCGCCTCAGCGATTACCTCAAACGCCATCTGCTCACCTCGGAACCTGAGCTGGAGCAGATGCTGGAGCGTATCGGTATACGGCTGCTGATACCACCCATACGCAGTGCGCTTGCAGAGCTGGGCAAGCAAATAGAGCGCGACCTGCGCAAGTGGCGTGCGAGTATTCAGATGGCGCAAGCGGAGGATAGTCTGCCAGCCGAAGTGGGGTACTGGCACTCGCAACATCTCCAAGAGGTGTGGCGGCGCGTGAGTCGTCGCAAGGCGCGTCATGTCGCTCAGCGCGTGATCGAGGGCTTGGAGCGGGGCGAACAGACGGCGGACACGATGGACGCTGTAGCGCAGATACTCGGCAACCTCGCCGCGTACGAGCTGGAGCGCATCGTGCGCACGGAGACTACGCGCTACTACAACTACGCCGTCGTATACGAGACTGCAAGCTATCCCGAAGTGGTGGGCTACCGCTACGCCGTCGTGGTGGATGACCGTACGAGCGAGGTGTGCCGTCCACTCGCAGGTAAGGTCGTTCGGCGCGAGCAGCTCCAGCTTGTGCCGCCTTTGCACCCGAACTGCCGTACTGTGCTTGTGCCGCTGCTGGAAGAGGATATGGCAGGCAAGCCGATGGTGGATCCTGAGCGTGATTATGAGCCGCAGGCGTATGTGTACGGCATTCTGCCCCGATTTCTCGCGCAGCGGCTGCTGGGCATCGATGTGAGCCCAACCACCGCTTTTTGGCGTGTTTGGCAAGAGCATGAGCAGAGCATCCGCAAACTCTGCTTCTCGATTGCACATAGCAGCCAAGCACACGGCGAAGACCTCTACACTGAGACCCTGCTACGCGCCTACGACAGATATTATCAGTACGACCCCACGCAGTCAACTTTTCTCGGCTGGGTGTACCGCATCGCACGGAGCATTTACCTAAACGCGCGTAAGCGTGAGAGCTGCGAGTACCATACCACGCACTTCGACGGCGCGGAGTTCGAGGATTAGTTAATCGCAACGCGGCGCAGATCACTCGTTCTCCAAACCAAGCAGACCGCGTAGCCAGCTGCGATCGCGCTCTGGATCCACCATGCCAAGCGCCACGAGGTCGGCAAGATTGCGCAGAATCTCGCCCGTTGCCACCTGCTCCAGTTCGTTCAGCTCCAGCGTGCCAATCGGCTCGCGCCCAATCTGATACTGGCACACTCTTGCCCAAAGCTGCTCGTGAAGTGCGCTTTCTATGGGCTGCTGAATCGCGCCCACGAGCTTCTGCATCACCTGCCAGTGGACTTGTGCCTGTGCTCGCGTGCCGTATTGCGCCTCGTACACCGCCAGCACGCCACCAAGCAGTGTGCGTGCCACCAAACGCTCCAGCAGCGCCATCACTTCCAACGCGAGGTTCATGCCAGTCCCGCGCGGCTCCAGAAACTCCACAACGGTTTCTTGGTCGGGTAGCACGGCTACCAGCGCGTCTTTGAGGTTCGCAAGCGCATCATAGAGGTCGCGCCGCTCGTCTTCAGTGTAGGATGGCGGCGTCTTGGCAATCGCAGTGGGCACAGCATGCCGCTGCAGGTATAGGTCTACGCTTCGCAAAGCACGATCATACGCTTGCAGGTACTTCGCAAGCGCATGAATGGGCAACTCGCGCACACCGTATAGATGCCACGCAGTAGAGGCGTTCACGAGAATGGCATGCTCAAGCGGCAACTCTTGCACGCCTGCGTTGCTTACCACCTTGAGCGCGGTGATCTGTCCGTATTCGTCCAAGCCGAGCTGGATCCGTTCGGGCGGCACGGTGCGGTAGCCCTTGGGCATGTAATCCTCGCCCCATAAAATCTCCACTGCCGATACGCCCGCCACATGCGCTACCGCAAGATGGCGCACAGCAAGATCGAAATCGCGTGTGCGGATGAGCTGCGCGAACAGCTCGCGTTCCTCGTCAGGCGCGTCGCCCACAAGCCGCACGCCGCCGCTGGCGACCAGCTCGCGCAGGATGTGCAGCACGCTCTGCACAAGCGGGTGATAGAGCTGCTCACGAACGCCTGTTGCGGCGATTGCGAACCCCTGCGGCAGCGTGCGAAGCTTGATTTCTGGGCGTGGGCGCGTCTCACTCATCGGCATTCCATTCCACCTCCAGCCGCACGCGCAAGCGCTCGCTGTTTAGCTCTTCAAGATACACCTGATAGTCCAGCATTGGTAGCCAGTCGCGCTCCGCTGCCAGCTCCGTGCGGATAATCTGGCTTGCAAGCGTTTCGTACAGCCTTCGCCGCTCGGCGTCGGGTATCGCGTCGCTGGCAAGCAGCTCCAGCTGATACACCGCGCGTATGCCGCCAATCGCCTTGCCCGCCTCGCGCGATTGCAGCGATAGCACGCCCGCGACGGAGCTTCCGACGGGCAATTGCGCAGGCGCATCCACAATCGGCACGCCCACCACGCGAGCGAGAAAGTTGCGCAGGTACGCTTCGAGGTCACGGAGCTCCATCGTCCGATATACAGCAGAGCTCAGGTTGCAGATGCTCTGATGCGATACGCTCGCACGCCGTGCGATAGAACGCTTCATTTAGCTCCGCGCCCACAAACGCGCGTCCCAACCGCTTACACGCCACGCCCGTCGTGCCGACACCCATGAACGGATCCAGCACGGTATCGCCCTGCGCCGTAAGCAGCCGTATCAGTCGCTCCATGAGCGCAAGCGGCTTCTGATGGGGGTGAACGCGGGTGGTATCTCTGCCCCAGAATGACCACACATTACCGATGTTTACGCAGTCGTACTGTGTCTCAAAAGATGCGCACTTGTATGTTTTACTGTTTGGCGACATCCGTTTAGCGTTGCACTTCGTCCGCCACTTGCCATGCTTTGCGCGGTAGCAGAGTTCGGCGATCGTGCGCTGCAGCGTTTCGATATCGATCCCGCCCCAAGGCAGTGTGGGCAATCGGCAGTCCCACCACGCCGCCGTGGTGTCGTGCATTTTTGGGTTGCCCTTGCGGTAGAGCAGGATGCTTTCGTGCCCGCGCAGCAGGGGACCTGGGAGCGGCACATACTGCCTGCGCAGCCACACGATGTGCTCTTTGTAGCGCCAGCCCGCGTCCGTAATGTGCCCGTGCATGGTCGCCATCGTTGGCATCTGCCCGAATACGGCGAGCCAAGCGTTCGGCTTGGCGACACGGTAGCACTCGCGCCAGACCTTTGGTGCTGGCAGCTGATCGTACTTTAGCGTGTCCTTGAATATCCCGTACGGCGGATCGGTGATTACGGCATCGACGCTCTCCGCATCCAGCGTTTTCAGTAGCTCCAAGCAGTCGCCGTTGTGCAGCAGCATCACGCGATATACAGCCCAGTTGTATATCGCGTGCTATGGCACGCAGGACAGCGCGGGACGCAACGATTGCCATCCAGCTGGGTGGCGTGGACGATGGCAGCGCCATCACTTGGGGCGCCGCGACGCAAATCGAGGGCAAGTGCAGCGAGATCAGCATCGATTACCGCTCGCAGAATGTCAACCTCGCGGGACTATCGGACGCTTACGCCCGCATGCGCTCCGCGGGCGCAGCGGAATACACGATCCGTATCCGCGCATTTATCCCTACTGACAGTTTCGACTTCTATGCGAGCGGCAACCCTCCGTTGCATTACCGAGCGCGTGTGCGGATTAAGCCGCGCTCGACGCTCACAACGGATGCGGAATACACGGGCGTCATCACCAGATGGAGCTGGTCGGCGCAGGCGGGACAGGAACAGATTGAAGAGATAGAAATCGTGGGGCCGCTCGATGTCTAAAACTTTGGAGCAGCTACTGGGCAGCGTGCCGAAACATTCGCGCGAGCCGCGCACCTGCAGCGTGGAACTCACGGACCTGCTCGGCGACGGCTGGGTCATGCAGTATCGCGAGCCAAGCGTAGCGGATCTCTTTGCAGCAAGCGATACGCGCACGCTTGCGGAATGGGAGCGCGTGATGCCCGATATTCCCCGCGATCTTGCCACCACGCTGGAGCTCATAGCACGGCTCCACATCAGCCCACCTGCTGCCGAGCTGCCAACGGGCAAGTTTTATGCTGAGCTGCTACAGCGACTGCCCCCACAAACCGCGATTGCGCTGCTGCGGCGCGTCGGGGATGCGATAGCGACAGCGTTCGGGCTGGCAGATATTGAAACGCAAGCGGAAGTCAAAAAAAAGCCATCCGTGCGGGCGGCGAAGCGATAATGGCGCTTTGCGTGCGCTACCTGCATCGTCATCCGCTTGAACTGAGCCACTTGCCAGCTACCGCGTTGGCTGACCTCATCGCGCTTGCAAGCGCCGAGGCAGATGCTTATGCAGAAGCGTTGCCATAGCTGTATTTCGCACACAGCCCAAGATGGCTGTGTGGCAGGCGGCTCGCGAGGGTAAGCGCGGCAGTCTCGCGAGGGACAGTTTTACGCCTCGCCCCGATTGCTCAGCAGCTCGCATGGCGCGCTCCTCAACGGGCGCGCCTATTTTTTTCACCCAGCCCAGTTGTATATCGCGTGCTATGCCATACCTAACTGAGCATGCGGTACGGTTAGAGCCGCCAAGCAAGTACGAGCGGTTCCGCAGGGAGAACGACAAGTTCAGCGAGGGCATCGACGTCATCTGGGGCATTACCGCAGATGGCAAGGTCGAGCTGCAAGCACTGCGGTTCGACGCGAAACGCTACAGCGTAGAGGATGTGCGCAAGTGGCTCAAGGAGCATGGCTACGAGGACGCCACCATCGAGCCTGCCAAGGACGAGTTCAGCACAGATGTGAACGCCGACGCTGTGGAGCGTGAGGCGCTTCTCATGGAGGCAGGCGAGTATCCCGACAAGGGCGTGACCATCACGGAGGAGTCGCTGCAGCACATGGCGGAATCGGGCGTTGGCGCGCCTGTGATTGTGGAGCACCGCCCGACACTTGTGCTGGGCTGGATAAGCGAGCTTTGGCGCAAAGGGAAGCAGCTTTGGGGCAGACTACGACTGAAGCCGCACGCTAACCAGCTCATCGAGGAAAGCGGCGTGCGAGGGCTTAGCGTTGGGCTTGCACGAACGGAGAGCGGCTACCAATTGCGCGAGGTGAGCCTCACTGCTACACCGCGCGTGGCTAATGCACAGCTCTTTGGAACAGAGCCCCCTCAGTTGTATATCGTGTGCGCGAACGACGCGCGAGGAGAGGACGCTATGGAGACACGCAACATCGCTGCCGAGCAGCAGCAGCCGAATGTGGATCAGCTGCGCGCCGAGCTCAAAGCCGCGCAGGAGCACGCGGCGCAGCTGGAGACGCGCGTGAAGGAGATGGCGCAGCAACTTGAGTTTGCGCAATCGCAACTGGTACGCCACGCTGTGCAGCGCATCGTCGAGAAGTTCCAGCGCGAAGGCAAGCTCACGCCTGCCGCAGCAGAACGCGCAACGCAACTTTTGATGCATCTCGCGCAGGCGTATCCGCAGCATATCATTCAGTTCAGCGAAGACGCTACAACCGAGCTGCCAGAAGTGGTTCGTGCTGCGATTGCGCTCTTCGACGCGCTCCCAACACATGCCACCAAGCCCGCCGTGCGCACAGTTTCGCTGGACGACGCAACGCTTGCCGAACGCAAGCAGGAGCTGGCGGCAGCGCTCCGAGCGAAAGGCTTTTCCTTCACTATGAACGGCGAGCTCCCTGACGAGCTGGTGCAAATCGCTGCCAATCTGAAGGAGGTGCAGTCGTGAAGTTCTCACAGGGCTTTGTCGCTGAGTATCTCGTCGCGGCGAACGCAGTGATCGGAGTCGGCGCCGCGGTGATTATCAACACCACGGGATTCGCCGAGGCTGGCAGTGCTGCTGGTACAAGTCAGCGCATCGTTGGCGTTGCTACCGAAGTGGTGGACAACACGGGCGGTGCGTCCGGTGCAAAAACGGTGACCGTGTGGAAGCGCGGCATCGTGGACGCCACGATTGCGGGTGGTATCACGCAAGCCCAAGTCGGCGCGCCTGCTTACCTCGATGGCTACGACGCCGCCAATCAGCGACCGCGCGTGCATGGCGCATCAGGAGGACGCACGCAAATCGGCACGGTGGTCAGCGTAAGCGGCAACACCGCGCTCATCCAACTCACGACGGTTTAGGGGGGTAACAGATGCCAAGAGTCATCCAAACGCAGGGTATACGCTCAGTTATCGATGTAGGCGCGCTGGGTGCATTCCAGCAAGCGCTCTCGATGTTCGAGCCACAAGACCTCTTCAACGAGCTCGGTACAAGCATCAGCACCAATCGCGCCGAGGCGCGCATTCCGTTTCTGTGGTATCCGCCACGCACACGAGAATGGATTGGTGAACGGCAGCGCGGCAGTCTCGATGGTGGCATGCACATCATCCCCGTGCGCACTTGGGAGTCCACCGTCGCCGTGCCTCGCACAGCCGTCGAGGACGATATGGTCGGACTCATCGAGCAGCGCGTGCGCGACCTTGCTGCCGAGTATGTGCGCTTCCAGCATGAGCAGTTTATCAATATCCTTGCGAACGGCACGGCGCTCAACACCTTTGATGGGCAGCCGCTGCTCACCAGCAACTCTGCTGTGCGTGGCGCGAATAATGTGAACCTCACCACTGATGCGCTGAGCATGACCGCACTGCAGAACGCCATCGCCGCGATGGGGCTGTTTACCGATCCAGAAGGTCGTCCAATTGGCGTGCGCCCCACGCATCTGCTCGTCGGACCTAAGCTGGAATTCACAGCGCGTCAGATCACTGAGTCGCAAACCATCGTGGTGGCGGGTACATCCAACCGCGAGTTTGGCTCCGCGAACACGCTATATAACACGGTGCAGGTGATGGTCTCGCCGTATATCAACGACAACGACTGGTATCTGATTGCGGCGGGTAGCAACGCGCATCGCCCCGTGATTCGCGTGGAGCGCAGCGATGTCCCGTTGGAGTTTACGGCGCGCACCTCGCCTGACCACGAGAGCGTTTACAGCTACGATTCGTACGAGTACGGCTACCGCGCACGGCTCGGCTTTGGCGCAGGCGCGTGGTACGCCGTGTACGCATCCCAGACCTAATCATGGCGTATCTAACGGCGCAGGAGTTTACCGAGCGGCTCACGGCGCTTAGCGCAATCACGGGCGGCGAGCATAAGCGGACGCTCGTCGCCCGTGCACTGGAGCAAGCGCACGCCGCGCTCGACGCCGAACTCAGCAAGCGGTACACGCTTCCGATTGATCTCAACGCCGTTCCCCAGCGTACGCGCGACCTGCTCAAGCGCTGGGCGTTCTACCTCGCTGTGCGGGAGCTGCTCGGCTTGCAGGGCGTTTCCGTGAGCCGCGAAGAGCAGCCCGTGCTGTCTGAGATTCTTGAAATGGTCGATGCGCAGGTGCAAGAATACTGCACGGGCGGCGCTCTGCTGGACGGCGTGCCGAGCCGCAGCCGCGTGCGCGTCGGCTACGGGGAGCTGAGCGAGTAATGCTTGCGACAAACTTGGTCTACGCAACCGTTGTGGGCAGATACCCGCGCCTGCTGGCAGATGATGGTGTTCACGAGGCACTGGTGCTGCCTTACGATGTGGACGGGTTCGTAGATCTGGAGTTCTACCGAGAGGGGGGCAAGACGCCGATTGGAATATCGACGGTGCTTTCCGCATACTACATCCGACCTGATGGCACAGTTACCAATCTCGGCTATCTGCTTATGACGAACCAAGTCGAGGTGCGGTTTCAGGCGGAGTTGCCAGCAGGAGGGGTGTGTGTGATTCTATTTGTTCCGACTGATTCTGAACATCGTCACCAGTGCTACCCGTTCCGAATCTTGCGTCCGACTGAGACGCACACGCCATGATTACCGCAAGCGTGGAACTGCAGCTTACGGGGTTGATTGCCAATCCCCAGCGGCTCAGCAGCAGCGCGCTGACAGAGTTTTTCCGTCGCGCGCGGGTGGTGCTGGCGCAAGATCACGCGGAGCGGTTCGAGAAGAGTGTCGCCCCCGACGGCAGCCCGTGGCAGCCGCTTGCGCCAAGCACGCTGCAGCGCAGTGTCGCGAATGCCATCGGCAAGGTCGGCGGTCGCGCGGCGCGTCCAGTTGTGCGCCGTACTCGCACGGGCGGGCTAATTGTGCGGGCACTGAGCCCCCAAGCGGGGTTCCAGCGCACCGCGCGTGTTCGGCGCACGCGAGCAAGCAAAATCCTCGTGGATACGGGGCGTCTCAAGCAGAGCGTGGTCGTGCTGGCTGCCAGTGCGGACGCTGTGCGCACGCAAGATCAGCTCACACTTGCCTGGGGTACGCGCGTGCCGTATGCGCGAGTGCATCAGCAGGGCGACCCCAGCCGCAATTTGCCCGCGCGCCCGTTCGTCGGCGTTTCACCAGCTGCATACCAACGATTAGTACGCGAGCTGAATGATATAATTCAACGGTATGCATCAGCGGGGTGATTGGTGTGCCGCAGTGGAACGAGCAGTACGAGGACGAACTGATTGAGATGATTCTCTCCCACGAAGTGATGGAAGCCGTCGATGCGCTTCCTGACGAGGATCGCGAGTTGCTCTTCGATTGGTTAGCACGCTGCAAAGGTAAACGCGCTCCGAAACCCTCCAAGCGCGTCCAGCGCATCATCGAGACGCTCCGCGAGAAGCTGCGCGTGAACCTCAGCTCAGAATGGTGACGAAGCTCTCGCCTTCGTCGTGCGAGCGTGCAACACGCCTATTGCCGCTTGCATCCTCATACGCCAGCACCAGCGCGTTGTATCGTGCGTCGTACGCGGCGTCCAGCGGCGTGCCTGTGGCGCTTGCGCCATCTACCTCCACCTGCAGCGGCGTATCCCAAGTTGCGCCGCCGTCTCGCGTGCGGCGTAGCATGAGCGCGCCACCTCCGTCCTGATAAAACGCGCACCAAGTCGCGTGCGGACTCACAGCACACACGACCAGCCCCGCCGTGCTCACGCGCAACACCTCCACTGCCGTATCGCCTGCATCCCGTGAGAGATACACCACGCGCTCGCCCGCGCTGCGCACGACGATCAGCAGCGCGTCGAGCCTGCTATCGCGCTCCAGACACTCGATGCGCCCGTTGTACTCGCGTTGCAGCAGCAGCGTGCGCGAGTGCAGATGGTAAGTCCGCAGAGTGCTGCCAATCGCCACATGGAGCCACTGTCTGCGCGTGTCGATAACCACCTTCGCGCCGCTCTCTGGTTTTTCAATTCTTGGCGGCACAAGCGCGTGTGAGAAAAACGGCGTTGTGCGTCCCAAATCGCGGCTTGCCGCACGGATACGCCACTGCTTGGTCGCATGCTGCAGCGTTTCTGTCCCGTCCAGCGCAACCGCTTGGCGCGTGAGATGGTAGCGTCCAATCGCGCGATCGTAGCTCGTGAGTTCGGTTTCCGTGCTACCCTGCACTTCCATCAGCTTTGCTGGCTCGTTTGGCGCAAGGTAGTACCGATAGCTCGGCGCGGCGAAGTAAACCCACTGTCCCCAGTCGCCTGTGAAGCCAAGCGGCGCATCTTGGTATCTGCGTGTGGGGAGCGTTGGCAGCGGCGGGCACTCGCGCAGGTCGTTAATCAGCCACAGCGCAAGGCGACGAGTCGTGTATGGAAGCATTGCGGCGCGGCACATCTGACGCACACGCACGACGCCTGCGGGATGACCGCCCGTCTCCACATCGTCGAATCCCCACGCGCGTATTTGGTCGATGGTGTCGACAGTGGCGCTGGCGTCGAGTCCGCGTTCGAGCTGTCGATAGAGGGCGGCGGCGTCGTAGAGCGTCATCGGCTGATGGGGCAGCCGCACGCTGGGAATATTGCTCGCCGTTTGGTACGCCAGCACGCCCCAATTGAGCATCTGCTCGCCGCGCACATGCACAAAGGTATGCGCTCCGTTATCGGTGGCAATCGCGTCCGTGACGGAGTCGCGGTAGAAGATGGGATACTCCAGCACATAAGGCGTCGGTATGGTTTGCGTGATGGTGATGCGCAGTCGTGCGCCCGCGCGTGCCGCAAGCAGTTGCCAGAGCGTGGCGCGCCTTGCGCCGCCAAAGGTCGCGTCGCTCACCCCGTCGGCATCTAAATCACTGCCCAGTTCCGAGTAGCCGCTCGCGAGCGCGGCGTACTGCCTGTGCCATGTCCCAGCATACTTCGTATCGTCCCCGAGCGGGATGGAGTGCGTGCCGCGCGTGGTGGCAATCGTGACGGTTTCGTTCTCGGCGCTGATGAGCTGGATGGTCAGACTCGTGTACGCCGTGTCGGGCAGCCAGATGCGCACGCGGTCGGCAACGGCAGGATAGAGGAACGGCGGCGCATTCCAGTCTGCCAGCGTAAACTCCAGCGTGTGCGTCGTGGCGGTGGGCGTGACGGTGATACCGAACGCGGTAAACGCCAGCGTCGCGCCCGTGGCGCTCCAGCGCGACGCTGAGTCGGATGTGAGCTGCAGGTCGCTGGGCGGGAGCCACTCCACAAGCGCAGGGCGCATGCTGCCGACCCAGCCACTCGGCACGCCGAACAGGTCAAATATCCACGCGCTCCATGTGCCGTGCGCGAGCGCGTCCAGCAATAGATAACTCCGTCGGCGCGAACGGACACTCTCAGGAAGCGCGGGATGCTCAATATGCTGGCACTGATGCGGACGCCAGTAGCTCGCAACGCGCGTCGGCTCCGCTACCCCGTCCCCGTCGCGGTCTAATCCCCAGTCTTCCAGCCAGCAAATAAACGACCAGAACGGCGCGGCGTGCGTGTTCCAGTAACGGAGCGCATAATCCCGATGGCGGTAATACGGATGGCAATCTGTGCCTACCATGTAGGATTGCTCGCGCGAAAGAAGATAAACACGCTGGGAGAAGTCGAACGGCGGCGAGCAGTCGAACCGCCACTCCAGCGGGCACGGTATCGCCCCACACGCGCCGTTCACAATCGTGCGCTGCATCGAGGACGCCCACATCACAAGCGAGTGGATCGGCTCGGTAAACCCATCCTCCAAGGGATTGCTCGCGCTCCCGTCATGGACATAGAGCAACTCGCTTCGGGCGGCATGCAGCGCGTGCGGCTGGGTATTGTCGTATGCGCAAACGACTTGCGGGCTGCGCAGCCACGGGGTGTTGACAATCCGTGCAGACACCGTGCGTGTCGCATTCACAGCGGGCAGCCGCGCGCGGTACATCAAATATTCGTGCGTGACATCTCCAACCGCAAGGAACCGCCGCGGCAGGTTCGGCAAGATGAACATGCGCCCTGTGCAACGGCGCGTGGTCTGCGTGTTGGTGGCAAGACGCACATCGACGGTGGAGCTAAACCCGTTTTCGCTGCAGGTACACTGCACAGTTCCGTGATAGACATTTTGCACGGTGATTGAATCGACGGGCGCGATGGATGCGTTCCAAGTCGTGTCTCCCCCGATCTCTGGCGGGGGCGCGTCCAGTCCCGTGTTGCACCCATCGTCAAGCAGAGGCGGAATCTCGTAGTGTATGGGAAACTCGTGCCACTCGCTCGATTCGCGGCAGCGGTAGCCGCCCACGACGCGCGCCGTAGTCGTCGCCGTGACAGTATAGCTATCCTCGCAGTTATCGTAGCCGCTCAGATCTAAGTACCCCGCGTAGACATCGGCAGCAAGCTCGGCTGCGCCCAGCGGCATGCTCGCGGGGTAGAAATCCTCCGTGAGAACGCTTCGCGCGCCGTCAAAAGGATGCGTGATTTCGTTCCCATTCAAGTAGATGTCCAGATCCTGCCAGCGCACCTCCCATATGGGGTTTCCCAACAAATCCAAAGTCGTGTACCAGTGCGGCTCGTGGAATTCCGCAAGCAGTTCTTGCGTTCCTAAACCCACCTCGACGGTATCCGTGTAGTTGCTTGCGCCGAGCCCGATGGTGTAGGTGAGCAGATAAACCGTGTTGCCGTTTATGTCGACCGTGTGTTGGTACTCCAGTAGAAGCCTGAAGTAGTCCGCGCGTCCTGTAGGTGCGCCCGACTCGTTGTAGCCAAATGGCACGAGCAGCGCGGCAAGGATACGCGCGCCCTCATGCGAGAGCGTGGGATCTTCGATGCGCACGCGGTACTGCAACCGCTCCCATCCGCCGACGCGCCCTGCGAACATTAGCTGGGGAACCCTCCGCGTCCAGGGCAACCGCCACACGGCTGCGCCGATTGGGTAAGCCCAAACAGCGCGTGGAGTTTGCGCGTAAGCGACGCTGCTGACTCCCACGGCGCAAGCAGCGCGACGCGCCCCTGAAACTCCACCAGCAGCATGCGCCGTGCGTAAACAGTGACGACGCACTCACGCGCGAGCAGCAAACGCACGGCGTCCTGCAACCGCTCCTCATGAATCGCGCTTACGATCTCGCCGATGCTCACACGCGATATACACAATCGCGAAGCGACTCCAGACGCCAACGCGCGTCTTCGCGCACGGTCTGGTCGGAGTCCTCGGCGAGCTGCTGCAGTAAGCGCATCGCCTGCTCGTGGGTCAAGCAGTGCGCAGCCAATCCGACAGCAAGCAACCGCACTTGCGCATCTTCGCTACTTGCTGCTTGACTGAGCAGACTGGGCGCCATAGTGCGCAACCCATGCAGAACGCCCATTTCAGAACTCTTTTCACGCGCAATTTCGAGCAGTATAAGCTGTATCTGCGCGGTTGCAGAATCATCGGACAGCTTGCACGGCGAAAAATACTCGTGCGTTAGCAGCGCGAACTCTTCTACGCTTAAATTGCGCAACTGACGAGTGAGTAGAAGCTTGCAGCAGTTATACTCCCTGTCGCTGTCGCGCGGCGTTTGCAAGATCTCACGGAATCTGTCCATAAGTGCCCGCGCGCCATCGAGACCAAGATGCACGAGTATCGCCTGCGCAAGCAGAAAATCTTTATCAGTAGCCCGACCGAACCCCGAAAACGCATGCTCTATGCACTGCTGGAGCAGCTGCTCTTTGTGTTGCTCAGCGACGGCAAGCAGGCTGAACTTAATCTGCAGAAACGGGCTGCCCATACCACAAGTGTACCCACCCGCGCTGTATATCGCCCGATGGAGCATCGAGACCAAACGGGCGCATACGCGGTGATTCTGGGCGGTCTGACGGCGCTTTGGGCGTCGCTCCCCGCGCTGGTCAAGGCGTATCTACTGCTCGCAACCGCGCGCGGGCTGCTGAGCGCCGCGGCTGGACTGCTTGCGAGACGATCCCCACGCGAAATCGCGCGTGAGAACTTCGCGCACCTGATTGCGCTTGGGGCGATTCTGCTCATCTGGTTTTCGGGCGAGCTGCTCGCAAGCGAGATGAGCGACCTTGCGCAGGTGCTGGTGCTGGCAAGCAAGCTCATTTCGCTTTGGTACGCCGCCCAAAGCGTGCTGGAAATCCTTGATGACTTTGCACGGCTCGGCATCCCCGTCCCGCAGTCCCTGCGCGAGCGGTTGAACCAACTCCTGCGCGGCAACGGCAGCAAGCAAAGCAAGGAGGAACCAGAGAATGGCAGTCGTGGTGGTTGATGCAGGGCACGGGTGGAAACCAGCTCGTGATGGCGGAATCATCTATGACCCTGGCGCGATTGGTTATCTCGGCGCGGCACAGCACAGAGAAGCCGATATAGCTGCCCAGTACGCCAATTCTATCGCCTACATGCTCCGCACGCTCTATCCAAACATCGAAACGCACTTGTTGATTGCCACGCGCGAGCAGCCGCTCAGCTTGCAGCAGCGCAGGCGGTATCTGCCAAGTGCAGATGCGTTCGTGAGCGTACACTTGAACGCTGCTGAGAACCGCAACGCGCATGGCTTTGAGACTTGGTACTCGCGCGAGCATAGCGTCGAGCTGGCACGCGCCGTGCATGCCGCGCTCCAGCGCGCGCTCACGGGCAGGCTCGATCGGGGCATTAAGCAGCGCGGTCTTACAGTGTGCCAGCGTGAGAAGCCGAGCGTATTGCTGGAGCTGGGGTTTATTACCAACGCCAGCGACTTGGAGTACCTACTGCTACGCGAGACACGCGCGCGTGTGGCGCGTGAGATTGCTAAAGCGATTGCTGAGTTTGTGGGTTTGGGTTAGATAAGCCCAAGCGTCTCGTCGATGCTCAGCGCCACCACCATCATAAAGCCCGATGGGTGAACAAAAGTAGCGCGCTGAGCAAGCGCAGGGAGCAGCTCCGCAACAGGAATCTCGCCATAGCGCCCCCGCGAGTCGCGTATGACTGATAACTTGTCTGGCTCGCGTTCATTCGGCGCGATCAGCACATCCACGCCGAGCGTTTCGAACGCGCGCTCCACCGTGCGCCCCAGCGGTTGCCGCGAAACGCCGATTCGCAGGTCGCCGACCTCGCGCACGGCAATCGAGTCGATGACCGCCTGCTCCTCGCGCTCGGCTTGCAACACGCGCTGTAGCGACGGCTGCAGCACATGTTGCAGCTCTGTGTCATGGTAGCACGCATCCACCCACACGCGCAAGTTGCTCGCTGCAGCAAACAGCTGCAGCACAACAAGACACAGACGCGGGTCTTTGAGCAGCTCCGCTTCCGCTTCCAGCAGCGCACGTAGCTTCACGCGGTCAGGACGCCTGTCTTCGGGCAGCCCCGCGATGCCGACGCGCGTATCGGCATCGTTGAGGTCGTCCAGCGCGGGCGCGTTGGAGAGCGCATCGTACAGGTCGCCCGCGCCGCTCCAGCGTTGCCACAGCAGCGCGGCGCTGCAGGGCAGACTGGGGTCTTGGTGGTGGTCGAAATACCGCTCGTCGTCCCACATGCCGCCGATGTCGAAGGCTATATCATCCTCGCCAAGCGTGTCGGGCAGTTTAGGAACGCGGCGTACCTCGTAGCCCTTGAGGCGAGCGGTTAGCACCCCCAGAAAATCGTCCAAATGATTCGTGCCTGCATGTGTATAGGCGACCATAGCAGGTAGAGTATACCCGATTAGATCCCCGACGCCGATAGCCCGCGCAGGTACGCTTCCACCTCATAGCGCGTCGCTGCCGATCGTGCGCGGTTGCTCCCGCCCACGAGCTGGATGCGCAAATCCTCAAGCGCGGCTGCCATCCGCGCGGTGTTTTGCGCGGTCTGCTGCTGCGCGTCCGCCGCGCGTTGCTGTTGCTCGGAGCTGCCACTGAGCAGTCGGTATAGCCCGACCAGCGAGCCGATGATGCCGCCCACGACTGAGCCAATCGCTGTGCCGATGCCAGGAATGAGGCTGCCAATCAGCGCGCCGATTCCAACGCCAATTCCCGCCGCGCTGCCCACTATGCCGAACGCTTCCTGCGCGCCCTTGAGTCCCATCGACTCAAATGCGCCCCCAAGCAGTTCGGCAAGGAGTCCTACGCCGAGCGCCGCCAGCCCGCCGCGAGCGAACCTGCCGAATCTGCCGAGCCGCCCGAAACCGCCCAGCATGCCCAGCCCCTGCGCAAACGCCGTGCCGATGCCCACCTTCTGGAGGATGTTGAGCGCGGCTGCAGCAGCGATTGCCGCTGCCGCGAGCGCGAACAGCGCCCCTGGCACGCCGCCAAACGCTTCGTTTACCCGCCGCAACGCGTTTGCCAGCGCGCCCATAAGCGGCGCAACGCCGCGAATCAGGCGTCCGAACAATTCGCCTGTGGGCAGCAGTACCTGTTGAAAACTCTCCGCGATATTGGCAAGCGAATCGATAATCGTGAGCTTCTGACTTGCATTTTCGAACCGCGCGGCGGCGCGAATCAGGAGATTATAGAACTCCTGCCCGCCGAGCTGCGCGAGGAGCTGGTTGGCTTCAGTGGCGGTGAGCGGCGCGCGCCCCAGTTCCGCGCCGAGCGCCACGCCAATCCCTGGCATGGCGCGGAACATCTGACGAATATCCACCATGCTGGACTGCCCCACTTCCAGCCCGCGGATCTGCACGATGTTCTCCAACACCCGCTGCATATCTTCGCGCCGCACGCCCATAGCCGCGATGAGATCCAGCAGCGCCTGCATCTCGTCCGTGAGCCGCGTCGCATCGACGCCTGCAGCAAGCAACGCCGCGCCGAATGCCGCGACCTCGGAGGTGTTGAATCGTGTTGCCGCGCCGAGCCGATAAAACGCTTCCGTAAGTTCGCGTGCTTTCTGGGTGTCGCCCGTAAGCACTTCGAGCTGGTTCGTGATGGCTTCGATTTCGCTCGCAATCCCCAAGCCGCTAAGCCGTTTGAAGGTTGTCACGAACGCTGCTATTGCGCCGCCAACGGCGGTTGCCGTATCGCCGAGCTTGCCCATCTGTCGCACGGTTTCGGGCAGCCCGCGCCCCAGCTGGCGCAGCTGCTCGCCGACGCGCCCCAGCTGGCGCACGGCGTCCTCAGCGCCTACGACCCTAAGACGGATGGCTACCTCGCTCATGGCTTATTCAGATAGCGGCGTATAGTGCGTGCGCGACTCGCGCACAATCGCGCGTATGGGACGCATGTGCGGGCGTGGGGTAGGCTCGCCGAGCGCCAGCTCTGCGTTCCAGCGCACGAACTGTGCGCCCGACGCACGCTGCTCGGCGATAAACTTGCGCAGTCGGTCTCGGTATTGCTGTTCGTGAAGCTGATACGCCACGCGCGATATACAGCGCACGGGTGTATATCGCACGATGCCATACCGCCTAACGATCGATGTGCCGTACCGATTCGTGACGCGCCCCGCCTTTGAGCGCGCGGCGCACTGTGTGGATCTGGCGCCCGAAAGCCTGCAAAACCTGTATCACGACACAGGCGCGGGCGTGCTGATCCTTACGCCCAGCACGCTGGATCACAGATGGCGCGAAAACACCGTGCCGATTAGCCAAATCAACAAGCAAGCGCAGTTCTGGCGCGAGTTGTACCGCTCGGCGCGCGAAGCGTCCGAAAACCCTGCGCGGTTTATGGGCAGTATTCTGCGGGCGAATCAAGACCGCACGCTGATCGAGTGGAACATCTTGATTGCAATCGAAGCGATTCGGGCGGGGCAGCTCTTGCGTTGGGTGGCGGAGACGCAGTTTCAGCTCCAGCGCGACGAGGGTTGGGCGGTACATATCCAGTGCGCGGACGATGAGTATACGCGCGAGGGCGACTACTGGTACGCGCAGTGGGACAGGTACGCGCTGCGCATGGATACGGCGGGCAACCTCGCGTTTTTTAGATACCCCGACCGCAACGACCTGCAGCAGCCGCCGAAGCTCATAGCGCAGTGGTATTCTGGGGTGTCCAGCCCCGTGCGCTCGGCAGTGAGCGTGGCGGCGATACCGCTCCCGCCGCTCGGCGTGCTGGTGCTTACAGTGGTGTCGGGCGGCGCTCGACTTGTGCAAGTCAGCACCAGCAGCACGACGCGACAGATCGCAAGTAGCAAGCTTGTACCGCTACCAGACGACGCGGAGAATATCGGCACAGCGGAATCGCCTATTTACTCGCTGTGCCGTCCAAGCGCTTTGCGGCTTGCGGTCAACATCATGTATAACCCCATCGTGGCGTTCGAGCGCGTGCGATACCCCGATAGCGGCGCGCTGACCGAGAAACCGTTCGAACTCCCACCGATTGCCGCGCAAGTACCGCAAGTGACGCCTATCGTAGCCTACACACACAAGCAGAGCGCGAGTGTGCGCTTTGAGTATCGCGACGGCGAGAACTGGACAGCGTGGAACGATGCGCAATCGCCTACGCAGGCGCGGGGTATCGTGCAGCTCACAACCGATAACGCTGTTTACACGCCCGTTGTGGTGGGCTATTTTACGCGCTGTGCGCCGCTGATTGCCGAGCGCGCCACCACGCCCGTGCTGGCGGAGCGCGTGCTGGAGTTGGAGCTGACCAAAGATGAGTACGCCCGCGAAGAGGGCTACGCGGATTGCTTGCTTGAGTCGGATGCAACGCGCCGAATCGCCCAGCGCGGGGATACCACCTACCGTCTGGAGTACCGTATGCGGGACGCCGATCCGTGGCAGACGCTTTCGGAGGGTTTTGCCGCCGTAG
>Ga0308392_1000407_pt1 | contig 18067 bp, 18 predicted proteins | sample Hotspr20Samplem2_FD_202361 | JGI IMG/M metagenome (GOLD analysis project Ga0308392, IMG submission 202361) | Hot spring phototrophic mat microbial communities from Octopus Spring, Yellowstone National Park, Wyoming, United States - 20050624_m2 ... | reverse complement strand
CGCACCGAGATCGGCGACCCAGCGCGCCTCGACACGCACGGGCAGGGGCTCGACCGCACCGCGCGGCAGGCGTTCGCGGCCGAGCCGCGGCCGGCTCTCGAGCCAAGCCACGGCGGCGCGGATCGCCTCGAGCCGGCCGAGCCGCTCGGCGAGAGAGCGAGCGGCCTCGGCGGCCTCCGGCTCGGCCCGTTCGGCAGGCGGGAGAAGGAGTTGGGATTTGAGGTAAGCGAGCCAGGCGGCCATCACGAGATATTCGGCGGCGACGGCGAGCCGGGCGGCTTTCGCCCGCTCGAGATAGGCGAGATACTGGTCGGCCAAGGCCACGATCGAGATCATCTTCAGATCGACCTTCTGGGCGCGGGCGAGCTCGAGGAGGAGGTCCAAGGGCCCTTCGAAGCCGTCGAGGGTGACCGCGAAATCGCGGGCCGGGGCGAGCGTCACGCGCGCCTCACCAGAGCCCGACCCGCAACACGAGGCCGAACAGGAGGTCGGCCAAGGGCAACAGCACGAGCAGGACCGGGTTGAAGTCGAAGCCCAGCTCGCGTGCTGCGAGCGGCACCGCCACCGCGGCGAGCAGCAGGATCAACAGGCCGAGCCGCTCGAGCCGGGCGAAGCGCCAGGCGAGCGCGTGCGGAAGGAGGCCCGTCAGGATCCGCCCGCCGTCCAAGGGCGGTAGCGGCAACAGGTTGAAGGCCGCGAGGAAGACGTTGGCGACCACCGCGTTGTTGAGGTTCTGGTGCAGCCACTCGCCGAGCCAGGCGGGCGGCAGGGCGGTCAGGTGCATGGCCCAGGCGGCGATCACCGCCTGGAGGATGTTCACTGCCGGCCCGGCCGCCGCCACCAGGACCATGTCGCGCTTGGGCTCGCGCAGGCGGTGGAAGGCGACCGGCACGGGCTTGGCCCAGCCGAACACGAAGGGCGACTTCAAGAGGATCAACAGGCCCGGCAGCAGGAAGGTCCCCAACGGGTCGACGTGCTTCAAGGGGTTGGCGGTGACCCGGCCGAGCCGCCGGGCGGTGTCGTCACCGAGCTTGGCGGCCATCCAGCCGTGCGCCGCCTCGTGCAGCGTGATCGCGAACAGCACCGGCAGGAGCCATACCGAGAGGGTGCGCCCGAGCTCGGCCAGCCCCGCCACCGATCAGGCCACCCCGAGCAACCGGTCGAGCTCGGCCGCAGCCGAGGCCGGGGCGAGCGGCGCCCGCGGCGTCGGCCGGTCGAGCAGCGCCGCGAGCCGCTCTTCGAGCCGCTCGTCGACGGGCGGCAGGGCATCCAAGAGCGCGGCGGTCTCGGCGAGATCGCCGCGGCAGGCGAGCACGAGATCGCAGCCCGCGGCGAGGGCCGCCCGCGCCCGCTCGGGCAAGGGGCCGGAAAGCGCCCCCATGTTCAGATCGTCGCTCAAGAGCAGGCCTCGAAAGCCGATCGCACCGCGGATCGTCTCCCCGACGAGGCGCGGCGAGAGGGTGGCCGGCCGGTCGGGGTCGAGCGCCTCGTACACCAGATGCGCGGTCATGCCCAAGGGTGCATCGGCGCAAAGGGCGAAGGGGCGCAGATCGGCGCGGGCGAGCTCGGCCGCGGACGCGCGCACAACTGGCAGCGTGTGGTGGCTGTCGAGCCGGGCGCGGCCGTGGCCGGGCAGGTGCTTGATCACGCCGAGCACGCCACCCTCGGCGAGCCCCGCGAGCAGCGCCCGGCCGAGCCGCCCCACGAGCTCCGGATCGGACCCGAAGCTCCGGTCGCCGATCGCCGGGGTGGTGTCGGGGAAGCGGAGGTCGAGGCAGGGGGCGGCGGTGGCGTCGATCCCGACCTCGGCCAGATCGTGGGCGATCAGCCGGCCGGCCAGCCGCGCCGCGCGGATCCCGGCCTCGCGATCCCGAGCGGCGAGGGCGCCCACCGCCGCCATCGCCGGCAGGGCCCGCCATTCGGGCGGGCCGAGCCGCTGCACTCGCCCCCCTTCTTGATCGACCAGGAGCAGGAGCGGGCGCGGGCCGCAAGCGGTCCGCAGGTCGGTCACGAGCCGCCGGAGCTGGACTCGATCGCGGCAGTTCCGGGCGAAGAGGATCACCCCGGCCGGCGGCATCCCGGCGAAGAGGGCCGCCTCCTCGGCGGCGAGCTCGGGACCGGCGACCGCGACGATCGCCGGGCGAACCGGGCTCAACGGCCGCCCACCACGAAGCACTCGGTGCCGGCGGCCTTGAGCCGGGCACAGGCTCGGGCGGCGCTATCGCGGTCGGCGAAGCCGAACCCCTGCAGGCGGTAGAGGGTGAGGCCGTTGGCGAGCCGTGCCTCGTCGATCCGGAGCCCGAGCGGTCCCAACACCTCCGGATGCCGGCTTCGGAGCTGGGCCCAGCCGCGTTCGGCGGCCTCGCGCGAGCTCACCGCGGCGATCTGCACGCCCCAAGGACCGCGACCGGCGGAGGGCGACAGCGGCGCCGTCGCCGGCTCGCGGGCGGCGAGCCGCTCGGCTGCCGGGGCCGCGGGGCGGGCCGGGCTCACGGCCGCGGGCGGGAAGGCCGGTGGGGCGGTGGGCGGAACCGGCGGGCTCGAGGCGGACGGGTCGGGCGGCTGGGCGGCGCCCGAGTGCGGAGCGACCGAGGCCGGGGTCACTGCGGCCGAGGCGGTGGACCCCGAAGCTTGCGACCCGCTCACCGGCCTGGGCATCGCGCGGATCGCATCCGGAGGCGGTGCCGGGGCAGGGCCGGAGGTCGAATCGGCCGCACTCGGGACCGCAGCCGATGGTGCGGCGGCGGGCCCGCCGAGTGTCTGGGCCACGGGCGGGACGGTGGCCGTGCGTTCCCCGGTGTCGACTGGTTCCGCGGCGCGCACGACCGGCTCCGCTGCCCCGGCCGAGGCGCCGAGCCCGCCGGTCGGGGTGGATGGAGTGACGGCTGGCGTGCTCGTGGCCGAGGGTGGTGGCGGGGCGAGTAGGCTCGGATCGGCTTCGGCCAGGCTCTTGGGGGGCGGTGGCTCGCGCGGAAGGAGCCGCTCGACCCGGGGCTGCGGCGGAGCTCCGCCCAGGAGGCTCGCCATCCCGTGCCGCTCGCCCTCGAAGTCGACCCCGCCGGGCGTGTCCGGCGGCCGTTTGATCGGGCCGGGCGCGGCGCGGATCAGGGGCGGTTCCCCTCGGCCGGCGAATTCGTCCTGCCAGGCGAACCAGACGATCGCCACGAAGCCCGAAAGGACGGTCACGAACAGCATCGGCAGAACGACCCGCCGGAAGGTGCCGGCGCGCGGCGGGTCGGCCGCCACGAGCGTCGTGTACCCCTTGCGGCCGGCTGCCAAGGTCTCTTGGATGCTCGCCATCCCCGTCCTCCGCGCCGAGCCTCTTCAATGCAGCTCCTCGACCGGGGTCACACCCAAAAGGCCGAGCCCGGTCGCGAGGACCGTGCGCACCGCCTCGAGGAGGGCGAGGCGGGCGAGGGTGAGGGGACGGTCCTCGGCCACCAGGAAGCGAAGATCGGGCATTTCCTTGCCGCGCGTCCAGAGTGCATGAAAAAGTGCCGCGAGCTCTTGCAGGTAGAAGGCGATCCGGTGCGGCTCGCTCTGCTCGGCCGCCGCCCGCACGGTCCGCGGCCAGGCCGCCACCGCCCGCACGAGGGCGAGCTCGGCCGGGTCGGCGAGCCGCTCGAGCGGTGCCTCGCGGAGCTCGGCGGTCGTCGCGGGCAGGCCCTGCTCGGCGGCGTGGCGGAACACCGAGCGGATCCGGGCGTGCGCGTACTGCACGTAGAAGACCGGATTGTCCTTCGATTGCTCGGTCACCTTGACCAGGTCGAAGTCCAAGGGGGCGTCGTTGCGCCGGGTGAGCATCATGAAACGGAAGACGTCCTTGCCGACCTCGTCGACCACGTCCCGCAAGGTGACGATCCGGCCGGCGCGCTTGCTCATCTTCAAAGGTTTGCCGCCGTCCAAGAGGTTGACGAGCTGGCAGAGGCGGATCTCGAGGCTGGCCTTGCCGTCGGAAAAGGCCTTCACGGCCGCCTGCATACGCTTGACGTAACCGCCGTGATCGGCGCCCCAAACGTCGATCATCCGGTCGAAGCCACGCCGCCACTTGTCGAGATGGTAGGCGATGTCGGCCGCGAAGTAGGTCCAATGGCCGGTCGAGCGCTTCAAGGGCCGGTCGGTGTCGTCGCCGAAGGCGGTGGCGCGGAACAGGAGCTGCGGGACGGGCTCCCAATCCTCGACGGGCTTGCCTTTGGGGGCGGGAAGCGTTCCCACGTAGAGGAGACCCTTTCTCTCCATGAAGGCGAGGGCCGCCTCGACCTCACCGCTCTCGACGAGCTCGCGCTCGGAGCGGAAGACGTCGTGGTGCACGCCCAATGCTGCGAGGTCATCGCGGATGCGGGCGAGCATCGCGTCCACGGCGCGGCGGGCGAAGAGCGTGAGCCATTCGGATTCGGGGCGGTCGAGCCAGCGCCGCCCTTCGCTCTCGGCCAGCGCCCGGCCGACCGGGACGAGATAGTCGCCCGGGTAGAGCCCTTCGGGGATCGGTCCGATCGTCTCGCCCAGGGCCTCGCGGTAGCGCAGATGGACCGAGCGGGCGAGGGTTTCGATCTGCGCGCCGGCGTCGTTGACGTAATATTCGCGGGTGACCTTCCAGCCCGTGTAGGCCAGGAGATTGGCGAGCGCGTCGCCGAACACCGTGCCGCGGCCGTGGCCGACGTGGAGGGGCCCGGTCGGGTTGGCCGAGCAATATTCGACGTCGACCGGCCGGCCGCGGCCGAGATCGACCCGGCCGTAGTCCGCACCGAGCGCGAGCGCGGCGCCGATCGCGCGCTGCCAAAAGGCCGGCACGAGCCGCAGATTGACGAAACCCGGCCGGGCCGCGGTCGCCTCGACCACCTCGGGCGCCGTCCGCAGCGCCGCCGCGAGCCGTTCGGCGAACTCCATGGGCGCGAGCCCGGCGGGCTTGGCGAGCAGGAGAGCGGCGTTGGTCGCCGCTTCGCCGTGCGCCGGATCGCGCGGAGGCTCGACCTGGACGGAATCGAGCGGCAGCCCGGCCGGCAGGCGGCCCGCTTCGATCAGGCCCGAAAGGGCCGCGCGGACGAGGTCGGCGATGGCGTCGAAAGCGTTCATCTCGGCTCGCGGCCCGTGGCGAAGAGGCGGTCGTGCTCGTCGATCGCGTATCGGTCGGTCATGCCGGCAATATAATCGCGTACCGCGGCAGCCGTCGCCTCCCGATCGACCGCCCGGGCCCGCCAATGGTCGGGCAGGCACTCGGGCGCCTCGAGGAACGCCCCGACGAGCTCCTCGACCAGGCGTTCGGCCTTGCGGCTCATGCGCGCGACGGTGAAATGGCGGTAGACCCTTTCGCCCAAGAAGGCGCGCAGTGCCGCCACCGTCTCGGCCATGGCCGGGCCGAACGCCACGAGCGGCCGATCGAGGGCGCGCACGTCCTCGGGCGAAGCCGGGTCGGCGGCGGCGATCCGCCGGCGGGCCTCGGCCACGAGGTCGCTCACCATGGCGTCGATCAGCCGGCGGGTGGTCTCGTGCGCGAGCCGGCTGCGCTCGAGTCGCGGGTGCGCGTCGAGCAGGCCGCGGACGAGCGGGCCCACGCCGGGCAGCGGCAGGAGGTCTTCGGCGACGAAGAAGCCCGCCCGCAAACCGTCGTCGAGATCGTGCGCGCAATAGGCGACGTCGTCGGCGATCGCGGCGATTTGCGCTTCGACGGGTGGCTGAGTGGCGAGATCGATCCGCTCGGCGAGCGGGTGGCGGGCGATCGGCTCGGGCAAAGGCATGCGCGCGGGGCCGTTGTGCTTGACCACGCCTTCGAGCGTCTCGAAGGTCAAATTGAGGCCGTCGAAGGCGGCGTAGCGGCGCTCGAGCGCGGTCACGATGCGGAAGGTCTGGAGATTGTGGTCGAAGCCGCCGAACGCCGCGAGCGCGCGGTCGAGTGCCCGCTCGCCGGCGTGGCCGAAGGCCGAATGACCGAGGTCGTGGGCGAGCGCGATCGCTTCGGCGAGGTCCTCTTCGACCGAGAGCGCGCGGGCCACGGTGCGCGCGATCTGCGCCACCTCGAGGCTGTGGGTGAGGCGGGTGCGGTAATGGTCGCCGCGCGAGGGGGCGAGCACCTGGGTCTTGCCCTCGAGCCTCCGGAAGGCCGTGGAGTGGACGATTCGGTCGCGGTCGCGCTGGAAGACGCTGCGCAAGGGGCTTTCCGGTTCGGGCACGACACGACCCGCGCTCGCCTCCGGCCGGCAGGCGTAAGAGGCGAGGTTCAGCCGCATCGGGGCCTTCTCCGTGCCGAACCGATGCGCCGTGCCGCGAGCCGGTTTGACAAGCGCGGCGCACTTCTTAGATCGTTGGGGCAAGTACCCGGAGGATAGGAGCGCGCCATGGCGGAGATCAAGGGTCGGCCCGACCCGATCAGGGTGACACCGGCCGCGGCGCGGCGGATCGGCGAGCTCGTGCGCAAGGACGGCCGGCCGGGGCTCAAGTTCCGCATCGCCGTCGAAGGCGGCGGCTGCTCGGGCTTCCGCTACAAGTTCGCACTCGACGACAGCTCCTTCCCGGACGACGTCACGGTCCGCGCCGAGGGTGCGGAGGTCGTGGTCGACGGCATGTCGCTCCTTTACGTTCTGGGCGCCGAGCTCGACTTCGTCGACGACCTTTCCGGGGCCTATTTCAAAGTCTCGAACCCGAACGCCTCGAGCTCCTGCGGCTGCGGCTCCAGTTTCTCCGTCTGAACGACGGGGGCCGGGCAAAGGTCGCGCGGCTCGCCGGCGCGGCCCTCGACCGGCGGCGGACCCGGCTCAGGCACTGCCGATCACGATCCCCGAGAGGAACACGAGGAAGCCGCCGACGACGATCTGGAAAGCGGCCTGCAGGAAGGGTGTGTCCATGTAACGAGCACGCACCCAGGCGATCGCCCAGAGCTCGCAGAGGACGATGACCACGGCGAGCGTGGTCGCCATCCAGAAGTCGGGGATGAGGTAGGGCAGGGTGTGCCCGAGCCCGCCCAGGGTCGTCATCCCGCCACACACCCAGCCGCGCACCCAGGGGTGGCCGCGCCCGGTCAACGCCCCGTCGTCGGAGAGCGCTTCGGCGAAGCCCATCGAGATCCCGGCACCGACCGAAGCGGCGGTGCCGACAAGGAAGGTCTCCCAGGAATTGCCGGTGGCCATCGCCGCGGCGAAGAGCGGGGCGAGTGTGCTCACCGAGCCGTCCATGAGCCCGGCGAGGCCGGGCTGGACGAACTGCAGGACGAACCGCCGGCGGGCCTGCTCCTCCTCGCTCTTCCCGGCCTCCCCGGCGAGGTGGGTGGCCTCGAGCCGCTCGGCCGTGGCGACGTGCTGCTGCTCCGTTTCGGCGAGGTCGATCAGGAGCTTCCTGATGCTCGCATCGGTCACGTGCTGGGCGGCTTTGCGATAGAAATTGCCGGTTTCTTCTTCGATCTCGGCGGCCTGCCGGCGGACCGCTTCGAGGCCGAGCGGGCGGGTGAGCCACAAAGGCTTGCGGCGGACGAAGCCGCGGATGTCTTCGCGACGGACGAGCGGGATGTGCTCGCCGAACTTCTCGCGGTAGAGGTCGATCAGCCGGCGACGGTGCTCGCTCTCCTCCTCGGCCATCGCCTCGAACACTTTGGCGGTAGCCGGATATTGATCCCGCAAGCCTTCCGCGTAATCGCGGTAGATCCGCCCGTCCTCTTCCTCGAGGGTGATGGCGAGCGCCAGGATCTCGCGCTCGGAAAGGTCGGTGAAGCGCTTCTGCGGACGCAAAGCGAAGCCGAGCATCGGTCCTCTCGTGCAGGCGGTGCCGGCGAGCCGGCTTCGATCGTTACGCGCTTGGAACCGTTCTAGATCAAGCCCCCGGGAGCGCCAAGGCCGCTCCCCCGGCGGCTCAGCGCAGCGGCACGAGCAGGGGCGTGAGCCCGCGCGATTCGAGATCGCGGCGGATCTCGTCCACATAGATCGGGTTCATGACGAGCACCACCTCGGGGCGAACCGCCACGAGATCGTCGGGGCCGAGGATCCGGTGGCCCGTGCCGGCGAGCCAGCGACCCTGCTTGAACGGGTTGACGTCGACCACGGCCGTGATTTCCGCACCGAGCCCGAGCACGACCAGGAAGGCCACAGCCTTCGAACCCGAGCCCCAGACCGCGATCCGCTTTCCCTCGCGCCGCCAACCCTCGATCCGGCCGCGCAGCTCCGCGAGTTTCTGCCCGATGCCCGCGCGGAAGGCCGAAACGAGCGCCCGGGTTTCGGCGAGATCGTCCTCGAGCGGCAAGGTGCTCGTGGTGGGGCCGGTAGCGGGTCGGGCCTCAAGGACGACGTATTGATCGTCGTAGCAACGCCAAAGGGCGTGGACCGCGAACTGCTCGCGGCGGAACAGACGGGCGAGCGAGCCGGCCGTGAAATAGCTCGCATGCTCGTAATAGATGTCCCAGAAGGCCTGCTCGACCAAGATCCGGCGAAGATCGGGGACCTCGAACATCACGACCGTGTCCGACCGGTCGCCGAGCGTGCGGCGAATGTCGCGCACGAAGGCTCCGACCGGGCCGATGTGCTCGAGGGTGTGCCGGCAGGCCAGATAGTCGGGGGCGAGCCGGGACCAAGCGGGGCCGTACAGGTCGCGCACGAAAGTGAGCCGCGAGGCGGCGCGCGTCGCGAGCCGCTCGGGCCGGAAGCCCGGGTCGATGCCGATGCCGCGACAGCCCGTGCGCTCGACGAGCGCCGTGAGGAACTCGCCCTTGCCGCAGCCGATCTCGAGGGCGAGCTTGCCCGCGAGTTCGTACTCGCTCGCTTGGTCCTCGCAGAGTTCGGCCAGGAACCGCAAAAAGCGCGGCGAGAAGGCCTGGGTCTCCTCGTAGGCCGGGGAGTAACGCTGCACGGCCGGGTCGAAGGCGGCGTTGAAGAGGAAGCCGCAGGCCGGGCAGAAGACGAGATCGAGCCGGCCGCGCGGGAAGGCCCTGGCCTCGGCCTCGCTTTCGACCATGAGGCAGGAATGGACCGGGACCGAGGGCACCCGCCAGACCGGCTCGAGCGTGCTCCCGCCGCAAGCCGGGCAGGTCGTGGCGGGGCTCACGCGACGATCCGCGGAGACGGCACGGGCACGAGGAAGCGGCCGCCGCGCTCACGGTACGCGGCTTCTTGGGCCACGATCTCGGCCTCGATGTTCCAAGGCAGGATCAAGAGAAAATCCGGCATCTCGGCGAGGATCCGCTCGGGGGCCACGATCGGCAGCCGCACCCCCGGCACGAAGCGGCCCTGCTTGAAAGGGTTCTTGTCGGCCACCCAATCGAGGAGCTCCGGCCCCAGCCCGCAAAAGTTGAGGAGGGTCGTGCCCTTGGCCGCGGCACCGTAGGCCGCGATCTTCTTGCCCGCTCGCTTCAGATCGGAAAGCACGGCCCGCAGGTCTTCGCGCAGCCGTTCGACCCGGGCGGCGAAGCTCGCGAACCAGGCGTGGCGGTCGAGCCCGATCGCCTTCTCCTCGGCGAGGATCGCCCCGACCGTGGCATCGGGGCTGTCCTCCTTGCTCAAGAAGAGCCGCAGCGAGCCGCCGTGGATCGGCACCCGTTCGACCCGGACGAGGAACAGGCCGTGCGGACGCACGAGCCGGTCGACCGCGCGCACGGAAAAATAGCAGAGATGCTCGTGGTAGATCGTATCGAAGGCGAGCTTCTCGACGAGGTCGCGCACATAAGGCACCTCGACGACCGCTCGCGCCCCGTCTTTCAGGAGCAGGCGGATGCCGTCCAGGAAGCCGTGCAGGTCGGCCACGTGGGCCAAGACGTTGTTGGCGTGCACGAGGTCGGCGTGGCGGCCCTCGGCCACGAGCCGTTCGGCGAGGTCGCGGCCGAAGAAGGCCTCGATCGTCTCGATACCCTTGGCCCGCGCGGCCGCGACCGGGCCGGGTGCCGGGTCGATGCCGAGCACCCGCACCCCGGCTTCGCGGTAGAATTGGAGGAGATAGCCGTCGTTGGAGGCGAGCTCGACGACGAGCGTCTCGGGCCCGGGCGGCAGCTCCGGCAGGCGTTCGGCCACGTGCGCCTTCGAATGCGCGAGCAGCGTGGCCGAAACCGAGGAGAAGTAAGGGTAATCGCGGCCGAAGAGGATCTCGGGTGGGACCGTGTCGAGGATCTGGACGAGCCCGCAAGCCGGGCAAAAGGCGACGTCGAGCGGAAAGCGCGGCTCCGGCCGGTCGAGCTCGGCTGCCGTCAAGAAGCCGTCGGAAAGCGGTAGCGCGCCGAGCGAGAGCACGGGCAGGAGTTCTTTCGCGCCGCAGGAGCGGCAGCCCGTGATCCGGCTCATGCGGCCCTCTTCCAAGCGAGGTCGGGGCCGAGCCGGCCCTGGGCCAAAAGCTCCTTGATCCGGGCGAGGCGGATCAGCCGGCCGCCCTCGAGGTCGGCGAGGGTGAGGCCGTACCGCTCGTAGGCCGCGGCGAGGTCGCGAATGCCCTCCTCGACCGTCCAGCGCGGCCGGAAGCCGGGCACCCGCTCGCCGATCTTGGCGAAGCTCACGCGGTAATTGCGCTTGTCGGGCCCGCCGCCCGGGGCGTAAGCGATCTCGGCACCCGGGACGGCGGCCGCGACCATCTCGGCGAGATCCCTGACCCGCCAATTGTCCCGATCGCGGCCGACGTTGAAGGCCTCGCCGTGGACCGCCTCGCGCGGCGCTTCGAGCACGGCCACGAAGGCTGCAGCCATGTCCTCGACGTGGACGAGCGGCCGCCAGGGCGTGCCGTCGGATTTGATCAGCACCTTGCCCGTGGTGAAGGCCCAGCCCAGGAGATTGTTGACGACGAGGTCACCGCGCAGCCGGGGCGCCCACCCGTAGGCCGTGGCCGAGCGCAGGAAGACCGGCGAGAACCGGTCGTCGGCCAGGGCCGCGAGGTCGCGCTCGACCCGGATCTTGCTCTCGGCGTAAGCGGTGACCGGGTTGAAGGGGGCGGTCTCGTCGAGGATCGCATCGCCCGCCGCACCATAGGCCGAGCAGGAGGAGGCGAAAACGAACCGCGTCACACCCGCTTCCTTGGCGAGCCGGGCGAGGCGGACCGAAGCTTCGTGGTTGATCACGAAGGTCACGGCCGGATCGAGGTCGCCCAAAGGATCGTTCGAGATGCCGGCCAGGTGCAGGACCGCCTCGATCCCCTCGAGGTGACGGCGTTCGATCGAGCGGACGTCGAGCCGCAAATCGAGCGGCTCGGCCGGCTCGGGGCCGAGCGCGCAGCCGGCGAAAAGGCTCGAATCGAGGGCGAGGACGGTGTGGCCCCGCTCGCGGAGCTGCCGCCAGAGGACCCGGCCGACATAACCGTCCGCACCGGTCAAGAGCACGCGCACGGTCGGTCCCCCGCCCCTCAGTCCCAGATTTTCCAAGGCGCCTTGCCGGACTCCCAGAGTCGTTCCAAGAGGACCTTGTCGCGGAGTGTGTCCATGCACTGCCAGAAACCCTCGTGGCGGAACGCCATGAGTTGCCCGTCCTTGGCCAGGCGCTCGAGCGGGCCCTGCTCAAACATGGTGGAGTCGTCGGGGATGTAATCCGCCACTTCGGGCTCGAGGACGAAGAAGGCGCCGTTGATCCAGCCCTCCTCGAGCTGCGGCTTCTCGGCGAAGCGCGCCACCCGGTCGCCGTCGAGGTCGAGCCGGCCGAAGCGGGCGGGCGGGCGGACCGCGGTCACCGTGGCGATCTTGCCGTGACGCTTGTGGAAGGCGAGGAGCGCGCGAAGGTCGACGGTCGAGACACCGTCGCCCCAGGTCATGAAGAAGGTGCCGCCCATGTACGGCACGAGCCGCTTGATCCGCCCGCCCGTGCCCGTGTGCTGGCCCGTGTCGATCAGCTCGACCCGCCAATCCTGACTGTGATGCCGGTGGAGCTCGATCTTGCCGGTGCGGAAATCGACCGTCATGTCGCTCTCGAGCGCGCAATAATCGGCCATGTAGCGCTTGATGACCTCGCCCTTGTAGCCGAGGGCGATCACGAAATCTTTGAAGCCGTAGGCGGCATAATGCATCATGATGTGCCAGAGGATCGGCCGGCCGCCGATCTCGACCATCGGCTTCGGCTTGACGACGGTCTCCTCGGAAAGCCGCGAGCCGACCCCCCCCGCGAGGATGCCGACCTTCATCGCCCGACTCCGAGCCGCCGGCGGGTGCAGCCCGCCTCGGCGCTTCCCCCTCTACCATCGAATGGTTAACCCAGAGTAAAGCCGTACGGCGCATCCGCATCAATCGCGTGGCGCGTGGCGAGCCGGCGGGGTGCACCGCCGCGGCCCGCGGGGAGAGGGGCTCGTGACCGATCGGCCACAAGGCTTGCGCCGCGGCCTCACCCAATACGGCGACCCCGACTTCGCGCTCTATCTGCGCCGCTCCTTCGCCCGCTCGATGGGCTTTTCCGAGGCGATGCTGGAGCGGCCGATCGTCGGCATCGTGACGAGCCCCTCCGAGCTCAACAATTGCCACCGCACGATGGGCGAGCTGGTCGAGGCGGTGCGCCGCGGCGTGCTCGCGGCCGGTGCCCTGCCGCTGGCTTTCCCGACGATCTCGCTGGGTGAGCCCTTCCTGCACCCGACCTCGCTCTATCTGCGCAACCTCATGGCGATCGACGTCGAAGAGATGCTCCGGGCGCAGCCGCTGGATGCCGCGGTGCTCGTGGGCGGCTGCGACAAGACCGTGCCGGCGCAGCTCATGGGTGCGGCTTCGACCGATCTGCCGGTCGTCCAGCTCGTCGTGGGACCGATGCTGACCGGCCGGCACCGGGGCGAGCGGCTCGGGGCCTGCACCGATTGCCGGCGTTTCTGGGCGCGCTACCGGGCGGGCGAGCTCGACGAGGCGGAGATCCGCGCGGTCGAGGGGCGCCTTGCGGTCACCGCCGGCACCTGTGCCGTCATGGGCACCGCCTCGACCATGGCCTGCCTCGCCGAAGCCCTGGGCGTGGCACTGCCGGGCTCGGCCGCGATCCCCGCGGTGCACGCCGACCGGCTGCGGATTGCCGAGGCCACGGGTGCGCTCGCCGCGCGGCTCGTCGGAACCGGCCGGAGCCTCCGCACCATCGTCTCGCAGCAGAGCCTCGCGAACGCGATGCGCGTGCTGCTCGCCCTGTCGGGCTCGACCAACGCGGTCGTGCACCTCGCCGCGATCGCCGGCCGGCTCGGGCTCCGCTTCGATCTGCGCGCGCTCGATGCGCTCTCGGAAACCACACCCGTGCTGGTCGATCTGAAGCCCACGGGGCAAGGTTACATGGAGGACTTTTTCGCAGCCGGCGGGATGCCGGCGGTGCTGCGCGAGCTCGCACCCCTGCTCCACGCCGAGGTGGCGACGGTCGACGGCCGCACGCTCGGCGAGGTCTTGGCCGAGCCGCTCGGCGAGCCGGTCGACCGCGCGGTGATCCGGCCGCTTTCGGATCCGGTCTCGCCCGTGGGCGGGCTCGTCGCGCTCTTCGGCACGCTGGCGCCGCAGGGTGCCATCTTGAAGCGGGCGGCCGCCACGCCCGAACTCTTCGAGCACGAGGGCCGAGCGGTCGTTTTCGCGAGCCTCGAGGATCTCGCCCGGCGGATCGACGATCCCGACCTCGAGGTCGAGCCCGGCGATATCCTCGTGCTCCAGAACGCCGGGCCCGCCTCGCCCGCGCGCATGCCCGAGGCCGGTTACCTGCCGATCCCGAAAAAGCTCGCCCGTGCCGGGGTGAAGGACATGGTGCGGATTTCGGATGCGCGGATGTCGGGCACCGCCTTCGGCACGGTCGTCCTGCACGTTGCCCCGGACGCCGCCTCGGGCGGACCCTTGGCCCTCGTGCGCACGGGCGATCGCATCCGGCTCTCGGTGCGCGAGCGCCGGCTCGACCTCTTGGTCGAGGCCGACGAGCTCGGTCGCCGGCGCGAAGCCTGGCGGCCGCCCGAGACACCCGAGCGCGGTTGGGCGCGGCTCTGGCAGCAGGAGATCCTGCAGGCGCCGGAAGGGTGCGATCTCGCCTTCCTGCGCGGTCGGCCGGCGGGGAGGTGAGCGATGCGGATCGGCATGATCGGCTACGGCACGATGGGGTCCTGGCATTCCCTGGCGCTGCAGAAGATGCCCGGGGTGGGGCTCGCGACGCCGTGCGGGCGAAGGGCCGAAGCCGCGGCCGAGTTCGCCGCCCGCTTCGGCGATCGGCGGTGGACCACCGACCTCGACGAGCTACTCGCCGACCCGGCGATCGACGCGGTGATCGTCGCCAGCCCCTCCGAGCTGCACGTCCCCCACGCGCTCGCCCGCCTGGCGGAGGGCAAGCCGGCGCTCGTCGAGATCCCGCTCGCCATGCGGCTCTCCGATGCCGAGCGGGTGGTCGCCGCCGCCCAAGCCGCCGGCGTGATGCTCGCCCTCTGCCATCCGATGCGCTTCCGGCGCGAACGCGAGCCCCTGCTCGAGCGGGTCGCCCGGGGCCACGAGCATCTGCGCCACCTGGCCGGTCGGTTCTTCGTCCCGCGGCTCGAAAACGTGGGGGCCACGGGTTGCCGGCGCTCCTGGACCGACAACATTCTCTGGCACCATTTCTGCCATTTCGTCGACCTCGCGGTGCAGCTTTTCGCGCTCGACCGCACGCCGGCGAAACGGATCCAGAGCTGGATGGGGAAGCCACACCCGCGGACCGGGACCCGATGGAATGCGTCGTGCTGCTCGCGCCCGAGCACGACCGGTCGTTTCTCGTTCACGGCAGCTGTCGCGTGGCCTTTCGGATCCATGACAAGATTTTGGTCAGCGACCGCGACACCTGTCTTTTCGACATTTTGAAAGCGACGCTCACGACCCGCGAGGGCACGGTCGCGATCGAGGACGAGCAAAGCAACTGTGCGCGGGTGACAGGCGACGTCGTGCTCGCCGTCCGGGAAGGCCGACCTCCCCGCGTGCCGGCGGCCGCGGCTCTTCCGGCCATGCGGATCCTCCAGGCGGTCCAGGACGCCTGGGACGCCGAACACGGCACGCGAGACCTGCCGGGGTGCAGCTTCGGCGGTCACGACTAGCGGCCGGCGCCCGTGCTGCGGGCGAAGCCTCCTTCCGGCGTCGGAGGCTGGAGCGCGGCCCGAGCAAGGCAGCGATTGACCGGTCGCTCGGCACCTCCCTGATGTCGCAGCGGTCTTGCGGGGGAGGCCGCAGAAGATGATCGGCAAATGGCTCGTGGCGGCAGCGGTCGGGCTCGTGGCCGGGGCAGGGCACGCTGCCGAGGTCGTCCTGCGTTGGGGCGACGTGGTTCCCGCCACCCATCCGTCGGCCCAGATGATCGACCGGGTTGCCGCAGCGGTGAAGGACAAGACCGGCGGCCGGATCGAAATCCAGGGCTTCCCGGGCGGTCAGCTCGGCGGTTCGCGCGACATGATCGAGGCGGTGGCCAACGGCATCCAGGAGATGGTCACCGAAGGCGCGGCCAACTTCGGCACCTGGTTGCCGACCATCTCGGTGGTCGAAGCGCCCTACATCTGGCGCGACGCCGCGCATCTCGTGGCGGCGATGAGCGGGCCGATCGGCAAAGACTACGACGAGCAGCTCAGGAAAGCCCGCGGCATGCGTATCTTGGGTACGACCTATTACGGCACTCGGCATCTCACGACGTCGAAGAAAGAGGTCAGAACCGTCGCGGACATGGCCGGCTTCAAGCTGCGCGTGCCGGAGAACGAGGTGTTCAAAGCGATGGCCGAAGCTTGGGGGGCACGGCCGACGCCCATAAACTTCAACGAGCTCTATTTGGCGCTCCAGCAAGGTGTCGTCGACGGCCAGGAAAACCCATTGCCCACGATCCAGAGCGCCAAACTGTTCGAGGTGCAGAAATATCTCGTGCTGACCGGGCACATCATCACACCGCGCCTCGTGGTGATCAACGAGGCCGCGTATCAGCGACTGAAGCCCGAAGATCGCGCTGCCCTCGAAGCCGCCGTCGCCGAAGGCATCGCCTGGCAGAACGAGGAGATCCGCAAGGCCGAGGCGAGCCTCGTGCTGACGCTCGAGAAAGCCGGCGTGACGGTGATCACGCCGGACGTCGCGAGTTTCCGCGAAGCGGTCTTGAAAGTCGTGCCACAGCGCTTCGAGGCGCGCTGGGGGAAGGGGACCTGGGAGCGGATCCAGGCGGTGCGGTGAACGGGCCCGAGACGCGCGAGCCCGCGGGCGCGCTACCGGCGCGGCTCACCGACCGACTGGTGGAAGCGCTCGCCACGGCCCTTTTCTTTCTGATCTTCGCTCTCGTTTTGGCGCAGATCGTCTGGCGTTACCTTCTCGGTGCGCCCTTGGTCTGGAGCGAAGAAGCCGCTCGCTATCTCTACGTCTGGGTGGCGCTCCTCGGGTGGGTGGTAGCGTCGCGGCGCGGCACCCACATCGCCGTCGGCGTGCTCGCGGAACGGCTGCCTCCTCCCGGCCGCCGACTCTTGGCACGTCTCGCGCTCGCGCTCACCGCTCTTCTTTCGATCGGGCTCGTCTGGCACCGCTTGGTGATCGCTTGGCGCAACCGTGACGTCCCGATGGTCACGATGCCGTTCCACTTCGCGCTCGTTTACGCCGCGGTGCCGGTTGCGGGACTTCTCCTCTTGCGGCTCGTCGTCCGCCGGTTGCGCGAGGGCTCTTGAGTGGACTCGTGACCGGGGTGCTGGTCGGCTGGGCGGCGATGCTCGCTTCCGGCACCGAGCTGTTCGTCCTTTTGGGCCTCGGGGGCTGGCTGTTCACGCTGCTCGCGGGTTTTCCCGGGATCGTCGTGCCGCAGCGGATCGCGATGGCCGCCAACAGCTTTCCGCTGCTCGCGGCACCTTTCTTCATCCTCATGGGCAACGTGATGAACGCGGCCGGGATCACCGAGCGGATCTTCACCTTCGCCCGTGTTCTCGCGGGCTGGCTCAGGGGCGGGCTCTGCCATGCCAACATCACGGCCTCGGTGATCTTCGCCGGGATGAGCGGTTCGGCCGTGGCCGACGCCGGCGGCCTCGGCACGGTCGAGATCAAGGCGATGCGGGAGGCCGGCTACGATCCGGAGACGGCGGCCGCGGTCACCGCCGCCTCGGCGACGATCGGCCCGATCATCCCCCCGTCCTTGCCGATGGTGATTTACGGTGTCACGGCGGAGACCAGCATCGGGGGACTTTTTTGGGCGCCGTGATCCCGGGTCTCCTCATGGCCGCCTCGTTGATGATGCTCGTGGCCTTCGAGGCGCGCCGCAGGGGCTTGCCGCGCGAATCCTTCCCGGGAATGCGGCCGCTCCTGAGGGCCGCCTACGATGCCCTCTGGGCGCTGTTGGCGCCGTTTCTGCTCCTGGGCGGGATGCTCGGCGGGGTGTTCACGCCGACCGAGGCGGCCGCGGTCGCCGCCTTCTATGCGCTCTTCGTGGGCCTGTTCGTCTACCGAGAGTTCCGCCTCGCCGACCTGCCGCGGCTCGTCGTCGACACGCTCGAGACCACGGGCGTCGTGATGGCGCTGGTCATGACCGCTTCGCTCTTCGCCTGGTGCCTCTCGGTATCGCGTCTGCCGCAGCTGGTCTCGGCGGCGCTCGTGAGCGGGATCGCCGACCCCCTCGTCTACCTGCTGCTCGTGAACTTGCTGCTGCTCGTCGTCGGTTGCTTCATGGAGGCGATCGCGGCGATCCTTCTGTTGGTGCCGATCCTCGTCCCACCGGCCCTCGCCCTCGGGATCGATCCTGTCCAGTTGGGCGTCGTGTTCGTCTTGAATCTCATGATCGGTACGATCACCCCGCCCGTGGGCGTGGTTCTGTTCGTCACTGCCAACGTCGCCCGGCTCCCTTTCGAGACCGTGGCGCGCGCGGTGCTCCCCTATCTCCTGCCGCTTCTCTTCCTGTTGCTCGCCATCTCGGTCTTTCCCGGGCTCACGACTTGGCTACCCGGGCTCTTGATCGGGCGTTGAGGCGGCGCTCGACCGCTCGGCTGGCCGCGCCCTCCGCCCCGTGGCATGATCTTGGGGCGGAGGTCGCCGATGGCCGAGGTGCGCAAGGAAGATCTCTCTCTCGAGGGCTTTCTCGACTGGGAGAGCCGACAGCCGGAGCGGTTCGAGCGGGTGGGCGGGGTCGTCCGCATGATGGCGGGCGGCACGCTCGGACACGACCGGATCGCGATCAACGTCGCGGCAGCCTTGGCGTCTCGGCTGCGCGGCAGCCCTTGTGCGCCGCACGGC
>Ga0308392_1000405_pt1 | contig 18091 bp, 17 predicted proteins | sample Hotspr20Samplem2_FD_202361 | JGI IMG/M metagenome (GOLD analysis project Ga0308392, IMG submission 202361) | Hot spring phototrophic mat microbial communities from Octopus Spring, Yellowstone National Park, Wyoming, United States - 20050624_m2 ... | reverse complement strand
AAGGTCGCCATCGTCGCTGCGATGCGCAAGCTGCTGACTATTCTCGGCGCAATATTGCGTCAGCAAAAGCCCTGGGATCCGGCTGTGCATACGAGCGCCCCTTGACAAGCAACACAGTTACTCCGTGCTCGCACCGCGTTCACTCCATGAGGGGCTGGCGGAAGGAGCGGCGCGGGCGTTTGCCCGAACGCTGACAGCGCAGCAGCGCGCGCCGCTCGCCGAGACCGATCTGGCTGCGATCGTGGAGGCGACGGACGGACACCCGCTGCTGATCGAACGCCTGACCGCGCTGAGCCGCCGCCGCGACCGGGATGCGCTGCTGCGCGAAGTGCGCGAGCGGCGCGGCGACGTCACGGCGCAGTTGGAACGGGTGTACGCCTGGCACGCTGCGCGGGTGGACGCCGCCGGGGAGCGGCTGTGGGCGACTCTGCCGCTCCTCCCCACCGGGCAGGTGCCGGAGGCGGTGCTGCGAGCGGCGGTCGGCGCTGGCGGGATCGCCAACCTGCGTGAGGCGGCGGGGGTGATCGCGTTCGACCCGGAGCGGCAGGCGTGGCGCTGGCACGCCACCGCCGCCGCCTACGCCGCGCGCCACTGGTCGCCGGACGAAGCCGCCCGCCGCGACCGGCTGGCGGGGCTGATGGACGCCTGGCGCGTCTGGCTGGCCAACGTCGAGCCAGGCGACGCCGAACGCCGGTTGACGGCGGAACGAGCGAACCTGGAGTTGCTGACGGAGAAGGCGCGCAGCGTTCCGGTGGAGACCGCCCGCGCCTCCTGGAGGCGCTGGACGCAGCGCTGTCCGCGCCCGACCGCACGCTGGCGCTGCGCGATCCAGGCGCCGCTCTACCGCGCGCTGGTCGACCTGGCGCGGGACGATAGCGAACGGGCAGGGGCGTTGAACAACCTCGGCGTTGCGCTTAGATGTAATGTTACAATATGTTAGCGCACCTCTGGAGGGTGCTTCGAGAGAACTGTGCAGGTGATCGATGCATTATCACCCGAAGGCGGCCTTGACCAGCGTGCAACGCGCCCGCGTCCAACAACTGCATCGTGCTGGGATGAGTCAATCCGCGTCGGCCCGTCAATTTGGCGGGCATCGCCGCACGATCCAGCGCTGGATTGCCCGTCCGGACACCGCTGATCGCACCGGCGGGCCGCGCACCCATGGGCGGCGCGTCGTGCCCGATGGCTATCGTGACGCCGGGATCGCGGAACGGCAGGCGCATCCCCGGCACGGACCCACACGCAGTGCGCAGGATCTGCGGCCGCGTTTTCCCATCGCCAACACCGCGACGGTCTGGCGCATCCTGCATGCCGCCGGGTTGACCCAACGCCCGCCAAAAAAACGGCGGCGTCGCCTGATTCCGGTCGGACGCCATCGGGTCCAACTGGATATGCAGGAGGTGCCGGCGATTCGCGGGAGCCGCGGACGGAAGGACACGATCCGTCTGATTCAGCTGCGAACCCGAATGAAGTCCGCGGAAATCCACCCCACGGCCGCCAGCCGCCGGAGTGCTGGGGTGCTGCGCCGGGCGATGGGACGATTGCCCCCGTTGCATCTGGTAGGAACGGATACTGCGGAATGGTTCCATCAGCAGGAGTGCTCCTGTTCCGACCATCGTCGGTCTGGGCATTGGTGATGGGAGATGTATGCCAACCATCACCGGCCACATCAAGGGCGCGATGGCGCCACACCGTTGGCGATCTTCCGTCGGTGCTATCCGACTCCACGCCGCTGCCATGGGTGCGCTAACATAATGAAGCAGTACACTTAGAGCCTATCTGAATAACCCGGTGGCACGCAAGGCGATCACACCACAGGCGAAGTGGAGGAAGGCAAGATATTAGGATGGCAATCACACAACAGCCGGGAGAAAGCAATGATTCGTCTCTTACTGGTTGATGATCACCCGATCGTACTCGAAGGACTGCGCTCGATCTTCGAGTCATCCGACGACTGCCAGGTGATCGGGGAGCTTACCGGGAGTGTTGATCTTCACACCCGGATACTGGTGCGCGCCGCTGAACTGGATCTTGTCCTGCTCGACGCACGTATGCCGGATTTCGACCCGATCGCCACGGTGCGCGCGCTGGCGGCAACGCATCCGCCACTGAAGATTCTGATTCTCTCATCATATGATAGCCCGGAATATGTCCACGGCTTGATCAATGCTGGCGCGCAGGGCTACATTCTCAAAGATGAACCGCGCGAGATACTCCTTTCGGCAGTTCGCATCGTAGCCGCTGGCGACATGTACATCAGCCCCAGGGTCGCGCGCGTCTACGTGCAGCGGCAGCGCCGCTATAACGAGGCGCGCGATCGGTTGATCGAGTTGACCGATCGCGAACGAGAGGTGCTCAGGCTGGTTGGTGCGGGCTACGACAACGAGCAGATCGGTAACGAGTTGACGATCAGCTATGACACGGTAAAGAATCACCTGCGCAATATCTATGCCAAGCTTGGTGTCACAAACCGGTATCAAGCCATCGTTTTCGCGTTTCGCAGCGGGTTGATCAGTCTGGAGTGACCGATACGCCGGTGTGGGCGCAAGGCAAGGGGACGATCGTGTTCCAGGGCAGCGTTCCAGGAAACGATCGTCCCCTTCTGCTTTTTTCATGCCGCGGCCCCAAGCGTCAGGACGGCCTGGAAGATAAGAGCGAGCAGGCCATAGACCAGGAGCGCATCAACCAGGCGCGCGGCCGAGAGCCGCGCCAGATAGGTAAGCGCGACGCCAACCAGGATCAGGTGCCAGGCGAAGAAGAGATCACACTGCCAGAGTACCTGCTGCATCAAGGGTGCAGGCTGGCCGAATTGTTCGATCAGGCCAGACACTCCCAGGTGCATTCGATCAATGCCCAGGAGATCAGCCGCGCGGTAGATCGCCAGGCGCAGGCCAAGCGGCAACCAGAGCCACGGTGCAAGGCGCAGCGCTACGGCCAGGGTGATGGGAGCAGCTCCCCAGCGACTTACACCTGCCAGCATCACACCATGCACCGCCCACGTGATGGCAAACGCCAGGACGAGCGTGGCCGCAGCTGCCAGCCAGACCAGCATAACTGGCGGGCTGCCGGCGCCTGTCGCGGCAATGGTCAGCATCATGTCAGGCAGCAAACTTGCGGCTGTAGCCAGAGCAAGACCGACAGCCAGCGTCAGAGGCGTCATACAGGCGCCGCACCGTGCCAGTACGCCGACTGTCCTACAGGGCCGGAAAAGTAACCCGGCAGGGCTGGCGCGTTCGTGATGTGAAGCAAACATCATCTTCCATCCTGTCTTTCTATGAGAAGACTTGCCAGAGATAGATCACGATCTCAACCGCACACAGGAGCACGAGCAACAACTTCCACAAGCGTAGCCCGGTCAACCGGATGAACGCGAGATTACCAGTTAGCCAACCCGCGGAACGGATGAGATCCGGGATCTGCACCCCGAACCATTGGACGATCGTGCCCAGCAGGCCGATCCCGAAGCCGAGCCAGAGCAGGAGCCAGAACGTGTAATAGCGCCAGCCGGAGCTGAATCGCCACACACCAAGCAGGTCATGACCCGATGGACGCGCCGAAGGTTCAAAACGCGGGTAGAGCGGCTGGAGATACGGCGCCGCGCCATTGATGCTCTCAAAACCCCAGGCTAGATCGCGCCCGCCGACCGACATTCTGAACGCAGTTGTCGGCGCCTCCCGATTGCGATAAGGCGGTTCCAGTACAATGTCAGGTTCGATCGAAAACGCCAGGCGGTCCGCGGGAAGACTGCCAAAGTTCTGTACACCCTGCATGATCAGCTCCAGTTCAGCCAGCCATGGGAGGGGCGCCCCACTCTGGTAGCGGCTCGTATCAACCGGCAGCCAGCCGATTCCTTCGATAAAAACCTCGTTCCAGGCATGGGCCTGCAGATGGCCATAGGCAAAACTGCCGTAAAGCACGCGGCATGGGATGCCAAGCGAACGGCACCAGGCCGCATAGAGCAGCGAGTACTGCCCGCAGTCGCCGCGCCGCTCACGCCGCATCGCTTCGCTGCCGCGCGCCGCTGGCGGCCACTGGTAACGATAATGGCGCGCGAGATGGCGATGCAACCGATACGCCTGCTCCAGAGGCGTTTGCGCATCGCCAACGATCCGTTGTGCCTCAGCAGCCACATCGTCTGAGAGCACCACCTGTGGCGACGAGCGCAAATAGACCGCACGTTCAGCCGGGTCTAGCGTGGCCGCGGACGGCGAACCGCTTCTGTTGTACACGACCTGGTAGAGCCGCGCCTGCACCGTACCCACCAGGGTTTCGCCGGGATCGAGCCTGAGATACGCGATCCGGTTCAGCCCTAGATGATCGGTCGTGATATGCGACAAGGCCGGTTGCCACGACCAGCGAATCTCACGCTGGGTAGGCAATTCTGGCGGCAAAGCAAGCCACAGTTCAACCGGTTCGCGCTGGGTGTTGGTGTAACGGTAGTGAAGTGTGGCGCTTCTGGCTGCGACATAGTGCAATGCCTGCGACACACCGGGTGTGTCGCAGGGCAACCGGTTCACGGTTGATCTGCGATTCATCAATACCCCTCCTGTGAGTCGGAGCGCGGCAGAGACGTTCTGGTGCGCGACGGCACGATGCAGGCGCCGGTAGCACAATCCTCCGGTTCGATCGTGCGGCGGGAAGCGAACCAGTCGTAGAGCGGTTGGGCGACGCCTATCCGGCAGGCAAACCAGATCAGCGGCGCCAGGGGCCAGGTTGCCGGTAGCCGGGTTGCGATAACGAACCCTGCCTCGGCGCCTTCATACAGGCGTCCGTGCACAAGGGCCTGTATGCGCTGCGCAGCGCGCGCCGGGTCGAGGCTGAAGCGCTCGACAACAGCAGGATCGCGAAACGAACGAAGCTCGATCAAACCAAAGAGATCCAGCCAGCGAATCCAGCGCATACTGCTACGGCACAGGGGGCACCAGCCATCAAAGAAGAGGCGCATACGCAACCCCGCGAGCCGTGGGCTGCGCCCCACCCGCCGCAGGCGTCGCAGCAGACGCCATCCGAGCCGGCGGCGCAAGGTTGTCATATATCGCAGGGCGCTGCGATATTCACGATCGGTGATCAGCATCAACTCGACAGCAATCATGAAGAGCGAGAAGGTGATCAGGCCCATCATCGCGGCGATTCCGAGATGGAACATGCACCCGGCGGCCAGCGCCATGAGCCGCGTGTAGCGATTGAGCCAGAACAGAAATGGAAACGATACCTGAAACGCGACAGTCAGGTAGGTTAATGCGACCATCAGGGGGACATTCAGGTAAATCAATTCGGCATATCCAGGCCAGCCGAACTCGCCGGTGCGCAGCACATAGTACAGTGCTGTACCACTCTGCCACATCTCGCCCTGGACCTTTGCCAGGCCGGAAACGCGGTAGCGGGCGCTTCAATCGGCGAAGCGGCAGCACGCAGGCTGAAACTGAAGAACACGGCGATAGCGACCAGCGACAGAACCAACTTGCGAGCCATAAATGGGTTTCCTCCTTACTACAACTGACTTGCTACGTGAGCATGTGACCGAGGCCTCCAGGTCAACTGCTCACCGCAACTATACCGGGTTGTGCCCCGTGCCACATCACCAGCGGTACCTATGACGGATCACCCGGCAGTGTCATGTTTTGAGGTACGTTCTGGAGAAGGGAATATTCCCTGATGATACGTATCCTATCCATCCCTGGAAAAGCGGGAAGAAATCCGATACGCTCGTGATGGTTCTACGCCCCTCCTGGCGATGTCCTATCTGGTGCACCGTATGGCTGCTGCGTCACTGGAGCCAGTACACTCGCTAGCTGAGCGCGAACAACCCGATCGGTGGCGACCGCTGTACAGAGGGTTGCTCGCGTTTCTCACGCTTGCGATCCCGCTTGCTCTGCCAGCGGTTTTCTTGCATCTGCTTCAGACGCAACCATACACGGGAATACAACTCAACCCGTTCGACCGGGTGCTGCGTGTGGAGGCTGGTAGTCCCGGCGCAGCGGCCGGCCTTCGCCCCGGCGATCAACTCCAGTCTGAGAATGACTACCCGGTTTCCAGTCTGCTGACACAATCGCGGCCAGGCGAACGGTTCGATGTGGTGGTACTGCGCGCAGGTGAGCAGATGCCACTGACGTTGTGGCCCACAGTGACACCGCCAGCACAATGGTGGGTGATCGGCTGGCCGCTCATCTCCGCGTTGATTTACTGGGCAACGGCGTTGCGGTTGCTTCTTAGTATACGACCTCTAAACCACAACGTTCGCCGTTTTGCGCTCTTTGCCTATCTTTCTGCGGCATTATTGATTGTTGGGCGCCTCGCGTCATCCCATCCGTTCGTGACTATCATGTTCCTGATGCTGGAAGTCGGGGTGAGTCTGAGCCTGGTGCGTTTTCACACCGATTTCCCACGCCGGGCAAGCAGTGAACGCCTGCAGCGACTGGTTCGGTTCCAGCAACGTGGTGGTTTCGGGCTGATCGGATTGCTTCTGTTGAGCATCGTGGTTACCGCAGCGCAACCTGGCGCGGCGCTCCTTGCCACCCTCGGCAGCCTCGTGCTCGCTTTCGATCTTGCCTCGCTCGTGCTCGCCAGTACGCTATGGATCCATGTCTACATCTTCGGCAACTTCCAGCTGGCGCGCAGCCGTATCCGGCTGGTAGCTGTCGCTTCACTCATCGTGTTTGCCAGCCAGCTTGTGCTCCTGATGACCATCTTCCTGCCCTCCACCTCCGGCGCCGAATTGATCAACCTGATCATCACTCGCGGGGCGCTCGTCGTCCAGGTCCTCGTTCCACTGGCCTATGGCGTGGCCATTCGACGCGATGATTTCCATGCGATCGACAAGGCGATCAACCGCGCCTTTGTGTACAGCCTGGCACTGGCGGTATTGATCGGTCTGCACCTGGCGGCGGTATTCGTGCTGATGGTATTGATCGGGCAGCAGGCTGGCGAGTCTCTCATCATCCACTCCTTGCTTGGTGCACTGCTGGCCGTCTTCTTTGCGCCCATCCGTGATCGTATGGATCGCGCCATGAATCGCGTGTTTTATGGGTTGTCTGTGAGTCACTGGAAAGCCGCGGAGCGCATTGGACAGGCGCTTATGCGCTCAAAAACCGAAGAGGAAGTCACCGAACGGCTCGTGCATGAGGGAGCCAGCCTGTTCGATGCGCTCGGAGCAACATTGATTCTCTATCGCGAGAAGGTTGGCTGGCAATGCGCCGTGTCTCGAGGTGCAGTGCACACACCTGATCAGGTCAGGGCACTGGGAATCATTGCGGCACATTTATCGCGACCGGAAGTGCTGCGGGCACATCAACTTCATCGGCTAGCGCCAGGCGCCGCGCTCGACGCGCGCGACCTGCCGCAGGATGGCATCGGCGCTGTGTTTGTGCATGCCAACGAAACACTGGGCGTACTGTGGCTGAGTGCCAAGAGCTCCGGCGACAATTACACGATGCACGACGTTCGCCTGCTGGAGCAGTTGATCGCCCCCGGAGCGCTGGCGCTTGCCCATACGCGCCTCAATGCCGCCCTCAAGAAGCGAACGGTCGAGTTGCAGTATCTGTACAACGAAGTCGTACGCCTCGATGAGCTTGTACGGCAGGAACTGGCGCGCGATCTCCACGATCATATCATCCAGTTGATTTACGGCGAATTGTATCGCCTCCAATCCCATCGCGCACGCTACACCGGCGCCATCGGCGACGATCTACGCCACGTGGAACGAACCCTTGAGCAACTCTTGCGTGGCCTGCGCCAGATCTGCCAGGGTTTGCGCCCTCATGTGCTGGAGGAACTGGGGTTATCGGCTGCACTACGTGAACTGGCTGATCATCAGCAAGAGGTACTTGGCCCCTCATGCGCACTCACTGTCCATGTCGTTGATCTCGATCAGCGACTTGCGCCAGAGATTGAAAACGGCCTCTATGCGATTGCGCGCAGCGCGCTCGTGAACGCAGTGCGCCATAGTCAGGCCGGGCAGATCGAACTGCGCCTCGAGCAGCATGAAGGCGACATCTGGTTGACGGTGAGCGATAACGGCGTTGGGTTCGTGATGCCAGCTGATAGCACCGAGTTGCTCCGCAAAGGCTCATTCGGACTGGTCAGCATGCACGAGCGCGCCGCAATGATTGGCGCTGAACTGGCGATCACCGCCACACCGGGCGTTGGCACACGGGTGCGCGTGCACTGGCCACGCAGTCAGGAACAGCCCGCAGGAACGGGGCACACCGGTCATATCAACCTTCCTGCCTGCTAGCGAACATCCCATGAGTCGCTGGCCAATGTGCATGGGGATGATGTATGCTGAAAGCGTTGGTCAACAATCGAAACCTGCGCCAGCCCACGTACATGGGGATGGCGTCTCCCAGGACATCCTCGTTTCCTGCTCTGGATCATTGCCTACAACCGCAACACCTGAACGGCCGGTGCCGCTTGTTGGCGTAGTGATGAATCTGCTACAATGCTCCTGCGATGGAAATCATACGCGCCGAATTGCAGACGTACCGCAACACTGCCACGGACGATGCTCGCAGCCTGGCGTGACGCGTCTCCCTGGCCTTGACGGTCGGATCTGTGTCGGGTGGCACGCCGATTGACGGTTTTGACCTGGGCAATTCGCCAGCAGCGTTATGCGGGATCAACCTGACCAGACGCGCTGTGGTATGATGCACCGCCAGTGGCGTGCGTAGCGTCGCCGCCGTCCGCCCCGACCTGGCCGCCAGCCTGCACAACCTCGGCATTCGGCTCGCCGCCCTGGGGCGCTATGACAAGGCGCTGGCGGCGACCCAGGAATCCGTCGCCATCCGCCGCGCCCTCGCCGACGCCTGCCCCGCCGCCTTCCTGCCCGACCTCGCCCGCAGTCTGAACCACCTCGGGGCTTGCTTTGCGGCGCTGGATCGGCACGATGCGGCGCTGGACGCCTATGAAGAAGCCGTGCGCACGCTGCTCCCCGCCTTCAAGCGCCTGCCGGCGGCGTTCGCGGATCAGATAGTGTACAGCGTGCGGGGGTATGTGACGGCGTGCGCACGCCTGGGGCGCGCGCCGGACGCGGCGTTGCTGGCGGCGGCGCGGCAGTCGCCGGAGTCGCGCCGCCAGCGATGATCGCCGTTCCCTGCGCGGCGCAGCGCGCCCGAACCGAATCGGCACCGTCATTGCCGTGCTATGGAGACGCATGCGCGCCTGGTTGCGCCGGAGGAACCGGTGCCCTGCGCGCCGGTCGTTGCCATGCAGAACGGCGGCGTCGGCAAGACGACTGCGATGCCGGGCACGGTCGCGCCTGGTTGACGATGTGAACCAGGCGATGCAGATTGGCGCGTCCTGGTTCATCTGATGAACCAGGCGATGCGTTGCAGGCGGGCTTTGCTCTGGATAGCCGATAGCCGATAACCGATAGCCGATGGTCGATAGGGGTCACCGTTGGAGTTCGCGCGACGCGGCAGTCACAGACGGTGGTCAACGTATCTGAGAACTGCTCTAATTTTCAACCTTCCTCAGAGCGGGTGAACTGCGGCAGTGCTGTCGGCTACCCTTTACCGTACCTGTTCACACCTGGGGTGACACCCTGGGAGCGCGGGCGTCCCGCCCGCGTCGCGTCTCTGAGGGCAGGATGCTCTCGCTCCCAGGAGAAATGTGAGCGTTTACCCTTTACCTCAACTCCTTCAGACAGCGTGCGCGTTTTCAGCCGGGCGGCAGTTTCGGTCATCGCTGGTCGGGAGCGGGCGGGGACGCCCGCGCACCCGGCAGGAACGTGGTGCAATCCTGCGGCAGGTCGCTACAGAGCGAGTGGGCGACGGCGCTGCCGTTGTCCCCGCTGGCGCCAGCGCCCGCAGCGCGGGGGGTTGCCGAACGTGCGCGTCTGATAGATAATGCATAGCAGATCGATGTGAGAGGAGCATGCGCAATGCGCGAGATCGTCGAAGTTGATGCACAGGGATCAATTCAGTTGCCCCGCGCCCTGCTGGACGCAGTGAAGCCGCACACCCGCTTCGTGCTTGAAGTACAGGGGGAGACGATCATCCTGCGCCGGATCACACCGTTCTGGCTGACCGCAACCCCGCAGGAGCGGGCTGAAGCTGCGCGACAATGGGCCGGGCTTGAGCGTCCGTCCGCGCCGCCTATCCCAGACGAAGCTTTGCACCGTGACCGGTTGTACGACTGATGAGCGTGTACCTCCTCGATACAAACATCTGGCTACGCGCCGTACAGCGCGAATCGCCCCATCACGCGCTCGCCGTCGATTCCCTGGCGGCGTTGCTTGCGCGTGGCGATGAAATTGTCGTTGTTGCGCCTGCCGATGTGCTGACGGAGTAACTGTTCACACCTGGGGTGACACCCTGGGAGCGCGGGCGTCCCGCCCGCGTCGCGTCTCTGAGGGCAAGATGCCCTCGCTCCCAGGAGAAATGTGAACACGTATGCCTGTGCCTCCGTCCATCAAGGGGGTGTGACACCTTCCGCCCCGCCCTCGCTATGACCCTGAACTCCCTGGAATAGAACACGGATTGGCACGGATGTATTGACCACCATCCGCGTCCATCCGTGCCATCCGTGCCTATCCATGGTTACTTCTACGGTGCGCATCTACGCAATCACCAACTCCTTCGGGAAGGGCGTCAGGCTCTCGAAGCGACCGTCTGGTGTACAGTAGCAGGTATCCTCGATCCGCACGCCAAACCCCCGGCTCGGATAGTACAGCCCCGGTTCGACAGTAAAGACCGCGCCGGGTTCGATGGTGTCGCCCCGGTCGACCAGCGATGAGAAACTCAGGTCTTCGTGGATCTCCAGCCCCAGCCCATGACCGAGTGAATGAATGTACCCTTCCTCAATCGGATAGGTGCGGCGGATCGTGTCGTGACCACGCTCCTCGAAGTAGGCGCACACCATATCCTGGTACGTTCTGGTCGGTGCTCCTGCCTCAAATGCGTTCATCACCATCGTAAATGCGCCAAGCACGTCGTTGTAAGCCTGTTGGAGTTCTGGCGGGGCATACCCGATCGCAAAGGTGCGAGTCATATCGTGGAAGTACCCCCCGCCAGCTTCACGTGGGAACATGTCGATGACAATCGCCTGCCCTGGGCGCAGGGGCATACTGTCGTCGCCGCGCGCGTGCGGCAGACCAGCGTCGCGTCCCTGGGAGATGATCATGCCGGCGGGCGCTTCCAATCCGAGCGCCGCCATCTCGCGCAGCATCAACCGTCGTACATCGCCGATCGTCAGCGGCGCGCCGTCGGCGCCGCGCACAACGTCATCGTCGATCCGCCCCGCCCTGATGAAATCGACTGCCGCCTGCAACACTGCGCACGTCTTGCGCCCGACGGCGCGCATGCGCTCGATTTCATCCACATCTTTGGTCAACCGCGCCATCGAAATAACGTCCCGGTCGAGTTCGGCGACGATCTCCAGGTCGTCGAGTTGCTGTGCCAGGCGTGTCATAAGCGCGAAGAAGGGACCTGCCCTGACCGTCCCGTAAATGCCGACCCGCCCTCGGACACCGAGATCAGCAAAGATACGGCGGCGCTGCTCCACCCGCGCCTCCAGGCGATCGGGAAACTGCTGGAGAATCTCGCGGATGTTCCAGCGGTTGAGCAACACAAGCGTCAGCCCGGTCTGTTCGGCTTCGTTCTGTTCCCAGGGACCATGCAGTAGCATGGCAGGTTCGCCACGCTTTTTGATGATTAGTCCGGGAATGTGCCGCCCGCCGACGAAGTAGTTGTAGTCGGGATTGGCGCTCTCTAAGCCGTCGGGTCCTTCGACAACGATGGCGTCCAGGTTGCGTTCCGCCATCAATCGGTCAAGATCGCTTTTCAAGATGCCCTCCGGTGTGTTGAGAACCAAGAACCAAGAACCGAGAACCGATAGCCGATAGCCGATAGACGATAGCCGATAGCCGAGAACTGAGCACCAGGAACTGAGAACCAGGAACTGAGAACTGAGAACCGAATCGTATCATCCAAACCTGCCGACCGATCAGGTTTCCCACCTGCCTGACGTTCAACGTTCGACGTTCAACTGAAACAGAAGCGAACGCCTTCATCAAAAACGTGACGTTCAACGTTCAACCTTCCAACCTTCAACCTTCCAACCTTCCAACCTTCAACGTTCAACCTTCAACCCTCAACTTTCAACCTTCAAACCTCAACCTTAACCCTCCCTCTGCCCCCAGGTGACGAAGCGGGTGATGCCGGCGCCGCAGACCGGGCAGACGCCGCGGGCGATGCGACGTCCGCTGGCGTTGGTTGTGAATGTCACCTGCTGCATTGGATGGTGTTCGCGGCAGCGCGCGCACCACCCGATCAGTTCGCCGTTGCGTGTCTCCTGCGCTTCCGCTTCAGAATCGTCTGACACCACAGCAAGCATGGGGTGCTCCGCTGCCCCGCCGTCCTCGTCTGCTCCGGGTAGCGTTGTCTCCGCCGACGACGCTGGCGTACCTGGTGTGTCAGGCAGCGACGCTGCGGCAGGCGCGGGGTGCTCCGCCGCCTCGCCTTCCCCGTTCGCTGTGGGTGGCGGCGCTTCCTCCGGCGACCCCGGCGCACCGGGCGCGGCGGGCGGCGGTGGCGCGGGTGAAGGCGGCGCGGCGGGTGGCGGCGCTTCCTCCGGCGACCCCGGCGCACCGGGCGCGGCGGGCGACGGCGCTTCCTCCGGCGACCCTGGCGCACCGGAGGCCGTGGGCGGTGGCAGTGGCGCTGTGGGGACAGGCGGCGCAGCGGGCGGCGGCACTTCCTCTGGCGACCCCGGCGCACCGGGCGCGGCGGGCGGCGGTGGCGCGGGTGAAGGCGGCACTACGGATGGCGGCGCTTCCTCCGGCGACCCCGGCGCACCGGGCGCGGCGGGCGGCGCTACGGCGGGCGCGGGTGGATGCGGCGCGGCGGGTGGCGCCAGGGGCGGAGTGACGGGCGCAGATGCTGCGCGGCGCGCTGCGATCAGCGCCTCCCGTCGCCGGGTGACTTCCCGCCACACCAGCCACAGGATTGCCATAATTGCCGCCAGGCGCAGCAGACGCCCGATGGGTGACAACCGGCGGGCAGGGGAACGCGACCGGGTTGGCGTGCGCGCGGCTGCTGGCAGGGCGCGTCGCCGCCGACTGCGCCAGACTTCGCGCACGATCAGCATGGCGATATCGATCAGCAAGCCAGAAGGAACGGGCATGGCGCGTCACCTTTCGTCGTCAGGCTTCGACTGCCCATTGCACAGACTGCGCAGCGTCGCCAGATTGCGCACATCATCGGCAAGGTCGTCGCCTTTGGGCGTTTCCAGGACCATCGGCAGACCGGCAAAGCGTTCATCGTTCACCAGCGCACGAAATCCTTCCAGTCCGATGCACCCTTCACCGATATGGGTATGGCGATCAACCCGGCTGCCCAACTCTTTCTGCGAGTCGTTCAGGTGAAAGGCTTTGACGCGCGCGATGCCGATCACGTGGTCGAGTTCTTCGATGGTCGCCGCATAGGCTTCAGGCGTGCGAATATCGTACCCGGCGGCAAAAATATGGCAGGTATCGACACAGACACCGAGACGCTCCGGGTGGCGCGAGTATTCGATGATGCGCGCCAGTTCCTCGAAACGCCGCCCCAGACTGCTCCCCTGCCCGGCGGTCGTTTCCAGCAGGACGATCACATCACGCCCGATACCGGTCTCGAAGACCAGATCGAGCGCTGCAGCGACGCGGCGCAACCCGGTGTCTTCGCCGGAACCAACATGGGCGCCGGGATGGGTGACCAGGCAGGGGATGCCGAGCAGGGCGCAGCGTTCCAATTCCTCGCGGAACGCCGCAATCGATTTGTGCCACAACTCGTCACCCGGCGCCGCCAGGTTGATCAGATACGAATCATGCACCATGACGACTGGAACACCTTCGGTGACCTGCGCTTCCTTGAAGCGCGCAATTTCTTCGTCGGTCAGCGGTCTGGCGCGCCACTGTTGCTGGTTCTTGCTAAAAATCTGAACGACATCGCACCCCGCGCGTCGTCCGCGCTCGCAGGCGGTGTGCAACCCGCCGCTGATTGACATGTGCGCGCCGAACCGTCGCTGTTTCATAGGTTTCCTCAATTGCGCCATGCAGGTCTGCTGGCGTTCCAACCTGCTTCCCTGAAGGAACCACGGATGGGCACGATAGACACGGATGATGGTCAATAACATCTATGCTACTGTACAGTACGGATAGCGCTGTGCGCCCTGGGTACGCGGGCGTCCCGCCCGCAGGCACACCCTGGGGGCGCAGGCATCCCGCCCGCAGGCACACCCTGGGTGCGCGGGCGTCCCGCCCGCAACGCCCTGGGGTGCGCGGGCGTCCTCGCCCACAGGCACGCCCTGGGTGCGCGGGCATCCCACCCGCAGGCACGCCCTGGGGGCGCAGGCGTCCTCGCCCGCAGGCACACCCTGGGGGCGCGGGCATCCTGCCCACAGGCACACCCTGGGTGCGCGGGCGTCCCGCCCGCAACGCCCTGGGGGGTGCGGGCGTCCTCGCCCGCAGGCACGCCCTGGGTGCGCAGGCGTCCTCGCCCGCAGGCATGCCCTGGGAGTGCGGGCATCCCGCTCGCAGGCACGCCCTGGGTGCGCGGGCATCCCGCCCGCAGGCACGCCCTGGGTGCGCAGGCGTCCTCGCCCGCAGGCATGCCCTGGGTACGTGAGCGTCCTCGCCCGCTGGCACACCCTGGGCACGCAGGCATCCCACCCGCTGGCACGCCCTGGGCACGCAGGCGTCCCGCCTGCCTGGGCACCCTGGGTGCGCGGGCATCCTCGCCCGCAGGAGCGCTCTGGGTGCGCGGGCGTCTCACTCGTATGCGCGTTCCCGACGGTCAACCGGGCTACACTTCGCTGTATTATAAAGCAACCAGAAGATGGCATCGCCTGCCGGATTACCGTTCTGCGTCTTACCCCGGTGGGGTTCCGGTGACAGGGGAAGAGGTGATAGGGGCGCAGGAAGATCGCGGCTGTTCAGCGTCCTACCCCGGCATGTGTTCCGGCGACTCCGCTGGCTTGCGGTCGGGCGCGCGCGGAAGGGAGATCACGACGGTTGTACCGACACCCACCGTGCTTTCTACGGCGATACGTCCCCCCATTGCTTCTACCAACCCTTTTGCGATTGAGAGACCCAGCCCGGCATTGCTGTTTTCCCGACCTCGCGCCGGGTCTGCCCGGTAGAAGCGCTCGAAGATGTGCGGCAGGTGTTCTGGCGCAATCCCGCAACCGGTGTCAGCAACGCGAATCTGCACCGTTCGCTCCGTGGGCGTCGCCGCAAGCGTGATCCGCCCGCCGGCGGGGGTGTAGCGCAGCGCATTGTCCAGCGCGATCAACACCACTTGCTGGAGACGCTCGGTGTCCGCCTGCACCAGACCACCGACATCCGCCAGTTCGACCGCCACGCCGCGCTGTTCCCCCAGACGCGCCGCCTGACGCTGAATGCTGGCGAGCAGGGCGGTCAGATCGATGGTTTCCTTCGTCAACGTCAGTTGTCCGCTGTCGAGGCGGGTAAGGGTCAGCAGGTCGTCAACCAGGCGGCGCATGTGGTCACTCTCCGCCAGCACATCGTGCAACAACGCGCGTTGATCGCTCTCGTCGGGCGGCAGATCGCGCAGCGCAACTTCGGCGCTGGCGCGAATGAGGGTGAGTGGAGCGCGCAGTTCGTGACTCGCGCTGGCGATGAAGCGTTGCTGTCGCTCCCACGCTTCCTGCGCCGGGCGCAACGCCCGCCCCGCCAGCCACCAACTCGTCGCGCCAACCAGCGCCATGCTGAATGTTCCCAGCGTAATCAGCCCGACAAACAACTGGTTCAACACCTGATCCTGATCGCTCAGTTCACGCACCAGTTGCAGCGCCGCCGGTCCGTCGGATCGGGTCAGGCGATAGGTCAGCAGCCGCGCCCGACGTCCATCGTCCAGCGTGATCGTGCGCAGGTCGCTGCCATGCGCCAGCGCCGTCTGGAAGGCTTCCTGATCAGGATTCAGCGGCAGATCGAGGTTATTGGGGTTAAACAACAATCGCCCCGATGCGTCCAGCGGCAGGACGGCAATAGCTGCCAGTTCCGCTGCATCGACCGGGGTCGTCAGCGAGCGTGGACGCTCGTCGTCCTCTTCGTATGCTGTCTCCTCACGCTCTCGCCGTTCTCTCGTCGGTTCAGGCGGAACAAATGGGATCGCAACCACCTCACGCCGGATGATCGACCAGTCGCGATCGGCATGCTCCAGATCGGGCGGCAGCGGCGCGCCAAGCGCATGAAATTCGTGCGCCATTTTGTGCCGGAGCGCCAGATCGGTCACGTTGCTGAAGTAGCGCGCCACCAGCAGGTAAGCGCCGCTGCCGATCAGCAGCACAAACACGAGCGCTGCCAGCGCATAGAGCAATGTCAGGCGCAGTCGTAATCCGCTAAACACGGCTTGCCTCCAACCGATACCCCACGCCACGGACGGTTACAATCGGGTCGCGCTCGCCCGACGCATTCAGTTTGCGGCGCAGATAGGCAATGTACACATCGACCATCTGCGGTTGCACATCGTGATCGTAAGACCAGACATGGTCGAGAATCTGCTGGCGGGAAAGCGCCTGACCTGCGTTGCGCATCAGATATTCGAGCAGATTCCACTCGGTCGGCGTCAGGTCGAGCGGTCGCGTACCGCGTCGCGCGGTGTGATGGCGCAGATCGAGCACCAGATCGCCGACCCGCAGTTCGTTGCTGTCGTCGGGTTGGAGCGAGAAACGGCGCCCCAGCGCGCGCACCCGCGCCAGCAATTCTTCAAATGCGAACGGCTTCACCAGGTAGTCGTCGGCGCCGCTGTCGAAGCCGACGATCTTGTCTTCGACCTGACCGCGCGCTGTAAGCAGGAGCAGCGCCGTGGGCAGGCGCGCCGCGCGCACAGCGCGACAGATCGAAGGACCGTCGCGTTCCGGCAGCATCCAGTCAATAATCGCCACCTGGTACACGCCGCGCAGCGCATACTCCAGCCCGGTATCGCCATCGTGCACCATATCGACCTGATAGTGCTCGTCGCGCAGCACCCGCGCAATCAGTCGCGCCAGACGTTGATCATCTTCTATCAGTAGAACTTTCATCGCAGCACCTCAACGGCATGCAGCATAGCGCAGAAAGATTGGAAAACGATTGGAATATTTGCCGGTGGTTTCCAAGATTCTTCCAATCAGGCAGCGGTATAACACCATCAGGACAGTACGACGTCGTTCAGCGCAAACGAGCATCATGCATCAGGAGGACAGAACATGAAACAGCATACGCTTTTGGGAATTGCTGCGGCATTGACCGCGTTTGTTCTGGTGGTGATCGGCGCACTCGTCGGGCAGATGTCACAGACCGGCGCGCCGGTCGCTGCCGATACGGTCATTGTACCAACCGAAGCGCCGGTCAGCGCACCGGTTGCACTCGATCCCACCGTGGAAGCGCTGATCCGCGAGCGTGAGGCGGCGTACCAGCAGGCGCTGGCAGAAGCGAACCGGCGGCTGGCGGAAGCGAACCGGCGGCTGGCGGAAGCGAACCGACACCTGGAAGCGGCGAATCGCCAGATCGCGCAACAGACGAACCAGCAGCAATCTGCACCGGCAGCGCAGAACCCCGCGTCAGCGCAGAACCCCGCGCCAGCGCAGCCGACATATCCGATCTCGATAGAACAGGCGCAGGCAATTGCGTCGAACCTGGCAAACGGGGCAACGCTGACAAAACCGGCGGAACTGGTGAGGTACCAGGGGACGCCAGCATACGAAGTGATCTTTGATCGGGGCGCGGTGTACGTCGATGCGCAGAGTGGAGCGGTGATCGCCAGTACGCTGACGCAGCCGCAACCGGCGACAACGCAGCAGGGCATCACCGCCGACCAGGCGGCTCAGATCGCCATTGCCTATCGTGGAGGTGGACAGATTAAAAAGGTTAAGTTCGAGCGCGAACGTGGCATTGACGTGTACGAGGTGAAGTTCACCGATGGCGCAAAAGTCTACGTCGCCGCTTCGGATGGCGCGGTTGTCTACGCCCGCCTGGACAAGGCAAAGAAGGAAGACGACGACCACAAGGATGACGATTGATGAGCACTGGATCAGGCGCCTTCAGAAGACGACAGGAGCAAACCATGGCACAACGCAGCATTCCGTCACGCACCCCGGCGCAGGCGATCAAAGC
>Ga0308392_1000402_pt1 | contig 18193 bp, 19 predicted proteins | sample Hotspr20Samplem2_FD_202361 | JGI IMG/M metagenome (GOLD analysis project Ga0308392, IMG submission 202361) | Hot spring phototrophic mat microbial communities from Octopus Spring, Yellowstone National Park, Wyoming, United States - 20050624_m2 ... | reverse complement strand
CGGCGCCAGCAGCGCCCCTGCTCCTGTCGAGGCGTACGACCTCGAAAGCCTCGCCGCCGATGTCGCCGCCCTCGTCCGCTGGGCCGGTGCCGGCCCGGCCGTCGTCATCGGCCACGACTGGGGCGCACCCGTCGCCTGGCACGCCGCCCTGCGCTACCCTGGCCTCGTCCGCGCCGTCGGCTCGCTCAGCGTCCCCCACGCCGCCCGTCCGTCCCGGCCTCCGCTCGAACTCATGCGCGAAGCCGCCGGCCCCGACCATATCCATTACATCGACTACTTCCAGCAGCCCGGTCTCGCCGAAGCCGAGTTCGAGGCCGACGTGCGCGCCGGCCTCCTCGGCTTCTACTGGTCGATCTCCGGCGACGCCCCGCGCGAGGAGCGCTTCCGGCCCATCCGCCGGGGCGCCCGCTTCATCGACTCGTTCGCCCCGCCCGCGCAGCTGCCCGCCTGGCTGACCGCCGCCGACCTCGAGGTCTACGTCGAGGCATTTACTCGCAGCGGATTCCGCGGCGGGCTCAACTGGTATCGCAACGTCAACCGCAACTGGGAGCGCTCCGCCGACCTCGCCGGCGCCGTCGTCCGGCAGCCCGCGCTGTTCGTGACCGGCAGCCGCGACCCTGCCCGCAACCCGCCCGCCATCGAGCGCCTCCGCGACGTCGTCCCCGACCTCCGCGTCTTCGCCATCCTCGAAGGGTGCGGCCACTGGACCCAGCAGGAGCGCCCGGCTGAAGTCACCGGCGCCATCCTCCGCTTCCTGTGCGAAATCGACGCCCGGGCGGCCCTGTAACTCTTCCGCCACCCGGCGGCTACTCAACCGTCCGCACAATTTGCGCACCGTTTACGAACTCCCCGGACCGGTTTCACATCGTCCCGCTACCGTATTTGACGAAGGGCCCGGAGGTCCGCACGCTCTCCCCCACCTTCTCCGCACCCGGACCACGGTCCGGGGACGGCCATGGCGGACCTCCTCCCTCGGCAGCACCCCCGCCGATCCAGTCGGCGGGTCCGTCCTCCCAGGCGCCCGTCTATCCCCGGGACGGGCGCCTGGCCCAAACCCCCGGACTCCTGGCGTTTACGCTCCTGCCTCTCCAGCAACAACGCCGCAAAAGCGAACCCGCCGTTTGGCCCGGCGGGTTCGCTGCTTTGTGGGCTGAAACGAAAGCAGAGTGGCTCCGCTTCCTGGGGTCAGGCAGTCGCTGCCGGCACGCGTGCCTCGACGCGCACCGTCGCGACGTCGGCGCCGCCGAACAGGCCGGTCACTGCGCCCCCCTGGAGCATGCAGGAGATATAGACGTGCCCGGCCGGCACCCGCTCCGTCACCCAGGCCGGCGCCTCGATGCTCACCCCGTTCGCCGCTACCCGCATCGGGTCGCCCGTGGCGATGCCCAGCGCCCGCGCATCTTCCTCGCTCACCTGGATCCGGTCGTACCGGTGGAGCTTCTCGGCCTCCGGGTGGCGCAGCGCCGCGGCATCGGCGGCCGTGTACAGGTCCCGCGACGTGATCACCCGCCAGCCCTCGCCGGCCGCCGGCGCTGAGACCGGCGCAGTTTGCGCCCTCGGCGCCCGGGCGATCGGCAGCCTTACTCCTTCGCCGATGATCAGGTCCCACGCCGGTTCGTAGGCGGCGTTCGCTTTGGCAATCTGCCCGAGCGCGTCGTCCGGGGTCGCCGGCAGCTCCACGCCCAGCTCCTTCGCAAGCACATGGAGCGCCTCCCACAGCGGCACCGCATCGCCCTCCGGCCGGACCGCCGGCGCGAGCTTCTGCACGCGGAAGTCCGCGGCCGTGTACGTGCCCGCCGACGCATACGCCCGCCCTTCAGCGATCACCGCCTGCGCGCGCTTCGCCGTCGGGTGGGCGACACCGTCGACCACGACAATCGTCCCGATCTGCTCGAGCGCCGCCGTAGCGCCCGCCAGCCGCATCGTCGGGTCGTCGCGGATGACCAGCAGCCCCGCGAGCCCCTCGAGCGGCTTTGCGCCGCCCTCGGCGCCGATGCCCTGGTCGAGCAGTCCCCACGTGTTCGCCTCCGGCGGCAGCACCGCGAGGCCGTCGCTCGCCCGTTCGCCGAGCAGCGCAATCGCCAGGTTCGCCGCGCCCCCGGTCATCGCCGCCGCGATAGCCGGGCTCACCGGGTTTGGCGCGCACACAACCATCGTCGACTCCGGTGACGCCTCGCGCAGCAGCGCAGCGGCCCGCGCGATTGCTTCGTTCGCCGGGGTGCCGCCCTGCAGCGCCTCCGCCAGCTGCGCCGCCGCCAGGCCCTCCTCGCCGGCGGCCGTCCGGATCCAGGCGGCCGCGAAGTCCACCAGCTCGCTGCGGAGCGGCCCGATCACCACGAGCTTCGCCTTCTCCCAAACCACCGCGTCTTTGATGCGGACGCTTACCACGTTGTGGCTCTCTTCGATGTCGTCCGCGACCGTCACAATCGCCTTCGCTTTCGGCAGACGTTCGAGGTTTGCGGCCATCCGCCACGTGCCGAACCGCTCCTCCAGCGCGCCCTTCACGGCGCGCACCACCGGCCCGAGCGTCTGGTCCGGCGTTGCCCCCAGCGCCCGCGCCAGCTCCCTGATAGCGAGCGCCTCTTCATTCGTCACCGTTCCGCCGACCAGCACGCCGACGCGTCCGCGGCCCTTCGCCTCGCGCAGCAGTCGCGCCGCTTCGGCCGCCGTCTCCGCCAGGGTCGCCGGGGCCTGGATGTTCCCGCGCCGCAAGAGATGCTTCGACAGCCGCTCACGCGGCTTCAGCGAATCGTAGTGGTACCGCCCGCGCACGCAGATCTGGTCGCCGCTGAAGGCGTTGCCGTCGCCGGGCCGCACAATCACGCCCCGGCCGTCGACCGAGCCGAGCCGGATGCTGCAGCCCACCGCGCACGAGTCGCACGTCGTCGAGGTCCACTTCTCCGGCTTCGCCACCCACTTGTTCGGGTGCTCCATCAGCGTCGCCGTCGGGCAGACGTCGATGCACGCCCCCGAGAAGTCGCAGTTGCTCTCGTGAATTGGGCCGCCCGCCCCGAACGCAATCATCGCGTCCCAGCCGCGCCCGCTCAGCGTAATCGCGCCGGTGTGCCGCTTTTCGTCACACGCCCGTACGCAGCGCGTGCAGATGATGCACATCTGCGGGTCGAACTCCATGAACGGGTTACCCCGGTCGGCCGGCGGCTGCGGCGTCTGGTACCACGTCCGCTGCTCGCCGACCCACGGCTCGTACCCCGCGCTCCCCACCATCTCGCAGGTCGCCTGCAGCTCGCACCGGTAGTTCTTCGAACAGGTCAGGCAGCGGTGCGTCACCACGTCATCGCGCAGGCAGATATCGCCCGGGTGGCAGTGCTCCCGCCGGTGGCACGTCAGGCAACGGTCGCTGTGGTTCGCCAGGATGATCGACAGCACCGACCGGCGGCCTTCGAGCACTTCCGGCGTGTTCGTCCGCACCACCATGTTCTCGATGACCACCGCCGTGCACGAAAGCTGGAGCCCCGGCGGCCCTTCGATATCCACCAGGCACGACCGGCAGCCCGCGTACGGTTTCAGGCCATCGATGTAGCACAGGCTCGAAACATAGAACCCGTTGTTCTTCAGCACTTCAACCAGCGGCGCACCCGCCGGCGCCTCGATGACCTTGCCGTCGACTGTTATCTGGACCATGGGCTCCCTACAGGCGGTGGAAGTCGGCGTCGGGGTCCGGCGCCTTCATGCCGTTCGGATACGTGTTGTTGTTCCGCTTCAGGAATTCCTGCGCCACCCGTGTCAGCGCGTGCTTGTCGCGGTACATCTCCTCGAAGTCGTATACCGCGTCGTCGAGCGGGCCGCCCGGCTGGATCGCCTCGTACGGGCACGCCTCCGTGCACAGCCCGCAGTACATGCAGATCCGGAAGTCGATCTCGTACCGGTCGATGTTCCGCCGGCCTTCCGCGTCCTGGCTCGTCGCCACCAGGATGCAGCCGTCCGGGCACGCCTGCGCACACGTCGAACAGCCGGTGCACCGCTCCTCGAACCAGAGCAGGTTCGTCCGTGCGTAAACCGGGACTTTGCGGACCTCCTCCGGGTACTGGATCGTCGCCGGCGGCCTGAACATATTCCGCAGCGTCAGGCTCATCCCCTTCGCGATGCCCTTGCCATATGCCATGGGGGAGGTCCTCCAGTGCCGCGGGGCGCAACCGCCCGTCGTGGCGCCTCGATCCTACCAACGGGGGATTGTGATTACAAACACAAGGCTCACTCCGCGGCCAGCTCGCTGCGCCCGGCCCTGGCCGGGCCCCGCTCCTCTACGAACAGCCCGTACATCGCCATCGAAACGAGCGCCAGCACCGCCGCCGTCGGCCCCAGCGCCGCATACCCGCCAGCCTCCAGCGCCAGTCCGCCGACCACCGACCCCGTCACAATCCCGAACTGCTGGCCGGCCGCGTTCAACGCCATCACCGTCCCCCGGTCATCCGGCGACATCTCCGTCATGATCGCCTGCGAACTCGCGAACCGCGCCCCGCCCGAGACTGCAAACAGGAACAGGAACCCGAGCCCCGCCGCCATCGCGACCGCCGCGGTCGTCGTGAGCGCAATGAACACCGCGCAGGTCAGCGAGGTCCACAGGATGACCGGCCGCTTCCCCACCCGGTCCGCCAGCCGCCCGCCCGCGTTGCTGCCCAGCAGCACCCCCAGCCCCATCGTCATCGTCAGCCCGCCCAGTGCCCACTTCGCCACCCCGAATTCGTCGTGGAAGTAGGCACCCATGTACGTCGCGAACACAAACCAGTAGCTCGTCGAAAGGTAGTTCGAAAACAGCGCCGCGCTCGTCGGCAGGTCGCGCAGCACCCGCGGAATCGCCGCCATCCCACTCCCCGCCCTGCCGTCCGCGCGCCGCGGCGGATCCGCCGGCAGCTTCCGGAACAGCAGCCACGTGAACACCACCAGCAGGACCGCCAGCGCCACGAACGTCCACCGCCACGAAAACACGCCGCTCAACACCGCGCCCGCAGGCACCCCGAAGATGCTCGCGCTCGTGTTCGCCGAAATCACCCACGACATCGCCCGCCCGCGCTCCTCGTACGAAAAATAGTCACCCACGGCGGCGAAGACCGCCGGGGTGAGGCAGGCCACCCCCAGCCCGGCCATCGCCCGCGCCAGCATCAGCGGTACGAACCCCGGCGCGGCCGCCGAGAACACCGTCGCGACCGTCAGGGTCGCCATCCCCGCGACGACGACCGGCTTCCGCCCCAGCCGGTCGATGAACGGCCCCGAGAACACCGCCGCAATCCCCCCGGCTACCGCATACGCCGTCACCAGCAGGCCTGCCACGGCGACCCGCACCCCGAAGTCCTCCGAAATCTCCGGCAGGATCGGCGTGATGATCAGGTTGTTGAAGACGACAGCAAACGAGGCCACGCACAACAGCGCCAGCACCAGCGTCCGTTGTGACCGTGGCCCCGCGAGTGACACGCCTTCAGCCTACACGGCAGGCGCACTGGACGTCAGTTCAGCAGCTTCAGCAGCTCCTTCGTCGCCTCCGCCGCCGCATTAACCTTTGCCCGCTCTTCGTCCGTCAGCGGCAGCTCGAACGTCCGCTGGATGCCGCCTTCGCCCAGCTGGCACACCGTCCCGCTGAACACGTCGCGGATGCCGTATTCGCCCTGGTGGTACACCGAGCACGGGATCAGCCGCCGCTGGTCGAGCAGGATCGCCTCCACCATCGCAATCGTCGCCGCCGAGGGCGCGAAGTACGCCGACCCCGTCTTGTACAGCTCGCCGATCTCGGCGCCCCCGCGCATCGCCCGCGCCACGATCGCCTGCACCCTCTCCGGCGGCAGGAGGTCCGTCAGCGGCACCCCGCCCACCCGCGTCTGCGAAACCACCGGCACCATCGTCGTGTCCGTGTGCCCGCCGATCACATAGCCATGGACGTCGTTCACCGAAACGCCGAGCTCGGCCGCAATGAAGTACCGGTAGCGGGCGCTGTCCAGCGCGCCGCCCTGCCCGATGACCCGCTCCCGCGGAAACCCGCTCGCCTGCATCGCCACGTGGCACATGGCGTCCATCGGGTTCGAGAAGACGATGATCACCGCGTTCGGCGAAGCCTTCGCCGCCGCGGCCACCTTCGACCGCACAATCTCCGCGTTGCCGTTCAGCAGCTCCTCCCGGCTCATGCCCGGCTTCCGCGGCGCGCCGGCCGTCACCACCACCACGTCGCTCCCTGCGGTCTCCTCCCAGCCGTCCGTCGCAATGATCCGGGTCGAAAAGCCCTCCCACGGCGCCGCCTGCGACTCATCCAGCGCCTTCCCGTGGTGCATCGTGCCCGCAAACTGCGGGTCGTCCTGCAGCACCACATCACAGATGTCGCGCTCGATCAGCCGCTGCGCCATCGCTCCGCCGGTCATCCCGGCGCCGACAATCGTGACCTTCTTCCGAGGCATGGGGCTCCCTGCTGAACTGGTGTGTGCCTGCCAAGGCTAGCACGCGCCTGCCTTACCCGCGCCGTGCAACGCCCCGTACGCCCGCCCTCGCGTACACTCGAATCGTGGACCAGTCCCACATCCGCAACTTCTGCATCATCGCCCACATCGACCACGGCAAGTCGACCCTCGCCGACCGGCTCCTCGAACGCACCGGCACCATCTCCGAGCGCGAAATGGCCGAACAGGTCCTCGACTCCATGGACCTCGAGCGCGAAAAGGGCATCACCATCAAAGCCGCCGCCGCCCGCATGCTCTACCGCGCCTCCGATGGGCAGGAGTACGAGCTCAACCTGATCGATACCCCCGGCCATGTCGACTTCGCCTACGAGGTCTCCCGCTCCCTCGCTGCCTGCGAAGGCGCCCTCCTCGTCGTCGATGCCTCGCAGGGCATCGAGGCACAGACGCTCGCCAATGTCTACCTCGCGATGAACCAGGACATGGCCCTTATCCCGGTCCTGAACAAGATCGACCTTCCCCACGCGGAGCCTGAACGGGTCGCTGCCGAGCTCGAGCGCGTCATCGGCTTCGCCGGCGACGAAATCATCCTCGCCAGCGCCAAGGAAGGCATCGGCGTCGACGAAATCCTCAAGGCCATCGTCGCCCGCATCCCGCCGCCCTCCGGCAACCCCAACGCCCCCCTCAAGGCGCTCATCTTCGATTCAAAATACGACGCCTACAAAGGCGTCGTTGCCCACGTCCGCGTCGTCGATGGCGAGATGCACGGCCGCCGCAACCTGAAGCTCATGTCCACCGGCGCCGTCTTCGAGCCGCTCGAGTTCGGCATCTTCAGCCCCGGCATGCGCCCGCTCGAAGGCCTCGCCGCCGGCGAAGTCGGCTACGTCGCCACCGGCCTCAAAGACGTCGCCGAGTGCCGTGTCGGCGACACGATCACCTGGGCCGATGAACCCGCCGCCGAGCCGCTCCCCGGCTACCGCCGCGCCAAGCCCATGGTCTTCGCCGGCATCTACCCCACCGATTCCGACCAGTACCAGGAGCTCCGCGACGCGCTCGCCAAGCTCGTCCTCAACGATGCCTCCCTCGTCTACGAACCCGAATCCTCCGTCGCCCTCGGATTCGGCTTCCGCTGCGGCTTCCTCGGCCTCCTCCACCTCGAAATCGTCGTCGAACGGCTCGAGCGCGAGTACGGCCTCTCCCTCCTGACCACCGCGCCCTCCGTCGAGTACCGCGTCCAGACGACCTCCGGCGAGGAGATCATCGTCGATAACCCCGCCGACCTCCCCGACCCCTCCCGCATCGCCGTCATCTCCGAGCCCTGGGCCAAGATCGATGTCATCACGCCCAGCCGCTACATCGGCCAGGTCATGGACCTCGTCACCAGCCGGCGCGGCCAGTTCCTCCGCATGGAGTTCCTCGAAGCGGAGAACGAACTCGCCCCGGGCGAGGCCCGCGTCCTCCTCGAGTACGACGTCCCCATGGCCGAAATCCTCGTCGACTTCTACGACCAGCTGAAGAGCTCGACCTCCGGCTACGCCAGCCTCGATTACCAGGTCAAAGAGTACCGGCCTGCCCGGCTCGTCAAGGTCGACATCCTCGTCAACGGCGTCCCGGTCGATGCCCTCTCCGTCATCACCCACGCCAGCAATGCCGAGAAGGTTGGCCGCACGCTCGTCACCAAACTGAAGGACCTCATCCCACGGCAGCTCTTCGAGGTCCCCATCCAGGCCGCCGTCGGCGGCAAGATCATCGCCCGCGAAACCATCCGCGCCATGCGCAAAAACGTCCTCGCCAAGTGCTACGGCGGCGATGTCACCCGAAAGCGGAAGCTCCTCGAAAAGCAGGCCGAAGGCAAGAAGAAGATGAAGCGCGTCGGCAGCGTCGAAATCCCGCAGGAAGCCTTCATGGCCGTCCTCCGCCTGAGGGAATGACCAGCGCCTCCCGTAATCCGTTCGAAATCCGGGCCTGTTAACCTTCTCCAATCCCGGCACACCGTGCCGAACCACGTGGAGCGCCGTTCATGGTGAAAGCCTTCGTCCTCATCGTCGTCGACCCCGCCAAAACCATCGAGGTCTACGAGAAGCTCCGCGCCGTCGAAGGCATCTCCGAGGTCTACCAGGTCATGGGCCCCTACGACATCGTCGCCGTCGTCGAGGTCCCCAGCCTCACCGATGTCCCCGCCGTCATCTCGCGCCACATCCGCGCAATCGAGGGCATCGAAAGCACCACGACCTGCGTCACCTTCCCCGAGGCGGCCGGCGCCCGCTGACGCTCACGAGCAGGCGGCAAGCGCCTCCTCGATGAGGCGGAAGAGCCCCTCAGCATCCACCTTCGTCGCCAGCCGGCAGTTCGGCTGCGGTGCGCCGGCCGCCCGCAGCAGCTCCTCGCTCGCACCGATGTACCGGTGGTCGACCACTGTCATTCCCCGCGTCTCCTCGCCCCGCAGCTCCACCGCAACGTGCGCCTCAGTAAGCTCGAACAGCTCCGGCGCCGCCAGGGCAGCCACCGCACACGGGTCGTGCAGCGGCACCGTGGGCGTCCCGTAGACCCGCTCCGCTGACGCCCGGTAGTGCTCCAGCAGGTCTGCCACGACGCTCGCGGTTCGCGTCCCGGCTGCCCGGAACCTCGCGACCGTCTCAGGCCCCACCGCCGCCTGCCGCGTCAGGTCGAGCCCGCACATCGTGATCCGCGCCCCTGACGAAAACACAATATGCGCGGCCTCCGGGTCCGCCCACGCGTTGAACTCCGCCGCGGCCGTCACATTGCCCCACGTCGCCGACCCGCCCATGATGCTCAGCCGCGCGATGCTCTTCGCCAGCCTCGGCTCCACCCGCATCGCCAGCGCAACATTTGTCAGGGGCCCCGTCGCTATCACCACCGTGCCCGGGTTCGCCATCACCGTGTCAACCAGGAACTCAACCGCGCCCCTGGTGATAACCCGGTTCGAACCGCGCGGCAGCTCCGCGCCATCGAGCCCGGTCGCCCCGTGAACCCGTTCGCCGGCCCGCGGCAGGCTCCCGAGAATCGGGCCGGCTGCCCCCCGCGCCACCGGCACCTCCGGCCGGCCGATGAGTTCGAGCACCCGCAGCGCATTCTCGGTCACCCGCCATACGGGTGCATTGCCGCCGACCGTCGTAACGCCCAGCAGGTCGAAATGCCGCGCCGCCAGCAGGATGGCCACCGCATCATCGTGGCCGGGGTCGCAGTCGATAATCGCCTTTGTCCGCTTCATAGAGGCACCTCCTCATCGAGTCGTGACAGGTGAAGCGTACGGCACGGCAGGACAACGCCGGCGTCCGGCCGGTCAGAAAATCGGGCCCGTTTCGGGCGCTTCCTCGTCTTCGAGCCCCAGCAGCTTCGGCGCCTCCAGCAGCCCCGCACCGTTCAGGAGCCGCCGCCGCATGCCGAGAAGCGCCGCATCGTCCGCGCCCCCGAGCGCCCGCCGGACCAGTTCAAACAGGGTCCGGGCTGTCACCAGCGCGTACCGGTAGTTCTCGCAGGCGCGCACGAGCGGCTCGCTGAGCTCGCCGCTTCGCTGTTCCGGCTCCCGGTCGCGGTACCCGTTCGCGATGACCAGCCCCCGCGGCGCCGGCCGCCCGGCCAGCAGCTCCGCCTCGATGCGCCGCTGCAGCCGGATGTACGGCCATTCCACCACCTGCCCGCTCGCGCTCTCCAGCTCCACGAACGCCAGCACATCCTCGCTCTGGACCGCCAGCGGCTCCCCCGGCCGCGAAACCACCGCAAAGCCCAGCGCCTGGAGCGCCGCCCGGGCAGCCTCCCCGAAGCCGGGTCCGTCCTTCCAGAGCAGGTCGCGGTGGCGGGCCAGCGCATCATGCCGCTCACGCACCGCCGCAAGCCGCTCCCGCGCCGCTGCCTCGGCCCCTGCCGCCTCCTCCAGTTCCGCTTCCACCTGTTCGAGCCCCGGCACCGCCACCGACCGCACCCAGTACGGCGCGTCCCCGCCGCGGTCCACGCCGGCCATCTGCCGGCAGGCATCGACCAGCGCCTGCGCAAGGTTCGTGCGCGGCGTGCCGTATGACTCGGACAGCACGGGCAGAAACACCACCCGCCCCCCGAGGACCTCGAACTCCGCCGCTATCGGCACGCCCGAGCCACCGAGCGCAATCGGCCGCCCGTGCCGCCGAAACTCCGCCTGCCGCTCATCAAACCACGCCCGCCAGCCCACCTCGCTGCGGAACTCCCGCAGCACTGCGCTCATCGGGTGGTGCTCATCGGCAATCCGGACCGTCTTGCCTTCGCCCGCCCGCAGCCAGGGCGTCGACCAGCTCATCCCGCCCGGGGCCGGCAGCCAGTGATACCGGTCGCAACCCTCGAAGCCGACCACCCCGGCCTGGAACGCATCCGGGCGTGCCAGCACCACCACCAGTCCGCCGGCCTCCAGCAGCCGCCGCGTCTCCTCCAGCCGCCGCCGGAGCTGTTCGGCGATCCCGGCCACCGTGGCCGAACCCGGCACATTCAGCACCGGGCGCCCGTCAAACGCCTCGAACTCCTTCCCCTCCTCGATGACCTCCCGCACCACCCGGTCGATGCCCGCCGGGTCGATAATCAGCGCGTCGTAGTCGTTGTAATTCGGCGCCGTCAGCGGGTTGTAGTTATCGATCGCCACATTCGGCAGCGGGAACGAAATGCTCAGGATGCGCACGGCTCCTCCTCGTTCAGCAGCGGCGCCAATCGTTCCCGCAGCGGCCCCGCCAGCTCCGGCCGCGCGAGCGCAGCAGCAACATTCGCGACGATATACCCCAAGGGCCGCCCCGTATCGTACCGCCGGCCCTCGAACCGCAGCGCCGAAACCGGCTCGCTCGCTGCAATCTGCCGCGCAATCGCATCGGTGATCTGCAGCTCGCCGTTCTTCCCCGGCGGCGTCGCGTCGATGTGCGCGAGGATCGTCTCCGAAAGCACGTACCGCCCCACGATGCCCAGCCGAGACGGCGCCTCCTCCAGCCGCGGTTTCTCAACGACCCGCCGCAGCCGCACCGGGTTCCCGTCGCCCTCAGGGTCGACGATGCCGTACTGCGGCACGTCCGCGTCTGCCACTTGCTCGACGGCAATCACCGTGCCGCCCGTGGCCTCGTACGCCGCCACCAGCTGCGCCGTGCACGACTGCCGTCCGAGAATGACGTCATCCGGGAAGAGCAGCGCGAACGGCCTCCCCTCGATGAACTCCCGGGCGCACGCCACGGCATGCGCGATGCCCAGCTGCTTCGGCTGGTACACCGCATGGAACTCCGCCTTCGCCGCAATGGCCGCCAGCGAATCCGCGAGCGCCTGGTTCCGTGTCTCCCGCAGCGCCGTCTCCACCCGCGCGCCGGCGCGGAAGTGCTCAAGGATCGACTCCTTCCCCTCCGCAATAACGAACACAATCCGCGTGATCCCTGCCGCCACCGCCTCGTCGACGCACCAGTCGACCAGCGGCCGGTCCACCAGCGGAAGCATCTCCTTGGGCACTGCCTTCGTCGCCGGGAGCATCCGCGTTCCCAGCCCTGCCGCGAGGATGACCGCTGTCGTGACCGGCTTCGCCATACGCCCCCGATCCTAGGCCCGCGCCCCCTTACCGGATATACAGAACACGCGGCCCTTGCTAGGATGTGAAGCTGTCCGAATCTCTTACGGGGAGCATTTTGAGGAGACGACCTAAGGTTCCACCACGGCCGGCACCGCCAGAGCCACGGATCAACGAGCGCATTCGCGTTCCCGAAGTCCGGCTCATCGACGAAGACGGGCGCCAGATCGGCATCGTCAAAACGTCCGAGGCGCTCGCCATGGCGCGGCAGCGCGATGTCGACCTCGTCGAGGTTGCAGCCCAGGCCAGCCCGCCTGTCGCGCGGCTCATGGATTTCGGCCGCTACAAATACGAACAATCGAAGAAGGAGCGCGAGGCCCGCAAGCACCAGGTCAATGTCCAGCTGCGCGAGGTCCGCATGAAGCCGAAAATCGACGACCACGATATCGACTTCAAGACGCGGACCGCGGCCAAGCTCCTCAAGGAAGGGGATAAGGTCAAAATCACGGTCATGTTCCGTGGCCGTGAAATCACCCACCCCCAGATCGGCAAGGCCCTCCTCGACCGGGTGGTCAAAAGTCTCGAACACATCGCCGTCGTCGAGAAGGAAGCCATGCTCGAAGGCCGTCAGATGACGGTCATCCTCGCCCCCGACAAGAAAAAGCTGGCCGCGCTGGCCAAGGCTTCCGCGCAAAAGCAGGCCGAGGCATCGGCCGCCGAGGAGGAGGACGAGGCCGTCGCTGCCGCAGCCGCAGCCGCACCCGTCGTCGGCGACGACGACACAGACAGTGACGACGACGGCGACGACGCCGAAGAGGAGTAACCGATGCCCAAGCTCAAGACGCACAAGGGCGCCGCTGCACGCTTCCGCGTAACCGGCGGCGGCAAGATCATGCGGATGTACGGCAGCCGCAACAACTTCCGCCGTAAAAAGCGGACGGCCGTCAATGCGCTTTACAGCCGCACGGTCGAGGTCGCGCCGTCACACACGAAGATCGTCCGCCGGCTCCTCGCTGGCCAGGGCTGAGCTGACCCAGGAGTCACACCATGAGCCGCGTCAAGCGGGGCGTTACCGCCCACCGCCGTCATAAGAAGGTCCTCGCTCTCACCAAAGGCCACGCCGGCCAGCGCCACCGGCTCTTCCGCCGCGCCAATGAGAGCATGCTCCACGCGCTGCGCTACAGCTACGAAAACCGCCGCGACCGCAAGGGCGACTTCCGCGAACTCTGGATCGTCCGCATCAACGCCGCCGCCCGTCTCAACGGCCTCAGCTACAGCCGCTTCATCAGTGGCCTCAAGAAGGCCGGCATCGAGCTCGACCGCAAAGTCCTCGCCGACCTCGCGGTCACCCGGCCCGATGCGTTCGCCCAGCTCGCCGAAAAGGCCCGCGCAGCGCTCGCCTCCTGACCCTGCACGTCCGAACGACGGCGGGGCGGTGCCATTCCCGGCGCCGCCCCGTTTCGCGTTGTGCACCGCTGGCAGGCCCCGCCGCTCGCCGCGCTACTGCCCCGAGAAGGTCAGCTTCGGCAGTCGGCTGAATCCCAGGCCGTACACCGCCGCGCTCAGCACCCCCAGCACCGCAAAGTCCACCCCGTAGCCGATGAACCCGCCGCTCCCGGTCGCATACGTGGCCAGCTGCAGTGCATCCACCGCATAGGTCAGCGGATTCGCATACGCCAGCAGCTTCATCCAGGCCGGCAGCCCATCGACCGGGAAGAACGCCCCCGAGAAAAACAGCAGCGGAAAGAGCGCCAGGTTCATGATCAGGTGAAACCCCTGCATCGACTGCACCCGGGTCGCCAGCGCCTGCGCCAGCCCGGTCAGCATCAGGTTCAGCAGCACCACCGTCAGCAGTGCCAGCCCAAATCCTGCGGCCATCCCGTGCTGCCAGCCGAAATCGACGAACGGCGCGGCGACGGCCAGCACCAGGAACGCCTGGACCGCACCAATCAGCAGCGCCGCCAGCGATTTCCCGAGCAGCACCGTCCGCGGGTCGTGCGGGCTCGAGAGCAGCAGCCGCAGAAACCCGCTGTCACGGTCCCGGTAGTACGAGGCCGACGAAAACGTCGACGAGAACACCGACGTCATCACCACCGTCCCGGCCACCAGGTAGGCGGTGAAATTGCCCGCCGGCAGGCGCGACGGCTCCAGCCCCTGCGACACCCCGTTGCCGAGGAACACCAGCAGCATCAGCGGCGTCAGCACCGAGGAGTACAGCTGCGACCGCGCCCGCGCCACCGCCCGGAGGTCCCGAACGGCGACCGCCAGGGCGACTCGCGCACCCTGCATTGCACCGCCTCCTCCCGTCGCCGCGCGAATCCTCTCCGCTGTGCTCGTCGCCCGGGCGCCCGCGCTCATCCAGCACCCTCCCTGCGTCGCTGCACGTACTGGAAATAGGCATCCTCCAGCGATGCCTCATCAATGCGCAGCCCGCGAATCGCTGCCCCAACCGTCGCGAACAGCCTCGCAGCGAGCGCCGGGCCGTCGTCGGTCGTGACCAGCAGCTCGCCGTTCGCTGCGGTCACGTTCTCGCCCCCGGCCAGCTCCGCAATCCGCGCCTCGACCTCGCTGCTCGGACTCTGCAGCTCGACCCGCACGGTCTGCTTCCGCAGGCCCCGTTTCAGCTCGGCAGGCGAACCGGTGGCCACCACGCGCCCAGCCTGCACAAATGCCACCAGGTCGCAGACGGCATCGGCTTCGTTGAGGTCGTTCGTCGCCACCAGCACCGTCGCGCCATCCCGTTCGGCCACCACGGTCTCCCACAGCAGCTTCCGTTCTTCCGGGTCGACCCCGGTCGTCGGCTCGTCCAGGAGCAGCAGCGCAGGCCGGTGCACCAGCGCCCGCGCGACCTCCAGCCGCCGCCGCATTCCGCCGGAGAGGGTTGAAATCGGGTCCTTCGCCCGCGCTGCAAGCCCAAATCGCTCCAGCAGCGCCGCCGCACGCTCCCGCGCCGCCTGCCCGGTCACCCCGAACAGCCGCCCGGCGAAGAGCAGATACTCCAGCGGCGTCATCAGCGGGTCCGATGCGTTCTCCTGGAACACCGTGCCGATGCGCGCACGCACGTTGCGCGCCGGCGCTCTCCCGAGAATGGTCAGGGAACCCTCTAGGGGCCGTTCCGCCGCGGCCACCAGCGCAAGAAACGTACTCTTGCCGCTTCCGTTCGGGCCGAGCACCCCGAACACGCTCCCCTCGGGAACCTCGAGCGAAAAACCGTCCAGCGCAGTCCGCTCACCATAGCGCCGCCGGATGCCCTCTGCTACGACCGCGCTCCTCACGGGGCCCAGTGTCACACCGTCGCCATGCTCGATCGAGTGCCTGGCCCGGCCCGCATCAGCTCCGTCCTTACGCCGGCACGACCAGCATTGCGACCAGCTGCTGCATGACGAGCAGCGCCAGGATCGCCATCATCGGCGACAGGTCGATCATCCCCGCCCGCGGGATGACCCGCCGGAACGGGTCGATGATCGGCTCCGTCACACGGAACAGCAGCTGGTAGAGCGGGCTGCTCTGGTCAATCGGCAGCCAGCTCAGCAGCGCCCGCGCGATAATCGCCCAGGTCAGGATATTCAAAAACGTAAACGTGAGCTGCGCAACGTACGGATTGATGGCTCGTCCTCCCGGCGTCGCTCAGTGCAGTGTACCAGATCGGCAGGCTCCGCCCCGTCATGGTCGTTTACTGCGCGGCCGCCCGGCGCACGACCTCAATCATCACATAGAGCAGGATGATCACCACCATCCCCGAAAAGTCGATCATCCCCGTCCGGGGCAGCACCCGGCGAACCGGCTCAAGCAGCGGCTCCGTGATCCGGTACAGCAGCCGTGCCGCCTCGTTGTCCTGGCTGATCGGAAACCAGCTCAGCAGCGACCGCAAAAAGACCGCAAGGATGAGCAGCCACAGGAACAGCGTGAACAGCGACGCCACAGTGTCGTTCATGCCGGCCCGCCCAGTTCGACGGCGCGGGCGTACGCCGCCCGCACGCCTTCGATAATCGCCGCCCTGAGCGCCGCGCGCTCCATCTCGAGCAGCCCCGCCGCGGTCGTCCCCGCAGGCGAAGTCACCATCGCCCGCAGCTCGGCCGCGCTCTTGCCGCTCTCCTGCAGGTACTGCGCCGAGCCCGCCACCGTTTGGATGACCAGCTCCTCCGCCTGCGCCCGCGGCAGCCCGACGTTCACGGCCCCTTCGATGAGCGCCTCGATGAACAGGAACACGTAGGCTGGCCCGCTGCCGCTTACCGCCGTCGCCATGTCGATCTTCCGCTCGTCGTCGACGTACAGCTCCCGCCCGATGGCCCCCAGCAGCCGCCGCGCCACGCTCCGCTGCTCGACCGTCACGCCCGGCGCCGCCGTCCACGCGGTCATGCCGGCCCGGATCGCCGCTGGCGTGTTCGGCATCGCGCGTACGACGAACTGGTGGTCGAACGCCTCCTGGATCGTGGCGATCCGCACGCCGGCCATGATCGACAGGATGAGCGCACCCGGACGTACCCGCCCCTTCACCGTCGCGAGCTCCTGCGGCTTCACCGCCAGCACCACGAGCCCGGCATCGCCCATCGGCCCGAACTCGGCCGTGGCCTCCACGCCGTAGGCTGCCCGCAGCTGCGTCCGCCGGGCATCGACCTTCTCGATAACCGTGACATCCTGCGGCTCGAACACCCCCCGCTCGAGCGCCCCGGCGAGGATCGCCTCGCCCATCACGCCGCCGCCGACGATTGCGACCTTCATGCGCGTTCTCCAAATATCGCCCGCCCTATCCGCACCATGGTGGCCCCTTCCTCAATGGCGACCTCGAAGTCCTCGGTCATCCCCATCGACAGCTCGGGCAGCCCAAGCTCCCGGGCCAGCTCCGCCAGGCGGCGAAAAACCGGCCGCACCGCCTCCGGGTCCTCCGCCCGCGGCGCCACGGTCATCAGTCCGGCCACTTCGATGTGCGGGAGGGTCTGCGCCAGCGCCACGGCGCCGGCCACGTCCTCCGGCGCGAAGCCGAACTTGGTCGGCTCGCCGGCCACGTTGACCTCGAGCAGCACCCGGACGGGAGCGGCCGCAGCACGGTCGAGCGCCTGGAGGAGCCGGGTCGAATCGATGCCGTGGAGTATAGCAAAGGCCCCCGCAGCGGCCCGCGCCTTGTTCGTCTGGAGGTGCCCCACCAGGTGCCACGTCGGCGCCGGGAGCCCCCGCTGCGCCGCCAGCTCCGCCACCGCCGGGATTTTCGCCAGCGCTTCCTGCACCCGGTTCTCGCCGAACTCGCGGATGCCGGCCGCGAGCGCCTCCGCCACCGCTTCCGGCCCGAAGGTCTTGCTTACCGCGATCAGCCGCACCGATGCCGGGTCCCGTCCGGCACGGGCGCAGGCCCGCGCGATCCGTTCGCGCACGGCCGCCGCCCGCTCCGCGATGCTGCCTGCCGCCGCGGTCATGGCAGGTCCGGCGGGTGGCGGGCCTCCCAGATTCCCCGCGCCACTACCGCTGTGACCGCAAGCCCAAGGAGCGCGAGCCCCAGCCAGGGCGAGGTCAGGAACGCCCACAGGATGAGCACGAACCCGAGAACTGCCCCGAACAGCAGCCCGAGCGGCAGCGCCAGCGCCTTGAACACCACCCAGATGATCAGCAGCGTCTCCCGCCAGGAGCCGGGCGGCGGCTCGTCCTGCGGCTGGCTCGGCCCGTAGTAGAACCCCATGCATCCGATTGTGGCCGCGCCGGCGTCCCCTGTCGAACGCGCGGAGGTGCAGGCCGCACGGCCTGCACCTCCGGAGTGTGCGTGCGCTCGCGGCTCAGCTCAGCCGCACTTGTTGTAGAAGCAGTTGTGGCAGACGAGGCAGCCCTCCGCGTAGTACAGCACCGCGCCGCACTCCGGGCAGCCGACCCCGCTGGCCACCGCGTCGCTGTGCAGCTTCGCGGCCACGTTCGCGCCCGTGCTCTCGACCACCAGGTCCGGCGGGATGAGCGCCGGCTGGGCCGCCGCCTTCGAACCGCCGAACTTCAGCTCCAGCCACCGGAACACGTAGTCCACGATGCTTGTCGCGATCGGGATCTCCTTGTTGCTGGTCGGGCCGCTCGGCTCGAACCGCGTGTTCTTCAGCTTCGAGGCCAGCTCCGAGAGCGGCACGCCATACTGCAGCGCGTAGCTCGTCAGCATCGCGACCGTGTCCATCAGCCCCGAGACCGTCGAGCCCTGCTTCGAGACATTGATGAACACCTCGCCCGGCGTCCCGTCCTCGAACAGGCCGACCGTCATGTACCCTTCCTGCTCGCCGACCCGGAACTTGTGCGTAATCGCCTG